>Ga0207419_1000112_pt1 | contig 63204 bp, 66 predicted proteins | sample ElkSloMetagenome_4_FD_184723 | JGI IMG/M metagenome (GOLD analysis project Ga0207419, IMG submission 184723) | Hot spring microbial communities from Elkhorn Slough, Monterey Bay, USA - MD2A (version 2) | ecosystem: Environmental > Aquatic > Marine > Intertidal zone > Estuary: Microbial mat ...
GAATTGCGGGACATCAACGGTCTGCTTTGGCAGAAGGTCATGGTGCGTGACAAGACCGGCGGTTTGCATGTTCTTGACTATCAGATGGTTGAGACCGACGACGGATGGCAGATCAATGGCGTTCAACTGCTGCCCGCGCCCGACGTCGGTGCCTGAAGGGGATATGTTGCGCGCCCCGTCGTGACGGTGGTCCAACGGGAGATTCAGTTCCCGCAGGTAGGTTTCTGGCAACGCGCCGGCTTTTGTCCCGGCGCAGCAGATCAGCCAGAAGGATACCCCATGAACAAAGCCATCACAGATGGGATCGTTTTCGATCCGCTGCCGTTTTCCGTCGGTCTTGCCCTCTGGTCGAGCGGGGATGGGACGCCGGGGTCCGATACCTATGCGCTCAGCGGTTCGGGCAATTTCGTGGCTGCCGATCAGGATTTCGGCGGGTGTCTGGAGATCCTCAAGGACGCCCCGCTGCAAAAGCTTCGCTATATGGGCGAGACGCCGATTCTGCCGGGGTGTTATCTGCAGGTGACAGCACGGGTCAAAGCCGTGGCCGGGCCGATGCCGGCGGTGGCGATCGGCGGATGGGCGGGTATGGCCGGTGGGCTGCCTGTCGCCGGTCTGCCGCAGGCGGCGACCCCGGTCCAGCTGACCACCTATGGCGAGGTGGTCGAGATCACCGGCATCATCGCGACAGCCGACCGCACCGGTGTCGATCTGGCCTGGCAGGGGGCGCAATACGGGCACATCGGCCTTGACCTGACAGGGCCGACCGGCGGGCTGGTGCGCATCGACGACATCACGATCGCGGATGTGACATCGGTCTTTCTGCGCGATCTGGTGGGGCTGGTCGATGTGCGCGACTACGGCGCGAAGGGTGACGGCGTGACAGACGATTCGGCTGCCTTCAATGCGGCGGACACCGCCGCCGACGGCATGACGGTCATGGTGCCAGAGGGGGATTACCTGCTGGAGGGAAATGTCACGATGCAGAGCCCGGTCCGCTTTCGGGGCCGTATCATCCAGGCACCCCAGCACCGGTTCATCCTGCAGCGGGATTTCGACTACGACAGCTATCTTGCCGCCTTCCAGGACGAGGAACTGGCCTTCAAGAAAGCCTATCAGGCATTGATCAATTTCGCCGATCACGACTCGCTCGATCTCTGCGGTCGCCGCGTGCTGCTGACCGAACCCGTCGACATGCAGGCCGCCGATCCGTCACGCACACGGTTCGAGACCCGGCGCGTGATCCGTAACGGGCAGTTCCAGCCCGCCGACGGCGGCGCATGGGATACGGTCGTGGTGACCAGTCAGGCAAGCTATTCGGCGTCCGACAACGACCGGCTGAGCAATGTCGTCAACGCGGCGAATATTCGGGTGGGGTCACTGGTGACCGGCAACGGGGTAGGGCGCGAGGTCTATGTGACATCGGTCAACGAAAGTGCACAGACGGTCGAATTGAGCAGTCCGCTATTCGACGCGGAAGGGACGCAGGTTTTCACCTTTACCCGCTTTCAGTACATGCTGGACTTCTCGGGCTATGACAAACTCAGCCAGTTCATTCTCGACGATATCGAGTTTCAGGGGCGCGGGATGGCCAGCGGCATCATGATGGCCCCCGATGGCTTCACCTTTCATGTGCGCGACTGCTTCATCAACAAGCCCAAGGATCGTGGCATCACTTCTCCGGGGCGCGGGTGTCAGGGGATGATGCTGGATCGCTGCCAGATGATCTCGGACGAGCAGAGCGTCCCCGTCGCAGACCGTGTCAGCATCGGTTTCAACGCCAATGCCAACGATGTGAAGATCCGCGCGAACCGGGTCAGCAAGTTCCTGCATTTCTGCGTTCTGGCGGGGTCGGGCAATCTGATTACCGGCAATCACTGGTTTCACGGCGATGACGAAGTCAACGGCGTGCGCAAGGGTGGCATCATCATCACCCTGCCCAATCCAAAGAGCATCTTCACCGGCAATTATTGCGATAACAATTTCATCGAGTGGACGAACGAGCACGAAAGCAACCCCGCGTTCGACAACCAGTTCTCTTTCGGGGGGCTGACGATCACGGGCAACATGTTCACCACCAACGATGTTGCCGACTGGTTCAACTTCATCGTCATCAAACCCTATGGTCCGGGTCATTACATCAACGGCTTCGCGGTCGTCGGGAATGTGTTCCGGTCGCTGAACGGTCGTATCGACCGGGTCGAGCATGTCGACACAACCTTCGCCGACCTCGACTATGCCAGAACCCGCAGTTTCGTCTTTCAGGCCAATACCTTCCACAATGTCAACGAGCCGGTGTCGAACCCCGCCTTCCTCTCTCACCAGCAGGTGAGCGAAGCCAGCACATGGGTGATGGAGACGCGTGATGCGTTGCCTTTTGCCGGCTCGGCCCTGTCGGTCGAACAGGTGATGCCCGAAGGGGCGGTCACGGACGACGGCGGTGTGCCGGTCTTCGATCTGCCATGGTCGCGGGGCGCGCAGGGGGCCGATTTGCGCAACGTCCATCTGCACTGGAGCAAGCCGGTGAAAGGGACGGTGCGCTACGCGGTGCGGATGGATCGCACCTAGCCCGTGAGCGAGGCGGTGCGGGAGGGGTGCTTGCGACGCCCTTCTCGCCTTGCCGGTTGCCTGTTTTTTGAGCGCAGGCGGTGCCGGGCGCTCGGTTTTCGCGGGTCTTTACGCATTGCGGCTGGTCATCGGCAGCCGTGATTTGGCACGATCACCAAGGAATACCCATTGCGGAGCGATCAAGATCACCCTCTCTGCCCCCTTGTCCTGCGAGACCGCCAAGCCAGTCCAGCCGCGTGCGCGCGGGGGATTGCGACTGACGGCCAAGCGCCGGGGTGCCGCTACCGTGATTGCCGACTTGCGTCAGGAAGGCTCGCTCAAGGCGCTGTTTCCGAAAGTGCGCGGCGATGCGCTGGATGCGGTGTTTCTGAATACCTCGGGCGGGCTGACTGGTGGCGACCGGATGCGGATCGAAGCCGAAGCGGGGGCGGGTGCCCATGTGGTGTTGTCATCACAAGCCGCGGAGCGGGGATACCGGGCGCACCCGGGCGAGGTGGCGGAGGTGGATGTCAGCCTGAATGTGGCCGATGGCGGGCGCATCGACTGGATGCCGCAGGAAACGATCCTGTTCGACCGGGCCGCCGTATCCCGCCGGATGCATGTGCACCTGGAGGGTGATGCCCATGCGATGCTCGTCGAACCGCTGGTGCTGGGCCGTCGCGCGATGGGAGAGACCGTGCGGTCTGTTCTGTTCAGGGATCAATGGCGTGTCCGGCGCGATGGTCAGTTGGTCTTTGCGGATGCGATCCGATTGGAGGGCGATGCCGTGGAGCTTATGGCCGGGAACGCCACAGGGCAGGGCGCCGGAGCGCTTGCGACCATTCTGCTTGCCGGGCCTGCCGCCGTCGAGAGATACGCGCGGCTGGCTCTGCAGGGGACAAGCGGAGCCAGCCTGATCGCGGATGATCTGTTGCTGGTGCGGCTTCTCGCCCGGGACGGCTTTGACCTGCGTGCGCAGATGATTCCCGTTTTGACTGCACTGGCCGATGTGCCCGTGCCCCGTGTCTGGAGGTTGTGAGCCATGCAACTCGCCCCGCGAGAAAAGGACAAACTGCTGGTCGCCATGGCCGCCGAAGTCGCGCGCAAGCGCCTGGCCCGGGGCGTCAAGCTGAACTACCCCGAAGCGATCGCGCTCATCACCGATGCGGTGGTCGAGGGCGCGCGCGACGGGCGGTCTGTCGCTGACATGATGCAGGCGGGGGCGCAGGTGTTGACCCGCGATCAGGTGATGGATGGAATCGCCGAAATGATCCACGAGGTGCAGGTCGAGGCGACTTTTCCCGATGGCACGAAGCTGGTGACGGTGCATGACCCGATCCGCTAGGCAGATGAGTATTTTTGGCAAGATGACGAGGAGGACAGCGCGATGATACCGGGGGAGGTTCTGGCGGCCGAGGGCATGTTGACGCTGAATTCCCAGGCGGAAGCGATCACGATGGAGGTTGCCAATACCGGCGACAGGCCGGTGCAGGTCGGGTCGCATTACCATTTCGCCGAGACGAATGGAGCGCTGGAGTTCGACCGCGAGGCAGCCCATGGCATGCGGCTGGATATCGCGGCGGGCACGGCCGTGCGGTTCGAGCCGGGCCAGCGGCGCGAGGTCAGCCTGATCCCGATTTCGGGCGCCCGCCGGATCTTCGGGTTCAACGCCAAGGTCATGGGTGACGCATGAGGTGTTTGCGCGGCGGTTACGCTGCAATGCAGAAAATTGCTGCGCTGCCGCATGAATTGCGGTATATTGGCGTCATCCTAAACCATATTCGAAGGGATTTTCGATGACCCCCGCCCTTACTCTGTCTCTCTCCGCGCAGGCGATGCAGGTGGCCAGCACTGTCGTCAGCGGACAGATGCGCCTTGCTGATTTGTTGATCGACCAAGGTGTCGCTTCGCAGCGTGCGCTTCTTGCGCCTTATATCGGTGCGGCCACACCGAAATCCGCGCCGGTCGTCCCAAAGCCCGTGACCAAGAGAGCGGTTGCCAAAAAGTCTCCGGCATCGAAGAAGGTGGCGACGGTCAAGCCAGTCAAGACAGCGGCCCCCGCGCCTGCCGTGGAACCGGCACCTGCCAGCGCTGCGGTGAAAGCACCCGCCGCCACAGTGCAGTCCGGTGCGAAAGCCGCCGCCAAGCCGGAGCCTGCTGTAAAAAAGGCACCAACCAAGACCGCGAAGGCACCGGCTAAAGCCAAAGCCACGCCGAAACCCGCCGCCAGGATGACGGCAAAGAAGGCAGGGCCGGTAAAACCCTCTGGCAAGGCCGCCGCCAAAACAGCACCCCGGACGGCCGCCCCGACGCCTGCGCCAGCAGCGGTCCCGGAGGCGAAACAGCCCGCCAAATCCGCAAAAGCCGATGCGCCCGTGGCTGCGACGAGCGCTAATTCATCAGTTTCCCCCAAAGCCAGCGCCAAGGTCGCGCCCCGCAAGAAACCCGTGACCGTGGCCGATGCACCTTGGGAAGACGGCAAAGCCCCCAAAAAGACCTGACATGGAGACCTGAATGCCAGCTACGATCTCGCGCGCCGATTACGCGGCAATGTTCGGCCCCACGGTGGGAGATCGTGTCAGGCTTGCCGATACCGCGCTGATCATCGAGGTCGAGCGTGATCTGACCGCCGAGCGAGCAGGGGCCGCCGTCTCGGACGGGGCCGGTCGGAACGCCATGGTTTACGGCGAAGAGGTCAAGTTCGGCGGCGGCAAGGTGATCCGTGACGGCATGGGCCAGAGCCAGCGCACGCGGGCCGAAGGTGCCGTCGATACGGTCATCACCAATGCGTTGATCGTCGACTGGACGGGGGTGTACAAGGCCGATGTCGGGCTGAAAGACGGGGTCATCGCGGCTATCGGCAAGGCGGGCAACCCCGACACTCAGCCTGGCGTGGATATCATCATCGGTCCCGGAACCGAGGCGATTGCCGGTGAAGGGCGTATCCTGACGGCAGGCGGGATCGACAGCCATATCCACTTTATCTGCCCGCAACAGATCGAGGATGCGCTGTATTCGGGCCTGACCACGATGATTGGCGGCGGCACTGGTCCCGCGCACGGCACGCTTGCAACCACCTGCACGCCGGGGCCGTGGCATATTGGCCGTATGTTGCAGGCGGCGGATGCTTTTCCGATGAACCTCGCCTTTGCGGGTAAGGGCAACGCAGCGCTGCCTGCGGCATTGGAAGAGCAGGTAAAGGCCGGCGCGTCCTGTCTGAAGCTGCACGAGGACTGGGGCACCACCCCTGCGGCCATCGACAACTGCCTGAGCGTCGCCGATGCCTGGGATGTGCAGGTGATGATCCACACCGATACGCTGAACGAAAGCGGCTTTGTCGAGAATACTGTCGCGGCCATGAAGGGCCGTACCATCCATGCCTTTCATACCGAGGGCGCGGGTGGCGGTCACGCGCCGGACATCATCAAGATCTGCGGCGAGGCGCATGTGCTGCCATCCTCCACCAATCCGACGCGTCCCTTCACCGTGAACACTATCGACGAACACCTCGACATGCTGATGGTGTGTCACCACCTCGATAAATCGATCCCCGAGGATGTGGCTTTCGCCGAAAGCCGCATCCGGCGCGAGACGATCGCCGCCGAGGACATCCTGCACGACATGGGTGCCTTCAGCATCATCGCGTCCGACAGCCAGGCCATGGGCCGCGTGGGCGAGGTGATCATCCGCACATGGCAGACGGCGCACAAGATGAAGGTGCAGCGCGGGTCGCTGGCAGAGGAGACCGGTGACAACGACAACATGCGCGTGCGCCGCTACATCGCGAAGTATACGATCAATCCGGCGATCGCGCATGGAATCTCGGCGCACGTGGGGTCGATCGAAGTGGGCAAGCGGGCGGACCTGTGCCTTTGGGACACGGCCTTCTTTGGCGTGAAACCTGAAATGATCCTGATGGGGGGGACGATCGTCGCCGCCCAGATGGGAGATCCGAACGCCTCTATTCCGACGCCACAGCCAGTCTACACGCGCCCGATGTTCGGGGCATACGGGCGATCGGTCGAGAACTCGGCCGTGACATTCGTGAGTGCGGCGGCGCAGGATGCCGGGATCAGGGAAAGCCTCGGGCTGGCGAAACAGACGTTGCCGGTCGTCAATACGCGCGGGATCGGGAAGGCGGATCTCAGGCTGAACGACGCCATGCCATCGGTCGAGGTGAACCCCGAAACCTACGAGGTGCGGGCGGACGGTGAATTGCTGACCTGCCAGCCGGCGACCGAACTGCCCATGGCGCAGCGGTATTTTCTGTTTTGACGGGGCAGCCTTGCATGTTTCGCATGTTGGCATTGCGGTTTTGGACATTGCCGCATGAGGGTGGCTGGCATAGCTCTTGCGGTGGGAGGACGAACGCAAACACGCAAGAGGCTGAATATGGCACTCCGTCCCGACAATACATTGATTTCAAATCGCGAAACCCTGATCGAGCTGGTTCTCGCACCCTTCCGCGCCCTTGTGCGCGGCATCGAGCGCATGGCCGAGCAGAACGCCCGCACGCAGGCTTTGCGCGCCATTGCCGACATGCCCGAAGCCGAGTTGCGCGCCAAGGGTCTGACCCGCAGCGAAGCCGCCTCGCTGGTGCTGCATCACGACGCCTGACCGGACCGATCGGGGGCCACGCATGAGTGTGGCCCATGAGATCATCCATTTTCACGGCAAGGCGGATGACACTGTCAGTCTGACCTATGATGCGCGTCTTCTGCGCCGCAAGAAACTGGTGACTGACCAGGGAGCGGCCTTTCTGGTCGATCTGGCGCAGACGGTATCCGTCACGGAACATGACGCATTCGTGCTGGGCGATGGCCGCAAGATCGCCGTGGTTGCGGCGGAAGAGCCCTTGATGCGCGTGACCGGTGATCTGACGCGCCTGGCATGGCATATCGGCAACCGCCATGCGCCCTGTGCGATCACAGAGGACGCGCTTTACGTTCAGCGCGAAAAGGTCATGCGGGCGATGCTGGAAAAGCTCGGGGCCATGGTCGAGGATGTCACGGGGCCTTTCACGCCCGAGGGCGGGGCCTACGGGCATGGCCGCACGATGGGGCATGATCACGGCCATTCCCATGCGTGACGCTGATCTTCTGACCCTGACCCAATGGCTTTCGCCCGCCTATCCGGTCGGGGCGTTTGCATGGTCACACGGGCTGGAACGGGCCATCGCGCGGGGGGATGTCGGCTCACGTCAGGATCTGGCGGTATGGCTGTCGTCGCTGCTGGAACAGGGTGCGGGCCGCACCGATGCAATCCTGCTGTGCGCGGCGTATCGCGCCAAAGAAGTGGCCGAGGTCGCCGCACTTGCCGCGGCACTCGCACCCAGCCGCGAACGCCGCATGGAGACCTTGCAACAGGGTGCGGCGTTTGCCGCGACAACACGTGCGGTCTGGGACATGGACCTGCCCGATATGGCCTTTCCGGTTGCTGTAGGCCGCGCCGCCGCGCTGAGGGCGTTGCCGCTGGCGCCGGTCCTGCATGTCTGGTTGCAGGCCTTCGTGTCGAACCTCGTGCAGGCCGCGCAGCGCCTGATGCCGGTTGGCCAGACCGAGGGGCAGCGTATCCTTGCAGGGTTGGCTCCGGCGATCCTCGCAGTGGCTGAGGCGGCCGAGGGCGCGACGCTCGATGATATCGGCAGCGCGACATTTGCAATCGACACCGCGTCGATGCAGCATGAAACCCAGACCTCGCGCATTTTCAGATCATAGGAGGGTAACATGTCACCAAACGGACCCTTGCGCGTCGGTATCGGCGGGCCTGTCGGGGCCGGCAAGACGACGCTGACCGCGAACCTTGCGAGGGCGTTGCAGGATAAACTCAGTCTCGCTGTGATCACCAATGACATCTACACGCAGGAGGACGCCGAGGCGCTGATGCGCATGCAGATCCTGCCTGCCGACCGTGTCATGGGTGTCGAGACGGGCGGCTGTCCGCATACGGCGATCCGCGAGGATGCCTCGATCAATCTTGCGGCTGTGGCCGCTTTGCGCGAGCGGCATGCCGACCTTGACCTGATCCTGATCGAAAGCGGTGGTGACAACCTGTCGGCTACCTTCAGCCCCGAACTGGCAGACGTGACGATCTATGTGATCGACGTCGCGGCAGGCGAGGAGATACCGCGCAAGGGCGGGCCTGCCATCACACGCTCGGACATCCTGGTGGTCAACAAGACAGACCTTGCCCCGCATGTGGGTGCCTCGCTCGATGTCATGGCGCGGGATGCTGCACGAATGCGCGGTGATCTGCCGGTGGTCTTCGCCAGTTTGCGCCACGGCAAGGGCGTGGATCAGGTCGTTGCGCTGTTGGCTGATATCGGAGGGCTTGCCCTGCTGGACGCGGCCGAATAGCGCTCCGGATCGGTGAAAAACTTTTCCCAAGACACGGCGGCGTCGTGATTTTCTTTACAAATCGCGCGTGAGGCGTGGGCGGTCCCTTGGATTCACTCGCAAAACGGTGATGATAACAGCCGGAGGAGGCAGGCGGCTCATACCGCTGCCGCGAGACTGTTTTCAATTTGGGGGGAGACGCCATGACTGACCAAACCGCGAAGACTTATGCACCGGGGGCCGACGTGGCCGCGCGCGCACATGTCGATCAGGCGAAATACGATGAAATGTACGCCGCATCAGTCAATGACCCCGAGGGGTTCTGGGCGGAACACGGCAAGCGGGTGGACTGGATCAAACCGTTCTCCAAGGTCAAGAACACGTCCTTTGCCCCCGGCAATATCGATATCCGCTGGTTCGAGGACGGCACACTGAACGTCGCCGCCAATTGCGTGGACCGCCATCTGGCGACCCGTGGGACGCAAACCGCGATCATCTGGGAACCTGACAGCCCCGATGACGAGGCGCAGCATATCAGCTATCAGCAGTTGCACATGCACGTGTGTAAATTTGCCAATGTCCTCAAAGAGATGGGTGTCGGCAAGGGTGACCGCGTGGTGCTCTATATGCCGATGATCCCGCAGGCCGCCTATGCGATGCTCGCTTGTGCGCGGATCGGTGCGATCCACTCCATCGTTTTCGCCGGATTCTCGGCCGAGGCCTTGGGCGCACGGATCAATGCTTGTGACGCGAAGGTCGTCATAACCTCGGACGGCGCGCCGCGCGGTGGCCGGGTCACCAAGCTGAAGGACAACGTCAACCGCGCCTTGCTGCATGACTATGCAGATGTGAAATGCCTTGTGGTGAAACGGACCGGCGACCAGATCGCATGGCGCGACGGACTCGACTTCTGGCTTCACGAGATGGAACAGAACGTCAGCAACGACTGTCCCCCCGAGGAAATGAACGCCGAAGACCCGTTGTTCATTCTTTATACCTCGGGTTCGACCGGCCAACCCAAGGGCGTGGTGCATTCGACCGGTGGCTATCTGGTCTATGCCGCCATGACACATCAATATACCTTCGACTATCACGACGGCGATATCTTCTGGTGCACCGCGGACGTCGGCTGGGTGACGGGCCACAGCTATATCGTCTATGGCCCGCTGGCCAATGGCGCGACCACGATCATGTTCGAGGGCGTGCCGACATACCCCGATGCGGGCCGCTTCTGGGAGGTCTGCGCCAAGCACAAGGTCAACCAGTTCTACACTGCCCCCACCGCGATCCGCGCCCTGATGGGTGCCGGAAACGAATGGGTGGAAAAGCACGATCTGTCCTCCCTGCGCCTTCTGGGCTCGGTGGGCGAGCCGATCAATCCCGAAGCGTGGAACTGGTATCATGACGTGGTGGGCAAGGGCCGCTGCCCGATCGTCGATACCTTCTGGCAGACCGAGACGGGGGGCCACATGCTGACCCCGCTGCCCGGGGCCACGACGCTGAAACCCGGTGCCGCACAGCAGCCCTTCTTCGGGGTGCAGCCGGTGGTGCTGGAGCCCACCAGCGGCGAGGTGATCGAAGGCAATGGCGTGGAAGGCGTGCTGTGTATCGCCGACAGCTGGCCCGGGCAGATGCGCACCGTCTGGGGCGATCACGCACGGTTCGAGAAAACATACTTCTCTGACTACAAGGGCTACTATTTTTCAGGCGACGGCTGCCGCCGGGACGAAGATGGTGATTACTGGATCACGGGGCGTGTGGACGATGTCATCAACGTCTCGGGCCACCGGATGGGCACGGCCGAGGTCGAAAGCGCCTTGGTTGCACACAACAAGGTCGCCGAGGCCGCCGTGGTCGGTTATCCGCACGACATCAAGGGGCAGGGTATCTACGCCTATGTCACGCTGATGAACGGGGAAGAGCCTTCGGACGCGCTGCGCAAGGAACTCGAAACCTGGGTGCGCAGCGAAATCGGCCCGATCGCCAAGCCCGACCTGATCCAGTGGGCGCCGGGCCTGCCCAAGACACGTTCGGGCAAGATCATGCGCCGCATCCTGCGCAAGATCGCCGAGGATGACTTCGGCGCGCTGGGCGATACGTCGACGCTGGCCGATCCATCCGTTGTCGATGACCTGATCGACAATCGCATGAACCGTAAATAGGAACGGGCGGATTCCAGGTTGAAAGGGCCGCGCAAGCGATGCGCGACCCTTTCTCCCAAAATCTGTCCAAAGGTTCTTTTCTAGGTTGGACCCGTCCGGTCTGACGTGGCGACATTCACATTCACCCGATCACTTTCCAGCAGCTTGACCTCTCGCTGCGGGAACGGAATGCTGATGCCGTTTTCCTGGAAGGCGTCCCAGAGCGCCAGATAGACGTTGCCGCGAATATTGGTCAGGCCGCCGGTGGGGTCGGAAATCCAGAAGCGCAGGATGTAATCGACGGAACTGTCCCCGAAGCCCACGATGTGGCAGACCGCAGGCCGCGAGCGGACCACGCGGCCGACGCTTTGGGCGGCTTCGATGGCGATCTTGCGCACGGTATGCGGATCATCGTGGTATGCGGTGCCGAAATAGATATCGAGGCGGACATATTCGTTCGAATGCGACCAGTTCACGACCTGGCCGGTGATCAGATCCTCGTTGGGGATCAGGTATTCGCGTCCGTCGCGGGTGACGACCGAAACATAGCGCGCGCCCAGTGAATTGATCCATCCGAAGGTATCGCCGAGGCTGATCACGTCGCCGGGCTTGATCGATTTGTCGAGCAGGATGATCACACCGGAAACAAGGTTCGAGACCACCTTCTGCAAACCGAAGCCGAGGCCGACACCGATCGCACCCGACAGGACTGCAAGGCCCGTCAGGTCGATCCCCAAAGCGCGCACACCCACAAAGAAAGCGGCGCCGTAAAAGGCGATTTGCACACCCTTGACGATCAACACCTGCATCGAGGGGCTGATGTCCTCGTTGTCCTTGATCCGGGTGGCGGTCGTTTTCGTGAAAAACCGCGCCAGTGCCACCAGCACCGTCAGGATCACCAGACCCTGCACAAGCAAAAGCAGCGAAAAACGCATCGTACCGATGTTGAATCCGATGCTGTCGAAAAGCCGCTCGACCGTGTCGAGAAGGCCCAGGATCTGCAAAGTCACCCAGACCCATGCGCCGTATCGCACCACTTTGCGCAGGATGGGGCTCTTGATCAGGCGTGTGGCAAAGACGATGAAAAGCCAGGCGAAAGCCAGCGTGCCCACGACACCGAGGATGTAGCTGCGGCTGGGCCATGTCATTTCGCGCATCACGATGATGACCAGCCACAGCAGTCCGACAAAGAAGATCGCCCGTAACCGTTGGTGCACGACGACCAGAATGCGCATCTGCCATTTCGGCAGGTTCTCACGCGATCCCATCCATGCCCGTATGTGCGGCCCCAGGGTCGAGCGCAGGATGTGGGCTGCCGCGAAAACCGCCAGCACGATAAGGACCTGATAGAAATTCCACGGCCGAAACAGGCTTTCGACAAAACCCTGCCCCTGTGAGAACAGCGCGTTACCGATATCGATGACTTCTTCGATCGTGTCTTCCGGTGGGATCGGATTTTCGGCGCTCAGATCGCCCCCGGTTTCCGCTGTGGTCTCTGTGTCGTGCTGGGCCATATCACTCGCAAGAAGGGTTCAGGACAGCCTTGCATGCAGGCGATCCGCCCCACAAGGGCCGTTTTCCCGTTTGATCGATGAACGATCAACCGCTCTGCTTATTTGCAGACTTGTGCGCCACACCCCGGTTGTCTAACAGTTTGACCGTTGGTTCCTGGGAGTTTTGTTCATGAGTGCGTCTCTGTTGTTGTTGGCTCTTCTCGGGGGTGCATTGCTCATCCCGCTTTTCGGTGGTGATGAAGATGATGATCAGGACGAAATCCGAGGTGGTCCCGGGGATGACGAAATCACGGGCACCGAGGACAATGATGTCATCCGCTCTTTCCTTGGCGAGGACACGATCTCTGGCGGGGGCGGCAATGACGAAATCCGCGCGGGCGGCGGTGATGATTTTGTCGAAGGTGGCGACGGCCTCGATTTCATCCGTGCCGGCGAAGGCAACGACGAAGTATACGGCAACAATCAGGATGACCGTATCTTCGGGGATCAAGGCGATGACTATCTCGACGGCGGACGCGGCGAGGATGTGATCCGCGGGGGGCGCGGTGACGATCTGATCTTCGGTGGAAGCGATAATCTTGAAGGGCAAGCGGATGTGCTTTCCGGTGAAGATAACAGCGACACCATTTTCGGCTGGGGCGATGGCACCACGATGAGCGGCGGTCTGACCGATAGCGACAACCCCGACGGCGACAATGACGATACGCTCGTCATGGTCACAGGTTCCGGCGAGATGGAGAACCCCGGCACGGGCGACATGAACACCAACATCGCACTTGCCAACGTCAGCGACGATCAACTGACCTACATCGAGGTTGGTGGTTTCGACGTCGAGAATGACGAGCTTGTTCTGACCGTTGACCATGAAACCAGCGACGGGACAGATCCCGCGGAGTTTACGATCGATTACGCATTCCTTGCGGCTGACGGTGAAACAGGTGCCGGTATGCTTGTGACGGTTTCTTGGGACAACCCATACAGCGATCTGACCGAGCAGCAGTATGAAAGCTCCAGCGCCTTCCTCGAAGGGGTTATCCCGGGGTCGCCGGGCATACCTCTAGACACCCCCGTCAGCGGCGAGATCGTCGACGATAGCCTGATCAGTGTTCAGGTTCATCTGACTGAAAACGCCAGCCTGACCGATCCGATTGCCACGATGGGCCAGATCGGTATCTCCACACCGGCGATGGCCGCCTGGAATACATCTTCTGTGTGATGCGGGACCGGGATGACCGATGGGCCGTTTGCCATCTTGCGAGCGGCCCTTTCCACGTGTATCTCCTCTCTCATGACGATGGTTTTCGACATGGATGATCGCGCGCGCCTGCCGTGGCGGTTCTTCGGTGCGACCTGCACGATCCTTGCCCGGGGCTAGGCCGCTGGCCTGTCCGCATGCCTGATCACCCCTGACATTCAAATAAAACGGGAGAGGACCGATGTCCCCCAAGACGCTCTATGACAAGATCTGGGACGCACACGTTGCCCATGAAGCCGAAGACGGCACCTGCCTGCTCTATATCGACCGCCATCTGGTGCATGAAGTGACCAGCCCGCAAGCCTTCGAAGGGCTGCGCATGGCGGGACGCAAGGTGCGTGCGCCCGAGAAAACCATCGCCGTGCCGGATCACAACGTGCCGACAACGCCCGGGCGCGATGATCCCAAGAACATGACCGAGGACAGCGCGATCCAGGTCGCGGCCCTCGACACCAATGCCAAGGACTTCGGTATCAACTACTACCCCGTCTCTGACGTGCGGCAGGGTATCGTGCACATCGTAGGCCCCGAGCAGGGCTGGACGCTGCCCGGCATGACCGTGGTCTGCGGTGACAGCCACACGGCGACCCACGGGGCCTTCGGCGCGTTGGCCCACGGGATCGGCACATCCGAGGTCGAGCATGTCCTGGCCACGCAGACGCTGATCCAGAAGAAATCGAAAAACATGAAGGTCGAGATCACCGGCAAGCTGCGCCCCGGCGTAACCGCCAAGGACATCACCCTGTCGATCATCGGCGAGACCGGCACCGCAGGCGGTACCGGCTATGTTATCGAATACTGCGGTGAGGCGATCCGCGACCTGTCGATGGAAGGCCGTATGACCGTCTGCAACATGGCGATCGAAGGCGGCGCGCGGGCGGGCCTGATCGCACCGGACGAAAAGACCTTTGCATATTGCAAGGGACGTCCGCACGCGCCCAAGGGTGCCGCGTGGGAGGCGGCCGAGGCCTACTGGCGCACGCTCTACACCGATGAGGGCGCGCATTTCGACAAGGTCGTCACGATCAAGGGCGAGGATATCGCCCCCGTTGTCACATGGGGCACCTCGCCCGAGGACGTGCTGCCGATCACCGCGATGGTGCCTGCGGCCAGCGACTTTGCCGGTGGCAAGGTCGGTGCTGCGCAACGGTCGCTCGACTACATGGACCTCAAGCCAGGCACACCGCTCAGGGACATCGAAATCGATACCGTGTTCATCGGCTCCTGCACCAACGGCAGGATCGAGGATCTGCGCGCCGCAGCCGAAATACTGAAGGGCAAGAAGATCGCCGTGAAACGCGCGATGGTCGTGCCCGGCTCGGGCCTCGTGCGCGCCCAGGCCGAGGAAGAAGGGCTGGCGGACATCTTCAAGGATGCCGGTTTCGAATGGCGTCTTGCGGGGTGTTCGATGTGTCTGGCGATGAACCCCGACCAGCTTGCCCCGGGCGAGCGTTGCGCGGCCACATCGAACCGCAATTTCGAAGGGCGGCAGGGTCGCGGCGGCCGGACCCACCTGATGTCACCCGCGATGGCAGCGGCGGCGGCAATCACCGGCAAACTGACCGATGTACGCGAGATGATGTGAGCAACCCCATGCGCCGCAATGATCATATCGCCGCACGTCGGAACCGTGGCGCCCGGCTTGCCGTTTTTGCGGTAAACGAAACTTTGCTGGAGCTTGTAAATGACCAATCGGATTCTGTTGATCGTCTCGGGGGCTATCCTGCTTGCAGGCGGGATCTTTGCCATCTTCGCGCCGGTTCTGGCGTCACTCGCCGCGACGTTGATCGTCGGCTGGACCTTCATTCTGGCCGGGATCATGCACATCGTGCAGGCGTTCCGCGATGCGGAGGACCGGCTTTGGAACGGCGGCTTCGGCTTGCTGGGCGTGTTGCTGGGCCTGTCGTTCCTCATCAATCCACTGGGGGGCATGGTATCGCTGGCGCTGCTTCTGGGCGCGATCTTCTTCGCCACCGGCGTGATGCAACTTTATCTCGCGTGGAAGCGGCGCGCGACCGACAGCATCTGGATGCTGATCCTGTCGGGGATCATTTCGGTCGTTCTGGCGCTGATGATTGCTTTCAATCTCTTTACCGCCGCCGTCACCGTTCCCGGCTTCTTGCTGGGACTGGAGCTGATATCGACCGGTATCGCGCTGATCCTGTTGCGTCCCAAGGCAAACGCGGGATCAGACCGCGAGACGCAGTCGGACGCACACGCCTGACACAGATCACATCTGCCGCGCCAGAAATGCGCGCGGCGGTAACTTTTTCAGTCGGCCTGCCGCAGAGCCCTGCGGCGGGCCTTTGCGTCTTGCGGACGCACTATCACAGGAAACCATCATGAAAGCCTTCACCAGACTCAGCGGGATTGCCGCGCCATTGCCATTGGTCAATATCGACACCGATATGATCATCCCCAAGCAATTCCTGAAAACCATCAAGCGGTCGGGGTTGGGTGTGAACCTCTTTGACGAAATGCGCTATGATGACAATGGCAAGGAAATTCCCGATTTCGTTCTGAACAAGCCGCAATATCGCGATGCACAGATTCTCGTGGCCGGTGACAACTTCGGGTGCGGGTCCAGCCGCGAGCACGCGCCGTGGGCCATTGCGGATTTCGGCATCACCTGCGTCATCGCCCCCAGCTTTGCCGATATCTTCTACAGCAACTGCTTCAAGAACGGCATCCTGCCGATTGCCCTGCCGCAAGAGCAGGTCGATGTGCTGATGCAGGACGCCGAGAAAGGGGCGAACGCGCGGATCGAGGTCGATCTGGAGGCGCAGACGATCACCTCATCCGATGGCGAAGTGTTCTCCTTCGCGGTGGATCCCTTCAAGAAGCACTGCCTGCTCAACGGGCTGGACGACATCGGGCTGACACTGGAAAAAGCCGCGGCAATCGATACCTTCGAGGCCCAGGCGAGCACTGCGCGTCCCTGGGTCTAACTGCCCAGAAGAATTGGAAAAAGCCGTGCTTTGGCGCGGCTTTTTTCGTTTGGTGTCGCAAAAATGAATATGAATGCAACTTTAACTCGGAAATCGGTTGCAATCGGAGGTCACTCCGGGCTGATATCGTTCTATTGGAGTGGGTGGTAACTATTTCATCGTCGCCCGATGCACAGGCAGGACGGCGAAAGTGCATTGCAGCGGTTCTGCGAAATCAGCCCTGCAGACCGCGTCAATCCCGGGTTCAGGGGTCCGGGGTGAGAGGGATCGAGACGTGCTTTTTCGCTTGCCAGGAGCAATTGTCAGAGCCGCCCTTGTCGTGTTGCTTGTCGTCATGCCTTATACGCTGCTCGGTGGCGGAACCGAGGATGCCTCGCTGATCCTTGCGCTGACGACGCTCTTCGCTGCTCTATTCACAATCGTAGAATACTGCTCGAACAGCCCGAGCCTTGTCGAATTCCGCGATGCGCCCCCCTTCAACAGGGTGCGTTTCTCCGCTCTGTTCGCCACGGTGCTTTGCGTGACCCTGATCTTCCGCGGCGGCGAGATCCCGTCGGCGATATCGGACTTTTTCCAGTTGAGCGGCGCCCAGATCGGCAATGCGATCGACATGCCGTATTCGCCCGTGCGGCTCATGCTGGAACTGATGCCCGAGGGCACGGATACAGCCGTGCTTGACAGGATACGGGCGGCCGCCGGCCTCAGCTATCTTGTCGTCAGTTTTTCGGTGATCTGGTTCGTGATCCTGTTGCGGGCCTACCGCTGGCCGCGCAGGACCGAGACATTCAATGTCTGGATCAATCTGCCGACGTTCGATCCGACAGCAGGCGGCGACGTTGTCCGGCGCCTGCGCCGCGATGCGCGCTTTAACGTTTTGTTAGGCCTGGCTGTCCCATTCTTGGTGCCGAGTGTGATCATGTTGGTCAGCGTCTTCGGTACGCCCATCAACCTTGAAAGCACGCAGACCCTGATCTGGACGTTGGCGGCATGGGCTTTTTTACCGGCGAACCTTCTGATGCGCGGTATCGCGATCAGCCGGATCGCTTACATGATCGAATTGCAGCGCCGGCGCGCCTACGGCGATCGTGGCGTCGGTATCCGGCGTTATGTCTAGCGGCCTGGCTCGCAGCCGCCCCGCTTTGGGCTGAAAGCTATCGTATCGCAACCTTTGCCGCCCCGCTTAGTCGGGACGGGCCCGGATTGCTGTTGCGCGACCTGCGGCGCGGGGAAGATCCGGAACTCTCTGCCATTGCGCAGGTCATCGCGGCGGTCGCGCCGGATGTCCTTGTGCTGACCGATTTCGACTACGACCACGACGGACTGGCGCTGGATGCCTTCGCCGCCCTCGCGGGGCAGGATTATGCCCACCGTTTTGCGCGGCTGCCCAATGCGGGGGTCGCGACGGGTCTGGATATCGACGGCAACGGCCGCACCGGTGAGGCGCGCGATGCCATGGGGTACGGGCGTTTTGCCGGTGACGGCGGCCTCGCGGTGCTGTCGCGGTTTCCGTTCGATGAACCCGCTTTCCGCGACCATACAGGTTTGCTCTGGCGGGATCTGCCCGGGGCCGTCTTGCCGGCGACACCCGCAGGGCCGTTCCTGAGCCCCGAGGTTCTGGCCGTCCTGCCCGTTTCGTCGACCGCGCACTGGGATCTGCCCGTCTTGCTCCCCGACGGGCGGTTGAACCTTCTGGCCTTCGCCGCGACCCCGCCTGTTTTCGACGGGCCCGAGGATATGAACGGGCTGCGCGCGCGGGACGAATTGCGGGTGTGGTCCCACGTTCTCGACGGTGTGCTTGGTCCCGCCCCGCCGTCATTCATCGTCGTGGGCAACAGCAATCTCGACCCTGTTGCGGGTGACGGAGATCGCGCGGCGATGGCAGCGTTCCTGATGCGAGACGATCTGCAGGACCCCCATGCCGGACAGCCCAATGCCGATTGGGGGCCAGAGGGCCCGGGCATTCTGCGCGTCAGCTACCTGCTGCCGTCGCGTGACTGGCGTGTCGTCGATGCGGGCACCTTCTGGCCCGCCTCGGGCGATCCGGACGCGGACATTCTGGGCGAAGGTGGTGCCGCCGCCGGTCCGCACCGACTTGTCTGGGTGGACATCAGCCGGTAGCTCCGCGCACATGGCGGTATCCATGTCCGTGGGCGTGAAGTCCGGCAGCAGTTGAGCCTGGACCCTGTTGGAAGAGCGCCTGAACCCCTTGATCACTTGAACATGAGCGACGGTCGCGCTACGGGCTGTGCAACCAGTACAACCAAGGACAGACCCATGGCAAACCCCTCTCTTTTGATCCTCGCCGGTGACGGCATCGGCCCCGAAGTCATGGACGAGGTCAAGCGCGTCATCGGCTGGTTCGGCGACAAGCGCGACCTCGCGTTCGACGTGTCGGAGGATCTGGTAGGGGGTGCCGCTTACGATGCACATGGCGTCCCGCTGCACGACGATACCATGGCAAGGGCGCAAGACGTCGACGCCGTGCTGCTGGGCGCCGTGGGCGGGCCGAAGTACGACGATCTGGATTTCAGCGTCAAGCCGGAGCGCGGCCTGTTACGCCTGCGCAAGGAGATGGACCTCTTCGCCAACCTGCGTCCTGCGCAATGCTTCGACGCGCTCGCCGATTTTTCATCGTTGAAGCGCGATGTCGTCGCAGGCCTCGATATCATGATCGTGCGCGAACTGACCTCGGGCGTCTATTTCGGCGAGCCGCGCGGCGTTCATATCGAGGACAACATGCGCGTCGGCATCAACACCCAGCGCTATACCGAGGCCGAGATCGAGCGCGCGGCCCGCGCTGCCTTCGATCTGGCGATGAAGCGCAACAAGAAGCTTTGCTCGATGGAGAAAGCCAACGTGATGGAGAGCGGCGTTTTGTGGCGTGATGTCGTCAACGAGGTCGCCGCCGACTATCCGCAGGTCGAAGTCACCCATATGTACGCCGACAACGGCGCGATGCAGCTTGTTCGCGCACCCAAGCAGTTCGATGTAATCGTCACCGACAACCTATTCGGTGACATCCTGTCGGACTGTGCGGCGATGCTGACCGGTAGCCTTGGGATGCTGCCATCGGCCTCGCTGGGTCTGCCGATGGCCAATGGCCGCCCCAAGGCGATGTATGAACCGGTGCACGGATCTGCCCCCGATATCGCGGGGCAGGGCAAGGCAAACCCGATTGCCTGTATCCTGAGTTTCGCGATGGCGCTGCGCTATTCCTTCGACCAGGGGGCCGAGGCCGACCGTCTGGAATCCGCGATCGAGCAGGTGCTGGCCGATGGGGCCCGTACCGCAGATCTGATGGGTCCTGAGGGCGGTGTGCCGCTGGCCACATCCGAAATGGGCGATGCCATCCTCGCGGCCCTGGACGCGAGCCTCTGACCGGCATCGCAAAGCGGATGGTGGCGTGACGCACGCTCGCATGGGATAATGATCGGCGATACCGCTTGTCAGTGGAACGGGTTGACATAAGCCGGGTTCGTGCGTTGAAGGGGCGAAACGCAGCAAGGACCTGATTTATGTCTGCTAATGCAAAGGGCGCGCTTTATGCGCTAACGGCGTTTGGCATTTTTGCGACCCACGATGTCATCGTGAAGTTTCTGGGCGGCACCTATGCGCCGTTCCAGATCATCTTCTACAGCGTTCTTCTCAGCTTCCCGCTCGCGCTGATCATGCTGATGCGGGATACGACGCCGGGCACCCTCGTGCCGGTCCATCCGTGGTGGCTGGCGTTGCGGACCGGCGCGGTGGTGGTGACGGGCGTGTCGGCCTTCTATGCCTTTTCCGTGCTTCCCCTCGCGCAGACCTATGCGATCCTCTTTGCATCACCCTTGCTGATCACGATCCTCGCCATTCCCATTCTGGGAGAAAAGGTACGTCTGCGCCGCTGGCTGGCCGTGCTGGTGGGTTTGACGGGGGTGCTGGTCGTGCTGCGCCCCGGCCAGACGGACCTGACATTGGGCCATCTTGCGGCCTTGGTATCTGCGGTGGGCGGGTCTTTTGCGTCGATCGTCGTGCGCAAGATCGGGGCCGAGGAACGGCCCGTCGTGATGCTGATATATCCGATGATGGCGACTTTCATCGTCATGGCCTGCGCACTGCCCTTCGTCTACGTGCCTCTCCCGATCGAGCATCTTGGCCTGCTGGCCATCATTGCCATCTTCGCCTGGACTGCTGGCCGCCTTGTCATCGCCGCCTACCAGACCGGCGAGGCGGCAATCATTGCGCCCATGCAATACAGCCAGATCGTCTGGGCCACGATCTTCGGCTATTTCTTCTTCGGTGATGTGATCGACGCAGGTACCGCGATCGGGGCCTCGATCATCATCGCAAGCGGCTTCTATATCGTATTGCGTGAAAGCCGCAGCGGGACCTCACAAAACACACCCGTTCTGCGGACCCGGTCACGGTATGAGACGGGCGCATCGCCCCGCATTTCCGTCAGGATGCGTTCGCTGGGCCTGTTGCCCCTGAGACAAGGCCCCAAGCAGCCCGATAAACGCTAGTCGTGGACGACCAGATCGGGCGGGTCGAAGCTGTGAGGGTCGGCCCGTTTCCAGCGATTGCGATAGATCGGGTTGTCATCGCCATCGTCGAGCAGGAACCCTTCGCGCAGGTATTCATAGACGTCCGAGCTTTCCGTCATCCGCCCGTCGGCGCGGCGCGTCATGAAGTGATAGGGCAGGAAGTCGCGCGGGTCATCAAGACCGGCGGCCGCCGCCATATCGCCCAGTGCCTGAAGCGTGTTGGCATGGAAACGGTGCACCCGTTTGGCCTTGTCAGGCACGACCAATGCCTTCTGGCGTAGCGGATCCTGCGTTGTGACGCCGACGGGACAATGGTTCGTATGGCAGGCCTGCGCCTGAATGCAGCCGATGGCGAACATGTAGCCGCGGGCCGAATTGCACCAGTCCGCGCCCAGCGACAGCGCCCGCGCGATGTCGAAGGCCGAGACGATCTTTCCCGCCGCCCCGATCTTGACCTGATCGCGCAGCCCTGCACCGCGCAAGGTGTTATGCACGAAGGTCAGCCCCTCGACCATCGGCATGCCGACGTGGTTGGCGAATTCCAGCGGGGCGGCGCCCGTGCCGCCTTCGGTGCCATCCACCACGATGAAATCGGGCACGATGCCGGTTTCCAGCATCGCCTTGACGATACACATGAACTCGCGCCGGTGCCCGATACAAAGCTTGAAGCCCACCGGCTTGCCGTTCGACAGTTCGCGCAGGCGGCCGATGAACTGCATCAGTTCCAACGGGCCGTTGAAGGCGCTGTGACTGGCGGGCGAGATGCAATCCTTCCCCATCGGCACCTCACGCGCCTCGGCGATCTCGGGCGTGATCTTGGCGAAAGGCAACATACCGCCGTGACCCGGTTTTGCCCCCTGGCTGAGCTTGAGTTCGATCATCTTGACCTGATCGTCGGCGGCCTGTTCGGCGAAACGCGTGGGATTGAAGCTACCGTCTTCGTGACGGCAACCAAAATAGCCCGAGCCGATCTCGTAGATCAGATCGCCACCACCTTGCCGATGATACCGGCTGATCCCGCCTTCGCCTGTATCGTGGGCGAAATTGCCCAGCTTGGCCCCTTGGTTGAGCGCCGCAATCGCGTTGGCCGAAAGTGAGCCGAAACTCATGGCCGATATGTTGTAAAGCGATGCATCATAAGGGTGTTTGCAATCGGGGCCGCCGATCGTGACGCGAAAATCGGTGCTGTCGAAATGGGTCGGCTGCACCGAATGGGTCAACCACGAATAGCCGGCTTCGTAGACCCGTTCGTGACTGCCGAAAGGGCGTTTGTCCTCGGCCCCCTTGGAGCGCTGATAGACGAGCGAACGTTGTTCGCGGCTGAAGGGTTGTTCTTCCTGATCGCTTTCGATCAGATATTGGCGGATCTCGGGGCGGATCTTTTCAAAGAGAAACCGGATATGTCCGAGCACGGGATAGTTCTTGAGCACCGCGTGGCGGGTCTGCCTTATATCCCGCAGACCCAGCAGGGTCAGTGCGCCGAAAACGGCTGCCGGTATCAGGACCCATGGTGTCCAGATACCGATGATCAGACACATGACCGTCAGGATGCCGACACCGACAAGTGTTGCGTAGCGCTGCAACTCAACCAGTTTGCGCAAGATTTACCCTCCCTTGGTTGGCGGGACTCTAGGCGGGCGAAGTGGCGAACAAAAGTCCGTTTTTGACGCAGGTGCCGGTGCCGTGACCTAGAACTCGGGCTTTACCCCCGGCAGGTCCAGCGCCTTTATCAGATCGCGCAATTCCTGGCGTGCCGCGACATTCGAGATGCTGAGGCCACGCACCCCTGTATCGCGCAGGTCGAGCAGTGTCAGACCGCGGGGGAAGAGTTCACGAAAAACCACCCGTTCGCTGAAACCCGGTGCGGTGCGAAATCCGATCCTCTTGGCCAGCTTGTCGATCACCCGTTCCATTTTTTCCTTGTTGATCATTGCCTGTGTGCCGACACGGTTGCGCAGCACGATCCAGTCGATCGGATCGAGACCGGCTTGCGCCCGGGGCTGTTTCGCGCTCCAGACCATTTCGGAATAGACCGAGGGGCCGAGAATTTCCTCACCATCGCTATCGACCCGCGCCAGCATGTCGAAATCGACGAAACTGTCGTTGAGCGGCGTGATCAGCGTGTCGGCCAGCGAATGTGCGACCTGTGCCATGCGTGTGTGTGAGCCGGGGCAGTCGATCAGAATGAAGTCACAGGTCTCTTTCAGGTCGCCGACGGCGGTGTAAAGCTTCTGGTCGGCGGCATGGACCCCCTCGGGGAGTGCAGCCTTATCGATATCAGGCAGCGGCATGAAGACTGGCGTCGGCAGCGCCAGCCCCTCTTTGGCGTTGAAGGCTGTGCGGTTCTCGACATAGCGTCCCAGCGTAAGTTGCCGCACATCGAGATCGAGAACGCCGACCCGATGCCCCATCCGTGCGAGGGCCGTGGCGACATGCATCGACACAGTGGATTTGCCGGCCCCGCCCTTTTCGTTGCCGACGACAATGATATGCGCCACCGCGTGATTCCCGTCCCGTTCCCTTTGCGCGGACTATAGGAATCCGGTGTCCGGGGTGAAAGCGAATGCGCCCGGATCGCGCCGGTTTTTCTGCGGCCCTTGACTTGTCGGTGTAGAAGGGGCATGTGCGGAGCGTGAACCGCAGCGTCCTGCCGCGTGAGCAGAGCGGGGGCAGCACCCCGCAAGATGCCGGTTCAGTAATCCAGCGCCCATTTCACGCAAGGGAGCAGCGCACGTTCGGCGTATGGGCAATCCTGCCTTGCGTCAGTATCGCGCGCAACCTTGCACGATACCCCGACACAAGGTCGGCGGTATGACATGTAAATGCGCGTGACGTGCATCCGCGCGAAAAGAGGATATCCATTTATGGATTTTGATATGCTGGGCCTTGCGCCCCGACTGATTGACGTACTGAAAAAGCAGGGGATCACCGATCCCACCCCGATCCAGACACAAGCGATCCCGCATGCGATGAACGGTCGTGACGTGATGGGCCTCGCCCAGACCGGAACGGGCAAGACGGCGGCCTTCGGTCTGCCGATGATCCATGCCTTGCTGAAGTCTGGTGTGAAACCGAATGCCAAGACCGCGCGTGGCCTGATCCTTGCGCCGACGCGCGAACTGGCCAAGCAGATTGCCGACAATCTCACCAACTATACCAAGGGTACCCACCTGAAGGTTGCCCTTGTCGTTGGCGGTGCTGGCATTGTCGGTCAGACCAAAAGACTGGCGGGCGGTGTTGACCTGCTGGTGGCCACGCCCGGCCGTTTGATCGACCTTCTGGATCGCCGTGCGGTCCGTCTGGACGAGACGATCTATCTGGTGCTGGACGAGGCCGATCAGATGCTCGACATGGGCTTTATCCATGCGCTGCGCCAGATCGCGCCGCTGCTTGCCAAGGACCGCCAGACGATGATGTTCTCGGCAACCATGCCGAAGCTGATGAACGAACTGGCGGATACCTACCTCGACAAGCCCGTCCGCGTGCAAGTGAACCCCCCGGGTCAGGCCGCGACGAAAATCAACCAGTCTGTGCATTTCGTGGCGCAGGCGGCCAAGATGGATCTGCTGGTCGAGCTGCTGGATGCCCACCGCGACGAGCTTGCGCTGGTCTTCGGCCGCACCAAGCATGGGTGCGAGAAGATGTACAAGCACCTCGAGAAGAAGGGGTTCGCCGCTGCGTCGATCCATGGCAACAAGTCTCAAGGCCAGCGCGACCGCGCGCTCGAGGCGTTCAAGCAAGGCAAGGTGCGTGTGCTGGTGGCGACCGATGTGGCCGCCCGTGGTCTGGATATTCCCGCCGTGCGTCACGTTTATAACTACGACCTGCCGAATGTGGCGGAAAACTATGTCCACCGCATTGGCCGGACGGCGCGTGCGGGTGCCGATGGCGCGGCCATCGCGCTGGTTGCCCCAGACGAGATGATCGAGTTGCAGGATATCGAAAAAGCGATGAAAGAGGCGATCCCTGTTGCCTCCGGTCGTCGCTGGGACGTGCAGCCCGGCCAGAAGAAGCGCCCCAATGGCGGCGGTGGCGGTGGTCGTCGCGGTGGCGGCGGACGCCCGCAAGGTGCCAAGACCGGTGGTGGCCGACCCGGAGGCTTCAACAAGCGCGGTGGCAGCAAGGGCCGTGGACGTGCGAAGGCCGCAGGGTGATCCGGCGTTTCATCGAAACGCTGCGCCCGGTAGCTTGCTGAGTTTTTGGGTCAGCCGTATTTGCGGAAGGCTTCCATTTCGATGGCGAGCTTCATCTGAAGTTCGCTCAACCGTGCCATTTCGCCCTTGCGGGCGGCGGGGTCGGTCAGGTCTTTCAGACGGGCCGATGATTCCAGAATTTGCTTGCGCAGGATCACCACGGGTGATTTTGCGTCCGCCTCTTTCATCATGCGGTTTAGGACAGCGTTCTGGGGATCATCCAAATGTGGCAGCGGCTTGCCCGCGCCGGGCAGATCTTTGAAATCACCGCGCCGTTCGGCGTTCTCGACGATCTGGTCGATCAGGCTGCGGAGAGGATGGTCCATGTCAGTCGCCTTTCGGTTAAGACATAGGAGCGTCATTGGTGAGGTTCAACGCAAAACGCCGCCCCGGGGGGCGGCGTTTGTCGTCTCATAGCCGTGGCTTGGCTTAGAAGCCGAGGCCGGCGTACTTGTTCTTGAACTTGGAGACGCGGCCGCCGGTATCCATCAAACGGCTGCTGCCGCCGGTCCATGCGGGGTGCGCGGACGGGTCGATGTCGAGCGACAGTGTATCGCCTTCCTTGCCCCAGGTTGATTTCATCTGCACCACGGTGCCATCGGTCAGTTTGACGTCGATGATGTGATAGTCGGGGTGAATATCTTTTTTCATGTCGACAGTCCTTATGCGTTGGCGTCGGCACTCTTGGGTGCGCGGTAGTTGGTGACTTCTGCGATACGTGCGGACTTACCACGACGCGAGCGCAGGTAGTAAAGCTTGGCGCGACGCACCTTACCACGGCGGACCACGGTGATGCTGTCGATGTTGGTGGAGTGCAGCGGGAATACACGCTCGACACCTTCACCGAAGGAAATCTTGCGCACCGTGAACGAGCCGGCGATGCCTTTGCCGTTCTTGCGGGCGATGCAGACGCCTTCGTAATTCTGGACACGGCTGCGCGACCCTTCGGTCACCTTGTAGCCGACGCGGATGGTATCACCCGCTTTGAAGTCGGGGATTTCGCTCCCCAGCTGAGCGATCTGCTCGGCTTCGATTTGTGCGATCAGGTCCATCTGACACGCTCCTATGATTTGCTTGCGGTTGTCCGCAATGTTTCTCGTGCCGTAGAGCTTTGGGTCGTGATCGGGTCCGGTCTCGCCGCCCGCCAAAGGTGCGTCATCATCTGTTTTATCGTGGCCTTCTGGTGGCCCCGGTCACCGGCACCCACGAAAGGTGCAGTAGCCTGTCCGGTTTTCCCATAAACCAATCACCGGAATCAGCGCACTGACCGGAGATGGACGCCGTATAAGAGGTTCACCCGGTGCGATCAACCCTTATCGGCATGGGTGACGGCGTGTCGAAAAGGCCTAGCCTTCGTCGGAGGTGCGCGACTGGAAAGCCGCCCAGAGATCGGGGCGCCTTTCGCGTGTCAGCTTCTCGGACATCTCGCGTCGCCAGGCAGCGATCCGCGCGTGGTTGCCCGAAAGCAGGACGTCGGGGATGTCATGCCCCTGCCAGGTCGCGGGCTTGGTATATTGCGGATGCTCCAGCAGGCCTGACGAAAAGCTCTCCTCGAGCGCGCTTTCGGCATTTCCGAGCACGCCGGGCAACAGTCGCACGGTGGCGTCGATCATCGCCTGCGCGGCGATCTCGCCGCCGGTCATGACGAAATCACCCAGGCTGATCTCTGCGATGCCGAAATGCTGCAATACCCGTTCGTCCACACCTTCGAAACGCCCGCAGAGCATGGTGATCCCGTCCATGCGGGCCCAGTTGCGGGCCATGGCCTGATCGAAGCGCCGCCCCCGCGGCGACAGGTACACCAGCGGCGCGGCCCCTTTTATTCCCGCCCGCGCCTCGGCGATGGCACTGGCCAGCACATCGGCCCGCAGCACCATGCCTGCGCCGCCACCGGCGGGCGTATCATCGACGTTGCGATGCTTGCCGATCCCGTGGTCGCGGAGATCGTAAGTCTCCAACTGCCAAAGCCCGTCCTGCAGTGCTTTGCCCGTCAGGCTCTGGCCCAGCACACCGGGAAAGGCATCGGGGAAGAGCGTGATGATCTGTGCCGTCCAGACATCCGCAAGCGCGGGCGCGTCCGTCATCAATTCGCGTGGTTTCAAGGTCGGGCGGACGGCAATCCGGCCTGCGGCACGGGGTGGTTTGCTCAAAACAGCCCCTCCGGCGGGTCTGCGACGATGCGGCCTGTCGGAATATCAACCGTAGGCACAGCGGTTCGGGTGAACGGCAAGAGCACGGTTTCCGCCGTGCCGGCCACCGAGATCTCGAGCAGGTCGCCCGCACCATGGTCCATGACGTTGCGCACTGTGCCCAGCGTCGTGCCGCCGGTGTCGACCACATCCAGTCCGATCAGGTCGGTGTAGTAGTATTCGTCGTCGTCCGTCGCAGGCATCACCGCGCGATCGGCATAGAGAGAGGTGCCGCGCAGCGCGTCGGCCTCTTCCTTGGTGGTCACGCCATCGATCCGGGCGGTCAGGCCATTGCTGGTCTGTCCTGTCAGGATGACCTGCACAAAGCTGCGGCCGTCTTCGGTGTAAAGAGGTGTGTAGTCCGCGATCGCGGCAGGATCGGCGCAATAGGATTTCAGGCGCAATTCGCCATGAACGCCGAATGCGCCGCCGATTGCACCAACGATGACCCGATCCGACATTAGTTCAACTCTCGTCCGACACAGATATCTTCGATCCAGAGTCCGCCACCGTTTTCGCAGATTTGCTGACGTCCTTCGCGTTCGTAGAGCATGCCCGCAATGAAGGCGATGGTCACGAGAATAAACGTGCGCAGCAAGCGGAACATGGCGGGCTGACCCAGCAAAGGGGGACCGTCCCGCGGCCTGTGCCGCGGGACGGAGGGGCAGAGGCTTATTCTTCCGCCGGTGCGTCTTCGGCAGGGGCATTGGCAGCTTCTTCAGCCGCTTTCGCCTTTTCGGCCTTTTCGTCAGCGCGCGCCTGCGCCGCCTTGCCGGGTGCGCCCTTCTTGGGGTTGCTGCGCTCTTTCTTCGGCATCACTTCCGCGGCTTCGAGCATACGGGCCACGCGGTCGGTCGGCTGCGCGCCCTCGCCCAGCCAATGCTTGACGCGGTCGATGTCCATCTTCACGCGGTCTTCGCTGTCCTTGGGCAGCATCGGGTTGTAGGTGCCGAGCTTTTCAATGAAGCGGCCATCGCGCGGCATGCGGCTGTCGGCCGCCACGATCGCGTAGAATGGGCGTTTCTTCGAGCCGCCACGGGCCAAACGGATTTTCATAGCCATCAGATGTTCTCCTTAAAGATGGGTGCGAGGGGATGCCCCTCAGGATTGCTGTTGTTTGTGGTGTTGGATGACTTCCTGAATGATGAAGTTCAGGAATTTCTTGGCGAATTCGGGGTCGAGGTCGGCCCTTTGCGCAAGATCGGTGAGCCGCGCGATCTGGCTTTCTTCACGCGCGGGATCGGATGGGGGCAGGTCGTATTCGGCTTTCAGCCGCCCGACTTCCTGGGTGTGCTTGAACCGCTCGCCCAATGTGTAGACGAGGATGGCATCAAGCCGGTCGATACTCTCGCGGTGCGCCTTGAGGATCGCGGCGGCGCGGGTGCTGGCGTCAGTCATGGGGCGCTCCTTTGGCGGGAATGACGGTAGACCAAGGTGCCGGTCTCTTCGGGTGCTGCGGCATCGGGGTCGAGCACGCCGCCGATCGCCTCGGCCACGCGGATCGAGGCGGTGTTGCCCTCGCTGATATAGCTGACGACGGATTCGAGATCGGTAGTCGCGAATGTGTGACCCAGCATGACCCGCCCGGCTTCTTGTGCAAAGCCGTTGCCGGTGGATCCATCGTAGATGAACCAGCCGCATTCCGGTTCGGGGAAATGAGGCGGATGGACAAGGCCCACGCCTCCGACCAAGACACCGTCATGTTCGACGGCAAGCGGGCCGAACCCGTAGAGTGGCCAACTCGCGACATCATTCGTGAACCATGTCCAGGCTTTGTCGCGGTCTGCCGGGCCGTCCATGTGGATCGCGCGGTCACTGCCCATGAAGGCTGCATAGGTGTCGAAATCATCGCGCCGATAGGGGCGCAGCGTCAGGCGTTCGGTGTGAAGCGTGGGGATCATGCGATGGCCTCCGCGCCCTGTGCCACGGCGCGTGGATCGTCATGGGACAGATGCCGGAAGACGATGACATTCTCTTCATCGATCACATCGCGCCGTTCCTCGACCGCGCCAAGCCGCGTGGCAAGCGCCAGCGACCGTGTGTTGTCAGCGCCGATCAGCGAGATCAGCGGCGCAAGCCCGAGGCTCCGGCCCGCCCATTCGCGCACCGCACAGGCCGCCTCGAACGCGATCGAGCGACCCTCGAACCCGTCGAACAGATGCCATGCCAGTTCGGGCTGCGGCCATTCGATATGATTGATGATCCCGACACGGCCAGCGGCCACGCCGGTTTGCCGGTCGACGACGGTGAAGAACCCGTAACCGTGCCAGTGCCAATGCCCTATAGCCGCGAGAAAGCCGCGCCAGGCATTTCTTTGGGATGTGGTGCCGCCCACATGCGCCATCCGGGCCGATTGCGTGGCCCATGCAGTGAAAGCGGGCAGGTCGCTTTTCTGCGGGCCGCGCAGGGTCAGGCGGGCGGTGGTGAGGGTTGGGGCAGGTGTCATGCTGTCTGGTCTGGTGTTTCGCTTGTGATGTCTGCCGGAGCCTCCGGCGGGAGTATTTCGGGCAAGATGATGGGGTTATTTCTTCTTGCCGAAGCCCGACAGGCCGGGCGGGAGTTGCATGCCGCCCGGGCCGCCAAGTCCGGGCAGGCCACCGGGGGGCATCTTGCCTTGCATGGCTTTGGCGGCTTCTTCCATGGCCTTGGGGTCATTCATGTCGGGCATGTCGCCGCCTTTGCCGAACATGCCCTTCATCGCCTGTTTGAGCATGCCGCCCTTGCCCATCTTCTTCATCATGTCCGCCATCTGGCGGTGCTGCTTGAGCAGTTTGTTCAGTTCCGAGACTTCCAGCCCCGCGCCTTTCGCGATCCGCTTCTTGCGGCTGGCTGCAAGGATATCCGGGTTGGCGCGTTCTTTCCTGGTCATCGAGTTGATCAGAGCGATCTGCCGCTTGAGGATGCTGTCATCGACTCCGGCGGCGGCCATCTGTTTTCCCATCTTGGCCGCGCCCGGCATCATTCCCATCATGCCTTCCATGCCGCCCATCTTGATCATCTGCTCAAGCTGCATCTTCAGGTCGTTCATGTTGAAACGGCCCTTCTGGAAACGCTTCATCATGCGCTCGGCCTGTTCGGCCTCGATGGTGTCCTGGGCCTTTTCGACCAGCGCCACGATATCGCCCATACCGAGGATACGGCCCGCGATGCGGGATGGCTCGAAGGTTTCGATCGCGTCCATCTTTTCGCCGAGACCCACGAAGCGGATCGGCTTGCCCGTGATCGCGCGCATCGACAGAGCGGCACCGCCGCGCCCGTCGCCGTCCATCCGGGTCAGGACGACGCCGGTCACCCCGATCTTGTCATCGAATTCCTGCGCGACGTTGACCGCGTCCTGACCGGTCAGGCCATCGACGACCAGCAGCGTCTCGCGCGGGTTGGCCACGTCGCGGACGGCAGCGGCCTGGGCGATCAGTTCCTGGTCGATGTGCAAACGTCCCGCGGTATCGAGCATGTAGACGTCATAGCCGCCCAAGCTGGCTTGCGTCTTGGCGCGCTTCGCAATGGCAACGGGGTCTTCGCCCTTCACGATCGGCAGCGTGTCGACACCGATCTGGGCACCGAGGATCGCCAGCTGCTCCATCGCGGCGGGCCGGTTGGTGTCGAGCGATGCCATGAGAACCCGCTTGCCCTCTTTTTCCGACAGGCGTTTGGCGAGTTTTGCCGTCGTGGTGGTCTTGCCCGACCCTTGCAGGCCGACCATCAGGATCGGGGCAGGCGGGTTGTCGATTTTCAATGCGCCGGGATCTTCGTCACCGGTCAGGACGTGCTGCAGTTCGTCGTGCACGATCTTGACGACCTGCTGGCCGGGGGTGATCGACTTGGTGACAGCCTGACCGGTGGCCTTGTCCTGCACCGCCTTGATGAAGTCGCGGGCAACGGGCAGTGAAACGTCGGCTTCGAGCAAGGCGATGCGCACCTCGCGCAGGGCCGTTTTGACATCGTCCTCGGTCAGCGCACCCTGCTTGGTAAGCCGGTCGAACACTCCGGAGAGACGTTCAGAGAGATTTTCAAACATCGGCCAAGGCCCTTTTCGTCGTTTTCGGTGCTTCCCGTCATATAGTAACGGGTCGCTTAAAGCAGTAGCGCCCCCGTGGGCGCGACGCGCTGACGGAGGGCGATCCCTTGTTGAACAGGGGACCGGAAAGCGCAAGCATTCCGGGTATTGCGCGGCATTTACGCCCGCCGCGCGGACGAGTCAATGATCTAGACGGTTTTGGGAAGCTTCGCTGTGATGTCGGCGCGGTATGCAATTGCAACGGTGGCGCTTGCCGCGATCAAAACCAGCATGTGCCAGTAGGGCGGCCCGACCCAGAGCAAGAGTGCGGTCAGACCGATGCACACCGTGGCGCAAAGAAGCGCGCCGCCAATCCCCTGCCAGCCGCGCACCCACAGAAGGGCGGCGCCAACAACCTCGACCGAGCCGGTGATGTAGCGGGGGAACTGGCCAAAGCCGATCGCTTCGTAGATCGCCACCTCTTCGGGAAGGCCGGCGAGTTTGCGCACTCCGTAATAGAGGAACGCCAGCGACAGCGCCGCGCGCAGGATCAGGAAGATGTGTGTACGTGACATGATCCGAAAGATAGAGCTCGTTGCGGAAAGTCACGCCCCGGGCCCGCTGCGCTTGCAGGCGGCGGTTGTTTTGCGACCACGATAATCGACATCCTGACGATAACCGCTTCGGGACTATATCGCGAGACACCTGCGCTTTGAAAAAGGAAGATCTTCAAAAACACTTGATTCCGGGAATCTGCATCTTGCGAATTTGAACAGTAAGCCGCTATTGACATCTTATATGTTTGCAGGCGCACAGGATTTGAGATGGACAACTGGGACGAGATCCGCACGGCCTACCAGGTTGCACACAAAGGCACAGTCAGCGGTGCCGCCGAAGCCCTGGGCGTGCATCATGCCACGGTCATCCGTCATATCGATGCTTTGGAGCAACGGCTTGGGGTGAAGCTCTTTCAGCGCCACGCCCGTGGCTACACGGCGACCGAGGCGGGGCAGGACCTGTTGCAGGTCGCCCAGGCGACCGATGACCAGTTCACCCAGCTTGCAGGGCGGATCAGGGGGCAGGGTGAAGGCGTGTCCGGTGATCTGGTCGTGACGAGCCTCGGCATGGCCTCGGCCTACATGACGCCGATACTGACGGCGTTCCAGATAGAGAACCCCGAGGTCCGGATACGCTATCGCACCGGCGAGCGTGTCTTGCGTCTCGAATACGGCGAGGCGCATGTCGCGATCCGTGCGGGCGCCCAGCCGCAGGAGCCCGACAACGTCGTCCAGCCGTTCATGACCCATCAGATGGCGCTGGTGGCGGCACAAAGCTATATCGACCGTCACGGCGTGCCTCGTGACGAAGCGGATTTGCGCAACCACTTTTTCGTGGGACGGGATGAAGACAACAGTCGCGCCCCGTTTTCCCGCTGGCTGGCCGCCCGGGTGCCGGACACTGCGATGGTATACCGCGCAAGTGACAGCAGGCACATGCAGGATGCCATCCTTGCGGGGGCCGGGATCGGGTTCACGATGGCGCAGCTTGCGCGCGACGAGCCCACGCTGACAGAGGTCTTTCCGCGACAGGATGAATGGTCCGCGCCCTTGTGGATCGTCACGCATGTCGATCTGCATCGCACCACCAAGGTGCAGGCGTTCCTGCGGTTCCTCAAGGAGCGGGCGAAGGATCTCGAATGCTAGGGGTCCGGCGCGTGGAATTCACGTGTCAGAAACACTTCGAAAGCATCGAGGTCGATGGCATCCATCTGCCCGAAGCCCTGCATCCAGACCGAAGCTTCGCGTAGCGCATCGGGTTCCAGCTTGCACCATTTGACCCGCCCGCGCTTTTCCTGGCTTATCAGTCCGGCCGCAGTCAAAACGCCGAGATGCTTCGAGACGGCCGCCAGAGACATGGCAAACGGTTCGGCCACGTCCGTGACGGCCATGTCATCCTCGAGCAACATCGCAAGGATCGTGCGCCGTGTCGGGTCGGCAAGGGCCGAAAAGACCTGATCGAGATTTGGTACCATGCAGGCGATTAAGCTGGCTTGCCATGAAACGTCAACCGGATGGTTGAATATAGTGATCGGTCACCATGTGACGGTCGCGCCCTCATTTGTCGCAGGGTGAGATAGAATTTAACATAAAAATCAGTATCTTGCACTTCTGTTCACATTCTTGACTCTGATAGGGCAGCCGCCTAAACCCATGGCAACCTTCCAAAGGGTCCAACCGATGTCCGATCCGCATGACGCTGACCGCCTCAAGGCGCTGGAAGCGAAGATTGCAAAGCTGAGCAAGCCGGCAAAGGTCAGGGACCATCAGGAAGAGCATTATTCGCAGGCACAACTCGCATGGCGGATGGTGATCGAACTCGTGGCCGGTCTGGGGATCGGTTTCGGCATCGGATACGGGTTGGATATGGTCCTCGGGACCGGCCCGATTTTTCTGGTGCTATTTATATTCTTCGGCCTAGCGGCGGGTATTCAGACCATGCTGCGATCGGCCAAAGAGGTGCAGAAACGGCAGCTTGAGGCTGCAGAGAAGAAGGGTGACGCAAGTGGCGACTGAATCGGCTTCCGAAGGTGGTCTCGTTTTCCATCCACTGGATCAGTTCATTGTCAAACCGCTGTTCGGCGATGGCGCGGTCGCATGGTATACCCCTACAAACGTCACGCTCTGGCTGGCGATCGCCGTGCTGGCGACTGCCGCGCTCTTCGTGCTGGGAAGCCGGGGGCGTGCGATCGTGCCGACCCGTGTGCAGTCCATCGGCGAGCTTTTCTACGGCTTCATCTACAAGATGGTCGAAGATGTCTGCGGGCGCGATGGGGTCAAGTATTTCCCCTACATCATGACGTTGTTCGTGTTCATCCTGTTTTCGAACTACCTTGCGCTGATCCCGATGTCCTATTCGCCGACATCGATGATCGCGGTGACCGTGGTGCTTGGCTTTGGCGTCTTCATTGCCGTCACCATTCTGGGTCTGGTCAAGAACGGGACCGAATTCCTCGGCCTGTTCTGGATGTCCGATGCGCCATTGTTCCTGCGCCCCGTGATCGCCGTGATCGAGGTTATCTCGTATTTCGTCCGTCCGGTCAGCCTGTCCATTCGTCTTGCGGGCAACATCGCCGCGGGCCACGTCGTTCTCAAGGTTTTCGCCACTTTTGCCGCTGCGGCTGTCATCAGCCCTGCTGCCATTGTCGGCATCGTCGCTATCTACGGTCTGGAAATCCTCGTTTGTGGCATCCAGGCCTACGTCTTCACCATTCTGACATGCGTCTATCTCAAGGACGCATTGCATCCCGCTCACTAATGTCGGTGCGCATGGCTGCGCATCTACCCAACTTCCAATCGTAAGGAGAATACACATGGAAGGCGATCTCGCACACATCGGCGCAGGCATTGCGGCAATCGGTTCCGGTCTTGCGGCCCTCGGGGTCGGCAATGTCGCCGGCAACTATCTCGCAGGTGCCCTGCGCAACCCATCCGCCGCCGCCGGTCAGACGGCGACACTGTTCATCGGTCTTGCATTCGCAGAAGCGCTGGGGATTTTCGCATTCCTCGTGTCGTTGCTGCTGATGTTCGCCGTTTAAGACAGCGACCCATATTCCTTACGGCTGACCGACACGGTATCCTTCCGTGTCGGTCAGTGAAATCCAGAGGTATTCGGGGGCCATCATGGCAACAGAAACAACGCAAGCCGCAGGAGTATGCGTCGATGCGGGGGGGCACGCCCTCGGCATGCCGCAGCTTTGCGCCGATTGGATACCCAACCAGGTATTCTGGTTGCTGATCGCTCTGATCGCCACCTACTTCGTGATGTCGCGTATCGCGATCCCACGCATCAGCGCGGTTCTGGCAGAGCGTGCGGGTACGATCACAAACGATATCGCCGCCGCCGAGGAACTGAAGACCAAGGCAGCCGAGGCCGAAGCGGCCTATGAGCAGGCGCTGGTCGATGCCCGAGCCGAGGCACAAAAGATCGTCGCCGCAGCGAAGGCCGAGATCCAGGCGGAACTCGATGCCGAGATGCAAAAGGCCGATGCCCAGATCGCGGCCAAGACCGCCGAGAGCGAGGCCGCCATTGCCGAGATCCGTGCCGGCGCGGTCCAGAGCGTCACAGAGGTCGCGAAAGACACCGCGAAAGAGCTGGTGGCGGCCCTAGGCGGATCGCGTGACGCAAAGGCGATCAATGCCGCCGTGTCTGCGCGGATGAAGGGATAAGCCATGAGACTGACACTCGCCACGCTTTTCACCCTCGCCGCCAGCCCGGCCCTGGCCGCCAGCGAATACGGCTTTTTCACGCTTCGGAACACCGACTTCGTCGTCACGATCGGTTTTCTGGTTTTCATCGGTATTCTGCTCTACTTCAAGGTGCCCGGCCGTGTCGGGGACATGTTGGATAATCGCGCCGGTAGCATTCAGTCGGAACTGAATGAGGCACGGGCACTGCGCGAAGAAGCGCAATCGTTGCTGGCCTCGTACGAGCGCAAGCAGAAAGAGGTGCAGGAGCAGGCCGACCGTATCGTGGCATCTGCCAAGGAAGAGGCGACCAACGCCGCTGCGGCTGCCAAAGACGATATCGCGCGGTCCATCACGCGCCGTCTCGCCGCCGCAGAAGAGCAGATCGCAAACGCCGAGGCCAACGCCGTCAAGGAGGTCCGCGACCGTGCAATCATGGTAGCTGTCGCAGCGGCCAAGGAAGTTCTGGCCAAGCAAATGGATGCCGCCGCCGCCGGATCGTTGATCGACGAATCCATCACGACCGTGGGTGAAAAGCTTCACTAGGCTGGCCTGAGCAGGAAAGATGAACCCCGCAGCACATGCTGGCGGGGTTTTTCTTTTCCCAAAGCGGAAACCTGTCAACGGCGTTTTTCGTGCTCCAGCCGTTTGCGAGCGAAGGCTTCGTTCCGCTCGGTTCTTTGCTGATTGAACAGCGCACCCTCGACGAAGTTGAGATGTGTCTCCACAGCGGACCGCGCCGCGACCGGATCACGCTCTTGCAGGGCGAAGTTGATCAGCCGATGCTGGTCGAGCAAGGCGTCGCGGGTCATGCGCTGCTTGAACATGACAGCCCGGTTGTAGAATACCCCCTCCCGCAGCAACTCGAACATCGACCGCATCATATGAAGCATGATCATGTTGTGACTGGCTTCGATGATCGCGAGATGAAAATCCGCGTCCAGATGCGCCTCCTCGGAAGGGTTACGCTTTTGATGGGCCAACTCCATCCTGGCGAAAATCTTGTTGATCACGGCAAGGTCGGTATCGCTGGCGAAGCGGGCTGCACGCTCTGCTGCAAGTCCCTCCATATCGCGGCGAAAGCTGATGTAATCGAAGACGGCCTCGTCATGCGTTGCGAAGAGTTTGATCAATGCAGGTGAGAACGCCGAGCCAAGGACATCGGCCACATAGACGCCGGCCCCGACTTTGGAGGTGAGCAGGCCGCTCTCCTGAAGCTTTGAGAGGGCTTCGCGCAATGACGGGCGCGAGACGTTCATGCGTTCGCTCAATTCGCGTTCCGACGGCAAACGTTCACCCGGTCGAAGGATTCCGCGCAGGATCAGCCCTTCGATCTGGCGGACGACACCATGCGAGAGCTTTTCCTGCTGGACTGGTTCGAACGGCATGTCACACCCTTTTATTGGTAAAAAGATATGACCAACGCAGGCGTTTCACAACAACAAAGGGGCCGCGCGATGGCGGCCCCTTTGCATTCAAACAGCTGAACGGGTTCAGTTCGGCGTAATGACGATTTCTACCCGGCGGTTCATCTGGCGACCCGACGCGGTGTCGTTCGAGGCGACAGGCTGGGTTTCACCGGCCCCGATCGACCGGATGCGCCCGGGCGATACGCCGCCACTGATCAGGATGCTCGACACCGCCTGTGCGCGGCGCTCCGAAAGATTCTGATTGAAACTTGCATCACCCGTGCTGTCGGTATGGCCGATGACATTGACGGTCGTGTTGGGGTAGCGGTTGAGCGAGTTGGCCACGATCCGCAGTTCATTTTGCGACACCGACGAGACCGCAGTGCTGTTGGTGGCGAACAACAGATCCTGACTCAGGACGACGACAAGGTTCTGACCGTTGTTGGAAACACCGACGTCGTTGCGCAACTGGCGTCGCAGTTCTTCGGCCTGACGGTCGAGGTTGTTGCCGATGGCGGCCCCTGCGCCGGCGCCAAGCACAGCGCCGGCAAGCGCAGCCTGATTGCGACCGCGGCGGTCGTCGTTTCGGTTGAGGATGGCACCTGTCACAGCCCCGCCGAGCGCGCCGATCACGGCACCCTGCTGGGTGTTCTGCGCCTGGTTGGGAGAGGTCGCGGGATCGCAGGCGGCAACGAATGTCATCGCCGCAGCAGCGATTACCAGAGGAAATTTTCTCAAGGTCATGGTCATGGTTCCATATGTTTTCGGGCGCAATAAGCGCCGCGTGATAGACTTGGTTATGCAGCAAGAAGCCGTGTTATCCAATAACTATGGCGCTTCTTGTTTTGTTCCGCGTCTTCAATGGGCATCAATTCGCGCAGACTCCCACGCGAGCATGGCGCGCTTTACGGGCAGCCCCCAATGATACCCGCCCAAGGCCCCCGACTTGCGCAGCGCCCGGTGGCACGGGATCAGCCAGCTTACCGGGTTGCGCCCGACGGCGGTGCCGACGGCGCGCACGGCGCGCGGATTTCCGATGGCCTGTGCGATTTCGGAATAGGTGGTGACGTGACCCGAGGGAATTGTCAGCAACGCCTCCCATACTTTCAATTGAAATGGGGCGCCGATCATGTGGAGTTGCGTCTCGCCCGACATTCCAAGCGCAGCCGAGGCCCAAGCGCGCAAGTGGTCCGGGTCTTCGACGAAATCCGCCTCGGGCCAGCGTGACCGCAAATCGGCCAAGGTCGCGTCGGCCCCGGTTTCCGCGGCGAAGGCGAGGCCGCAGATCCCTCGGTCCGTGCCCATGACAAGCGCGGGTCCGAAAGGGCTTTCGAACCACCCCCAGCGAATGGACAGGCCGGCACCATCGCGCGCAAAGTCCCCCGGGCTCATCGCTTCCCATTTCACGAACAGGTCATGCAGCCGCCCGCTGCCCGACAAACCAACGTTCTGTGCGGTCTCGAGCGTTGTGAACCGCTTGCGCAAGAGCGCCTTGGCGTGGCCGAGGGCCAGATATTGCTGATAGCGCTTGGGTGAGACGCCGACCCATGTCGAAAAAAGGCGCTGAAAGTGCGCAGGGCTCATATTCATTTCTGCGGCCAGGTCACCCAGCGACAAGGGCGCGTCGCCTGCCGCGTCGATTGCCGCGATTGCGCGGCGCATGACCTGATAATGATATGTCTCGGTTTGTTCCATGCCCCCAATCTACGGACCCACGCTGGCAAGAGCGACCCGTATTTTGCGCAACTGCCGCTTGCCCCGCCTGAGTGGGGAAGGCATACCGTCGCCATGGTCAGGCAACTCGATTATCACACGATCCGGGCGATTTTCACGCGCTTTCAGGCCGCCGAGCCCGCACCCGAGGGCGAGCTTGACCATGTGAATGCCTTTACGCTGGTGGTGGCTGTCGCACTGTCGGCGCAGGCCACGGATGCGGGTGTGAACAAGGCGACGCGTGAGCTTTTCAAGATTGCGGATACGCCGCAGAAGATGCTCGACCTCGGGCTTGACGGGCTGACCGATTACATCAAGACCATCGGCCTTTTCCGTCAGAAGGCCAAGAACGTCATCAAGCTCAGCCAGATCCTCGTCGACGATTACGCAGGCGAGGTGCCGAACTCGCGCGCGGCGCTGCAATCACTGCCGGGTGTCGGACGCAAGACCGCGAACGTGGTGCTGAACATGTGGTGGGGACAGCCTGCGCAGGCGGTGGACACCCATATTTTCCGTTTCGGCAACCGCAGCGGTGTGGCGGTCGGCAAGGATGTGAATGCGGTCGAACGCGCGATCGAAGACCACATACCGGCCGATTTCCAGCTGCACGCGCATCACTGGATGATCCTCCACGGGCGTTACGTCTGCGTCGCGCGCAAACCCAAATGCGCGGCCTGTCTGATCCGCGATCTCTGCCAATTTGAGGAAAAGAACCTATGAAGAAGTTTCAGGTTGTCGGTATCGGCAACGCAATGGTCGATGTGCTTGCGCGCGCCGAGGACAGCTTTCTGGTGCAAGCCGGTGTGCAGAAAGGGATCATGCAGTTGATCGACATGGACCGCGCGGTCGATCTTTACGCCCGCGTCGGCCCCGCCCGCGAGGTCAGCGGCGGCTCGGCTGCGAATACGATCGCGGGTATTGCCCATCTGGGCGGGCGCACCGCCTATGTCGGCAAGGTCAAGGACGACCAGCTTGGCGCGATCTTCGCCCATGATCTGCGTGCCCAGGGGGCGGTTTATGATACCGCCATGGCCCCGAAAACCGAAGAGGCCGAAACCGGCCGCTGCATCGTGATCGTCACGCCTGACGGCGAGCGGTCGATGAATACATACCTGGGAGTGACGGAATTTCTCTCGCCCGATGATATCGACGAGGCGCAGATGGCCGAGGCCGAGTGGATCTACCTCGAAGGTTACCGTTTCGATGGCCCCGAGAGCCATGCCGCCTTTGCCAAGGCGATCGCCGCCTGCAAGGGTGCAGGGGGCAAGGTCTCGATCACGCTGTCGGACCCATTCTGCATCGAACGTCACCGCGATGCCTTTCGTGACATGGTGCGCGACCATGTGGATCTGCTGTTCTGCAACCGTGCCGAGATGCTGTCGATGTACCAGAGCGATGATTTCGACGCCGCCTTGAAGCAAGCCGCGTCCGAGGTGGACATCGTCGCTTGTACCGACAGTGCGGCAGGCGTGCATATCCGCCACGGCTCAGAGCGGTATCATGTGCCTGCCGTCCCTACGCAAATCGTCGATGCGACCGGCGCAGGCGATCTTTTCGCCGGGGCCTTCATGTGGGGGCTGACACAAGGGCATGACCTGCCGACCTGTGGCAGCATGGGCAACCTCGCAGCGTCCGAAGTCATCAGCCACATCGGCGCGCGCCCCGAGGCGGATCTGACGGGCATGTTCAAAGAGGCGGGATTGCTCTGAGCCAGAGTTGATCGAGCGCATCGATCGCGTCCGGGTCGAAGCGGTCTTCCTCTTTCCAGTATCGTCCTGACGGTACGATGTATCCAAGGTCGGTCTCGCGGGTGAGGGCGGCGTCGACGATCTCCTTGTCGTATGACAGCGGCCTTGCGGCCCCGACCGTCGCGGGTGCGGCACGGGGAAACAGCAACCGGCTGGGACCTGTCGAAAGGTTGACCATGGCACAGCCCTCTCTTGCGGCCAGTGCCATCAGCCGTGCCGATTTTGCTTCCAGTGAACGCAAACTCACATCCTTTCGCAGGGGATCGGCTGTACCCCTGCCGTAGAAATGGGTGCTCGTCCCGTCGCCATAAACCATATCACAGCCCATCACCGCGATGACCTGCGGCCGCAGCGCCGCCAGTGCCCAATAGCTTGCAGTGAAGGCCATGGTGCCACCGGCGTAGACGAAACCGCCGAAGTCGTTTTGCAAAGGCACATAGGCGCACGACTTGATGATCCGCTGATGTGGGGCCAATGCCACGGGTTTGCGGTCTTGGGGAAAATCATCGGGATGGATGAGGTCGTCCCAGTCGTCACGCACACGCCAGGCATTGTTGATCGCCACGATCCGCGAAAACGGCGCACGGTCCCATGCGCGCGCGGTGACAACATTCGGCCCACTGCCCAGGATCAGAACCACGTTCATCTTCACCCCTGTCTTCTCATGTTCTGGCTTACCTTCGCGGGGGTGAGGCGCGGCACGCGCCCTGGGCGCGCGCCCCTGATCGTCTACTGTCCGAGCTTGGCGTGGACCTCGTCGAGGTCGATTTCGCCCACGGGCATCTTGTTGGCGGGGTTTTCGAAATCGTATTTGAAAATCCGGAAGTCTTTCTTGTACATCTCGTAGACGATATGCATGGACAGGTCGTCGAAGTAGTCGGCAACCGGATGCGCGCGCTTTGGTCCGTGCCCCTCGCTTTCATTGAAGCGTGGGATATCGGAAAGCGTGACCGGATGCGCCGTATCGACCGCGTCGAGCACGGTTTGCATGCCTTCGTCGAACTTCTCGGTCCAGAAGATATGATCGTAGCGCCCACCGTTGACGATGAATGTCGATACATGGCCCGACACGGCGGACCAGTGGATATCGGGGTCCATCGGGCGCCGCCACCGGATGGTATCGCGCGCGAAAAGCAGGAACCTCCGGAAGCTCTTGATCTGGTCGAAGGCAAAGCCCGTCTCCGGATTGCCCACTTCGATCCCGTATTTCTGGATCAGGAGCGGGACGAGGTTGCCGCGATAATACTTGCCGTTGCGCTGGATGCCGCAAATCTTGTCGAAGAAGGACGACAGGATGCGTGTGTAGGGGTTGCGCACACAGGTGAACGTATAGCTTTTGTGGCTTTGCACCGTGTTTCTGATAGCGTCCTGGCTGCCGTCAAAGGCCCATTTGTGGATGTTTTCGCCGGCGTCATGAATGTCGCCATCGAAGAAAGCCCCGTTGTCGGAATAGTACATGATCTGGCCGATCGTCGAGCAGGCACATTTCGGCACGACGCGATAGACCATGCTTTCGCTGGTGGTCATCCAGGTTCCGGGAAAATTCGGCACATCGACGCTCCGTCAAGGTTCGCTTTCTCAATCGCAAAGAAACTCTGTCACTTCAACGCTTGTTCGCGTTATGTGGGGCTGCGACACCGAAATACAGGCAGGTCATAGCCGCGCTCATGGCGAGAATTGCGTTCATTCTCTTATGTCACAAGAACCCGGACGCGATTGTCGCGCAGGCCGCGCAGCTCACCGCTGCGGGCGACTTCATTGCCATTCATTTCGATGCCTCGGCGGACGACAACACGTATCGCACCATCAAGAACCGACTTGCCGGCAACCCCAACGTCGCTTTCGCCAAGGCCCGCGTCAAATGCGGCTGGGGCGAGTGGAGCCTTGTGCAGGCGACACTGAACACGGTCATGGTCGCCGCCGAGGCCTTTCCCCGCGCGACACATTTCTACATGGTGTCGGGCGACTGCATGCCGATCAAATCGGCGGCCTTTGCCCACCGGATGCTGGACGAGAAAGATGCCGATTTCATCGAAAGCCATGATTTCTTCGACAGCAGCTGGATCAAGACAGGGTTTCGTGAAGAGCGGTTGATCTACCGTCACTATTTCAACGAACGCACGCAAAAATGGCGGTTTTATACTGCCCTTGCGCTACAGGAACGCCTGAAGCTCAGGCGGAAGATCCCGCAGGACATCCGTGTCATGATCGGCAGTCAATGGTGGTGCCTGCGGCGCCGGACGATCGAAGCTGTGCTGGAATTCACGAAGAGGCGCCGCGATGTCATGCGGTTTTTCCGCACCACATGGATCCCGGACGAGACCTTCTTTCAGACCCTCGTACGCCATCTGGTGCCTGGTCGCGAGATCGAAAACCGGACGCTGACGTTCTTGATGTTTTCCGACTACGGGATGCCGGTCACCTTTTATAACGACCACTTTGACCTGCTGCTCAGCCAGAACGGCCTTTTCGCGCGCAAGATCAGTCCTGAGGCGCATGATCTGCGCGAAGGACTGGGTGCGCTCTATGCCAGCGAACGTGAGGATTTCATCGTCACCGGCGAGGGTCAGCGGTTATTCGATTTTCTGACCAAGCGCGGTCGGATCGGGCGCCGCTTCGGCCAGCGTTTCTGGGAGCGTGACACAAGCCTCGGCCAGGGCCGCGAACTGATGATCATCGCCTGCAAGAAATGGCATGTGGCCAAACGCCTTGCGGCGGCGATCAATCAGCAGACCGACATCCCCGCGCTGGAATATCTGTTCAACGAAGATCACACGCCGCTTCCAAACCTCGGCGGGATCGAAAGCAGCCTGCAAAAGCGCGGCAGGCACCGCCGGGCAACCCTGCGCATGCTCTTCGATCATTGCGGCAGTGACCGTCTGGTCATCTGTCTCGATACATCAGACCTCGATCTCATCAGCGATTTCTTCTCCGATCGCGCGACCGTCCGGCTTCTCGAGATCGAATGCAGTTTCGACGACGCATACCTGATCGGCCATGCCAAACGCGTCGGCCTCGCCGGAGAGCAGACCAGCGACGCGACTTTCGCCCGCCTGCTGCCCACGATCCGGTCGGACATGGTTCACGAACGCGACGCGATCCGTGATGCGGCATTTTCAGGCGTCTTTCGCTTGCGTGAACACGCCGCCATCGATGACAATGCAGTCGCTCTGGCCCAGTTCCTGGGCATCCCGACCCAGGTGGCCCGGCAACTGGCCGAAACACCCCATCTCTTTGTTGATTGAGGACAACCATGGACTTTGCCTACGACGACCAGAACATTTTCGCCAAGATCCTGCGCGGAGAGATCCCCAACAAGACCGTTTTCGAAAACGATCATGCCCTCGCATTCGAGGACATCTCGGCGCAGGCCCCCGTGCATGTACTCGTCATTCCAAAGGGCCCCTATGTCAGCCTCGATCATTTCGCCCGCGACGCGAGCCCGGAGGAACAGGTGGGGTTTCTGCAGGCCGTCGCCGAGGTATGCCGCATCAGCGGTGTGAAGGACGGGTTTCGCGCAATCTCGAACACCCGCGAACATGGTCTGCAGGAAGTGCCGCATTACCACATGCACATCCTTGGCGGACGACCATTGGGCCCGATCCTCGCGAAGTAGGACGCACCGGCTCCGACGGGGCCAGCGGTGGTCTAGCGCGCCGACGTCAGGGACAAAAAGACATCCTCGAGGTGCGCCTCCTGTGTCTTGACGTCCCTGATCGTGATCCCTGCATTGCGGACCAGTGACAGGATGGTGTCCGCGGGTGTCTGGCCGCTCTGGTAGGTGAATGTCAGCGTGCCGTCCGCCAGTTTCTCGCCGGTGACACCATCGGGCAATTCCGGCAGCGGGCAGTCGCCCTGAGGCACGATGACAAGCGTCTTGCTGTCCAGCCGTCCAAGCAGGTTGGCGGTGCTGTCGCGCACGATGACCTCGCCATGATTGATGATGGCGATGTCATCGCACATCGCTTCGGCTTCTTCGAGATAATGGGTCGTCAGGATGATCGTCATGCCGTCGTCGTTCAGCTTGCGCACGTTCTGCCAAAGCATGTTGCGCAATTCGATATCGACGCCGGCGGTCGGCTCGTCGAGGACGAGGATCTGGGGCGAATGCACCAGTGCCTTGCCCAGAAGCAAGCGGCGCCGCATGCCGCCGGAAAGCGACCGCGCATAGGCATCGGCCTTGTCGGTCAGGCCGATGAGATCGAGGATTTCCGCGGTCCGGCGTTGCGACTGCGGCACACCGTAAAGCCCCGCCTGCACGTCGAGCGACCCCGCTGGCGTGAAAAAGGGATCGAGGTTCGGTTCCTGCGGCATCACACCGATGGCCGCGCGGGACTGGCGGGGGTTCCTGTCCTGATCGAAGCCCCAGATCTTGACGCTGCCGGCGGATTTGACGACCAGCCCCGCCAGAATGTTGATCAGCGTCGATTTTCCCGCGCCATTGGGCCCCAGCAGGCCGAAGATCGACCCGCGCGGTATCGTCAGATCAACACCCTTCAAGGCCTCCTTGGCCGCACTCCGCCCGGTTGCGGCGTAGGTTTTCTTCAGGCCCTGGATTTCGATGGCGTTGTCGGTCATGTACGTCTTTTCCCCGTGCCGCGGCTGCGGTATACGCAACCCACTTAAACCGGGATGCCCGGCGCGACAACAGCAGGTGCAATGATGACGACCCCCGTTCCAGAGACCAAGATCGTGACCGAGTGGCGCGTGGCCTGCGATGGCGGCGAAGGTGCCTTGGGACATCCGCGTGTCTGGATGCAGATCCCGGCCGATCAGGGCTGGGTGGAATGCCCCTATTGCGACGCCAGATACATCCACAAGGATTTCGAGGACAAGGTCTGATCCGGGCGCAAGCCCTCGGCTTCGCGCGCTGTTTCCCGTTATTATTGGCCCGAAAATATCCTGGGGGAGTCCCGGACGTGGTCCGGGACGGGGGCAAAGCCCCCTTCGGCGCTAGACCCCCTGGTGTGTCCTGTATAGGTTCGCGATAGCTGCATGAGGGGAGTGACATGGCGTTCGGAAAAGGTTGTCATCTGCATCTGATCGACGGTTCTGCGTTCATCTTCCGTGCCTATCACGCGCTGCCCCCGCTCACGCGAAAGTCCGATGGCATGCCGGTGGGCGCGGTCAGCGGTTTCGTCAACATGCTGCAACGCTATGTCGAAGCAAACACCGGTGACGATGCCGCCACGCACGTCGCGGTGATTTTCGACAAAGGCAGTCACACGTTCCGGAATGACCTTTACGACCAGTACAAGGCAAATCGGGACGAAATGCCCGAAGACCTGCGCCCGCAGATCCCCCTGACGCGGGTTGCAACCAAAGCTTTCAATATCGCCTGTGAAGAAATGGAAGGGTTCGAGGCTGACGATATCATCGCGACTCTTTCGCATCAGGCACGGGCGCGGGGCGGACGGGTGACGATCGTATCGTCCGACAAGGACCTGATGCAGTTGGTCGGGGATGGCGTCGAAATGCTCGACCCGATGAAGAACCGCCGCATCGATCGCGAGGGCGTAATCGAAAAATTCGGCGTCGGACCTGAACGGGTGGTCGATGTGCAGGCGCTGGCGGGCGACTCGGTCGATAATGTGCCGGGGGCACCGGGCATCGGGATCAAGACGGCGGCGCTGCTCATCAACGAGTTCGGCGATCTGGAAAGTTTGCTGGATCGCGCCGACGAGATCAAACAGCCCAAACGCCGCGAGACATTGATCGAGAAACGCGATCAGATCGTCTTGTCGAAGCAACTGGTTCAGCTTGACTGCGAAATGACGCTGGATTTTTCCATCGACGATCTCGAAATCCGCGAGCCCGACCCAGAGGTCCTGATGGGCTTTCTGGCCGAAATGGAATTCCGCACCGTGACCAAGCGGATCGCCGCAAAGCTCGGGGTCGAGGCGCCGGTGATCGAGACCGCCGCAAAGGTCGAAGACACGGCGGCTCCGGAAAAGGTCGATTTCGGCGCCGCTTCCTATGACTGCGTGCGCGATGCGGCGGGGCTGCAGGTCTGGATCGACCTCATCCGCGAAAGAGGCTACGTCGCCGTCGATACCGAAACGACCGGCCTGAACGAAATGATCGCCGAACTGGTCGGCATTTCCCTCGCCGTAGAGCCGGGCAAGGCCTGCTATATTCCTCTGACGCACAAATCGGCTGCGGCCGACGATCTTTTCGGATCTGATGACCTCGCCGAGGGGCAAATGGCCCTCGAAGAATGCCTTGCCCTGCTGAAGCCTGTTCTGGAAGACCCCGCGATCATGAAGATCGGCCAGAACATGAAATACGACATCAAGATCTTCGATCGCTATGGTGTCGACGTGGCGCCCATCGATGACACGATGCTCATTTCCTATGCCATGAACGCGGGGTTGCACAATCATGGCATGGACGTCCTGTCCGAGCGGTATCTCGGACATCAACCGATCCCGATCAAGCCGCTTCTCGGCTCGGGCAAGTCGGCCAGAACGTTCGATCGTGTGCCGATCGAGGATGCGACCAGATACGCCGCCGAGGACGCCGATATCACCCTGCGCCTCTGGCGCGTTCTCAAGCCACAGCTTCACAGCAAGCAGGTCACCACCGTCTACGAGACCATGGAACGACCGCTGGTGCCGGTGCTTGCGCAGATGGAGCGCAGCGGTATCAAGGTCGACCGCGATACGCTGTCCCGCATGTCCAACGCCTTTGCCCAGAAGATGGCGGGGCTCGAGGCGGAAATCCACGAAAAGGCAGGACGATCCTTCAACGTGGGTTCACCCAAACAGCTTGGTGAAATCCTGTTCGACGAAATGGGGCTGACGGGCGGCAAGAAAGGCAAGACGGGCGCTTATGCCACGGGTGCGGATGTGCTCGAGGATCTCGCGACCGAGCATGAACTGCCCGGCCTCGTTCTTGACTGGCGGCAACTCTCCAAGCTGAAATCGACCTACACGGATGCGTTGCAAGAGCACATCAACAAGGACACAGGCCGCGTTCATACATCCTATTCCATCGCCGGCGCCAATACCGGGCGTCTTGCCTCGACCGACCCGAACCTGCAGAACATTCCCGTCCGCACCGAAGAGGGCCGCCGCATCCGCGAAGCGTTCGTGGCCGAGCAGGGCAAGGTGATCGTCAGCCTTGACTATTCGCAGATCGAATTGCGCATCCTCGCGCATATCGCCCAGATCGACACGCTCAAACAGGCTTTCCGGGACGGGCAGGACATTCACGCGCTCACGGCATCGGAAATGTTCGATGTCCCGCTTGACGAGATGACCCCCGATATCCGCCGTCAGGCGAAGGCCATCAACTTCGGTGTGATCTACGGTATCTCTGGTTTCGGTCTTGCGCGGAACCTGCGCATTCCGCGCGGTGAGGCGCAGGGATTCATCGACCGCTATTTCGAACGTTTCCCCGGCATTCGTGCCTACATGGACGCCACCGTCGCTTTCGCCAAAGAGCATGGGTATGTGCAGACGCTTTTCGGGCGCAAGATCAATACCCCCGAGATCAACGCCAAGGGGCCGCACGCAGGCTTTGCCCGACGCGCAGCCATCAACGCGCCGATCCAGGGAACGGCCGCCGATGTGATCCGGCGTGCCATGATCCGGATGCCCCGGGCGATAGCGGACATCCCTGCCACGATGCTGCTGCAGGTCCACGACGAACTTATTTTCGAAGTGGAGGAAGGATCTGTCGATGCCTTGATCGATGCAGCCCGGGAGGTCATGGAAGGCGCCAGCGATCCCGCGGTAAAGCTGGATGTGGCGCTATCGGTCGATGCAGGGCAAGGCGCGAACTGGGCCCAGGCGCACTGACGAAAAACGCGCCGCCCGGTACGGACGGCGCGCATGGCTCAGGTCAGATGGCCGACGATCAGTTCACCGACTTGCCTTCGACGAGGTTGGCATCGCGCTTTGTATCCGATGCGATCTCGATGCGGCGCGGTTTCAGCGCCTCGGGGACTTCGCGGACAAGATCGATATGCAGCATGCCGTTTTCATGGCTCGCACCTGTGACCTTGACATGATCGGCCAAGGTAAAGCGGCGCTCGAAGGCGCGGGTCGCGATACCGCGGTGCAGGTAGTTGCGCCCTTCGGTGTCTTCGGCCTTGCGCCCGGTGACGAGCAAGGCCCGGTCCTTTACTTCGATCGCCAGTTCATTATCCGAGAAACCGGCAACGGCAATCGAGATACGCCATGCGTCATCGTCGGTCTTTTCGATATTGTAGGGGGGGTAGGTGTTCTGGCCCACGTCGCTGGCCAGCGCGCGATCCATAAGATCGGCAATCTGGTCGAAACCAACGGTTGCACGGTAAAGCGGTGTCAGATCAAATGCACGCATTTGGGTCATCCTTTCATAAGCGATAACAATGTCTTGCCTTCCCATTCGGGACAGGCGCCTTACTACCGGGACCCGTCATCGGCACCCCGGTATCGCTTATCTGGGAAGGGCTGCAACCGCTTTCAAGACCCTCAGGGCGAGACGAATTTGGCGCCGGTATCGTTCTGTGTACCACCGGGGGTAAGCCGTCGCACGCCATCGGGGCCAGCCGGACCCAGCGCACTGTAAAAGGTCAGCAGCCTGATGAGCGGCAATTTGAGAGAGGTACCCAGAGACACCTGTTCGCCGTCGACCTGAGCCATGGCAGAGACCACTGAGACAATGCGTTGCTGGCCCCTTACCTCCATGAAGACAGGGGATCCGCTGGAACCGTAGGCGACCTCGCAGGTCATCACCACAACGCCGGTCTGTCGCCCCAGTACCGCGCAGACATCCTGCAGACTTGGCGCATCTTCACGCCCCCGCCCGTACGAGATGACCCGTACGCTGTCGCCCGTGATGGGAAAGGCCGTTTCTTCGTAAGGCTGGATCCGCGTGGACCGGATGGGTCGCGCGAGTTCCAGCAAACCGATGTCGACGGCCACGGCTTTGGGGTTCGTGGTGCCATCGCTGAAATCGTAGTCCGGATGTGGGATCGTGCGACGTATGTCGCGGAGGGCCTCTGCGCGGCCACCGCGAAACCCCGCCCTGAAAACGAACCTGTCCGGGCTGATGCGTGTGCCGTCTGTATCGAACAGGCAGTGGGCCGCGGTCAGGATCAGGTTGTCCCGGATCAGGGCCGCAGTGCAGAACCCTTTGCCGGATATGTCGAGCCGGCCCACGGCATCCCAGCGGGCACTGTCCTGCCGGCTGATCAGCGGTATCAGGTTGCTCTCTTCCTGCGCCTGCGCGGCCGTCTGCGCGCAAAGCGTCAGAACAAGAAGGCCTATCGCCAGAAAACGCCCCATATTCACATCCCTTGTGTCGGGCCAGACTGGTCTGCAGATTGGGCAGGATTAAGGCGTCAGCGCAAGATCGGGATGTCCGGAGCTTTCTTGCCCGCACCCGTCAGTGCGGGTGGCTGTGGGCCGCCGGTCGCCCAGTCGAGCAATTCGACGGTATGCACGATGGGCACGTCGGTGCCGCCCCCGATCTGCATCATGCAGCCGATATTGCCGGCCGCGATGATATCGGGCGTCAGCGCCTCGAGCGTCTGGACCTTCCGGTCTTTGAGCTGCTTGGAGATTTCCGGCTGCATCAGGTTGTATGTCCCCGCCGATCCACAGCACAGATGGCTGTCGGCGGGCTCGAGAACAGTGAAGCCGGCCTTCTTCAGCAGATCTTTCGGATAGGTCTTGATCTGCTGGCCGTGCTGCAGAGAACACGCGGCGTGATAGGCGACCTTTGCACCTTTGTCGTCGCCCTCCGGCAGATCGAGCTTCATCAGCAATTCCGAGACATCCATGGCGATCGCCGACACGCGCGCGGCGTCTTCGGCAAGCGTGTCATTGCGGAACATATGCCCGTAGTCCTTGACCGTGGTTCCGCATCCCGACGTATTGATGACGATGGCATCAAGCCCGTCGCCGTCGATCTCTTTCGCCCATGCGCGGATGTTCCTGGCCGCGGTCGCGTGGCTTTCGCTTTCCTTGCCCATGTGGTGGGTCAACGCGCCACAGCACCCGGCGCCCTCGGCCACGACGACCTCGGCGCCCAGACGCGTCAGGAGGCGGATCGTGGCGTCGTTGATATCGGTATTCAGCGCACGCTGGGCGCAACCCGTCATCAGCGCGACGCGCATTTTCCTGTCTTTGGCGGGGAAGGTTTGCGGATCGTCGTTGCGGCTGACGGGCGGGATCGTCTTGGGCGCCATCTCGAGCATGGCCCGCAGGCGGGCGTCCGGCATGAGGCGCGCAAAGGGCCGCCCGAGTTTGGCACCCAGCAGCGCCACACGGAACCGCATCGGATAGGGGAGAATCCGGGCCAGTATCCAGCGCAGGGCGCGATCGGACCAGGGCCGGTCATAGTTTTTCTCGATATAGGCGCGCGCGTGATCGACCAGATGCATGTAGTGTACGCCAGACGGACAGGTCGTCATGCAGGCAAGACAGGACAGGCAGCGATCGATATGTTTGACAGTCTTGGCATCCGGCTTGCGCTCGTTCTCCAGCATGTCCTTGATCAGGTAGATCCTGCCGCGTGGACTGTCGAGTTCATCACCCAACACCTGGTAGGTCGGACAGGTGGCGGTGCAGAAACCGCAATGGACGCACGAGCGCAGGATCTCGTTGGATCGTGCGATGCCTGGGTCTTGGAGTTGTTCGGGCGTGAAGGTCGTCTGCATCAGGTCATGATCCCGGGGTTGAGTATGCCGCGTGGGTCGAACTTGGCGCGCAGGCCCGCGGTGATTTTGGCCAGCGCAGGGGCTTCGGGCTGAAACGTCGGCACATCGGCGCTGCCGCGGATCAGCGTTGCATGGCCGTCGTAAGTGCCCAGCGCGGCACGCAGATCGCGCCCCGCCTCGCATAGCAGCCAGATCAATCCGCCGCCCCAGTCGTACTGGACGGCCTTCGCATCCGCCCGGGCAACGATTTCCGGCGCTTCCGAAGGCTTGGCTGAAATACGCCAGACATCGCCATCCTGTTGCGCCAATGCGGTCACGTCCCGGATCGCCTGCCAGCGCGCGGTGTCGCCGCCGACATCCGCCGTCACATCGCCGAACGGGGTCAGAACTTCTTTCAGGCGTTCCGAACGGTATCTGACCGATGTCTCGAACCCTTCGATCCGCACCAGCGTCTGCGGCGTGCCGTCGGGCGATTTCGGCAAATGTGCCGCCCCGGTCACTTCGAAGGGTGATCCCAGCGCCGCCGCCAGCGCGGCCACGGCATCACTGTCCGACAAGCCCGAAATTGTCAGCGTGCCGGTCGTTTCTACGTCGGGCATCACCTTGAGTGCCACCTCGGTTACCACGCCCAGGGTGCCGTAAGATCCCGTCAGCAGCTTGACCAGATCGTAGCCGGTGACGTTCTTCATCACGCGGCCGCCGTTCTTGACGATGTTGCCAGCCCCATCCACGAACCGCACACCCAGCATGAAGTCGCGGCAAGCCCCGACGCTGATCCGGCGCGGCCCCGAGGCATTGGCCGCCACCATCCCGCCCAAGGTGGGGGTTCCATCGGTCCCCAGCAGGGTACGGTGGTCCATCGGCTCGAAGGCCAGCCGCTGGTTTTCGGCAGCAAGTGCGGCTTCGATCTCGGCCAGCGGCGTCCCGGCTCCGGCCACCAGTGTCAGCGCGCCCGGCTCGTAAAGGCTGATCCCGCTCAAGCCACGGGTCGTCAGCGCTTCGCCGTCCGCCTGACCGATGGGCCGTGTCCCGCCACCCGTGATCCGCAGCGGACCATTTGCGCCCCTGATCAACTGGGCGAGTTCGTCTTCATTTCCAGGCGTCATACAAGCCTTCTCATGTTCACAAATACCTCGGGGGAGTCCCGGATTTCATCCGGGACGGGGGCAGCGCCCCCATCAGGCCGCGCGACGCTTGTCCGAGTCAGCCAGCGGAAAGACCTTCGCCGCATTCAAAAGCCAACCGGGATCGAAGACATCCTTTACAGCCATCTGCGCTTCCAGGTCCGCGGGATCATACTGCACGTTCATCAGGTCGCGCTTTTCAATGCCCACACCATGCTCGCCGGTCAGGCAGCCACCGACTTCGACACAGAGCTTCAAAATCTCCGCCCCCAGCGCCTCGCATAGCTCCAGATCACCGGGCTTGTTGGCATCGAACAGGATCAGCGGATGCATGTTCCCGTCGCCTGCATGAAAGACATTGGCGACATCGAGGCCGAACTCCTCTGACAATGCGCGGATCCGTCCCAGCACCTGCGGCAGCGCAGATACCGGGATCGTCCCGTCAAGGCAGATGTAGTCGTTGATCTGGCCCATCGCGCCGAAGGCCGATTTGCGGCCGAGCCAGATCCGTCCCGCCTCGTCGGCGTCCTTGGCTTCGCGCAGTTCGACGGGATCGTGCTTGCGGGCGATATCCATGATCAGTGCGAGCTGCGCGTCGATCTCGGCGTCCGACCCTTCGACCTCGACGATCAACAGGGCCTCGCACATGGGATAGCCGGCCTTGGCGAAGGCCTCGGTCGCTTCGATACAGGGGCGATCCATGAATTCGATAGCCACCGGCAGGATTCCCGCCTTGATGATGTCGGTCACGACCTGCCCCGCAACTTCGGAACTGTCGTAACCCATCAACACGGGCCGCGCACCCTCGGGCTTGTGCAGGATACGTAGCGTCGCTTCCGTCACAACGCCAAGCTGTCCTTCGGAGCCGCAAATGACGCCCAGCAGGTCCAGCCCGCCCGCATCCAGATGCGCGCCGCCCAATTCGACAATGGTGCCGTCCATCGTAACCATCGTCACGCCCAACAGGTTGTTCGTGGTGACGCCGTATTTGAGGCAATGCGCACCGCCCGAATTCATCGCGATGTTCCCCGCGATGGCGCATGCCAGCTGACTCGAGGGGTCGGGCGCATAAAAATACCCCTCCGCCTCGACCGCGCCGGTAACCGAAAGATTGGTCCGCCCTGTCTGCACCTTGATATACCGGTCTGCGTAATTCGTCTCGATCACGCGGTTCATCCGTGCGACGCCCAGAATGACGCAGTCGGCAGTCGGCAGTGCCCCGCCGGCCAGCGACGTTCCCGAACCGCGCGGCACGACCGGCACACCCATGTCATGGCATATCCTCATGACCGCCGCGACTTCTGCGGTATCGGCCGGAAGCACAGCGCAGAGTGGCGGGCACTTGTAGGCGGTCAGGGCATCGCATTCATAGGCCCGCGTTTCGCTTTCATCCGAAATGACGGCCTCTGCAGGCAGCACCTGTTTAAGGCGCGCCACGATCTCGTCCTTGCGCGACAGAACGGATGCATTCGGGACTGGCATTTGCATGGCGGGACTCCTCACCGTGTATTGGTAAAAATATATTACCAATTCATCGGTTTGGCAAGTCCTTCGGAATGGTGGGACAAGATGTCATCCTGAATGAAACATCTGTCCCCTGCCGGGCTCTCGCATTTGCGTGACTGGGGACGATGCAACCTTGGCCGATCTCGGGCGGTCGACTAAGCTTCCCGTCACTGATTTCCCGGATGTGAAGGAGGCGCCATCGCATGAAATCCGGTCTTATCTTCGCACTCATGCCGATGATGGCGGTCGCCGATGATGCTGTCGTCGAGGAGGTGACGATCGTCGCCGACCGCGTGACGGTCACGATATCCCACGCCGATACCGGCTGGGACGATTATGCCGACGGTTGGGAGGTGCTTGATGCGCAAGGCAACAGCCTTGGCCTGCGCAACTTGCTGCATCCGCACGTGAACGAACAGCCCTTCACGCGTTCGCTATCCGGCGTATCCATTCCGGAAGATGCCGACGTCGTCTTCATTCGCACCCGTACGAATGTCGGTGGATGGTCCGACGATCTCTTCGCTGTTCAGTTGCCCTGAGGCACGCGGACCAGGTCATAATCGGCGACGACAGGATAATGGTCCGCCGGCCATTCACCGTCATATTGCTTGCGCACGATCACGGGCGGCGCGGCAAGTCGGGCATCGCCGGCAACGGCGATATGATCGATTGCAGCAAAGAGATTGATCCCGCGATTGAAATGAAAGCTGGCACCATCGACCGGCGCAAAGGAAAACCCGGCTTCTTCAAGGGTCCCGACCAGACGATCACCCAGCCGCGCATTCAGATCCCCCACGAGGAACACGGTCTCGCCCGCCGCGATCCACGGCGCGCTTCGCGCGACAACGAGGTCGACGGATTGCTCTCTGTTCGACAGGCTGGCGTAGTCGGTATGTACGTTGACGACCCTGAAGGCGGCCCCTGTCCGCCGGTCGCTGAACCGGGCCCATGATGCGAACGCGGGATAAGAGCCGTTGAACGTGCGTGAATAGATCACGTCCGGTGTATCGGAAAAAAAGAACCACCCCTGATCGACGAGGTCGAGGCGATCGGTGCGGTAAAGGATCGGCTGGGTCGAGGGAAAGTCGCGCGGGTCCCCCACGGCGGCTGCGGCATAACCGGGGTTCCGCGCCAGCAGCCAGTCAAGCGCGAGGTTTTCATCACTGACACTGCCGCCGCCGAAGCTCTCCATTTCCTGAAACCCCATCACGTCAGGGGACACGTCCTTGAAGGCGAGATCAAGAGGGCCCTTGCGCCGCTCCCAGTCAGCGACGGACCAGGCCCCGGTTTCGCGTCCAAGCACGATGTAATGGACGTTATAGGTGGCGACACGCAGGCTTTGGGGCGCGGGATCGGGCAGCGCTGTGGTGCCGCCGTGCCGCAGCGACTGGCATCCCAGCAGCAGTCCCAGCACCAATAATACGATGCCCGCAAGCCTGAGCGCTGTGCGCAGCATCAGCGGCGGCCTTCACGCAACCATGCTCCCAGCATCAATAGCCCAGCGAGCAGCACGAAGGCCCACGCCGGAAGCAGGGGAGTGATGCGGATATCGGCCGTGCGGAACGCGTCGCGCGGGGTGATCCCGATCCAACCGCGTCCGGCGGCCGGCCGTCCCGCACGCACACTGCGAATATCGATTTCACCATCGGCGATCGCGCGTACCCCGCCCAGCGTCGTCTCGATCAGCGGGGCAAGTGTTTCGCCGCTGGCGATCGTTTCTTCGAATTCGCGCGGCGCGGATGGCCCAAGGGCGATAACCGCGTCCTCGGTGCCGTCGGTCAGCCGGTAAAGCCCGATCTCGGGCGCTTGCCACAGCGTTTCGAACCGCCCGGGCGAGACCTCTTCCAGCTGCAGGACCGTCTCGGTACCGTCGGGATGCGTGATCGTGACATCACCGGTTTCCAGCCCCAGTGTCCTGCGGATGATCCGCATTGTCTGGCCCGTCGGCTCGACCCAAAGCGCTTCTTCCTCCAGATCCGGTTCCTTCATCATCCAGTGAGCGAGGCGGCGCAGCAACTCCAGCTGCGGGCCGCCACCTTCATAGCCGCGATCCCAGAGCCATGAGTGGTCGGACGCCATCAAAGCGACGCGTCCCTCACCGATCCGGTCGAGTGCCAGCAGGGGTCTGTCGTCCAGCCCGGACATGACGGTCGTCGCACTCTCGGGTACTTCGACATCCACAAGACGGAACCACCGGCCCCAGCCGGGGCCCTCGTCGGTCGATCCGGGAACGAGGTCCGGCAGGCTTTCGGTCACAGGGTGGCGCGCACCGAGATCACTGATCTGGGGGACGAAGCCTTCTTCGAAGACCCGTGCAGTCGGCGCGCCGGGCAACACGTCGCCAAGCGGCGAACGGTGGATGCTTTCGGCACCCCCGTACTCGGGTCCGGCGGACACCAGAACGGCGCCGCCCTGCCGGACGTAGTCGGCGATATTCTCGAAGTAGGCGCTGGGCAGGATGCCGCGCCGGCGATAGCGATCGAATATGATCAGGTCGAAGTCGTTGATCTTTTCGAGGAACAACTCTCGCGTCGGGAATGCGATCAGCGACAGTTCGTTCACCGGCACGCCATCCTGCTTTTCGGGGGGGCGCAGAATCGTGAAATGCACCAGATCTACCGCCGAATCCGACTTGAGCAGGTTGCGCCACGTACGCTCTCCGGGATGCGGTTCGCCGGACACAAGCAGGACGCTCAGCCGGTCGCGGACACCATTGATCTGAACGACGGCGCTATTGTTGCGGTCTGTCAGTTCACCCTCGGCGGTGGGGATCGTGAACTGCAAAACATTCATCCCGCCATGGGGCAGGGTAATGGGCAGTCGGACATCCTCACCCACGGGGACAGGCACGGTCAGTGGCGCGTCCCCGTCGATGGAAATGGAAAGCGGGACGGAATCGGTTGCCGGGGCGGCGCCCTGATCCTCGACACGCAGGGTCAGGTTGACCTCTTCATCGAGGATCGCGAAGGCGGGTGCGTTCTCGACCAAAAGCCGGCGGTCCCAGTCTTCGGGCTCGCCGGAGAGAAGCAGGTGCATGGGGGCGGGCAGATCGGGCGCGCGTTCCAGATCATGCAGCCGGCCGTCGCTGATGAGGATGATGCCGGCGACGCGGGCCTGTGGTTCTTCGGTCAGCGCGTCAGTCACGGCGGTCATCAGTGTCGTGCCAAGATCGCCTTCGGCGTCGCCCAGCGTGACCTGCCGCATTTCGGTATTGGGCAGCCGCGACAGTTCAGCTTCGACATTGGCGAGGGCCGCCGCATTCTGATCGGGGCGGTTCGCGATCCTTTGGCTTGCGCTCTCGTCCACCACGACAAGCACGATATCTGACAGGGGTTCGCGATCCTCCTGTTGGACCGCCGGATTGGCAAGGGCGACGAGCAGCGCGATAGAGGCAAGCGCCCGAAGCCACCATCCGGGCAGCCGCCGCCAGATCGCCAGCACGACAGCGGCCAGCGCCAGAGCGGCCACGGCGTAAATCACCAGCCAGGGCAGCAGCGGGTCGAAGATGATGCTGCCGCCCGTCATTGTCCCAGCCTGTCGAGAAGGTCGGGAACATGGACCTGATCCGATTTGTAGTTCCCCGTCAGCACATGCATGATGACATTGACGCCGAACCGCAAAGCGATCTCGCGCTGGCGTTCACCGGACATGCCGCGCCCGACCGGAAACATACGTCTGCCCCGCTCGTCGATCGCCCATGCCCGCGCCCAGTCGTTGCCGCCGATGATCACCGGGGTCACCCCGTCGTTGAGGTTGCGGAAGGGCATCCCCTCGATCAATTCGGCGTCGGGCGGTGACGCCTCGACCCAGACATCGCGACTGGCGTATCGCCCGGGAAAATCCTGCAGCAGATAGAATGTGCGGGTCAGCACGTGATCGGACGGGATCGGCTCGATCGGCGGAATATCGAGCGACCGTGCGATGGCCTGCAGCCGCCGACCTTCGGGCGAGCCCGAGCCGAAACGCGCGGTATCCGCGTCGCGGGTGTCGAACATGATCATCCCGCCGGTGCGCAGATAGTTGTTGAGTTTGGCATAGGCCTCGCGTGTCGGCAGCTGCTGATCCGCGGTGATGGGCCAGTAGATGAAAGGAAAGAAGGCCAGTTCGTCGGTTTCCAGATCGATCCCTATGGGCGCTGCCGGTTCGATCGCCGTGCGCCGGAAGAGCGTTTCGGACAGGCCTCTCAAACCTGCCTCGACAGTATCGTCGAGTTCGGGATCGCCGGTCAGGACATGGGCCAGAACGACCTCGGTCGTGGCGCTGAGCGCGAAGTCGTCGGCGGGCTGTGCCTGCGCTTCGGGTGCCAGCCACAGTGCGAGCGCCAGGGCGGCGGCGACATCTGCGCGGGGTCCGCGCAACCGTCCACCAACGGCCAGCGACGCGATGGCATCGATCATCAGCAGCAGCAACGCCGCGGCCAGCAACCAGCCTTTGAGCGGAGTTTCCTGCGCGGCCTGCATGCCTTCGACGACCACCGAGCCCGGCCATTGTGCCACGGCGAAGGTTGTGTCTGGTCCGATCACATTGACGGCCAACTGTCTGCCTTCACCATCGTAAAGGCCCGGGGGCAAGTCGGGGCCGGCCTCCATGGTGGCCAGAACCTCGCCTGCGACACCGGGCAACGCACTGCCGTCCTGCAGGTTGCCAAATCCGTCAAGCACCTGGTTCGGAAGCCATGTGGTGCCCGCCATCGCGGCTGTATCACCGGTGATGCGGCGCGTCGAAACGGCCAGCCGCTCGAGCATTTGTACAAACAGCCCCGAAAGCGGCAGCGTGGACCATTCCGCGTTCGCGGTGACATGGAAAAGGACCACCTGACCAGCCCCTGAAACCTTGCGCGTGACAAGCGGTGTTCCGTCCGACAGTTGGGCGATCACACGATCCGCCAGCGTCGGATCGGGCTGCGCCATCACCTGCGACGTCACGCTGACGTCATCGGGAATCGTCAGACCGAAAAAGGGGCTGTCCTCGCTGAAAGGCGCCAGCGCCTTGGGTTCGCCCCATGACATCGCCCCACCCACGGATCGCCCGCCGGATCGCAACCGCACCGGCAGCAGCGGGTCTTCGGTCATCCGGCCCAGATCGGTTGCCGCGAGGCGCGGACCGGCGAACCGCAAAAGCATTCCGCCATCGTCGACCCAATCCAGCAGATCGGCTTCTTCACCGGCGGCAAGTTGCGCCACATCTGCCAGAATGATCACGTCGGGGTTGGCCAGCAGGATATCCGCAAGCGCGCCCTCGACGACATCCGCCGTTGGCTCAAGCGCCTCGCGCAGGTAGTAGAGCGGCGAGAGCAACTCGAGACTCTCGCGGTCGTCACGGCCCGCGATCAACGCCACCTCGCGCCGCCGCAAGGCGTCGTCGGCAAGGCTGACAGCGGCCGCCGAGCGTTGCCCGTCGATCGTGAATCTCGTGACCCTGTTGCGCAACTCGGGCGGCAGCACCATGGCGGTTTCCGCCGTTGGTTCACCGGCCGCGAAACGCAAGGGCACCGTGGCCAGGACCCGCTCGGTCCCGGCGGGGTCAAGGCCCACAGCGGCGATTGCGGTTTCCTGAGCCGTCCCAACGGGTGCCCGGGTGCCCGAGACGATCACTTCTCCGTCCTCGAAGCGCGCCGGCCGCAGGCCTGTCACCTGGCGGGGTGTCTGAAAGACAGTCACCGTGCCGCGGTCTTGCAGTGCGTCAAGCAGGGCGCCCCGACCATCCCAGTCAAGACCGTCGGAAATCCAGTAGGTTTCGAACGTGCCTTCCTGTGTCGAAAACCATTGTGACGCATCGCGGGGCTGCCAGGGCTGCGGCTGCAGGCTCGGCAGGCGGTTCTGCCATTCGTTCGGAGCGGCGAAGGGAATATCGTCATTCGGCAGGTCGTTCAGGTTGATGACCGCGACCCGCCGGTCGGCGCGCATGGCTTCGGACAAAAGCGCATCCACGCGGTCGATCCGTGCCTGCCAGTTCGGGGCACCCGCCCATGATCCGTCGAGTGCAATGACCAGATCGCCACTTCCCTCGCGGACGTTCTGCGGGTTCAGAACTGGTCCGGCGAAGCCGAGAATGACCGCTGCAACAGCCAGCGTGCGCAAAAGCAGCAGCCACCACGGGGTGCGGTCGGTCTGGGTGTCGTCATCGACGAGGCCGAGAAGAAGAGCCACACCCGGAAAGCGTCTGCGGATCGGCGCTGGCGGCACGGCCCGCAGCAAAAGCCACAGGATCGGCAAGGCGATCAGTCCGAGCAGCAGCCATGGCGCGGTGAAACCTATGGGACCCAGCGCGAACATCAGCGCATCTTCCGGGGCGCTGCCCCGGACCCCGGAGTTTTTCGGCCAAGATGAAGGTGGAACTTCATTGCTGGTGCTCCATTGCGCCGAACAGCCACAGAAGGGCGGCCGCGGCGCTTTCCCCGGTGTGATGCGTGCGGAATTGCCAGCCTGTCGTGCGCGCCAGCATCGCAAGCCTGTCCTTGCGCTCGGCGAGGCGGTCGAGGTAGCGGCCGCGCAGGTCGCGGGCTTTTTGTGTTTCGTGGCGCATGGCGCCCGTCATGCTTTCGAAGACCGTCCGTCCGTCGAAGGGGAACGCTTCTTCCTGCGGGTCGAGGACCTGCAGCAGCGCGCCGCCCACGCCCTTGTCGGCGGCCCGGGTCAGCGCCGCTTCCACTGGCCCGAGGTCGCCCAGAAAATCGCTTATGAAAAGAGCGCGGGAATGCGGCAGCATCCCCTGCGCTTCGGGCGCGCCGTAATCCTCTGCCGCTTGCTGCGACAGAAGTTCGGCCATACGGCGCAACTGGCCCCGCCCGCGGCGCGGCGGCAGGCGCAGACCTGTCAAGCCGACCCTTTCGCCACCACGGACAAGCAGGATCGCAGTTGCGAGACCCAGAAGCCGTGCCCGCTGGCCCTTGGAGGGCAGGTTCTTGTCGGAGGAAAATCCCATTGCCGCGGCCTGATCGACCCAGAGGATCACAGACTGGGCGATCTGCCATTCCTTGTCCTGAACGAAATTCGCATCCGCCCGTGCCGAACGGCGCCAGTCGATCGTGCGGGCCGCGTCATGCGGTTGCGCCGGGCGGTATTGCCAGAAGGTGTCACCCGACCCGGCCCGCCTGCGGCCGTGATCGCCAAGCAGCACGGTAGATGCAAGATGCTCGGCCTCTGCCAACAGTGGCGGCAGAGGGGCGGCGAGTGCCTCGGCGTCGGACCTGAGGGCAAGCGGTTCGGTCATGCAGCGGCGGTGACCGTGGTCATCTGGTCGGCAACGGCGTTGATGACGTGCTGGATCGTCTCGCCGCGGGCACGGGCCGCAAAGGACAGTGCCATCCGGTGTTCCAGGACCGGCACCGCCATCTTGCGGACATCCTCGGCGGAGGGTGCAAGCCGCCCCTCGAGCAGTGCTTGCGCGCGAACGGTCAGCATCAGCGCCTGTGCGGCGCGCGGACCGGGCCCCCAGCTGATATTCTGGCGGATACTGTCAGGCGCGCTTTCATCGCCCGGACGGCAGGCGCGGACCAATGCAAGGATCATTTCAACGATATTGTCGCCCACGGGCATCCGGCGCAGCAGGGTTTGCGCTGCCAGCAGGTCGTCGGCGGTAAAGACCCCCTGCGATTGCGCCTCGCTGACACCGGTTGTTGCGATGAGGATATCTTTTTCGGTGTCGCGGTCGGGATAGGGGACGTCGATCTGGACCAGAAAACGGTCGAGCTGGGCCTCGGGCAGGGGGTACGTGCCTTCCTGCTCGATGGGGTTTTGTGTCGCGAGGACGTGAAACGGCACCCCGAGTTTGCGATGGTCGCCTGCGATGGTGACCTCTTTCTCCTGCATTGCCTGGAGCAATGCGGATTGTGTCCGCGGCGACGCCCGGTTGATCTCGTCGGCCATGAGGAGCTGGCAGAAGATCGGCCCTTCGATAAACCGAAAGTTGCGTTTGCCGTCATCCGAAGTTTCCAGCACCTCGGAGCCGAGGATATCGGCAGGCATCAGATCCGGCGTGAACTGGATGCGATTGCTGTGCAGGCCCATGACGGTAGACAGGGTGTCGACAAGCCGGGTCTTGCCGAGTCCCGGCAGGCCGATCAGGACCGCGTGACCGCCACAGATCAGCGCAGAGAGCGTCAGGTCGACAACACGTTCCTGCCCGATGAACCGCGCCGAGATGCTGGAACGTGCATCGGCCAGTTTCGCACCTAGCGCCTCGATTTCAGCGACGAGATCGGCATCCGTGGCCATGACATTCCTCCGGTTGGGCTATATCGTTACTTGAACAGATAATCGCATCAGACTGAATGGCAAAAACAATGGCCACACAAAAGATCGTGACACCGACCGCAGAGAGCATCGCAGAGAGTGCCCGTGCCGCCAAAAAGGGCGGTTTGCCCCCCGTGCATCTGTGGGATCCACCCCATTGCGGCGATCTGGATATGCGCATCGCGCGTGACGGCACGTGGTTCTATATGGGAACGCCGATCGGAAGGCCCGAACTGGTGCGGTTGTTCTCGACCATCCTGCGCAAGGACGGTGACCGCTATGTGCTGGTAACCCCCGTCGAGAAAGTCGGGATCACCGTCGATGACGCGCCATTCGTCGCGGTCGATTTCAATCAGGCGCGTGATGGGCTGGTCTTCGAAACAAACGTTGGAGACACCGTTACCGCAGGGCCAGAACATCCCATCCGCGTCGTGCGGGATCCCGAAACCGGCGAGCCTTCCCCCTACATCCTTGTCCGGGCAAATCTCGAGGCGTTGATCGACCGCAAATCCTTTTACCGGCTGGTCGATATCTGCGAACACGCGGACCATGACGGCGAAAGCTGGTTCGGATTACGATCGTCGGGCACGTTCTTTCCGATCATTCCATCAGCGGACCTGCCGTGATCAGGCCCGCTTGGCGTTCCGCGGCATCTTGGTGATGCCGTAGGCCTTGCGGGCGGTGACCAGCCGCAGGTCTTCGGGATCCATGCCCATCGACAGGATCGTGTCGCGGTCATAGCGGGCGCGGGCGACATCGGGGTCGTGGCCCGTGCCGAACATACGATCGATCCAGCCCATGCCGAAGCTGACATGGAACGTCGCGTCGTGGTCCTGAAAGTGATGCGCGAGGTGGCTGCGTGTCACGCGTTGCCCGAACCAGCCTTTCCGGACATTCAGATGCGCCAGCGTATGGCAGTATTCGTAAAAAGCGAAG
>Ga0207419_1000113_pt1 | contig 63090 bp, 41 predicted proteins | sample ElkSloMetagenome_4_FD_184723 | JGI IMG/M metagenome (GOLD analysis project Ga0207419, IMG submission 184723) | Hot spring microbial communities from Elkhorn Slough, Monterey Bay, USA - MD2A (version 2) | ecosystem: Environmental > Aquatic > Marine > Intertidal zone > Estuary: Microbial mat ...
CCCTTGGCCTAACTGATTGTAAATGTCTTGTGCTTTTTCTTGATATGTCATTTTTTTAAGTTTTAATTCCTTTAAAATTACGACACAATTAAAAGTTCACAAAGTTCAGAATCGGGTTTAACCTGGTCTTAACTTGCTAATCCTAAACTCAGCGTTTTTTGACCGAGTATGCGATTATAGTTTTTGCCATTTTGGCGAGAAATACGTAGTACGACCGCCTACCTTTATTTTTTCAATCTTACAATCGGTGTGATGGCAGTTTGCACCCTCCTCTCTTATATGTATGAAAAACTCCTTTGGGAAATCACTGTAATGCGCTTCGTGTTTAATGGCGATTTCAATAACGTTCTGCATGGCATCGTAAATTGATTTAATGTCATTTTCGTCCATAGCTTCAACTTTCATGTTGGGGTGTATTTTAGCCTGGTACAAAATATCATCTGCCATCCAATTACCAATGCCTGCGGCAACACTCTGGTCCATAATCACTTTTTTGACCTGGGTCTTTCGATTTTCAAAAGAAGATTTAAATTGTTTAAAAGTTAAATCACGTGCATCGTCACTAAGTCTATGCGCTTTCTGGTAGGCTGAAACCGAATCTACCAAATTCCACCACCCAAACTTTCGCTTATTTTCGAAAGCGAAATGAAAGCCACTATTAAAACTAAGCATGATATGGCCAAATTTAGGGCGGTCTTCCTTCGATTTAAAATAATTGGGTCGCCCGGTCATCCCAAAATGCATCAATAGAATTTTTTTTCCTGAGGTATGAATAAACAAATATTTACCAATGCGTTCGGTTTTAGTCAACTCCTCACCAATAAGATTTGCTTCAAAATCTTGCTTAGGCTGTTTAAGCAGCCTGTTATCCTTACAATCAAATGCGATGATTTTTTGATGAAGACAGGTGCTGTTAATATAGGTTTGATAACCGTGTACTTCGGGTAATTCTGGCATAATTTTAATTATTATAACGCTGGTTGAAAAATATAAAACGATTTGAGACTCACGAACCTAGATTAATAGACAAGGGTTCTTTAATGTAATAAAGAACCCTTTGCCAATTTAACAAATAGTGAACCCTTAGTTTTTAATAAGCTTAGTTGTAGAACTGAAATTTTTAAGGTCTTTTACCTTAACGATATAAATTCCTGGATTCAATTCTGAAATGTCAAACCTATATCCAACCTTGAAATCTCCGTTAAAGGTCTTAACATTTTTACCAGTAATATCAAAAACTTGAACAGCGTTTAGGGCTTTGTTTGATACAAAGACCTCATTTGCGGGGTTTGGGAAAATTTCAAATGAATGTTCAGCATTGACAGTATTAGTGCTTAAGGTGCTTTCATTACTATACATTAAGAATTCGCCAGGACCCAAACTTATAGGAGCCGAAGTATCAGTAACGTTTATCTCGTTATTGGTTAACATATTGAACCAAGACCCTGTTTCTGGAAATGATGGAATAATGTTTTGGGTCGTAACTCCAAAATTACCGAGAATGACCACGTGCTCCAATGCACTACCAGATGCGTTATCATCAGTTAGGTAAATACGTTTTAAACCGTCTGTACTCTGTGATTCAATAGTGAAATTTTCAGTTTTAAAGATGGGCAGATTTTTTTTGAAATCAATCAAGGTAGCCCAAGTATCGTATATAGCCGTACGGTTTGTATTGGAGAGATAATTCCAACCATCTGGCTTATTTCCCGTTCGGCACGAATCATTACCATAAGGTGTTGGGATTGTACCATTTTCGCATTGAAATATACTGATATCATAGCCTAGTTCGCCAAATTGCCAAATCATTTTTGGCCCAGGAATGGTAAAGAAAAAAGCACCTGCCGCCTCCATGCGATTGAGCGCGGTATTTAATTCAGTTACATCATAGCTGCCGCTTGAGTTTCCAAAGGCTATGTTTTTATACATGAGTCGCTCCTCATCATGGCTTTCCATATAACCCACACTTCTTGGTGCGCTTAGACCTATATCTTGCCAATCCATACCATTAAAATTAGCATTTTCGTAGCCCATTGTTGCTTCGTTATAAGGATCAGTGAATTTATTCCAGAACAAGATACCTTTACCTTCATCAAGTCGGTAATTGCTCCATTCAATTTCCTCGGTGCGCGAACCGCCAAAGCCTAAGTGTTCAAATATGAGAAGCGCATTGTCGTTGGCATCCCAGGCCGCATCGGCGTATTGCTTTAACACGTCAACACGGTCTTGATTGTAAGCATTAGTACAAGCCTCGTCATTAAGGCAGTTTTGAGTAAAGCCTTTGGTTAGGTCAAATCTAAAACCGTCTAAACGGTATTCATTCAACCAATATTGAATGGTTTGTTCAACATACTCCTGCGTGGCAGGAGATTGGTGGTTAAAGTCGTTAAACACACTATAGGAATGTGTTGCTATTGGATTAAAAAACGGACTATCTGAAGAAGCTTGTCCACCAGTGCCGCCATTATCAGTATTCCACATTCTATAAAACGGATGTTGCCCCGTGCCTTGGTTATATACTACATCGATTAGTACGGCAATTCCCCTGTCGTGGCAGGCATCAATCATAGCTTTAAAATCCTCTGGACTGCCATAGTACTTATCGAGTGCCATATGAAATGCGGGGTTGTACCCCCAGCTCAGGTTTCCATCAAATTCGTTCACGGGCATTAGCTCGATGGCGTTTACGCCTAAATCCTCTAGATAGTCCAATCGTGAAACCACGTCATCAAAGGAATGGCCATCGTCAAAATCCCTTAGTAGAAGTTCGTAAATTACCAAATCTTCCTTTGCAGGTGGCGTGAAATTAGTTGTTTGCCAATTGTAATCGGGTTGGTTTGGACGTAGCCAAGTTACTGGATTATCAGTTTGCCCCTGTGGATAGGGTGGGATGTTGGCAAAAGTATCCGAACCAATAAATTGGTCATTAAAGCCGTCAAGTATGAGCGTTGCGTAAGGATCAGCAACCCTAATGGTGCCTTCTACCAAATACTGATATAAAACAGTGTCTTGATTTGCTAAACCGGGTACGGTAATCCAATGCTTATTTGAGTTGGAATCAAAATTGAGCACAAAGCTATCGTCCAATTGCCAATTATTAAAATCACCAATTAAATTGATAAATCCTTTACCCTCGCCGTAAATAACAAAGGTAATGTCCCCCGAGTTTGGAAAGTCCAGGTTAGCACCATCTACCGCATTTGCAGGTACCGGTAACAAATTTGGCTCGGGACTTACAACCGCTCTAAAACTCTCGCTAAGTACTTCATTAGAATTGACATTAGTGGCGCTTAATACAAAATCGGTGGTTTGGTTAACGGTAATATCAAAATCATAGGTAGAACTATTGTTTTGAGTGTTTACGACACTACCGTTGGCTTCTAATTGAAAGTCTGCATTTTCGGTGCCAGTGTTAGCCGTGATGTTAAAAGAATCACCAGCATTAATTATGGTTATATCTTCCTGCGGGCTAGTAAGCTGTAGTTGAAAGATGCCTACTTCCTTTAAATTATCACCAGACTGATTTGAGCCGTCTTGGGATTTTATTAAAAAACCAATTCTGTCGATTCCCGTGTTATTATAAAAATCAGTCAGTACACCAAAATCATAGGTATAAGTGCCATCTCCATTATTTGTAAACCTAGCAGTCTCAGGAGAATTGCTAAAATCAGTACCGGTAGCGCTAGGATTATTTATTTGTGTACCATCATTTTCAAAATGCCATGCCCATAAATAAATGTCGCTAACGCCCCATTCAGCTTGAGGGTCAAAGTTAGATACCGTAAGGCTTACGCTTTGATCTTCATTGAAAAACTGGGGATTCCAGGTGTAGGTTTGGGCTTTAACGAGTTGACTTGAGAAGACCGAAATTAGAAGGGCGTAAAGTAATTTTGTTTTCATATTATAATTTTTAGAATTAAAGAATGATGTCTTTATTTTGTTTAACCTCCTGAAAAATTCAGTATTAAAGTTTTTGCACAGAACGTATTAGTAAAACGAGTAAAAAAAAAGCCGTTCAAGAGTTTGAGACGGCTTTTTTATATTAGTATCAATCGTTTGGAATGAAGACGTAACTGCCATCCAAATCATTAAACCAGACATCGTAAGTACCGGTAGGGGCAGTAAAAGGAAAGTTATTTCCACTTCCAGCTAGATTTGCTTTACCAAACAATTCGTCTGAACCTGTGTATCTCCAAACACCATTATCCCAATCATCATTTGGTCTTATTAAAAACTCTTCACCGTTGGTAAAGTTCACACCGTTGGCATACCATAAGTGTGGATTATTAACTGGGTCTCTCTGAATTAATTCTATTTCATCACCATCTCCCCAGCCTCCAATAGCCTGACCTATGATACCAATACTGTTGTAAACATTAGCATTTGAAGCATCATAGGGCTCTATGGTATATGAACCACCTTCAACCATGGCAGGCATCGTCATAGTATAATAACCACTAGAGGGTACTTCAAACGAGTCTGGCTCTGCTCCATCAATTGTGCGACCTAAGTTACCGTTTCTATCGCCCCACTGTGGGTTCCACTCACCGGTTTGCTCCAAAATCTTGAAGCCGCCTCCACCTTCGGTAAAGTAGCCTGTAAAGTAGTAAGAGTTTGGCGTATCTTGACTTCTAAATACTGCTGGGTTGTCATTATTATTATCCCAACCGGCTGCTGAACCGGCACCAACTAAATATAGAAAGGGAAATTCTGAAGAATAAGGAGTAATTAATACTTCAACAGCATCTGAAATTCTTTCAAGATTTGAGCCTCCCGCATTGGTTATCGAGGCGACGACCCTTAAAAAAGCATTGCCCTCTACCTCTGGTTCTATCCCTAAGCCGATAGCTACTTGGTTTAAATCTGAATGCGTTAATTCTAAAGTTGTGTCATTTTCAGTAGAACCACCTATAACCGCATTTGAAAAATCGTCAGCCGCTAATGAGAAATCAATACGGTAAGACACCTCAGAATCACTAAATTCCCCAAAATCAGGTTCAGACCAATCCACATTAAGTACTACATCCTCAGCCATATCAAAACTTAAGGTGTAACTGCTTTGACTCGTTGGACTTGAAATTACTGGTGCTGCTTCTGCATAAGTAATTACGCTAACACTTACGTTATTTGATACTTCACTGCCAGCATTTACCCTGAAAAACGCGGTAAAAGATTCGAATGCGTTTGCACCAGCATTTAATAAAATGGTATTCAATTCGTTTACAGATACTGTAAAACTTTCAGTTGAGGAAGTACCTACAACAATCGGACTTTCAAAAAGTGGATTAGGAGACATCTCTATATCGTAATTCCCTCCTGCTGTTAACTCATCATCCCATACTAAGGTAAGTGCTGGGTTTTCTGGTAATGCAAAATTCAAATTAATATTGGATGCACTTGGCTGAAGTAACTCTAACTGAGCGTCTGGTGATGTAATTTCAAGACTTTCCTCAGTCTCGCATGCCGTGAATATCAGCATAACGCTGAAAATTGCAGCACATATTTTAGTGATTTTCATAGTTTTTATTTTATATATTTTAGTCTTCTACTTCTATAGATTGTCTGTACTCTCTTGGATTACTTAAGTCTAATACAAATTTTGTGGCAGAAATATCATTGCTGAAATTATCGCCACCAAAATTAAGCGATCCGTCATTATCGCCATCTGTACCTAAATTCAATCCCCAATCGTCATTAGCCCTAAACTTATATTCTCCAGAACTTGTTGAGGCGTTTGTAAATTCCCAAATCTTATCCTCTATATTATAGGTCATATCCGCATCAGGAAATTCATCAGGCCATCCACCGGCTGGACCGCCTGGCCCCGCAATTGCCCAATTAGTTTCGGTAAGACTTACGCTGCCTGTCACTAAATCAACGTTTACTCTGTAATAACCTTCAGAGGGAGCTTCAAAAAGGCCCGCAGCGCCCTCAACGGCGTTACCATTATCGTTACCGTAAACAGGATTGCCTTCTACATATTCACCACTAAATCCTGATCTGTGTAATTGAAAGCTTAGGTCTGAACCACCAAAATAAACAAAGCCATCATAATCGGTTTCAGTCCCGAACTCGCTTGAGGCCAGGGTAGGTCCTTCTGCATTCTCTGTACCATAACCACTATTTGGTTGAAAAGACCCAACTAAATAAAGCCTTGGCCTTTCTGTCGTGTATGGGAACACTGTAAAGGATATGGCGTTGCTAGAAACCGGAAGTCCACTTTGAGTGCCAATGGTAGTTACCACCCTCGCAAATATAGTGCCTTCTTCAAATGGACTTAGGCCAGCATCGCTTACCGCTCTATTAAGTTCACTTACGGTAAGTGTAGCAGCGCTTGTACCCACTACTGCTGTTGCGGAGATGGGTGCCGTAAAAGCCTCGTCAGTAGATACTTCTACTCTGTAATTTTCTGAAGCGGGCTGCCCGTAGTCCGCTTCCTCCCAATTAAATGTAACCGCAGGATTACCTGGGTTATTAGGATCCAAATTAATTGTTGTAATTGGTAATTCAAACAACGTAATTGGATCTGTAGCTGTCGCGGTAAAAATGTCCTCATCATTTTCACAAGAGGTGGTAAAGACTCCTAGTGAAAACACTACCGCGAGAAAATAAATTAATTTCAGTTTGTTTTTCATAATTATAGCAATTTTTAGTATCCAGGATTTTGTGTAAGATTTGGATTTGATGATAAACTAAGATTTGGTATAGGATATACATCTAAATTTTGGGGTATTGCAATGCCGTTTTGACCATTACCTTTCCAAGCCCAGTTGTAGTTTCCACCAGTGTATAGACCGTAACGAATTAAATCTTGACGCCTGTGCGCTTCCCAGTGCAGCTCCCTTGAGCGTTCGTCGAGAATAAGCTGTAAATTGAGATTTGCCGCATTAATGATATTAGGATTTCCTGCTCTAGTTCTTAAGTCATTAACCAAATCTAAAGCTTCAGAGGCACTACCTCCTCCTCCACGTAGATGGGCCTCGGCATACATGAGATATACGTCAGCTAGCCTGTACATCGGGAAATCGGTGTCCACAAACTGCTGGTCTATGCCATCAGCTCCAGTAGAGGTTACATTAGCGTATTTAGTAAGAATAAAACCAGTATCTCTATTAGAAATATCTGGAATAACCACAGGTCGATTCTCTGTTATGAGCGTGTTTCTATCATCGTTAGAGAACTCGTTTCCTTCAAAAAGTTCGGCAAATTCCCGTCGCACCCTTATGGCTCCGCCCCATCCGCCTTCAACGACGCCCAGTTCTTCTCCATTTATCTCGAGACTTCCTACTTGACCATTCACCATAACCGTTGTAGGACCAAAATTTTGAGTGGTCTCACCATCTGAAACAATAGGGAAGATAATTTCATTAACGGCAGAGTTAGTGCTATTATCGGCTAAAAAATTATGGCGGTACTCATCAGCCAAGCTGTAACCGGAATTTATTATTTGTTCGCATTGCGTTAAACAGTCTGAATACCTGTTCTCACCAATATAAACTTCTGCGTTTAAATATATTTTTGCCAAAATCATTCTGGCAACACCCTTATCTGCCCTAGCGTATTCGTTCTGGCGGGCATCTATCAAATCGTTACCGTTAACTAAATCCAATAGTTCGGTTTCGATAAATTCAAAAAGCTGCGGTCTTTCGGCCATTGGTAGCACTGCATTCACAGGGTCGGCTTCGGTTCCAAAGTTCGCCTTGCCAAACAGATCCATCATATAGTAATAGGCTTGCGCCCTGAGCAATCTTGCTTCTGCTCTATATTCTGAAATTTCATCCCTCATCCCATCAGAAACCCCGCGGCTATTTAATTTGTCTTCGGTAGTTTCCCTTAAAAAATTATTAGCCAAAGCAATGGTTAAATGGGTTCTACTAAACATCCCTAAAATTAACGGATTTTGAGGGGTCCAAATATTACGCTGGATTTCTCGAGTACCAGGATCATTCTCATAGGACCAAATCATTTGATCTGCAGAAAGTGTCTGCATATAAAGCAGAACGCGGCCAAATTGGCTTGTGCCTGCATCTATTCCTTCTAGATTTGAACTTTCTGGACCTTCTGTACCGGTCAAGGCGAGATTTCCATAAATCCCGGCGATTAATTGTCGATAAGCTTCCTCATCAGCAAAAAGTTCCTCACCTAATAAGGTGTCATCATCATTTGGTGTGATGTTCAGGTCATCAGTACATGAAGTAAGGATGAACATCGCTCCAACAAACAATAGGAAAATGTTTTTTATTTGTGTTTTCATAGTTTTTTAAAATTTAATATTTGCACCGACTAGAATATTTCTTGGCCGTGGATATATTAGGTTATCAATTCCATTAAATACTTCTGGATCTAAACCGCTATACTCGGTCAGGACAAAAACATTTTGCACGCCTCCCCATATTCTTACAGACTCTAAAACGCTGGAAATATCATTGAACGTATAACCCAATGTTATATTATCCATTCTTAAAAATGATGCGTCCTCGAGATAGGCATCGGAAATTATGACATCTGCTGTTCTTTGAAAGTTGGTGTCTAATACAGAGGTAGGAATGTTACCCAAAACAGAATTATCTAAAAGAAGCTCATACTGTGCTCTTGCGGAATTCACGTTATTATAAACATAATTACCGACATTTGCTCTTAAGTTAAAGGCAAAATCGAAATTTTTATAGTTCATAGAGGATTGAAATCCAAAGACAGCATCAGGATCTGGATTAGCTCTTATGTACCGGTCATTATCATTAATTATATTGTTTCCATCTAAATCGGCATAAGCCCCTTCGATTGGATTACCATTAGTATCATAAAGTTGTTTAAACACGTAAAAGGAATTTGGCGCTTGACCTTCCCTTTGAAGCTGAATAAAATTACCCGTTCCACCTTCGATACCACCTGTTGTAACATCTTGGCCAAAAGCCAATCCTGTAATTTCACGGTCAAACATTGAAACGTTGAAATTGGCATTCCAATTAAAATCTTCAGTAGCAAATAAGTCGGCACTAACCGAGAATTCAAGACCTCTAATCCTCAAATCTGCAATATTCTGAACAATTAGATTTGAGAAATTACTGCCATCAGCAACAGGCGCGTTGAACAATAAATCGTTGGAATCCTTTTGATATACATTTAGGCTACCGTTAATTTTGTTGTTGAACAGGCCATAGTCAATACCAACCTCAATAGTTCTAGTTTCCTCCCACTTTAAGTCTGGATTTATTTCAGATGGGATAAAGGTTTGAATATTTTGATTGCCAAATTGATAGATTGAATTTTCATTACCAGCGCGGTAGCGGCTTAAATATAAGTCTATTTGGTCTATTTCCTGTTGACCTGTAAACCCATAACTAGCTCTCAATTTTAGATTAGATATGGTTTCGGAGTCCTTTAAAAAGTCCTCGTCACTAATTTGCCAAGCTACAGCCACAGACCCGAAATCGCCAAATTGGTTTTCTTCACTAAATCGAGAAGTACCATCCCTTCGATAAGTAGCGGTGAATAAATATTTCTCGAAGAAGGTTAAATTGGTTCTACCAAAGAAACCAATGAGAACAATATCAGGGTCTGCAAATGTATCTCCAAAACTTTGGGGGTCTAATCTGTTACCCGTAAAAAAACCGTTATTTGTAAATCTCTGGTAGGAATATCCTGCGGTAAAATCGGTAGCCAAATCCCCAAATACTTTTTTATAGTTTAGGTAGCCATCCAAAGATTGGTTCTTACGAATATCATATCGTAATGAGTTATTTCCTGAAACATCGTCATTAGTTGCAAAGACCGAATTGTTTAATCTAAATCCAGAAGTTTGGTCGAAACCTAAATTAAGCACGGCTCTTAATTCTGGAAGAAAGTGAAACTTATAATCTAAATTTAAATTTCCGAAAAAACGCTCAGTGTCTCCCTGATCATTAGTCTGTAAAATACTAGCTACTGGATTTGTAGTTCCATTTAACAGGGTACCGCCGGTTCTGTGCTGGTAAAATCCACCAAAGGGAGAATCGGGGTCATAAACAGGTTGGGTAGGGTCGTATCTTAGCGCTGCACCCACTACAACGGGTACAAATTGATTATCCTCAAAATTTAAATTAGCATTTAAATTAATTTTTAAGTGATTGTCAAATAATGTCGGGTTCAAGGCAACCGATAAATTACGTCTTTCGAATTCATCATTTAGTAGCGTACCTTCTGTATTAGTTACACCAAAAGAAAATCTGGCGGGTAAGGCATCAAATAAAGAACCTCTGAGCGTAACATTATGAATGGATGAAACGGTCTCCCTAAATATTTCATCCTGCCAGTTTGTATTAGCCTCACCGAGTAAATCGGTGTTAAGTGTTGAACCATTAATAGGTTGTGAATTCACCAATTCACGAAACTCATCTGCTGAAAACACGTCAACTTGGTTAGCGTTCTCTCCAAACGTATATTGAAGATCATAATTGGCACTAAATGTAGATCGCCCCTTTTTAGTTACGATTATAATAACCCCATTTGATGCCCGCGAACCGTATATTGCGGTTGCAGAAGCATCCTTTAAAACAGTAAAAGATTCAATATCATTAGGGTTTATACTGGCTAAGATACCCCTCGAACTTTCAATATTATTGTTTGTTATTGGTAGTCCGTCAATAACGATTAGAGGGTCATTGGAAGCGTTTATGGAAGAGCCACCACGAATTCTAATTTCAGAACCTGAACCAGGAGCACCACTTGTATTTACCGTTACACCAGCAACTCGACCTTGGATTAAGTTTTCTGGAGTAACAATGTTACCTTTAGTAAAGTCTTCAGCTGTTACTGACTCTATTGAACCGGTAGCGTCCTTTTTTGTAGTAGTACCATAACCTACGATAACTACCTCGTCAAGTTGCCCAGCATCTTCGGTCATCGTTACATCTAAGGTTGAACCGCCAGTATAAGTGATTTCTTTATTCGCGTATCCTATATAAGAAAATACCAGAACATCACCTTCTGAAACTGTTATAGAGTAGTTACCATCAAAATCGGTAGCTGCTCCAGTTGTAGTTCCTTTAATTACAACATTCACACCTGGGAGCGGTAATGCATTGGCTTCGTCTGTGACCGTTCCAGTGATTTCAGTCTGTGCAAGGAACACAGATGGAATCAAAAAAGCCAAAGTCAATAAGCCCTTGAAAATTGTTTTCATAGAGAATTTTTAAAAAGTTAGTTGCTTAATTTTTGTTATATTTTCACTTCTCAGGGTTAAATTTATGTAAAATCTATGTATAAAAATTCTTAACATATTCTATTTGAGCTTCGAAAACGTTTTCGTGTTAAAAACTTTTTTATTTCTTAGTCTGTTATGCCTAATAGATGCTGCATTTAACAAATTGGCAATTTAAGATTACCTTTACTGATAATAATGAAAAGTTTAGCAATTTCTTTTTTGTCTCTAAAGTAATAAATTATTGTTAATTTACAAGTGGTGGGTTAAAAATTGTAAACTTGTTTTAGAACTTGAAATCGCTTTATGTTTAAATAGCAAAAACACCAATAAGTGTCTTTAAAATGAGCTGTAGGTCATTTTTTTAAGTTAGGTATTAATTTATTCAGTTAAAAAGGATGTAATGAAGAGAAAGGTTACTTTAAAACAAATTGCTAAAGAGCTGGATGTCTCTATTTCCACCGTTTCAAAAGCGTTAAGGAATAGCGTTGAAATAAGTGAGGATACCCGCCAAAAAGTACAGGCATTTGCAAAGCTTTACAATTATCGCCCCAATAACATAGCTTTGAGTCTTAAAAACCGGAAGACCAAGACCATAGGTATTATCCTGCCCGAAATTCTACAGCACTTTTTCTCTGAAGTTATCATGGGTATTGAGCTAATTGCCAATAAAAGAGGGTATAATGTTATTGTTGGCTTATCTAATGAAAGCTTTGATAAGGAGGTGTTGAATATGCAAATGTTGGCCAACGGCAGCATAGATGGCTTTATTATTTCAATAGCCAAGGAAACCCTAGAGCAACAGGATTACCATCATTTCACTGAAACAATAAACCAGGGTATGCCCATCGTCATGTTTGATAGGGTGGTCAATGATATCGCCTGTGACAAGGTTATTGTTGATGACGCTAGGGGAGCGGAAAAAGCGGTCGAAAAATTGATAGGGAATAATTGCCACAATATTGCACTTATAACTACCAAGGATTACGTGAGCGTAGGTAAGTTAAGAACTCAGGGTTATTTAAAGACTTTGGAAAAGCACAAAATTGAGGCAAAATCCTCTTTGATATTGAAGGTAGAGGATAAATTACTTTCTGACGATAGTATTGATAGGCTTGAAGGCGATATCGAGGAGCTGTTCAAATCAAACAAAAACATCGATGGCATTTTTGCAGTAAACGAGCTCTATGCTGTTACGGCAATGAAAGTTGCCAGAAATTTAGGAATACAGGTTCCCGAGGCCTTGCAGGTAGTTAGTTTTAGTGACGGCGTGCTTTCTAAACACTCCAGCCCAAGCCTTACGACCATAAGTCAGCACGGTCAGGACATTGGCGAGCGTGCTGCTGAATTGCTCATCAACCGATTAGAACAAGAGGAGGATGATTTTGACGAAAATCACGAAGAGCATTACGAGACAATAATCATTGAAACCCATTTGATCGAACGGGAATCGACGGCTTAGTTTTGAGTCTGTGAATGATAAGTCATTGAATTTTGAGTTTACAGGTTTTTTGTTTTAGGTTTAAGTGGCAGTCGCAGTCGCAGTCGCAGTCGCAGTCGCAGTCGCAGATAAGACTGACTTGAATTGAAAACACATTCCAAGCTTTAAATGAATTAATTTCAAAAATAAAGTTTTAGTATTTGGCCTAAAGTTTAATCTTGATTTCGAATTTAAATTCATCAGGTGTCCCGCCTAATGTTCAACGGACATCTCCTATTTCAATCCTTAATTTTTCTTATTCAGAGTCTTGGTTGAATACAGACCTTCCAGTTACGGTCTGGGTTACACAGCTAAGCAACACGGCCCCACAGAGAATTTACAACCTGATTAAAAGTCAAAGCCTTGTCTTTTTATCTATTGGATTAACCGCCTTCTTTATCCCAACTCTCAACTGTAACCTCTCAACTCTAACCTCTAACCTCTCATCTCTATTGCCAATTTATTAAGTTTATCAACCAAGCTCGATCCAATTTCTACTCCTGCCATCTTAATTCCAATTTAGCCTTTTTTCCAAAATCTTTTTTATATTTACGGCTTATTCAAGGCTTATATTTTCACTCTCACCTTTTTATTATAAGTTTTGATGAGTTTTGCCGCTTGTCATCAGTATTAATTAGATATACTACACATGAAAAAGCGAATGATGGGTTTTTGGGAAATCTGGAACATGAGTTTCGGTTTCTTGGGAATTCAAATGGGTTTTGCCCTTCAAAATGCTAACGCCAGTAGAATTTTACAGATTTTTGGTGCCGATGTGGAGCACCTTTCGTGGTTCTGGCTTGTCGCGCCAATTATGGGTTTAGTGGTACAGCCAATTATTGGCCATTACAGCGATAATACCTGGACGCGTTTTGGCAGAAGAAAACCTTTCTTTCTAATAGGTGCAATTTTAGCTTCAATTGGGATGGTGCTCATTCCACAGGCAGACTTTATGATTGCCATACTGCCCCCACTTTGGGTAGGCGCAGGGATGCTGATGATTATGGACGCCTCATTCAACATCGCAATGGAACCCTTTAGGGCTTTAGTGGCAGATAATTTATCAGACGAGCAAACTACCCAAGGTTTTAGTGTGCAAACGGCCTTAATTGGTATTGGTGCCGTCGTAGGGTCTTGGTTGCCATGGGTCTTGGCCAACTGGTTTGATTTTGCAAAAACATCGGCCGAGGGCAGCGTACCAGACAACCTGTTGTGGTCATTTATCATTGGAGCCATCGTTTTGATAGGCTCTATCTTGGTAACCGTTACAACTACAAAGGAATATAGCCCAGAGCAATTAGAGCAGTTTAATAAAAGTAAGATTGCCGAAGAGGCGATTCATGTTGAGGGTGAACAACCAAAGGCTAAATTAAGTGACATATTTGAAGATTTCAGGAAAATGCCAGAAACGATGCGCCAGTTAAGCTGGGTACAGTTTTTCTCTTGGTTCGCGTTATTCGGGATGTGGGTTTTTGCGGTTCCTGCAATTGCCCAACACATTTATGGGCTTCCGCCAGAGGATTCCAGTTCAGAAACCTACCAGGAAGCAGGAAACTGGGTGGGTATTCTATTTGGTATTTATAACGGTGTTTCGGCTATTTTTGCATTTCTTTTGCCCGTTATCGCACGAAAAATTAGCCGAAAAATTACCCATGCCATCTCTCTTTTTATTGGTGGAATTGGATTGTTGATGATTTACTTTTCCGAAGGTGAATATGCGCTAATACTGCCTATGGTCTTTATAGGTATTGCCTGGGCCAGTATTCTCTCCATGCCCTATGCCATGCTGGCGGGTTCTATTTCGCCAAAAAAGATGGGCGTTTATATGGGAATTTTCAATTTTTTCATTGTGATTCCACAAATCATCAACGGAATTATAGGCGGCCCCCTAGTGAAATATGCTTACGGAAATCAAGCCATTTTTGCTTTGGTGGTTAGTGGTATTAGTTTCTTAATAGCCGGGCTTTTAGCTTTTAGAATTAAGGATAAAACAGATATTTCAACTCAAATCTCATGAATAAAAAAGGATTTATATTTGATTTAGACGGTGTTATTGTTGACACTGCAAAATATCATTTTCTAGCTTGGAGGAAATTAGCTAAAAGTATTGGCGTGGATTTTTCAGAAAAGGAAAATGAACAACTCAAAGGTGTTAGTAGAAAACGCTCTTTAGAAAAAATATTGGAGTGGGGAGACAAAACACTTCCCGAAGATGAGTTTGACCGGTTGATGTCACTTAAAAATGATGACTACCTGAGCCACATTAATAAAATGGACACTTCGGAAATTTTACCCGATGTTACCAAAACACTTGATTTTCTTATTGAAAGAGACCAAGCCATGGCACTGGGTTCGGCGAGTAAAAACGCAAAGGCAATTCTTAAAAAAGTGAATTTGCTTAATAAGTTTGAAGCTATAGTAGATGGCAACGACGTTTCCAAGGCGAAGCCAAATCCTGAAGTCTTTTTGATTGGTGCTAAATTATTGAATATGCCAAATGAAGATTGTATCGTATTCGAGGATTCAGTCGCTGGGATTAAAGCCGCCAATATCGCCAATATGTTGTCCATTGGCATTGGCAGTGAGGAAAATTTACATGAAGCCGATTTCGTTTTTAAGGATTTCACCGAAATTTCCGAAGACTTTTTAATCGATATAATTCAAGATAGAGTACAAAAAAATAAGCTAAGCAAGAAAAGAAATTAAAGAAATGAATCACAATTATATAAAACCAGATGCCTGGTCAATCATTGAAGAAGGATTTGATGCCGAGCGCGTAAAATCCAGTGAAAGTCTCTTTAGTATCGGTAACGGTGCCATGGGGCAGCGTGCCAATTTTGAAGAACACTATTCTGGCGAAACGTTTCAGGGAAGTTACATCGCGGGGGTTTACTACCCTGATAAAACCCGAGTGGGTTGGTGGAAAAACGGCTATCCAGAATATTTTGCAAAGGTCTTAAACGCCCCGAACTGGATTGGAATCAATATCACCATTAACGGCGAACAGCTTGATCTGGCAACCTGTAAAAAAGTCGAAAATTTCCGAAGGGAACTAAATATGAAAGAAGGTTGGCTCTCAAGAAGCTTTGAGGCGACACTTCAAAACGCTACTGAAATCAAAGTTGAAACAAAACGGTTTCTAAGTTTGGACATGGATGAGGTTGGTGCCATACAATATAATATTACGGCGTTAAATGCTGAAGTTGAAATTAACTTTTCCCCGTATTTGGATAATGGCATTACTAATGAGGATAGCAATTGGGACGATAAGTTTTGGGATATTCTACAAGTTGGCTACGATGGCGAACAGGCTTATATCACGTCTCGAACCATGAAAACACATTTTAACGTTTGCACGGCAATGCAATCTGAAGTGTCGTTGAACGGTGAGTTGGTTCAAATCGAGAAATCTGTAGAGGAAACATCAGATAAAATCACCTTTAGCTACAATCATAAAGTAACACAGGAAGATACCTTAACCATAACAAAATTTGGAGGCTACACCGTTGATAGAAATCACGATAAAGACGCGTTGATTTCTGTCGCAAAAGACACTTTACAAAAAGCAGTCGATTTAGGCTTTGAGGATTTACTACAACAACAAATAGAGTCCTGGGCCAAAATTTGGTCAATGAGCGACATAACCATTGATGGCGACGTAGCGGCGCAACAGGGTATCCGTTTCAATATATTTCAATTAAACCAAACCTACCTTGGTACAGATGCTTCTCTTAATATTGGGCCAAAAGGCTTTACTGGAGAAAAGTACGGCGGTAGCACCTACTGGGATACTGAAGCTTATTGTATCCCGTTCTACATGGCTACCAAGGATCAAGAAGTGGCCAGAAACCTGTTGGCCTATCGCCATAATCATTTGGAAAAGGCCATTGAAAACGCCGAAAAACTTGGGTTTTCTGGTGGTGCAGCCCTATACCCCATGGTGACCATGAATGGTGAGGAATGTCACAACGAGTGGGAAATTACCTTTGAGGAAATACATCGCAACGGGGCAATTGCATTTGCCATTTACAATTACTACAGATATACGGGTGATTTTAGTTACATCCCAGAAAAAGGTCTTGAAGTATTAATCGGTATTGCCAGATTTTGGCAGCAACGCGCAACGTTTTCAGAAGCAAAGGATAAATACGTCATATTAGGTGTGACCGGACCCAACGAATACGAAAACAACGTAAACAATAATTGGTACACCAATTACATTGCAAAATGGTGTATCGATTATACTTTAGCGACTATTGCTAAAGTAAAGGAAGGATATACTTCAGATTATGAGAGAATAATAGGCCATACCAAACTATCTAACAAGGAGATGGATGCTATGAAACAAGTGGCAGATAAGATGTATTTCCCGTTTGATGAAGATCGAAATATTTTTTTGCAACAAGATGGTTTCTTGGATAAGGAACTGGTAACAGTTGCCGATTTACCGAAATCTGAACGCCCAATTAACCAAAAGTGGTCTTGGGATAGGATTTTACGTTCGCCTTACATCAAACAGGCTGATACCCTTCAGGGATTCTATTTCTTTGAAGACCATTTTTCGATTGAAGAATTGAAACGTCACTTTGATTTTTACGAGCCGTTTACCGTTCACGAAAGTTCCTTGTCGCCATGCGTTCATAGCATTCAAGCGGCAAAATTAGGGCAAATAGACCAAGCTTATACATTCTATTTGAGAACTTCAAGATTGGATTTGGACGATTACAATAAAGAAGTTGAAGAAGGTCTGCACATAACTTCCATGGCCGGTACCTGGATGAGTATCGTTGAAGGCTTTGGAGGTATGCGAATAAAGGGTGACAGGTTAAGCTTTGAGCCAAAAATCCCTAAGGAATGGGACGCCTATTCCTTCAAGATTAATTTTAGACATCAGATTTTAAAAGTCAACGTAACCAAAAACGAAACCAAGTTTTATTTAGAGGGTGATACCGTTATAAACATTTTAGTTAACGGAAAAGAAGTGAGTTTGAGTCCAGATAATTTGGTAACGGTATAGCATTATAATAGGCCTTACAGGTTTCAAAAAATATGTGATGTCAAAAATTATACCCTTGTTGGTTTATATATTCTTCAGTAATACAACAGAAATGTTTGATGTACCTAAATAATTAGATTATGAATTATTTCAGAATAGTAATTGCACTATGTCTTGTTTGTAGTATTTCCTGCAAAGATGAAAATACTAATTCTGAAAATTCTGCTTCAGAAACATATTACCCAGAACTTAACGACCAAAATAACATCGACCGCATAGAACCACCCCATTGGTGGACCGGCTTTAAAAGCGATTCCTTGCAGTTGATGATAAATCATCCCAATATTGGAAATTTTGAACCATCAATCGATTTTCAGGGCGTATCCATTGAAAAAATCAGTAAAGGCGATAATAGCAATAATTATTTGTTTATTGATTTGGCCATGAATGATAATGTTTCCGCTGGAAAATTCAATATTAACTTTGAGGATAAAAATGGCAATAAGCTCATTTCTGTTTATGAATTAAAAGAACGTCAAAAAACAGCTGATCAATATATCGGTTTTGATAGCAGTGATGCTATTTATTTGATAACACCAGATCGTTTTGCCAACGCTAATCCTGAGAACGATAGCTTCGAAAATCTTAACGAAAAGACCATAAACAGAAACGATGATTATGCCCGTCATGGTGGGGATATCCAAGGTATAACCGAGCATGTAGACTATATTTCTAATCTAGGATTTACTGCCGTATGGCCTCAACCCATGTTGACGAATAATATGAAAAGCGGTTCGTACCACGGTTATGCTATTACAGATTTATACCAAGTGGACCCAAGATTTGGAACAACCGAAGAATACATTGACTTATCCAAAAAGCTCAAAGAATATAATATGAAGCTCATCATGGATCAAGTGGCAAATCACCTTGGTTTAGAACATCGATGGATGAAGGATTTACCATTTACGGATTGGGTAAATAATCAGGCTAATTATGAAGAAAACATAGACAATTGGAATAATGAGGTCAATATTAATTCCAATCATCGTAGAACCACAAATCAAGACACCTATGCGGCAGAGGTCGATAAAAAAGGTCTTAATGAAGGTTGGTTTGTCTCAACAATGCCAGATATGAATCAGCGTAATCCTTTTTTGGCAAGATATCTTATTCAAAATAGTATTTGGTGGATAGAAACTTTGGATTTGGGCGGTATTCGTCAGGATACTTACCCCTATCCTGATAAGGAATTTATGAGTAATTGGGCTGGAGCTATAATGAATGAATATCCTAATTTTAGTATTGTCGGTGAGGAATGGAGCTATAATCCATTATTGATAGGCTATTGGCAAGACGGGGCAAATAATAAGGATGGTTATGATTCTAATTTAAAAGCCTCGATGGACTTTGCGATGCAGCAAAATGTTGTGGATGCTTTAAATGAAGAAGAGTCTTGGGATAAAGGTCTAGTAAAGATTTATGAGGGACTGGCTAATGATTTTCATTACGTGCGCCCTGAAGATATTTTGATTTTTCCAGACAATCACGATAAAAGTCGGATTTTCACCCAGCTTAAAGGCGATATTACCAATACTAAAATGGCCTTGGCGACTTATGCCGTCATGCCAAGGATTCTCCAAATATATTATGGTACAGAAATCTTAATGAACGACTTTGATAATCCTGGTGACCATGGTTTGATTAGAACAGATTTCCCAGGTGGTTGGGAAGGTGATGTTAAAAATGCATTTACAGGTAAAGGCTTGTCTAATCAAGAAAAAGACATGCAGATTTTTCTAAGGAATCTTCTCAATTACCGCAAAGCAAGTAACGCCATTCAAAATGGATCAACTAAACATTTTGCTCCTTCAAATGGAATTTATGTGCTTACCAGAAGTAAGGGCGATGAAACCGTTGTGCTAATTTTAAATAAAAACGAGAATCCAACTGAGTTGAATTTAGAGCGATTTGAGGAACTTAATCTAAGCGGAACAACCATGAAGAACATCATTTCAAAAGAAACTATAGTTTGGAATGATAAGCTTCAATTGAGCAAGAGAGGTCTAACCTTGCTAACAACAAAACAAGAGTAATTCTCCAAACAAGGAATGTAATTACGCTCAAGATAGAGCAAATCTAAACACTACTAAATTTTATGAAACACATCTTAAAGCTATTTACTCTTTTATCACTTTGTTTTGTGGCGTGTAAAAACTTAGAAAAGCAGAATCTTCCTGTATCTAAAAACGAAGATGTTGTTGAGAACAATTATGATTTTAAACCTCTTGATGAAGCTAAATTAAGTTCAGGTAGATTGGTTAGGATTGATAGTTTTCCATCCAAATACATTAAACCTCGACCTGTGGATATTTGGTTGCCAAGCAGTTATTCTATCGACAATAAGTATAGCGTACTCTATATGCACGATGGTCAAATGTTATTTGATTCAACAACAACCTGGAACAAACAAGAATGGAAAGTTGATGAATGGGCCTCTAAATTAATGAAAGAAAATAAAACCGAGGATTTCATTGTTGTAGCCATCCATAACATTCCAGGTATCCGTTGGCAAGATTTATTTCCAGAAAAGGCTTTTGAAAATATTGACCAAGCGGTACAGGACTCCTTGATTGAAATGGCTAAGGGAAGTAACTTTAATACAAATTTTAATGGGGATAAGTATTTAAAATTTATGGTTAAGGAATTGAAACCAATAATCGATAGGCAGTACCAAACAAGACCAGATATGGAACATACCTTTGTTATGGGTTCGAGTATGGGCGGATTGATGTCCATGTATGCCGTTTCTGAGTACCCAGATGTATTTGGAGGAGCGGCCTGCATATCTACCCATTGGGTTGGTGGGATGCCAACTGAAATTAACCCTTTTCCTGATGCAATTTTCACCTACATGAAAAACAATTTACCCAAAGCCGGGTCACACAAGCTGTACTTTGACTATGGAAACAAAACACTCGACCAATACTACCCAAAATTTGCACCACGGGTGGATGATATTTTAAATGAAAAGGGCTACGCCCAAACAGATTCCAGAAACCTTTTTTTTGAAAACACAGATCATTCTGAAACATCCTGGAATCAACGTTTAAACAAACCTTTGTTGTTCCTTTTAGGGAGCTGATTCTATGAGAAAAATAGCTTTATATATCGCCATTTTATTTTTTGGTCTAGTTAAGGCCCAAAATCCAGACCGTATATATCAATCCCATAATCAAGAAAATAGAAAATTCACAGTAAACACAAACGATGGTCAATATGTTTTTCAGTTTTATACTTCGGAAATTTTAGAGACCACATTTATTCCTAAAGGTGAAACGGTAAATAATAATTCGCACGCTGTGGTCATGCAACCGCAAGAAGTTGGTGGTTCTTATCTCAATTATGATAATAAAATTATTTATCAAACTAAGGGTATTTCAGTGACTGTTACGACTAAGCCCTTTAAGATTTCCTACAGTTATAATGGTGAGGACATTATTTCAGAAAAAAGAGGCTACTACAAAAGCGCCCATAAACCTATGGAAATGGTTGAGGGAAACATAGTGGCACACGACACTGAAAAAATTGAATTTAATCTAACCGAAGATGAAGTGCTTTACGGAGGTGGGGCAAGAGCACTCGGTATGAACCGCCGCGGTCATCGTTTGCCCTTGTACAATCGCGCGCAATACGGTTATCAAACCGAAGCGAAATTATTAAATTTCGCAATGCCAATCGTCATGTCCTCAAAGCGATATATGATTCACTTTGACAATGCACCAGTTGGATATCTGGATTTGGATAGCAAAAACAATAATACCTTGACCTACGAAACCATTTCTGGCCGAAAAACCTATCAAATAATCGTTGGGGAGTCTTGGTACGACTTGATAGACAGCTATACGGATTTGACCGGCAAGCAACCCCTATTGCCGCGTTGGGCTTTAGGTAATTTTTCAAGTAGATTTGGGTATCATACCCAAGATGAGGTCATGAAAACGGTTGAAAAATTCCGCGAGGAAAATATCCCTGTAGATGCCGTTATTCTAGATTTATACTGGTTTGGTAAGGATATAAAGGGCACAATGGGTAATTTGTCTTTTTTAAGGGATTCGTTTCCTAATCCCGAAAAAATGATTAAGGATTTAGCCGAGGATCATGTAGAAACTATTCTCATAACCGAACCTTTTATATTAACAACGTCCAAACGCTGGGAAGAAGCGGTTGAAAAAGGTGTTTTAGCCACAGACTCGGTTGGAAAACCTGCCAAATACGATTTCTATTTTGGTAATACCGGCATCATCGATATCTACTCTGAAAGGGGAAATAAATGGTTCAAAAACATCTACAACGATTTAGCTAAGATGGGCGTTTACGGGTTTTGGGGCGACCTGGGAGAACCTGAGGTGCTGCCCCCATGGGTCAATTTCAAAAAGGGCTCAGCTAACGAAATCCACAATATCTACGGCCACGATTGGGCAAAATTAGTCCAGCAGGCGAGTCTGGAGGTCAATCCCGATAAAAGACCTTTTGTTTTAATGCGCGCTGGCTATTCGGGTTCGCAGCGTTATGGCATGGTGCCCTGGTCTGGAGATGTGAGCCGCAGCTGGGGCGGGCTGCAGAGCCAGCCTGAAATTGCATTACAAATGGGCATGCAGGGCATGGCTTATATGCACTCAGATTTAGGTGGTTTTGCTGGCACGAATCTTGACGATAATCTTTACGCAAGATGGCTTCAGTACGGGGTGTTTCAACCAATTTATCGCCCTCACGCACACGAAGACGTCGCGAGCGAACCGGTTTTTAGAGCAGAAAAGGCAAAAAAATTGGCTAAAAAAGCAATAGAACTGCGATACCGAATGCTCCCCTATAACTACAATTTAATGTATGAAAATCATACCAAAGGTAAACCCCTAATGCGACCGTTATTTTTTGAAGAACCTGAAAACCAGGACTTATACGAATATGCTGAGGCCTATTTATGGGGTAATGATATTTTGGTCGCGCCAATTTTGAAAGATAGTATTTTTGAAAAGGAAGTCTATTTCCCGAAAGGGTCAAATTGGTTTGATTTTTATACGGATGCAAAACACGAAGGTGGAAAATCGGCTACCGTTAAAGTCTCTGAAGCATATATCCCAACTTTTGTTCGAGGAGGGGCAATAATACCTATGGCCAGGCTCAATCAATCAACTTCAAGTTTCAATAGGGATGATTTAGAATTTCGTTACTTTTTTGATAGTTCTGTTTCTGAATCTGAGCAAACATTATATATGGATGAAAATGACGTTGATGCAATTGAAAAGGGAGCCTATGAAATTTTAGAAATAGAATCAGAGTTTCAGAAACGTAATCTGGAGTTTGAATTTGAATTTGAAAAACAATTTTCTAAGCAGTACAGCCCAATTATAAAAATAGTATCAGGTAAAAAGTCAATTAAATTGATTATTCATAATATTAAAGAAAGTCCAAGATACGTAAAAGTGAATGGCACTAAGGTAACTTATGATTGGGATGACAACTCAAAACAGTTACGTATCTCAGGGGTTTTAAAGCCATCTAATGAATTAGATATTAAAGTGAGATTTAAAAGATAGACCGAAAATGAAGCAACTTAATTTTAGTGTTATCGTCTTGATTTCAGCCTGTTTTTTAGGTTGTAAAACCGATTCAAAAAGTTTAAACAGCAATAAAGATGTAAGTGAAAATATAAAAAAAGTTGAAACGAAAATGAAGAAAAAGGAAGTTGTTTATCAAGTGTTCACGCGTTTGTTTGGAAATACAAACACAACCAATAAGCCCTGGGGCACCTTGGAAGAAAATGGGGTAGGTAAGTTTAACGATTTAACACCAAAAGCACTTCAGGAAATCAAGGATTTAGGGGTAACCCACATCTGGTACACTGGGGTGCCCCACCACGCGGTGATTACAGATTATACCGAATCCGGAATTTCAAACGATGACCCCGATGTGGTCAAAGGGCGGGCAGGCTCGCCTTACGCCGTTAAGGACTATTATAATGTAAATCCCGATTTGGCCGTAAATGTCGAGAATAGATTAGAGGAATTTGAGGCTTTGATTCGGCGCTCGCACAATGCTGGGCTAAAAGTATTAATCGATATTGTGCCTAACCACGTTGCCCGTAATTATCAAAGTTTGACCAACCCAGAAGGAGTGACCGATTTTGGAGCTGATGATGATAAAACGGTTACTTATAATAAGAACAATAATTTTTACTACAATCCCGGAGAGCCTTTTAAAGTACCAGAATGGAAAAATGGTTATCAACCGCTAGGTGGGGAAAACCATCGTTTGGCTGATGGCAAATTTGAGGAAAATCCCGCAAAATGGACTGGCAATGGATCTAGGGCCTCACAGCCAGACATGAACGACTGGTACGAGACCGTTAAAGTTAATTATGGGGTTTCACTAGACGGGAACAAGGAGTTTGAGAGTTTGCCCAATGGTTTTGAGAACGAGGATTGGCAAGCACACTACGAGTTTTGGAAGGGTAAAACGGTACCAGACTCTTGGCGAAAATTCAAGCGTATTGCTTTGTATTGGACTGAAAAAGGCGTTGACGGTTTTAGATTTGATATGGCCGAAATGGTGCCAGTTGAGTTTTGGAGTTATTTGAATTCTTCAATAAAAAATGCCAACCCAGATGCATTCCTATTGGCCGAAGTTTATAATCCCAGTCTTTATCGTGATTATATTAGAAAAGGTAAGATGGACTATCTCTACGATAAAGTTCAACTTTACGACACCTTAAAACACGTGATGCAAGGTCACGGAAAAACCGATAATATCCCACCAATCCAAGACGATTTAAGGGATATTGAACACCATATGTTACATTTCCTCGAAAACCATGATGAACAGCGCATCGCCAGCCCAGAATTTGCCGGTTCTGCTGAGAAGGGGAAGCCAGCTATGGTGGTTTCTGCAACCATAAGCACCTCGCCAACCATGATTTATTTCGGGCAGGAATTGGGAGAACCTGCCGAAGAGGATTTAGGCTTCGGTGACCCATCCCGAACCTCAATTTTTGATTACGGTAGCGTCCCTAGCTACCTGCGTTGGGTGAATGACAGAAAGTTTAATGGTGGCCAATCCACTCTAGCGGAAAAAGAACTTCGTGATTTTTACAGCCGGTTGCTGAATTTTACAATAAACAGTTCCGCATTAATGGGAAATTATGCCGATATTCATGCCCATAACCAGCAAAATACAGAGTGGTACAATGATAAGGTGCTTAGCTTTGTACGTTGGGATGAGAACGAAAAATTGGTCATTGTCTCCAATTTCAATGCAGAAAGTACATATGGGTTTGAACTTCAAATCCCAAAAGACATTGTTTTAGCATGGAGCTTGGAAAACGGAGAATATAGAATGAAAGATCAATTATATAATACGTACGAAACAACCCTAAAAATAGATGATAATCGCGCTTTTATGCGGGTTGATGTAAAACCGTTGGAGTCTTTTATTTTGAAGTTGGAAAAATAATGTTTGCCATGCTGTACGCTTGCTTCGGCAGATGCAGCGGCTTATTGTTTAAAAATTACTATTATGCTCAACTAAAAAAATAGATGCTACTGTCACTACGAGGGAATAATAAATCTTCAGTAAATAGAAATTGTAGATTTTTATTACTGATTAAGCAACTGCATTAAAAATACAAATCAACATATGTCATGCTTGCAATGATGTACAACATGTTTTTGAGGGTTTATTTAACTTTTGAAGACAATATAGTTTTTAAACAATGTTTAATAAAAAACAGTTCCTTTTACGAAGGAGATAACCATGAAAAAACTACTATTACTAACAATCCTTACTATGATATCTTGTAGAGACCAAGAATCAAAATCTACCACAGCACGCGCTGAAACCACAAATGAAGCGTCCAATTTCGATAAGGGAGCACCCTTTGTATGGGAAAACGCTAATCTTTATTTTTTGTTGACCGATAGGTTTAATAACGGCGACAAAACTAATGATGTCAATTTTGGTAGAGACCAAGAAAAGGCCGCAAAACTGCGCGGATTTAAAGGCGGTGATATAAAAGGGGTAACTCAAAAAATTGAGGAAGGTTACTTCTCAGACCTTGGTGTTAATGCCATCTGGATGACCCCAATTGTAGAACAAATTCATGGTGGTACCGATGAGGGCACTGGTTTATCCTTCGGGTTCCACGGGTACTGGGCAAAAGACTGGACGGCACTCGACCCTAATTTTGGTACCATGGAAGATTTAAAAAATTTGGTGGACGCCGCCCATAAAAAAGGCATTAGGGTTTTACTGGATGCTGTTGTTAACCATACTGGCCCCGTGACCGAAAAAGACCCCGTCTATCCTAAGGACTGGGTGCGAACCGGACCTACCTGTACGTATAATAATTATGAAAATACAATTACCTGTACGCTTGTAGATAATCTGCCAGATATTCGTACCGAGAGCGATGAGCAGGTCGATTTACCCCCTATGCTAGCAGAAAAATGGAAGGCTGAAGGCCGCTTTGACCAAGAGATGATGGAACTGGATGCCTTTTTTGAGGCAACGGGATATCCACGGGCACCAAGATTTTATATCATGAAATGGTTATCTGATTATATTACAGAATTTGGTATTGATGGCTATCGCGTTGATACGGTTAAGCATACCGAAGAATATGTTTGGCAAGAATTTAGAGCAATTTGTGATGCTGCGTTTAAGGAATTTAAAGATAATAATCCAGAAAAGGTCATTGATGATAATGGCTTCTATTTAGTCGGGGAGGTTTACAATTACGGCATATCGGCCGGCAGGGCTTTTGATTTTGGGGATAAAAAAGTAGATTATTTTGATAAGGCATTCAACAGTCTTATCAATTTTGAATTAAAATGGGACGCCCAGCAGCAGTCTAAGGAAGAGGTTTTCTCTAGATATTCAGATAGCCTGAATGGAGATATAAAAGGCTATGGTGTACTTAATTATTTGAGTTCCCACGATGATGGACAGCCTTTTGATGCTGAGAGAGAGAACCCCTACGAAACCGGTACAATTTTGATGATGACTCCGGGAGCAGCTCAAATTTATTACGGCGATGAATCTGCTCGAAGCTTGCAGGTAAACGGGGCTAATGGAGATGCAAACCTTCGCTCATTTATGAACTGGGAGGCTATAGAAAAGGACCCTGAGACCAAAGAAATATTGACCCATTGGCAAAAATTGGGTAAATTCAGGGAGGCGCACCCGGCAGTTGGTGCTGGTAAGCACAAAATGATTTCCAAAAAACCTTACATGTTTAAACGCAGCTATACAAATGGAGATTTTAGTGAGATAGTGGTGGTTGCCCTGGATACCAAAAAAGGTCAAAAAACCTTAAAAGTAGAGTCGGTTTTTGAAGATGGCGATAAATTAAGGGATGCTTACTCTAACGAAGAAGCAATTGTTAAAGATGGAAAAGCTGTAATTGATTCAGAGTTTGACATTGTGCTTTTGGAGAGAATATAATACTGTCATTGCGAACGCCGTACCTGCCGGCAGGCAGGAGTAACGAGTGCGGCAATCTACTAAAGGCTAATAAACTAAACAATAATAGATGAAATATATATCCTTAATCCTTTTAGCAATTTTTATGTCCTGCGATTCTTCCGAAGAAAAGATAACGAGCGAAGTAAAATCCCCTAACGGCAGTATTATACTACACTTTAATATTTCAGAAGAGGGTAAACCAAGCTACTCAGTGTTAAAAAGCGAACAAACCATCATTGATACCTCTTTTCTTGGTTTCGATTTCAAAAACGCGCCATCAATTAAGGATAAGCTTAAAATAGTTAACTCTGATACTAGTAGTGTTAACGAAACTTGGCAAATGCCTTGGGGTGAGCAATTAAATGTGATAAATCATTACAATGAGTTAACGGTTGAACTTGAGGAAACCACCCCAAACCACAGACGAATACATCTCGTGTTTAGAGTATTTGATGATGGTTTCGGATTTCGATACGAATTTCCAAAACAGGATGGCTGGGAAGAGGCCTTAATCACCAATGAGCACACCCAATTTAATCTAACCGAAGACTATAAAACCTTTTGGATACCTGGCGACTGGGATATATACGAGCATTTGTACAGTACCACAAAACTTTCCCAAATTGACGCATTAAAGTACGTAGATGATGATAATTTGGCCCAAACCTACATCCCCTTGAATGCCGTAAATACACCTGTTACCATGGTAGGTAAAGACGGAACCCATCTAAGTTTTCACGAAGCGGCTTTGGTCAATTACTCTGGGATGACCTTAAAAGTAGATACTGAAAATTTAACCTTAACCAGTAATTTAGTAGGTTCAGAAAACACCGATTATAAGGTAAAGCGAAGTTTACCGTTTTATTCGCCTTGGCGTACCGTACAGATTGCCGATAGCGCACCAGATCTAATTGAGTCTAATCTGATTGTTAACCTAAATGAACCGAATAAACTTGGTGATATCCCGTGGTTTGAGCCCATGAAATACACGGGTGTTTGGTGGGAAATGCACCTCGGTAAATCCTCCTGGGATTATGGGATGACCCGAAAAAACAACACGTGGGTAGATACCGGTGACGCCCACGGTCATCATGGAGCGACTACCGAAAACGTTAAAAATTTCATTGATTTTTCGGCAAAAAATAACATTGGCGGTGTCTTGGTTGAAGGTTGGAATACCGGTTGGGAACGTTGGATTGGCTTTGAAGACCGTGAGGGTGTCTTTGATTTTATTACACCCTATCCAGATTACGATATTGAGGAAGTTGTGCGCTATGGAAAAGAAAAAGGTGTCGATATTATCATGCATCATGAAACTTCCGCCGCAACTGAAACTTATACCAAACAGCAAGATTCGGCTTTTGCACTAATGAAAAAATACGGAATGCATGTCGTAAAGACTGGTTATGTAGGCAAGATTTTGCCCAAGGGCGAATACCATCACGGCCAATATATGGTCAATCATTACAACAATACGGTTAAAAAAGCCGCAGAATACCAGGTTGCGATTAATGCCCATGAACCCATAAAAGCTACTGGTTTGAGAAGAACTTATCCCAACACGATATCGCGCGAAGGCTTAAGAGGTCAAGAATTCAACGCATGGGCAAGTGATGGCGGCAATCCCCCAGAACATTTACCCATAGTCGCTTTTACAAGAATGTTGTCTGGGCCCATTGACTTTACACCGGGAATTTTCAATATAAAATTTGATGATTATAAGCCAAATAATCAGTTAAATACCACATTGGCTCAGCAATTAGCTTTATACGTTGTGATTTATAGCCCCGTGCAAATGGCCGCCGATTTGGTTGAACATTACGAAGCAAACCCCGAACCGCTTCAATTTATTAAGGATGTAGGTGTGGATTGGGAAGCAACCAAGGTTTTGAACGGCGAGGTGGGTGACTACGTCACTATAGCGAGAAAAGAGAGAAAAACAGGTCATTGGTTTTTGGGAAGCATTACAGATGAAAATTCAAGGGAAATTGAAGTCAGTTTTGAATTTTTAGATGATAATCAAGATTATATGGCAACAATCTATAAAGATGGGAAAGATGCCCATTGGGACAACAATCCAACCGCACTGGACGTGGAGACCAAAACGCTTACAAAAAACTCCAAACTTACTCTCAAACTTGCCGAGGGCGGAGGTGCTGCTATAAGTTTAATTAAAAAATAAAGTGAAATTACACTAATAATTTTTACCGAGGGCTGGTGCTGTTATCTATGTGAGTTGTGATTAAAACAATCTAGCCAAATAGTAAATCAAAGATTTTAGGTTTAAGGATTCAATACTTAGTTGCTTTACATAACAAAGTGTAAGAATGTAAGCCCTTTGCCGACAAAGTCACTAAATTTGTATCTTTATTTAAGGATTTATGGTGATGAAAGATATTAATACCAATATAGAACTTCCATTTGAGCTTCAAATAAGTTTTGATAAGTTGCTGCGCCACTATGAGAAATTGGCAAGTAGCAATAATAGCTTTTTAGCCGAAAAAGCCCAGCGCATACTTGAGGTTCAAAAAAATAAACCATTGTTACGCGATGGTTTTTCCGATATTAAGTATCTTGACGCCTATAAAAAGGAAATAAATTTCATCTTACAGGATTCCTTCAATGAGATATTAACCAAAAATGAAATCAAGGCAGCTTCTGTTCCCTTTCATAGTTTGATTTTCAATACCTCCGAACGTCTTAAAACGATTATTGAAGATGCAGGACCAGAATTTGAGTTGAAGGTCATTAATCTCACCGAAGACTCCAAATATGTTATTGCTTGTACGATTATCCTCAATGAGATTTATGGCCATAAACTGGAGTTTAAGCGTCCCATTTTCTATGAAATCCCCGATAAAAACGGTCGTATAAGGCGATATAAAATTCTTTATAATGCCGATTTCACAGACATTATAAAAAAAGATTGGGCACCAGAAATTACCGAAGCCGACTTTAACGAATTGCTTGATAATTTTGATAATGTGGATTTATGGCGCAAAAAGTTTCCGCCAAATAGCTACATCTTTAAAGGCTTTGTGATTAATAACATGTTTGATGTTACTATAGATCATGCTATTTCTGAAATAAAATCTACACTTCTAGTCTCAAACAAAAGACAATCGGAAAATTTCATTATCGATTTTCAAGACACATTTAGAGCCTTGTTCAACATACACGATATTGAAGTTGGCTTTGTGATCTATGATAAAGGTAATGATGCTTTTGAGAAAGTCATAGGTAAGGGAATGAATAGTTATTTGCTATTCACAAAGCATGATGAAGATTGTAAGACTGCTCTTTGCTCTGGGTCGTATAAAACTATTCTCGAGGAAGACTCGTATTTTTCAATTTCAGATGTGAGCAAGTGTTTTGAACGTTCCAGTGGTGAAGCCCAGTATAAAACCTTGCGTGACCAAGGTATAAAGAGTGCCATTTTCGCTCCAATATCACACAACGGCGAATTAATGGGAGTCTTAGAGTTAGTCTCAAAAACACCTAAGGCCTTAAACTCAGTTAATGCTAATAAGTTGGCAGACGTGATGCCCTATATTGTATCTTCGGTGATGCGCTCTAAGGAGGAAGAAGAAAACCTGATAGAAGCTATTATCCAGCAGGAATGTACCTCCATACATTCTAGCGTATATTGGAAATTTGGCGAGGCTGCTCGTCAATTTTTAAAGGATAAGCAGAGAATTGGTGATAGTGCAGTTTTCAGAGAAATCGTTTTTAATGATGTTTATCCTTTATTTGGACAAATGGATGTAAAAGGCTCATCAGACGCCAGAAACGAAGCCACCCAAAAGGATTTGTCACTTCAGCTCAATTATGTTTCCAGAATTTTAAAGAGTCTCAATGACCAGGAAAGCTTATTGATTTTTGAGCAACTACAATTTCAATTAAATTCATTTATCTCTGAATTAAAGGAGGAATTTAAGGTAGATACAGAGCAGCGTATCGTAACTTTTCTAAAAGATGAAATTGAACCAATATTTGAGTACCAAAGAAATAAAATACCACAGATTAAAGCAGAAATAAACGACTATTTTTCTAAAATTGATTCAAGCATTAACCTAGTGTACTATTACCGTAAAAATTACGATGAAACCATTGCAATGATTAATAAGAATATGGCTTTGCTCATTGATCAAAAACAGATTGAGGCCCAGAAGATGTATCCACATTATTTTGAGCGTTACAAGACTGATGGTGTTGAGCACAATATGTACATAGGCCAAGCTATTACCAATGAGAGTAGCTTTAACAGGGTTTATTTATACAATTTGAGATTGTGGCAACTTCAGGTGATGTGTGAAATGGAAAATGCTTACTATCAACATCGACACGAATACCCCATGGCTCTAGACGTGGCTTCAATGATTTTGGTTTTTAACCAGCCCTTGTCAATCAGGTTTAGGATGGATGAAAAACAATTTGACGTAGATGGTACCTATAACGCAAGGTATGAAGTTGTGAAAAAACGGGTTGACAAGGCATTTATTAAGGGTACCGAGGAGCGTATCACCAAGAATGGAAAAATATCCATAGTCTATTCCCAGAAGGAGGATGAAGAAGAGTATTTAAAGTACATTAATTTTCTGCAGTCAAAAAAAATCCTCAATGAGGAAGTAGAGATATTAGAGTTAGAAAACCTGCAAGGGGTAACTGGGCTTAAAGCTATGAGGGTGAGCGTGCTGTATCATACAGACCGAGAGGATGAAAAACTGTTCACCTACGATGACTTGATGAAGGAAATTAACGCTTAACTAAGATATTTATCGAGATTTGACTGCGTTTCTGAGGTTTCCGCCGGAATACCAGTTTCAGTTTCTGGTAAAACATCATCTATATCCTTGCCGTTGGTCTTTAATGCCACCGCGAAAGTTATAACGGATATAATTATACCAATCATAAAAACGGTATAGGTAATCCTTAAAATCCGATACTTTCTTTCGAGTACTACCCCTAAAAAATATAAATCCTTTGTAAGCGATTTATAAACGTAATTCTTGTCTTTTAGGAGTTCGCCAATAGCCCATTCAAAATCATCGAGCTTCATTTTGTGAAAATTGCCGAAAAACGTTAAGTTCACATCGTGGTTCTCAACGTCTTCTTTGGTGAATTCACCACTGGTAATGTTTGGTCTTGTAGCAATAATTGATAAAATCATTGATATTACGCAAGAAAGTGTAAAGATGGCGGTAGGATAGATTAAATAGGCATTATTGTCTAGTTTTGAAATAAGATTGGCCAGTACCAATGAGATAATAATGGCGTTGACAGAAAGCAGTATATTTGCCTTGGTATCTGCAATATCACTAAGCTTAATGTGATTTCTAAGCGCTACCCTGTAAAATGTCTGGATGCCCCGTTCAGGGCTTTCGTTTTTATACTGCGCCTTATACTTGGCCTTCATTTCCTCTTTCTTCAGCTTCTTTTTACGCTTTCTTTTGGCCTTCATGAGTTTGGAAAGATTCTCGTTTTTGGCCTCTTCCCAGTTCTTGAGAGCGTAGTCGGTGTAGTATTCATGTTTTTCTACCAGCACCTTTATATTTTCGTCCCGCCATTGGGAAGCTGAGTATTTTTTAATGCCTCTAAGCTCAAGCTCTTTTCTTAAAAATTCGCTTGCCTCTTCAAAATAATCTTTTGCAAAATGAGAGGCATCGGCATCCCTAATAATCTTTCCTAGTTTTGTATCGGGCTCATCATTAAACTTTGTAGCCATGATACAGCTATTCACCTCTTTGATGATGTTTTTATCAACATTCTGTTGGTTTAAAAATTTAGTCGCGATTTCAACACTACGTTCTTCATGATTATCAGCGCCTTGGGTGTAGCCCGTATCGTGAAGAAGTGCGGCCAATTCCAATGCTTTTGCCTCTTTTTTTGATACCTCGCAATGCTCAATAATTTCCTTGGTACTTTTGTGCACCCGCTCAGTATGTTTAAAATTATGGTACAAAAATGAGGGGTCGAGCTCATTCTTAAACAGTTCAAAAACGAAATCCTTGGTTTTATCTATAAGGTCTGAAGCCATTTAAATAGTCATGTTGTTGTTGATCAAAATTACAAAAAATAACGGGGGGATGGCATTTGGTTTTTTTTAACCAACCTGAGGTCATATTTTTGTAAATAATCTTAGATTACCAACAAATATTAAAACCTTTAGCGTTAAGGCATATTATCTCAAAACCGTTTCTTTGGTGATTTTAAAATCGCTAATTTTAAATTTTTTCCTATACTATTTATGCTTAAAAAGCAATTTAATGACACTAGAAATCGATTTGTAGATATCTGTAAGGACTTAAAAACCGAGGATTATTCTGTACAACCCTGCATTTTTGTATCCCCACCTAAATGGCATTTAGCCCACAGTACCTGGTTTTTTGAACAATTTGTACTTTTAGAATATAAGGCAGACTATAAGGTTTTTGATGAGGATTTCGCCTACCTTTTCAATAGTTACTATAACAACGCCGGTAAAAGGGTTTTGCGCCCAAATCGCGGATTGATGACCAGGCCACCAGTTGAAAAAGTGTACGAATATCGGGCATATGTCAATAAGGCCATGAATGAGTTTTTGGATGAAACTAGTAATGAGAAAGCACAAGCAACAGTTTCATTGGGCATACAACACGAACAGCAACACCAAGAACTGTTTTACTATGACATTAAATACATTTTAGGAAACCAACCAACCTTCCCCAAGCTGAAAAACAATCTGAATCTTACAGAGGTACATGATAAGCCTAGTTGGATTGCTATTGAGGAAAATGTTTATGATATAGGCCATAAAGGCCAAGGGTTTTGTTATGATAACGAACTTGGCAGGCACAAGGTTTATTTAAACAGGTTTGAGATTAGTGACCAACTGGTAACCAATTTAGAGTACATGGAATTTATAGAGGACGGCGGTTATCAAAATTTCAACCTATGGCACGCCGAGGGCTGGGATTACATACAAAATAATGACATAAAAGCTCCAGAATACTGGCATAAGGTGGAAGGTGCGTGGCACTACTATACGTTAAATGGATTTGAAAAAGTTAACCCGAAGCTCCCAATTATGCACATAAGTCATTACGAGGCCTTTGCCTTTGCAGAGTGGAAAAATAATAGATTGCCCACTGAATTTGAATGGGAGGCTGCTTCAAGCAAATTTGACTTTGGATTACTCTGGGAACACACACATAGTGCCTACCTGCCCTATCCCGGCTTTTCAAAAGCCCCCGGGGCGCTGGGTGAATACAACGGCAAATTTATGATTAATCAAAAAGTGCTTCGTGGAGCTTCAGTAGCGACTGTTGAGAACCACAGCAGGCCGACCTATCGGAATTTTTTCCACCCCAATATGAGATGGCAATTCTCTGGAATTAGATTAGCGAAATAATATGAACACTACGTTTGCCCAAGACGTCATCAAAGGATTGACTTCTGAGGATAAATATTTACCATCAAAGTATTTCTATGATGACAATGGCAGCAGGATTTTTCAGGAAATCATGCAAATGCCAGAATACTATCCAACCGATTCTGAGTTTGAAATACTATCCCTGCAAGCCAAACAGATTATAGATAAACTTGAGTTCTCAGAACCTTTCAACATCATCGAGCTTGGTGCAGGCGATGGGTTTAAGACCTTTAAACTTTTGGAATATATGGTATCAAAAGAAATCAATTTCACCTACGTGCCAATTGATATCTCAAAAGAAGCCAATAAAATTCTCAAGGAAAAACTAAAGGAACGTTTACCCAAACTGTCCATAAAACCAAAAACGGGAGACTATTTTGAGGTCCTTAAAAAGTTAGGCAAGAAAAACACCCCAAATTTACTACTGTTTTTAGGAGGTAATATTGGTAATTATACAAGGGAAAAAGCCATTAATTTACTTCGTTTGCTCAACGAAAACATGAATAATAGGGATAAGTTACTTATCGGTATGGACTTGAAGAAAAATCCTATCGTTATTCAAAAAGCCTATGACGACAAAGCTGGTGTGACAAAACGGTTCAACATCAATCTTTTAATTAGAATTAATAGAGAATTGGATGCAGATATTAAAATAGATGATTTCGACTTTTACAGTTTTTACAATCCAGAAAACGGTAAGGTAAAGAGTTATCTTGTAAGTTTAAAGGCACAGACTGTTGCGTTCAAATCCTTAGGTAAGACCATAGACTTTAAACAAAACGAACTAATTTGGACGGAGCTTTCAAAAAAATACGGCTTAGAAGAGATTGAAACCTTGGCAAACCTTACTAACTTTAAGGTCAAACATAATTTTATGGATTGTAAGCATTATTTTACAGACAGTCTATGGGAAAAATAAGTGAACATTCAGCTATCGGTCTTTAGCTGAAATATTCACGTAATATAAAATGTCTAAATGAAATATAGAATACCGGTAATTGTACTAGTTGTTTTTTTATTTAATGCTTGCGCTACCTATGAAGCGCAATACCGAAATGAAAAGGATAAAGCCAACCAGCTTCCAGAGAAAAAAGTTGAAAAAACGTTTTACTTAATAGGCGATGCTGGTAAATCCCCAACGGGAGGAATGTCAACCGCCCTGTCAATTTTTAATAAACATGTTTCAAATATTGAGACCGAGGACGATTATGCCATCTTTCTTGGTGATAATATCTATCCTGCCGGGTTGCCAAAAAAAGGAGAAAAGGGTAGGGCAGATGCAGAAAACTCATTAAATGCCCACGGTCTGTCGGTTCAAAATTTCGACGGGGAGGTTGTAGTAATACCAGGAAATCACGATTGGTATGCAGATGGGCCTAAGGGCTTGCGGCGTCAGGAAAAGTACATTGATAGCCTAATCGGCAAAAACACCTTTCAACCAGAGAGAGGTTGCCCCCTAGAGGATATTGATGTTACCGAAAACATAAAATTAATAATCATTGATACACAGTGGTATCTCGAAAACTGGAATGATCACCCAACCGTAAATGATAACTGCGAGATAAAAACCAGAGACCGTTTTTTTCTAGAGCTAGAGGGTGAACTCAAAAAAGCGCAGAACAAAACCATAATTTTCGCCATGCACCATCCCATGTACACAAACGGCACTCATGGCGGAAAATATGGTGCGTATAAACATCTCTATCCATTTCAGCAAAAAATTCCCTTACCTATAATTGGATCCTTAATTACCCAAATCAGGACCCAGGGAGGTGTCTCAATTCAAGACAGATACAACGAACGCTATAATGAGTTGATGAATCGTATTGAAACCTTGGCTTACGATAGCGAAAATTTGGTGTTTGTATCAGGGCATGAACATACCTTACAGTATAATGTCAATGAGCGCATTAAACAAATTGTTTCTGGTTCTGGTGCTAAGGAGTCTGGGGTCACTCTTTCTGATAATGGTCTTTTTTCTTATGGTAAACAGGGCTTTGTAGAGCTAAAAGTTTATGAGGATGGCAGTAGTTGGGCCGTGTTTTATGGAGAGGAAAACGGTGAGCCAGAAGAGTTGTTCGTTACAGAGGTGTATCCGCCAACCGAGGAATTTGACGTCTCAGAACTTTCTGAAACTTTTCCCCTAGAGGTGGAAACCTCGGTTTACACGGCAGAACAGACCGAAAAATCAGATTTTTTTAAATCTATTTGGGGCGACCATTACCGCGATGTTTACAGCAAGAAAATAAAGGTCAAGGTTGCCACACTCGATACGCTTTACGGTGGCCTCGAAATTGTTAGAGCCGGCGGGGGGCATCAAACACGGTCTCTGCGATTAAAGACCAAAGACGGCCGCGAACTTAATATGAGGGCTCTTAAAAAAAGTGCGACCCAGTATCTACAAACGGTGCTCTTTAAGGACACTTACATTCAGGATCAATTTGAGAAAACTCAAGTAGAAGGCTTAATTCTAGATTTTTATACCGCCGCGCATCCTTATGCGTTTATGGTGGTCCCAGATTTATCTGATGCTGCAGAAATTTACCACACCAATCCGAGGTTATTCTTCATCCCAAAGCATAAATACTTAGGCAAGTACAATCGTGATTACGGGGGCGAACTTTATATGATTGAGGAGCGTCCAGAGGAAAATTATACTGGCGAACGTAATTTTGGCTATGCCGACGATATTGAGAGTACCCATGATATAATTGAGAAAGTTAGGGAGGACGAAAAATATAAAATTGACGAGAACGCCTACGTTAGGGCAAGACTATTCGACATGTTAATTGGTGATTGGGACCGTCACCAAGATCAGTGGCGTTGGGCTCAGTTTGATCAAGAGAATGGTGATAAGCTGTTTAGGCCAATTCCAAGAGACCGTGATCAAGTGTTCTCAAATTTTGATGGGACGCTTTTGGATGTTATGAGGATTATTGCTGGTCCAGCTAAGCAGCTTCAGGTTTATGATGAAGAGCTAGAGAATATCGAGTGGATGAATTCCGCTGGGATTAAATTAGACCGGGTTCTTGTGCAGGGGGCAGAACGCGAAACTTGGTTGAAACACGCCAAGTTTCTTCAAGAAAACATAACTGATGAAGTCATAGAAAAAGCTTTTGCTAAAGTACCCGAAGCAGCTCAAGACCAAACCCTCGAAGACATTAAGCAAAACCTTAGGGGTAGAAAGGCAAATTTGGTTGATATTGCCAATCGCTACTATAACTATCTCAATAAACTCGCCATATTGTCTGCTACCGATAAGGATGATTATATAGAGGTCAACCGCATCGCCGATAAAAAGACCCAAGTAAAAATTTCGAGAATAAAAGACGGCGAAAAGGGCGAGGTGATAGTTGACAAGGTATTCGATAAAGAGACCACTAAGGAAATATGGGTTTACGGTCTTGATGATGATGATGTGTTTGAAGTTACCGGTAAGGCTAATAATCTCATTTTTGTTAGACTAATTGGTGGCCAGAATAATGACAAGTACATTATTAAAAACGGCAGACGTTTAAAATTTTACGACCATGAGAGTAAAAAGAACACTGTAGAACTAAATAAGGGGGCTACAAAGCGATTCACAGATGTTTATAAGCTCAATCTTTTTGATTACAAAAAAAACATTTCCAAAAGTAGTATCATCACCCCTGCAATTGGTTTTAATCCAGACGATGGCTTATCCTTAGGCTTAGCTTTCTCTAAAACAACCAATGGTTTTCAACGCAATCCATTTTCCCAGCAACACCGTTTTAAGGGAGGTTATTTTTTTGCAACCAATGGGTTTTCTCTTAACTATGACGGGGAGTTTGCAAATATTCTAAACGATTGGAACCTTCATATTGGTGGGCAGTTTACATCGTCAAACTTTGCCAATAACTTTTTTGGTTTTGGTAACGAAACAATAAATCGTGATGATGAGTTGGATTTGGATTTTAATCGCGTTAGAACCAGTATTTATGGCGCTCGTGCCGGTATTTTAAAGAAAGGTAATTTTGGCAGTGACTACGGCATTAGAGCCGTGTTTGAAGCCATAGAAATCGAAGATACCCCAGACCGTTTTATCACAGAGGTGGTGCCCAGTGAAAATACTGCTTTTTACGATAGAAGATTGTTCGGTGCCATAGAGGGAGAATTTAATTATGAGAGTTTTGATAATAAATTAGCGCCCTCCAAGGGTATGACATTTATGTTAAATGCTGGGGTAAAAACCGAATTCGAGGACACCGGCAATACCTTTGGCTATATTAACAGTAATGTCGGTTTTTATAACTCATTATCCAGGGATAAAAAGTGGGTACTAAAAACAGATGTGCGTACCCAATTTAGAATTGGTGATGGCTTTTTATTCTATCAAGCGGCTCAAATTGGTAGTCAAAATGGTTTGCGGGGCTATCGTGCCGAACGTTTCACGGGAAGAAACTCATTAGTAACCAGCGGTGATTTAAGATACAAATTCAATTCTTTTAAAACCAGTACCCTGCCCATTCAAATTGGCGTATTTGGAGGTGCCGATTTAGGTCGTGTTTGGTTGGAAAACGACTTTTCAGAGAAATGGCATAACGATTATGGCGGAGGTTTTTGGATTACCGCGGCAGAGAGTATCTCTGGAACGGTAAATCTGTTTCACGGTGCAGAAGGCTTTTGGTTTACATTTCAATTTGGTTTTAAATTTTAAACCATTTAATTCAAGCATTTTAAATGAAGCGTCTTTTCAACACGTTTTTCAAGTTTTTACATGATATAAAAGGCAACATTGCGTTTTACCCTACCATTATTAGTGTTGTGGGTTTTGGTTTTGCCTTTGTTATGATGTACCTCGAGAGTCTTGGTGCATCAGAGTATCTGGTTGAAAAAGCACCTAGTTTGGTCGTAAATAATTCTGATACCGCCAGGAGTTTATTAACTACATTTATCGCAGGCCTCATATCAATAATGGTATTTAGTTTCTCATTGGTAATGATTTTATTGAACAGGGCAACCAATAATTTTTCACCACGGTTGTTGCCCGGTTTAATTTCAAATACTAGACACCAAGTGATACTTGGCATTTATAATGGCACACTTCTATACTGTATTTTTACCTTGGTAGCCATTGTTCCAGAGGAGGGCAGTAAACAGATACCCGGCTTTTCTGTGCTATTAGGTATCATATTAATGACTTTTAGTTTGGGGGCGTTCATTTATTTCATTCATTCCATTTCGCAGGAAATACAAGTGAATACCATGATGAGCAAAGTATATAAAACCTCAAAAAAACGCATGGAATCCTTGATAAAGGATGAGGAAGAGAACCAAACTGATTTTGAGGACACCTCTAACTGGGAAACCATTTTGGCAGATGGCACAGGCTACCTGCAAGATGTAAATTTAAAATCGCTCGGTCAATTGGTGGAGGATAAAGAGCTCATGTTAGAGATTGTTCCTGTAAAAGGCGCTTATGTATTATCGGGAATACCCGTTATAAAATATAAAGGCGATGTGGACGACGCTTTAAAAAATGAAATTCTGGACACCATCCACTTTGCAAACGACGAGCTTATTGAAGATAATTACGTACTTGCCTTTAAGCAAATTACTGAAATAGCGGTTAAGGCCATGTCCCCTGGCATTAATGATCCTGGTACTGCAATCAATGCCATTGATTACCTGACCGAATTATTTGCCATTAGAATGCGTAAAAAAGACAAGACCTATCACTTAAACAAAAATGGCAAGGCCTTGATATCCATAAAAACAGTAGATTTTGATGAATTGTTATACAACGTTATGGCGGCTTTGCGCACCTATTGCAAACATGACGTTATCATTGTGCAGAAACTATTAATCATGTTTCGTTATCTATTGCACAAACAGGAGTTTTTAAAAGACGAGTATAAAAAAGCAATAATCTCTGAAATTGTAAATCTTAAAAAAGACGCTCTGTCTGAAATTCATAATACGGCCGATAAGAAAGTGGTTAGCGATTATTGTGATTTTTTAGAGAGACATAATCCCACTAATTATGAGTTTAACGATTGATGCTTACAATTTAAAACTGTAAAGATTGCCACCTTCCCCATCGGTCTGCTCATCGGTAATTAACACTTCGTTTTCAGTAATTATTGCAATGCCCTCTTTTTGTGAGTTATGTTCAAATTCTATTTTTTCGATGGTGCCGCCAAAAAAATCCTCGCCTTTAAAATCGGTCAACTTCCATAGCTTTTCGTGGTTTAAAAGTACAACGGTACTACCATCTTCACTAATATCTGCCGAGGTAATCTTATCGTTCTTTCCCTTTAAATTAAAATCACCAATTTTTTTCGCAACCTGTTCATCAATTCTGTTCTCAACAGAAATCATGGTGCCTTTTTTATCTTCTTTACTAAAAATATAAAACTTCCCGTTGTAAAGAAAGAAGCTCTCAAAATCCTCTGATTTCATTTCCTTGGGAAGTGTAAAGCTTATACGTTCTGCAACAACAGAGTTTTCCGCATTTGCAGGATTCGGCACCTTGTAAATACTAAACTTCTCTCGTTCTTTGTTGTTATTGCCAAAATCGCCAATGTAGAGGTTTCCAGCTTCATCTGAAGTTAAATCCTCCCAATCTTCATTTTTTGCATTTGAAACTTCAATGGTATGCCTTAATTGCGCTTTTTCATCTAAGACGTAAAGATTATTGGAGTTGCCAGAATCCTCTATAATATATAAAACGCGATCTGTTTTGGAATATTCCAAGGCAGAAACCTCCTTTAAACCATCTGGTAAATCGGTTAAGTTATCGAGTTTACCGGTTTGGCAGGAACTGAAAATGACGAGATATAAAAATAATTTGATTGAAACTTTAAACATAATAGAATGATTGAAGGGGGAATTTAGAGTCATTTTTCTAAAAGGTCAAAAACATCTTCTTAAAGATTGTTAAACTTTGAGTTCGGCTTCGTTTTAAGCATCTATTTTGAGCTTGGGGTGACGTGATAAGTTGTTTCTTTGCGCCTTCAAAAAAAATCAACTTATAACATAAGCTGCAAAATGTATTTATAACTGGATAATTGCTTTTTAAATTATTATATCATACCGATAACAGTAAAACTTAAACCTATGAAAAGTGTTCAACACCTGCCCGTGTACGGCAAAGTGCTTACGACGTTTGAATATGACTTTGGAAATTTTTTTGTTTTTGAGGGCTTTGTAGTTTCTGAAATAAATGAAGGTGTCATTTACAGTTGGGAGAACCATGCGCGGCTTGTGACCAGAGATATTACGGAAATAATACCAGAATATTCAAATCTCATTTATATTTCAAACCGGATTTACTCGTATTCCGTAGTGCCAAGTGACTGGATTAAGTTTTTCAATAATCAATTTGAACTAAGGGCATACGCCGTGGTTGGCCATACCACCGGAAGTTTTTTAAACATGGTAATCGAGGCCTTGTTTTTTAAAAAAAACATTAAGCAATTTACAAATTTGGAAGAGGCCATAAATTGGGCTGAGACTTTTTAAGCCATTGTTTTGTTTAATTTTGCAATACATTAATCAATTGTTGTGTGAAAGTGTTTGACGTTATAATAGTTGGAGGGGGAGCTGCCGGTTTTTTTGCGGCGATTAATATTGCTGATAAAAACCCGAATCTCAAAATCGCGATTGTTGAACGTGGTAAGACTGGGCTTCAAAAAGTAAAAATCTCGGGTGGCGGCAGGTGTAATGTGACCCATGCGGAATTTATACCATCGGAGCTGGTACTGAATTATCCAAGAGGTGAAAAGGAAATGCTTGGGCCTTTTCATCATTTCATGACCGGTGATACGATAGCCTGGTTTGAGAACCGTGGCGTACATCTCAAAATTGAGGACGATGGTAGGATGTTTCCCGTGTCTAATTCCTCACAAACCATAATTGATTGTTTTCTTTCTGAAATTAAAAAACACAACGTTGAAGTCGTGTACGGGTGTGCATTAAAGGATTTAAACCAACGTAATGGCCAATGGATTTTAAAAACTTCCAAAGAAATTTTCAGGGCTGAAAAAGTGGTTATGGCCACAGGCAGCAACACCAAGATTTGGTCTATTTTGGCATCGCTTGGGCACACTATTGTAAAGCCGGTTCCGTCGCTTTTTACTTTTGATGTTAAGGACGAACGTCTTGACAATATTCCCGGGGTTGTGGTAAAGGACGTTGAGGTAAAGGTAGCTGGTAGCAATTTGGAAACTACTGGCCCGCTATTAATTACCCACGTTGGGTTGAGTGCACCAGCTATACTTAAACTTTCAGCTTTTGGAGCAACGGAGTTGGCCGCAAGGGCTTATAATTTTCAAATTGAAGTAAATTTTGTCAGAAAAACAAAAGAGCAGGTCGTGACAGAATTGAAACACTTTAAAAAGGAACTTTCAAGAAAGTCTGTTTCAAGGTCCTGTAAATTAAATATTCCAAAACGCCTTTGGAGAAAATTAGTTTCTGCGGCTAAAATTAATGATGATACGAGATGGGCAGACTTAAATAAAAACCAAACTGAAAGCCTAGCGCAACAGTTAACGCAATCTAAATTTCAGGTTAGCGGTAAAAGCACCTTTAAGGAAGAGTTTGTTACCGCCGGTGGTGTAGAGTTGGGCGAGGTGAACTTTAAAACCTTTGAGAGTAAATTACTTAAAAACCTTTATTTTGCGGGTGAGGTCTTAAATATAGATGCAGTTACGGGGGGATTTAATTTCCAGAATGCCTGGTCAAGTGCCTATATCTTGGCAAATCACATTAGCAATGTTCGGCAGTAGCCGCTACTCTTGCGTACTGTTTAATTATGTTCTGGAAGTTTTCAAACACATAAGGTTTGGTTATGATTTGATTTATCCCGCTCATAGTTGCTTTCTTACCTATTTCGGATGAGTTTAAGGCTGTTAGGGCAATAATTGGCACGTCTTTATTGAATATTCTAATGTGCCTCGTAACCTCATAACCGTCCATATCTGGCATATTTATATCCATAAGCACTAAGTCATAGTCTTTTTTCTTAACCATAGATAATGCTTGCCTTCCGTTAGATGCGGTCTCACAGGTATAACCTGCAATTTTTTCAACATTTTTCTTCGTGATTAAAAGGTTTATCTTGTTATCATCTACAATGAGAACGTGATGGTCTATGACCTGCTCAGACTCTTGTACGGGTACTACCTTAGATGGGTTTTTACAGAGGTCAAATCTTATTGAAAAATAAAAGTTGCTACCAACGTTAGGTGCAGAAATAAAATCAATATCAGTATTATGGCTTTTAAGCAAGGTTTTTACTATGTAAAGCCCTAATCCAGAGCCGCTACTGTTCTTTTGAAGGAACAATCGGTTTTCAAATGCATTAAATACCGTCTGTCTATGTTCATCCTTAATGCCAATGCCCGTATCCTTGACTTCAAATAAAAGGTCTATATCGTTTTTTCTACGTTCTTTCATCTTAACATTTATAGAGACATGGCCTTCATTGGTATATCTAATCGCGTTGTAGGCTAAATTTATTAAAATTTGGCTAAAGGCCACTTTATCGACCATGATGTACTCATCGATATCAGATTGCTCTATGTTGGAAATAAGCTTAAGACCCTTATTTTCAGCAGCCACTTTTACAGTGCTCAATACATCCTTAACGATATCCTCGACACGGGCGGGTTTTAACCTTAATGTTTTAGTTTCGAATTTAAGTCGCGTGGCTTGAAGTACATTATCAATTAAAATAGAAATGTAATTGCTAGAGGCAATCAGAGAGCCAAGATAAGATTGCTTTTTCTTTTCGTCCTGCTCCTGCTCAATTAATGTGGCCAGGCCATTAATACCATATATTGGTGTTCTTAGTTCGTGACTTAGAATGGAAAAGAACTCCAACCGCTCCTTGTCTTGCTTAATTAATTTCTTATTACTTTGCTTAAGATCATCGTTCATTTTTTGAATGTCTAATTTTGTTCTGTAGTAATAGACACAGAAAACGATAATTATGAAAAGTAAAATACTGGATATAATTGTAGATACAAGAAAGGAATTTGAGATTTTTTCATCCTTTTTCATAATGGTTTCTGCATTGCTCAGCTTCTCCTCCGTCTGGATAATTTTATAAATCAGTTCCCCATTTGAGGCTTGTTTATTCTCATAATCCCTTAGTGCATCATATTTAATCTTGTCTGATTTGAGAATGTACAAAAGAGCAGAATCTGCATTTCTTTCAATATCCCTATAGTACCTAAATTTGTAGTAATTATAAGTTGCAAGTTGCCGGTGTGAGCTTTCGTGGGATTTTATGGCATTCTTAAATTTGTTGTCGTTCATATCCATTAAAACACCATAGCCCTCATCCTCCCTTCCTAGTTTGATTAAGGCTATAGCTTTATGGTAGGTGTACATATACCTTGAGTGCTCATAGAGGTCGTTTGGTGACAAATTTCTCGATTGGTTTAGACTTCGAAAAGGTTTTTTATCTAGTTCCTGCAATGCGAAATCGGCGAGATTTAAAAGCCTTTGATTTTGTTTTGTGAGATAGAAATATTTTATCTTATTTTCTAAATTGACAAAATAGAGCTCGCTGTTTAGGTTTTTGGCGCTTTGTTGGGCATAGTGATAAATACTGTCAAACTTTTCGTAGTTTCGATTACGAAGATAAGACGCTGCTAAATTTGAAAGTACGTAGTCCTTACCGCGTAAATCGTTGATAGAATCGTAGATTAGGAGCGCTTTTGAATAGTATTCCTCGGCATTTTTATTATTGCCCATTTCAGAGAAAACCATCCCAAGATGGTTATAGGCCTTTGCCTCAAACTTAGTATAACCGTACCTTTTTGTGAATTCAAGCGCCTCGTTTAATAGGTTTGTTGCTTGGTAAAGGCTATCGTCTTTAATCAGTTTGTTAATTTTCTCACTGTCAAATGTACAATTGGAATTCTCATCGAATATGAAAAGCTCTTGTGCCCCAAGGCTGAACTGAAAACAGTACAGTAGCGTTATAATTCTAAATAAAGTCTTTATGATTTTCATTATTGGGGCGAAATAATGTACTAATTAAGGCGAAAATACAATAATATTGTTGACGGGCAATTTTATGTAGGAATATAAGTACTATTCTTTAAATTTGCAACTTATCATCTATAAATTAACTTTTAAATGCAATAAGCGTAGATGTATAATAAGAAACGATCAAGGCGTACGTTGGGAAGATAGTATTGATTCTTTTGTTCTTAAGGCCTTACCGCGCCCTGAGGAGTTGTGATAAAGGTTTAATAGATAACATAGTATTGGTAAATGAATTCAATGCAGCTTAAAAAAGATGCAATCAAATCTTGCTTTTGTGCTGCAGATGCAGATTTAATTAGAATATAGAATAATAAATCTCATGATTTTTTGATACTCAACTGCTTGTTATTATGATGAAAAAAGTACCCTTTCTCTATCTAATTGTCACCTGAAATGTAAATGGGCATTAGCAATTTAATCTGTGCGGAGATGATGGTTATAAGAAAACAAGTATGGAATGGAGTTTACGCCATTACATTGATGAAGGCGTACATGACATGTAATATTATAAAAAATTGAATTAGGTCTTGCAGGTAGGCTGTATGGTGCAATTACAAAAAGATGGTAAAGTTATTATCTTTGGCAGCCTAAAGAAACAGCAATGACTGAAAACGATTTTATCCCTGGCCATCACAATCAAACGTTTCAAGACGGTAGTGTGACCTGGGAGTCCCCAAGTAACATAGCTTTAGTTAAATATTGGGGTAAGTTAGATCATCAAATTCCGCAAAATGCATCAATCAGTTTTACCTTAAATCAATGTAAAACGATAACTACCTTAAAGTATTTAAAAAAAGAGAGTCGGCGTGATTTCTCTTTTGAGGTTTTTTTGGATGGAGAAAAGAAGACTGGTTTTGAGCCTAAGGTCAAAACATTTTTTGAAAGGGTTGAAGTGTACTTGCCCTTTTTAAAGGATTATCATTTTAGAATTGAAACTATAAATACTTTTCCGCATAGTTCGGGTATTGCATCCTCAGCTTCAGGTATGAGTGCGCTTTCCCTTTGTTTAATGGATTTGGAGAAAAGGCTCTTAGGTAAGATGTCAAAAGACTACTTTATAAACAAGGCCTCATTTTTAGCGAGGTTAGGTTCGGGTAGCGCTAGTAGAAGCCTAGAAGGTGAGCTTGTCGTTTGGGGAGAACATACAGACATTGAGAACAGCTCAAATTTATTTGGAATTAAGTTTGATTATCCCGTTCACAAAAACTTTAAAAACTATCAGGACACTATTTTGCTGGTCGATAAAGGTGAGAAACAAGTGAGCAGTACCGTTGGTCATAACTTAATGCACAATCACCCTTTTGCAGAAAAGCGATTTGAACAAGCCAGCAACAACCTATCGCTACTAAAAGAAGCATTAAAAACGGGTAACTTAGACGATTTTATTGAAATTGTTGAAAGTGAGGCATTGACCCTGCATGCCATGATGTTAACGAGTTTACCTTATTTTATCTTGATGAAGCCAAATACCCTAAACATTATAAATAAGATATGGGAATATCGAAAACAAACGGGCTCAAAGGTTTGTTTTACCTTGGATGCAGGAGCCAATGTTCATGTTTTGTTTCCAGAAAAAGAAAAGCTAAAAGTCGGTAAGTTCATAGACCAAACACTATCCCCATATTGTCAAAACGGACAATTCATAGAGGATTTTACAGGTACTGGAGCTAGACGGGTCGAGCATTTAACTTGAATTATCAAACTTGCCCGACGTCATACCTGTTGAAATTGTTAATTTTAAACCAAAAGCGTTCTAAATGTTACGTTTACTCTTAAGTATTGTTAAAAGATGAATGTATTAATTGTTATCTTTGCAAGGATTTTTATACATTTATAATCAATAATTGCCCACTTGTTACCATTTATTAAATGAAAGGACCGCTTTTTTACTCAAAAATCTTACTCTTCGGTGAGTACGGTATCATTAAGGACTCTAAAGGACTTTCCATACCTTACAATTTTTATAATGGTGCTTTAAAATCAGATGGCAATACATCTGAGGCGGCTTTAAAATCCAATGAAAGTCTCAAAGGATTTGTTACGCATTTGGAGAATATTGATGATAATTTGGTAACCTTCGATATTGACTCCTTAAGCAATGATATAGAATCTGGCATGTACTTTGACTCTTCAATCCCTCAAGGTTACGGTGTTGGTAGCAGCGGTGCCTTAGTCGCGGCGATTTACGATAAGTATGCCAACGATAAGATTACCGTGTTAGAAAACCTTACCAGGGACAAGCTTTTAAAGCTAAAAGCTATCTTCTCTGAAATGGAATCTTTTTTTCATGGGAAATCCTCAGGTCTAGACCCGCTTAACAGTTATCTCAGCATACCAATACTTATAAACTCACAAGACAATATAGAGGCCACGGGAATACCCACGCAGCAAACTGATGGCAAGGGAGCTGTATTTTTACTGGATTCAGGTATTGTCGGTGAGACCGCGCCCATGGTGAGTATTTTTATGGAAAACATGAAGAAAGAGGGGTTTAGAAAAATGCTAAAGGATCAATTTATTAAACATACTGATGCCTGTATTGATGATTTTTTAAAGGGTGATATCAAGTCATTGTTTAAAAATACTAAGCAACTATCTAAGGTTGTTTTGAATAATTTCAAACCCATGATTCCGCAACAATTTCATTCTCTTTGGAAAAACGGTCTGGACACCAACGACTATTATCTTAAGTTATGCGGTTCGGGAGGTGGCGGCTACATATTAGGTTTTGCTGAAGACTTTGAAAGAGCAAAACAATCGCTCAAAGGTCACAACCTCGAGGTGGTCTATACCTTTTAGATTTTTTTTTAAATTTTAGGTTTAGGAATAAGGGTTCGCAAATCATAGTTCCAATCTGCAATCATGCTATCGAGACGACAAAGGCACATCTTGCTTAAATTTTTCAGTATGTTTTCGGTAGTTCGTGGCTACAATATACTAGTAGTCGTCATTGCCCAATATTTAACTTCGATTTATATTTTAGCGCCCAATAAACCGGCAAAAACAGTACTCTTTGACCTTAACTTATTAATGTTGGTATTGGCCTCTGCGGCAACTATTGCAGGCGGTTATATCATCAATAATTTTTACGACTCTGAAAAGGATCGTATCAATCGACCAAACAAGTCAAGGCTTGATAGGCTGGTCAGCCAAAATACCAAATTGTCCTTTTATTTTGTACTGAATTTTTCAGCGGTTATAATGGCAAGCTACGTATCATTTAATGCAGTAGTTTTTTTTTCGGCATATATTTTTGGTATTTGGTTTTACTCGCACAAGCTAAAAAAGCTTCCCTTTTTAGGGAACATTACGTCTGCACTACTTACAATTACGCCCTTTTTTGCGATTTTTCTATATTTTCTAAACTTTGATACGGTAATTTTTGTTCATGCGATTTTTCTGTTTTTTATCATTTCAATGCGGGAGTTGACCAAAGATCTAGAAAATATTCAAGGGGATATTATGTTGGATTATCAGACCATTCCCGTAAAATACGGTGAGCGCATTACGAAAATCATGTTAACCTTACTGTCGGTGTTTACTCTAGTTCCCACATATATGCTGTTGTATAAGTTTGAAGTGGGTTACATGTATTTATACTTTTATTTTTCAACAGTTCTATTGTTGTTGTTTTTAGGGATTTTATGGAAATCAAAACGAAAAATGCATTACTTAGTACTGCATAACATACTTAAGTTTATAATTGTGGCTGGCGTTTTTTGTATTATATTAATTGACGTTAGTTTAGTCTTAAATCGAATTTAGATGAATGAACATAGCCTAAAATTGGCCATGGCCCAAATAGCACCAGTCTGGTTAAACGCTTCGGAAACCTTAAGAAAAGTGAAAAAGTCGATTATCGAGGCGTCTGATAATAATGCGGAATTGGTCGTATTTGGTGAAGCATTGGTGCCAGGTTACCCGTTTTGGTTGGCATTAACTGGCGGTGCAGAGTGGAATTCCCGAATTAATAAAGAACTTCACACACATTACGTAAATAATTCAATTTGTATAGAGAACGGTGACTTAGACGAAATCTGCCAACTGGCTAAACAGAAAAACATAGCGGTTTATATTGGGATTATTGAGCGACCTTCCGGTAGCGGTGGTCATAGTATATACGCCTCCTTGGTTTACATAGATCAAACCGGTTCAATAAAATCTGTGCATAGAAAGCTCCGGCCCACCTATGATGAGCGCTTAACCTGGAGTCCCGGTGATGGAAACGGGCTACGGGTACATGGGTTAAAACAATTCACGGTGGGAGGCCTTAATTGCTGGGAAAACTGGATGCCACTCCCCCGCGCGGCCTTATATGGTCTTGGAGAGGACTTGCACATTGCGGTCTGGCCGGGCAGTGACCATAATACTAAGGATATTACCAGATTTATTGCGAGGGAGTCCCGCTCTTTTGTAGTGTCCGTCTCATGCTTGATGTCGTCAACAAATTTTCCAGAAGAAACCCCACATTATGATAAAATAATGCAAAATGCCCCAGAAGTACTCGCCAACGGAGGTAGTTGTATCGCAGGTCCAGATGGGGAATGGATAGTTGAGCCGGTAATAAATAAAGAAGTATTGATTTATGCCGAAATAGATTATAATCGCGTACTGGAGGAGCGTATGAATTTTGATCCAGCCGGTCATTATGCAAGACCAGATGTAACCAAGCTTACATTGAACCGGCAACGCCAATCCACTATAGAAATAAAAGATTAATCTATGCAATTATTCTACCTTTGTAAAAAAATTAAGTAATGTCAAGACATCAAGGCGCAAATGGGAACGGGAAATCTTCTGGAGGCAGACAAGGAAAGAGTGCCAAAGCCAAATCTGGCAGGGGCAGAAACAATGGCAAGGGAAAAACTCTGGCTGGGGGAAACGCGCCTCTAAAAGCTCACATCAATGCTAAGAAAACATCAAATGCTGATGACATTAGGCTCAATAAATATATTGCCAATTCTGGTGTTTGTTCCCGTCGTGATGCAGATATGCATATTGCTGTAGGTTCTGTAACCGTAAATGGAAAGGTTATCACAGAAATGGGTTATAAGGTGAAATTAAGCGATGAGGTTCGCTTTGATGGAGCCCGAATAAATCCTGAAAAAAAGACTTACGTACTACTCAATAAACCAAAAGGTTTTGCCACAACAACTAGCGAACACAAGGGTAGGACCGTAATGGATTTAGTAGCCAATGCCACTACGGTTAGAATAAAACCAATTGGTCGTTTAGGCAGAAATTCGCTCGGTTTATTGCTATTTACCAACGATGATAAAATTGTTCAGAAATTTACAAATTCAAAAAACGGGGTACCTAGGTTATTCGAGGTGGAACTTGATAAGAATTTGAAGTACGAGGATTTCAAAAAAATTCAAGAAGGTTTTAAAATTGCCGGAAAAACGATACAGGTCGAAGAGATTAGCTACGTAGATGGTGCACCCAAATCAATAATTGGGATTAAAATAAAAAATACAGGAAACTCTATCTTACATACCATATTTGATGAGTTAGGTTACGATATTGTCAAGTTAGACTGTGTGGCTATTGCGCATCTCACCAAAAAAGATTTACCACGAGGTCACTGGAAGCATTTAACGCTTCAGGAAATAAATAATTTGAAAATGCTTTGATTCAATTCTGTACATATTTCTTATAGAAAAATAAATTGCTATAAAGAAATTGATAACATCTTTCCCGTTTCATAATTAATAATATATTTGAACAACAAATCTATTGATCCATGAAACCAAAAGATGCGCATTTAAAACGAGTTATTGTCGATTTTAAGAAATTGACACCAGAAATCCTCTCTTTACTCGTTCAAAAATATCCTGATGGATACGATGATGACAATATCATTACCTTTAAGAATGCAAAAAATGAAACGGTAGAAGCGGTTGAGGTAACGACCGAAGACACCAAATATTTAGTGAAAGTGAGTACCAAATTGGAGGTTACCATGGAAAATTACGAAGAAGAAACTTATGAAGATTTTGAAGATGATGATCCAGATGCCGTTCAAGACCCAGATTTAGAACCTGGAGCCGATATGGATGACGTGACTTAAATTGTATCGTATTTCTTTTTTAACTAACGACTTGCTATTAGATTCTTTTCTCTAAATATTTCCCAAAAAAGAAACAGAAATACAACTAAATATTCAATTCCAATTAGCCATAAGTTTTCAGATTTATCTGCAGAATTCAGATTTAAATAAGACAAGTAGCTCAGTATAATCACTGCTGTCCATACTAATGGAAATTTATATTCTGTGAAAACTGCCAGAACCAAAAGTGTAGTAAGGTACCAAGGGTGCACAGTCGTGCTTAAAAACAGATAGATGCTAATTGCAATGAACATGCTCAAAATCAACTGTTTTGCAGTTTGATTATTTCTTAAAACTGAGAGCCCTATGATTGAAAAAAAGGTGATGCCCGCCAGTATTTTGCCAATAATGGCAATTTCATTATAACCCCTAAATAAATAGCCTATTTCGCGAGCTATATAATAAAAACTCGCGTTGAATTCAAAGTTATTAAACCAAAGCGCGACAGTTTGAGAATAATTTGTGATGAATTCAGGTGAGAAAAAAGGTAAAAACAAAATGACGGTTGTGAGCCCTGTTATGGCGTAAAAAGCAGTTAGTTTTTTTATATCTATGGCTCCAAATTTGTTTTCTTTTCTAAAGTATTTAAAAAATAAGGGTAGAAACATCAGTGGAATTAACTTTACCGAAATTGATAAACCAATTACTACTGCTGCCCGTATCCACTTTTCTTGATGCAATGCATACAAGCCCAAAATTAAAAAGAACACCATAATACCTTCAAAATGAAGATTTCCAGTTAATTCTATAATTATAAATGGATTAAGAATGTACCAAAAAATGTTCTCTACGGGCAAGTTGAGTTTTTCAAGAAGTTTTTTCCCGTAGTACAGCGTTCCAAAATCCGCAGCAATTATTAGAAGTCTCAAAATAATAACTGAACCTAAAATACTATGCTTGGAAAAAATAGTAGCCAGAGTAAAGCAAAACTGTTTGATTGGGGGGTAATTGGTATAATGGCTCGCATTTAAGGAGCCCATACCATCGTACAGTTCTCGGGCATGGGGTATTAAAAATTGATTGGCTTTTACTATTGAATCAGGTGTATATAAGTAGGGATTTAATCCCTCTACTATCATACGGCCATCCCAAAGAAAGCGATAGAAGTCTTGTGATAAATTTGGGATGGCAAGTATAAAAATACCTCTAAATATAAATGATATTATAGCCAGTAACTTGAAATTTCCCTTTTGGAGTATCATTAAAATTAGATAAACCGCCCAGAGTGACGTATAAAGTAATAGTAGCTTGGTATATTCTGTTCTTTGTAAGTGGTAGGCAAATAGATAATATAGGATGGAAGATAATAGCGCAACTAAAACTGCAATACGGTAAGGCTGCAAAAAGCGCATTAAATTTTTGAGCTTATAGATTTAAAAAATACATAACCAAATCCCAAACACAGCATTAAGTGAAAAGGAAACAGCCCAAAATCGCCACCCTGGTCTCCGACAACGAAGGCACTGTAAAGGCCAAATGCAAAATAGAGCATTAATAAACCTTCAACAATAGTGTTAAAGGACAGATTATTACGTAAGTACTTATTGCCCTTCCAAGAGTCCTTTATAGATGAAATATTGAACTTAGGGGTTCTTACAAAATCACTTCGTTTACCCACGTGACCCTCCAAAACTGCAATTGAATTGTGCAATGAGAAGCCCATGGCAATTGAAAAAAACGTAAAGAACATCCCTATATAGTTGAAGAATTTTTTAAAACCGCTACCGTAAATCTGTTTGTACATAAACCAATAGCAGATAAAAAAGATAATCGTGCTCATGACAAAAAAGCTCATAAAATAAAAATATACCCGAAGATGTTCGTATTCATTTTTAATGTATAGCATTGGGATACTTAAGATGGCAACAATAAAAACATTTAAAAACATTGTGCTGTTGAGTAAATGTAAAAGCCCATGGATTTTTGTTTTGAATGATATGTTTTCAGATTTTACCACCTTCCAAAGCATTTTTCTGAAATTCTCGGCACCACCCTTATTCCACCGAAATTGTTGAGATCGCGCCGCACTCATAACCACAGGGAGTTCGGCGGGAGTTTCTACGTCTTCCAGGTATTTAAATTTCCAATTTTTAAGTTGGGCGCGGTAGCTAAGATCTAAATCTTCTGTGAGCGTGTCGCCTTCCCAGTTTCCGGCATCAAGAATGCAGGATTTTCTCCAAACCCCAGCGGTACCATTAAAATTTATAAAATGCCCCTTGCTGTTTCTGCCTACTTGCTCCAAGGTAAAATGCGCGTCTAGGGCAAATGCTTGTATCTTTGTTAAAAGTGAGTAATTACGGTTAATATGGCCCCAACGGGTTTGTACAACTCCAATCTGTTTATCCTTGAAGTAAGGAATTGTGCGCTTTAACCAGTTTTTCTTTGGAAGGAAATCGGCATCAAAAATGGCAATATATTCGCCTTTGGCTAGCTTAAGGCCTTCTTTGAGTGCACCGGCCTTAAACCCACTTCTATCGGTCCGGGTGATGTGTTTAATATCCAAACCCGTTTCTTTTAACTTTTTAATATGCTTTGCCGTTGTAAGCAGCGTCTCATCTGTGCTATCATCCAACACCTGTATCTCCAATCGTTTTTGAGGATAATCAATCAAGGAAATATTATCCAGTAGCCGCTGCATAACGTACATTTCATTAAAAACAGGCAATTGTATCGTTACGACAGGAACTTCTTCTGGATTAGAAAAATCAAACGTCTCGCAGGCCTTTTCAGATTTCTTTGAGGATAGGTAGTTATATAGCAAATTAAGTTGCGCTAAGGAGTACAGAAAAATCAGTACGATAGCAATGGAGTAGATGATAATTATAGCCGTTTCGAGAATCATGTTTTGAAACTGTATTTAAATATCCACCCAAGGATTTTAACGCCTGCAAATATAGCACCTTTTACGGTACCAGAGACTTTTGAGACACCTATTCTATTTCTGTAATTTACAGGTACTTCAGTGTACAAAATACGCTGTTTTAGAACTTTAAGCTGCATTTCAACAGTCCAGCCATAAGTCTTGTCCTCCATGTTCAATTGCAGCAACTTATCGTATTTTATGGCTCTAAATGGGCCTAAATCTGTAAATTTCGCACTAAAAAACAGTCTCATTAATGAGGTTGCAAGCCAATTTCCAAATATCTGCGGGACGGTCATTGCGCCTTTTTCCCTAAGTGCCTTTACTCGTGCTCCTATTACAAAATCTACGTCACCCCGCAAAATTGGTTGTACGATTTTTTTAAGTTCCTGTGGATAATCAGAATAGTCACCATCTAAAAATACAATGATATCTGGTTTTTGAGCTTCAGGGAGTTTAGCGAGATAAGCCATGCCTTTAAGGCAGGCATAGCCATAACCTCGTTTAGACTCCTTTAAAACGGTGGCGCCGGCTTTTTTGGCGTTATTTTCGGTGGCATCGCTTGAGTTATTGCTTACAACTATGATTTCGTTTACAATTTCAGGAATATCGGCTATGACCAATCCTATACTTTCAGCTTCGTTAAAAGCTGGGATAATGACTTTTATTTTTTGATTCATTAAAATTTTACGTCTGGATTATCCTTTTTAAACTCAACATAAGACGTCCATTCGCCAGTTTTTTTATTCGCATCGTAACGTATGGCCTTTTTTAGCCGATTATTATGATAGACTAAAGCGAAACCATCTTTGAGCCCCTGTTTATATTGAACTTTAATCATTCCGTCTTGATTGTATAAAATCCACCAATCATGAGCCATATCATTTACATAGCCACCTTCCTTTTCTAAGGTGTTGTTATGGGTGTAAAAATACCAATACCCACATTTCTTACCGTTATTATAATGACCTTTTCTTGAAATAGTACCGTTAGGGTGATAAAACGTCCAAAAATCAGTTTTTGTTTCATCTTGCACCCAGCCTTCTGAAGCCAGATTCCCCCGCTTATCATAATTTCTAACGAATTCTTTTTCACCTTGGGAAAGGTTGATTATAAAAAAAAGAGGAATTACATAGTTCAAAAACATTTCATCTTGGATTTTTATGATTTTTCATGGCTAAAATCCCGTATTACATTTTTCTGGAAAATTACGCCTTAGAACTTGGTCACTTTTATTCTAAAGGACTTTCACAATTATATGAAAAGACATAGCACGGCAGATTTTAAACCTATTATCAGCTACTTAGGTATCAAGTTATTCTTACCCTTTTTCGCCTTTATAGTAGTAGTTACGCAGAAATTTTGTTTAAGGTTTTTTGAAAAACATAAAACCGTTTTATAATAAGTTCCGTAGGTATGGTGTCACTAACATTTAAAAATAATAATCATGACAATGAAAAAGAAATTGAATATTATAACAGGTATATGCCTGTTTTTTACAGGTATATTGGTTGCACAAAGTCCTGTTAACGGATTTATGCAAAAACCAGGAGAGGGTGCAGTAGTACTGTCTTATTCCCAGGAATCTTACGATGAGGTGTTTTTGGTACCTGAGGAAGTTGACGGCGTTCCCATATTTAACGATGTAACGATTTCGAGTATTTCCCTCTTTGGCGATATTGGTGTTACAGACAACTTAACCGTGAGTCTAAATGTGCCTTACATTGAATCCCAAGGTAGCGCTACCCAAGCGACCTTAGATAATAATGGTTTTGAAAACGAGAGAAGCGGTGTCCAGAACTTAAAGGTTTATGCCAAGTATAGGTTTCATAGCTTTAGTCTTGGAGAAAGCACGCTGGATTTAATAGGTGCTGTTGGTTTAGAGACGCCTCTAGGAGATTATAGGGCAGATGAAGGTCTGCAATCCATAATTGCCATTGGTAATGAGGCTTCAAGCTTTAACACATTTGGTATTGCCCATTTTAAAACACAATCAGGAATATTTGCTACCGGCCAAGCTGGTTATAGTTTTAGGGGCAATGATGTTCCACATGCCTTAGTCACCGAACTGAAGTTGGGTTATGCAGCGTCTAAGTATTATTTTGATGTTTTTATTGCCAACCAATTATCTGAAGATGGTGTTGACATTTTGGGAGAAGGCTTTACGGGATTCTTCCCTGCAACCGAAGTCAACTACACCAGAATAGGTATTAACGGCTATGCGCCCCTATATGACGGCATCGGTATCACGGCTGGAGCAAATGCTTATGTAGCTGGTAGAAACCTTGGTAAGTCCACAGGGTTCTACGGCGGATTAGTTTACTCATTTTAATTAAAAATAAAAATACGATAATTATGAAAAATTTATATATCTTAAAATATGCAGTGATGTCCATCTTTATGATGAGCGTTTTAAACTCTTGCGAAACGCCTTCAAACTATGAGGATGAAACTCCATCAATAACCAATATAGCGGTAACAAATCCAGATTTTAGCACGTTGGAAGCTGCGGCAGTTACGGGCGGTGTTGCCGTTACGCTAAGTAATTCAAACCCTAACGATGCATCTGGGGATTATACCGTATTTGCTCCTACAAACGATGCATTTGCGCGCCTGGGACTAAACCCTGAAACGCTTGGTGTGTTACAAAAACCATTTTTAACTAATACGCTATTATACCACGTTTCTAATGGAAATTTGGCGGGCAGTAACATATCAGAAGGCGATACATCGATTTCAGCCTTGGGTATTGACCGACGTTTTATTTCCCGGGACGGTGCAACCTATATAAATGGGTCTCAAATTTTGGCTACAGATGTTATGGCGAGCAATGGTACTGTACACGTAATTGATAAGGTTATGATTGCTACTGGTGTCGACATCGTGCAATCTGCAATTGCTCTACAAAGCGCAGACGTGTTTATAAATCCAGAATTATCATACTTGGTTGAAGCAGTATTATATGCCGATTTGGCCGGAGCCTTAACAGCCTCTTCTGGAAGCCCATCATTTACAGTTTTTGCCCCATCTGATCAAGCGTTTATTGATCTGGGCGCAGCGTTAGGTTTTACCTTTACCGAACCGGCTGATATCCGTCAGTTACCCGCAGATTTAGTTGCGACGGTACTTTTAAACCATGTTGTCGCCAACGATGGCCAATTCACGCCAGAATTAAGCCAAGGTACCATAACCCCTCTAGGTGGCGACGCTTTAACACTGGGTGCCTTTTCTAACGGGACGATTACAGTTACAGGAGTTGGTAACGGTGGCGAAGTGGCCAATATGATAATTCCAGACATTCAAACAACCAATGGCGTAGTACACGTAATAGATAGAGTTTTATTACCAAATTTAGAATAGACTTTTAAGTGAGTTGTGTTAGTTGATTTTTTAGAGCCACAGATTTTGTCTGGGGCTCTTTAATTTGCTGAAATATAATTTCTATCTTAAATCGTTAAGGCACTATTATTTACTGCTTGATGTGAACACTTTAGTTTTGCCTACAGAATTAATACTGGTTGGTCTTTCACTTACAGTGAAACGCGTTTATAATTGGGGTTTGTTTTGTATGTAAACAATGCCGTTTTTTAAAATTGTCTTCAACCTTATGGTTATTCGGGAATTTGCCTTCGTTTTTATTTCTGATTTACCAATGTCATCAAATCAACATCGTTGCCAAGGAGAATTTCGTTAGAATCAATTCGCCCATTCATGCTATCGTTCTCTAATTTTAGAACACCCCTAGGGCAAACTGCTGAGCAGATGCCACAACCAACGCAACTTGAACGCACGATATTCTCACCTTTTTGGGCATAAGCACGAACATCAATTCCCATTTCACAGTAGGTAGAACAGTTTCCACATGAAATACACTGTCCGCCATTTGTTGTAATTCTAAATTTTGATAATAAGCGTTGTTGAAAACCGAGAATCGCTGCCATTGGGCAACCAAATCTGCACCAAACCCTATTGCCAAAGATGGGGTAAAAACCCGTGCCAATAACTCCAGAAAAAATAGCGCCTATCAAAAAACCGTAAGATTTTCTAAGAGGTTCGGCTTTGAATAAAAAGAGGTCGGTTCCATTTGCAAAATGCATTACAAACAGTACAGCGATAATGACAAAATAGCCAACTGCTCCATACTTTGCGTCTTTAGCCAGTTGCTCTTTTTTAAAAATCATGGTCCAGGCGAACACGGCGGTCAATAAGGCTGCCACTAATATTAAAAATGTGGATTTAGTCAACCAATATTTACTGGCGTCCTCACCAAGATAAGAGTGAACCACTGCCGTAGTCATTAAAACTACAAATACCACAACACTATGAACAACCCAGCGCTCAATGTTCCAGGCAAATTGCCGTTTATCACTCAAATGCCTAAAGGAGTCTCCGGCCGTTTCTGCCAAACCCCCACAACCACAAACCCAAGAGCAGTACCACCGCTTTCCGTACTTGTAGGTTAAAATAGGCGTGATTACAAATATGGAAGCCACTCCAAAAATCAATAGTGCCAAGCCGATATCCCCAGAACTAATGAAGGCATCTACGCGGTACTGTTCAAAATTGTAATAGTTGAGTGGCCAGATATTTTTTAAATCGTAATAGGGAAGGTTAAACGAATCAGAATTTAAACGCGACATAAATTCGGGAATCAAAAACGCGAACCCCAGTTGAAAGAACATTACCGAAAAGGTGCGAAGACGTTGGTAGCGATTATGACGATATTTCCAAAGAAATTTATAACCAAATGCCAAAATAGCTATGGTATATAGTGTGCCGTAAACAAACCATTGGCTTGCCGGACCGCCGTTAAGTAAATTGCTAAGTGGGTCAAACAGTGCGACTAGACCTGTATTTTTTGCGTCTTCAACTCCCAAACCCAACCATTCAGCCTCGAAATATAGAACGATATAAAAACCAGTTAAGGCAATACCCGAAATCCACGCCCAAAGGCCACGCGAGGAGATGGACTTAAACATAACCCCATCATTTTTTATCCCTTCATGCTTGCCTAAATAAAGATCATGGGTAAACAGTATAATCCCTACGGTTATCATTAAAAGTGAAATACTAAGTACAGCAGGCTTGTAGGGAAAATTGACGTTGAACGCGGCAAGAATTAAAATAATTAGGCCAATAACGCCAATTGCGGTAGAGATTCTCTGTTTTGTTGAAAGGTCAAACGCTTCGGGTTTGGTAAGCGACATACTCGGGTTTGGTGGATTCATTTTTTTGCGATTTAAACCTCAAAGGTTTTTGAAACCCTTGTAGTCTCGTTATAGTTTGTTAGTATATCATCTTCAAAATGCTCATAAAACTCAGGGTCGAAATTCGCTTTCTTAAGATTCTGGATAACATAATCGACATCTCGATTCTCAGTCAGCCAAGTGTCAAAAACCTCATGGCGCATTCTGATACCAAACGTATTGATTCCAAGAAACTTGTGAGTATCTTTATGGTAAGCTACGGTAATGCACTTGGTGTCATCCTCATGTTTCCAGTGAAAATGTACCTCATAATCCGGGCGTTCCTTTTCACTAAAGACCCATCCGTAGGTTTGGTATTCAATATCAAAAAACTTAGCGGAGTTAAACCAGTGCCCAGGATTATAAGGCATTCGATTGCCACAAATGGTTTGGGCTAAAGTTTCACCCATCATTCTGCCGGTGTACCATACAGCCTCAATAGGTCTTCGGTTACCAATGGGCTCATGCTGCTCGGCGCAATCGCCTATTGCATAAACATCAGTTATATTTGTTTCGAGATAGCGATTGACTTTTACACCCCGGCCTATTTCAATTTCAGAATTCTTCAAGAAATCGATATTTGGGGTGACGCCGGCGGTTAATCCTACGACATCGCATTCAATTTCCTTGCCTGTTTCCTCAATTATTATAGATTTGACTCTTCCATTTCCATCATCCTTAATTTCCTTCAGATTTGTAGAAAGTCGCAAATCTATGTGGTGACTTTTAATATGCCGGTTTACCATTTGGCTCTCGCCTTCAGGCAAAACACCGTTCCAGAAACTGGATTCACGGACTAAAAATGTAACGGGAATATTACGGGTGCTTAACATTTCGGCTAATTCAATACCAATTAACCCACCACCAACAATCACGGCTTGTTTACAAACCCCGTTATTTGGTGCGTTTTTCTTTAATAAATCTAAATCCTGTTTACTGTAAAGCCCTTGAACCCCATCTAAGTCCTGACCGGGCCAGCCGAATTTATTTGGCCTGCTCCCCGTGGCGATTACAAGTTTATCGTAAACCAACGTTTCCCCGCTTAAAAATGCAAGCTGCTTCTTCTGGGTATGTACGTTTTCAACGTGGGCGTTTATCAGTTCAATTCGGTTTTTTTTCCAAAACCAATCTTCGTAAGGTTTGGTATGCTCGTACTTCATATGTCCCATGTAGATATACATGAGTGCCGTACGAGAGAAAAAGTGTTCGGTTTCAGATGAGATGATTGTAATGCGCTTATTGGAGAGTTTCCTGATAAATCTTGCTAAGGTCACTCCAGAAATCCCGTTACCGATAATTACAACATGTTCCATTTAAAAGTATATACGTTAAGAGCTTACTTCTGGTTTTGAGTTTTTGGTTGAAGCTAAAGATAAAAACTTAAGTCTATGATTTTATTAAAATAGGTGATAAATTAAAATTTCCAACTAGGGCTAGACACCAAAAATAGACGTGAAAAAATGTTGCAAAATGCTGTAGGTATGTTGATTTTAATCGACTTAGGATGGGAATAGTTTATATTGAATGTCGAATTTCTATATTCAAATTTTGTTAGAGGCGATTATGCTGGACTTGGGCAGACATTTGATATTGGTTTTAGGGCATTGTTTTAAACGATTACCCTAAAAAGTGTTTACCTTACTGGCTTTAAATTCAAGATTACTATGTTTCAGTTTCTAAAGCGATTTGTCAAGTATCTTCTTGTAATTGTTTTATTGACCACCTGCCAGACCCAAACTGAAAAGATAAACGGGGTTAGTTTCGTTGCGGCACGGGATGCTATTGGTGCTGAAAATGTAAAACCCGTTGTAAACCTTGGAGCAAACTACGCCGCCATTATGCCGTTCGGGTTCATCAAAAATCCAGAACATCCAGAAATAATCCACAATACCGATAGGCAGTGGTTTGGTGAAACTAAAGCTGGAACCAAACAATATATTGAACAGCTGAGCAAGCAAAACATAAAAATCATGATTAAGCCCCAAATCTGGGTTTGGCGGGGTGAATATACGGGTGATATAAAAATGACTACAGAAGCAGATTGGAAAACTTTAGAATCATTTTATACCGATTTCATGATGCAATATGTCCATTTAGCCATTGAGGTTAACGCTGAAATATTCTGCATTGGTACCGAGTTAGAGGAATTCGTTTCTGCACGTCCCGAATTCTGGTCTAATTTGATTGCTGAAATAAAAAAAGTGTATCATGGTAAACTGACCTACGCCGCCAATTGGGACGAATATAAAAGAACTCCGTTTTGGGAAGAGCTGGATTTTATTGGCGTCGATGCCTACTTCCCAGTGAGCGAGATGAAAACGCCAACCGTTGTAGATTGCCAAGAAGGTTGGCAGGAACATAAGGTGCTTTTGAGGACGATTTCCGAAGAAAAAGGAAAACCAGTATTATTTACCGAATTCGGTTATAGAAGCATGGATTTTAACGGCATAAAACCCTGGAACAGCGACCATACTATTGAAACCTTGAATTTTGAGGCACAGACCAATGCAACCCAAGCTTTATTTGAGGAATTTTGGGCGGAAGAATGGTTTGCAGGCGGTTTTATTTGGAAATGGTATCATGATGATGCTAAAAGCGGTGGTTTGGAAAACAACCAGTTTACCCCTCAAAATAAGCCAGTTGAAGAGCTTATAAAATCCTATTACAGAACGCCATAAAACTTTTGATAGCCATTTTTTGTTCTGCATTTGGACTATCTCAAAATAATGGAGTGGTTGATTTAAAAATCCAAGAAAAAAAAGCTCTAATCATCTTTCGTAAAGAATGTCTTGAGGCCAAAGTCTGGGGTGGTTTTAGATTCCTCTATGATTGAGATGGACATTCGTTTTCTAAAACGATTACCTTCCATTGCGCACGCATACTATTAGGTGTTTCGTGCCGAAAAAGAGGACGAATACATGTATTTTATAATATTGAGGAAAGCTTTACCATTATTCAACAGGCAAATGTTTATGCTACTAATGGCGATGAATTTGCCTATTGTTTAGGTCTCTACGAGTTCTATCTCTTTGGCCAGGGAATAACGTTTGACGAATTTTACCAAAAGGATATTTTCGATTCTTACGCTATAAATGTTCATGCACCTTACTAATTTTCACGTCAGTTTGGGATTGCGGTAAACTATGAGGATTTAACCACTCAAGAGCCCGTTTTTTTCAACAACAGGACCGCAGATTATCTTTATAAAAATAAAAGCATCGGGGGTTCTTGGATTGTGTCAGATGAACTTTGATAACCGTTTTGT
>Ga0207419_1000116_pt1 | contig 62549 bp, 48 predicted proteins | sample ElkSloMetagenome_4_FD_184723 | JGI IMG/M metagenome (GOLD analysis project Ga0207419, IMG submission 184723) | Hot spring microbial communities from Elkhorn Slough, Monterey Bay, USA - MD2A (version 2) | ecosystem: Environmental > Aquatic > Marine > Intertidal zone > Estuary: Microbial mat ...
GGCCACACCGATGCCCAGGTGGCGGAATTGGTAGACGCGCTAGCTTCAGGTGCTAGTATTCGAAAGGATGTGGGAGTTCGAGTCTCCCCCTGGGCACCAACTCCCAAAGAAAGCAAAAAACCTGCCGCACCTGAAGCGACTTAATCAAGCCGCGAAGACGGAGTGGTAGATCGCGAAGCGATCGTGAACGCAGTCGTAGCCTCCATACCCGCTAGTATTCGAAAGGATGTGGGAGTTCGAGTCTCCCCCTGGGCACCAACTCCCAAAGAAAGCACAAAACCTGCCGCACCTGAAGCGACTTAATCAAGCCGCGAAGACGGAGTGTTAGATCGCGAAGCGATCGTGAACGCAGTCGTAGCCTCCATACCCGCTAGTCTTCGAAAGGATGTGGGAGTTCGAGTCTCCCTCTGGGCACCCTTTCCAAAAGAAAGCGCAGAACCCGCCACGGCTAGCAATCGAAAGGCTCTTTCTCACCAAATCATGGCATCGTTGCGGTTTCGACCGCAGCTCGAAAAGCGACGCTGGAATACTGTAGCCGGTAGTTCGTGCTCGAGCCCTTCGAACCGGTGCGGGCAGGCTCGAATGCCAGAGACCTTACCGATCGATTGAAGTCCCAAAGCCATTGCGCCTTGACCGGGAAAAAGAAACCATCTGAAAGAATGGTGCCGAGGAGAGGACTCGAACCTCCACGTCCTAAGACACCAGGACCTAAACCTGGCGCGTCTACCAATTCCGCCACCTCGGCGTGGAAAACGAATTCTATCAGCAATCGACCGTCTTGAGCCGCTGACCTGCCGTCAGATTATCCCTGGCCTAGATCCATCTCTGCTCAGCGGACCTGAGCCCGAAGTGAGGGGCCCTCGACAATCACTTCCTGGCCCTGGGCCCGCCGGCTTCATAGGCGCCGGGCTCGTCTTCGCGGGTGATGTCATCGGTCTTGATCTCATCCAGCGCGGCCATCTTTTTCAGGAAGGGCGTGGCAATCAGAAAGCCCACGAAGACCACGCCACAAAAGATGACGATCTGCTGATAGAGCGCCGGGAACTCGGCCACGCTGTCGCCGCTGAATTCGCCAGCGATCAGACCGGCCAGAAGATTGCCCAGTGCCGCGCCAAAGAACCACATACCCATCATCTGGCTGTAGTAGCTGCGCGGCGCGAGCTTGGAGGTGGCCGATAGGCCGATCGGGCTCAGGCAGAGCTCGCCGGTGGTGTGGAACAGGTAGGTCAGTAACAGCCAGGTGGGCAGCACCTGATCGCCGTCCTGAATCATCGTGGCGGCAAACCACATGAAGCCGAAGCCGATGCCCAGCTGAAGGAAGCCCAAGGCGAACTTCAAGGGAATCGACGGATCCATATTGCGTCTGCCGAGATTGATCCACAGCGCCGAAAAGAACGGAGCGAAGATCAGAATGTAGAGGGCATTCAGCGACTGGAACCACTCCGCGGGAACAATGAACCCGAGAACTTCACGGGCCGTGTAACGCTCCGCAAAAAGATTCAGCGACGACCCGGCCTGCTCGAAGCCCGACCAGAAGAGCGCCGCCCCGATAAACAGCGCGATCAGAACGACGACACGTCGGCGCTCCAGTCCGGATAAAGATTTATCGACAAGCACGCGCCCAAAGAACAGGGCCGCTACGCCGACGATGACAAAGACGCTGTAAGCCGCCAGAGTCTGCGCGTTGATCGAAATCACGCCTTCGAGCGCCAGCACGGCCACCACGAACAGGAGCGCGGTGCCGGCATAGGTTGCCAGCTTGAGAATCCGAGTCTTGCCCTCGTCCCCCGGCTTCGCAGGATGAGGAAGCTTGCCGAAATCGCCCAGGTGATGCTGGGTGGCGCGGTAGACGATCAGACCGGCGATCATGCCCACCGCTGCGGCCCCGAAGCCCCAGTGCCAGCCGTAGTTAACGCGCAGGAATCCACAGATCAGTGGTCCGAGAAAAGCGCCAGCGTTGATCCCCATGTAATAGAGCACGTAACCCGCATCGCGGCGAGCACCGCCTTCCGGGTAAAGTTCGCCGACGCAGCTGGAGATATTGGGCTTGAGCAATCCCGTGCCGACCACGATCAAAATCAGGCCGATGAAGAAGCCGTAGTGTTCGCCGATGACCCCGAAGCCCGGCAATGCCAGCACGATATGGCCCGCCGCAATGATGATGCCGCCATACCAGATGGCGTTCTGCTGCCCGAAGACCCGGTCGGCGAGCCAGCCGCCGGGCAGCGCTGCCAGATAGACGCCGGCGGTATAGAGCCCATAAATGGCGTTGGCGGTCGGGTCATCCAGTCCCAGGCCGCCTTCGGCAACGGCTGCCACCATGAACAGGACCAGCAGCGCGCGCATGCCGTAATAGCTGAAGCGTTCCCAGAGCTCGGTGAAAAAGAGGTTTCCAAGTCCGACGGGATGGCCAAAGAAGGTCTTCTGGCCGGCCAGGTTGCCGGCTTGGGAATTGCTCATGGGGCCCGTCCTCGTGTTGGAATGATGGTTTTGATCAAGCCCAGAAGTTGAACAGAAATAGCTCGGCGACGCAAGTTGACTCCGCCAGGTATAGCGCTCCTGACTCGCATGATCGATGGGGCGACGATCAGCGCGCTTCGGTCTTCTCGGGTCAATTGGCAAGACGCTGCCGGCCGATCCAATAACGCTGCTGCGGCGCCTTTTTGAAAAAAGGCATCCTCTACACCGCGCCTCGCATCTTGGAAGCAATCCCCAGCTCGCCGCCTGCTCGTTATCTCAGCGTTACTCATTCACGCCCTCATGAACTCCTGAGTTTAACGATCGACCACTCGGTGCTGGCATCCCAGAAAGAAAAACCCCGCATACCCTGCCCGGCGGCCCGGGTCAGTCCTTTTTTGGCAATCCTGCTGCCTGGCTACATATTTCTGCGATACTCGCCGCCCACATCATAGAGCGAGTGGCTGATCTGGCCCAGCGAGCAGCGCTTGACGGCTTCCATCAGGGCCTCAAAGGTGTTGCCGCGCTGGCGGGCCACGTCCTGCAGCTCCTTCAGGGTCGCTTCAGAAGCGTCGGCATTGCGGCGCTGGAAGGCGCGCACGTTGCGGACCTGCTGCTGCTTTTCGCCCTCGGTCGAACGGGCAAGCTCGATTTCACCGCCTTCCTGTTCGTTGCCCTCGGCCGGCAGGAAGGTGTTGACGCCGACCAGCGGCAGGGAGCCGTCGTGCTTCTTGTGCTCGTAGTACAGCGATTCGTCCTGAATCTTGCCGCGCTGGTACATCGTATCCATTGCTCCCAGCACGCCCCCGCGCTCGGAGATGCGCTCGAACTCCTGGTAGACGTGCTCCTCGACAAGATCCGTGAGCTGATCGACGATGAAACTGCCCTGCCAGGGGTTCTCGCAAAAGTTCAGGCCCAGCTCCTTATTGATGATCATCTGAATAGCGACGGCCCGGCGCACCGACTCTTCCGTCGGCGTCGTGATGGCCTCGTCATAGGCGTTGGTGTGCAGGCTGTTGCAGTTATCGAAAATGGCGTACAGGGCCTGGAGCGTGGTACGAATATCGTTGAACTGGATTTCCTGCGCGTGCAGGGATCGTCCAGAGGTCTGGATGTGATACTTCATCATCTGCGAGCGCTTATCGGCACCGTAGCGCTCACGCATGGCTCGCGCCCAGATTCGCCTGGCGACGCGGCCAATCACGGTGTATTCCGGGTCCATTCCGTTTGAGAAGAAGAACGACAGATTAGGCGCGAATGCGTTGATGTCCATGCCGCGTGCCAGGTAGTACTCGACGATGGTAAAGCCATTCGACAGGGTAAAGGCGAGCTGGCTAATCGGGTTCGCCCCGGCCTCGGCGATGTGATACCCAGAGATAGATACAGAATAAAAATTCCGCACACCGCTGTCGATAAAGTACTGCTGGATATCGCCCATCATATGCATAGCAAACTCGGTCGAGAAGATACAGGTGTTCTGCGCCTGGTCTTCTTTGAGGATATCGGCCTGGACCGTGCCGCGGACCACCTTCAGGGTATCGGCCTTAATGCGGTTGTAAGTCTCGGCGTCCAGAACCTGATCACCGGTGACGCCCAGCAGGCCTAAGCCCAGGCCATCGTTGCTGGCCGGCAGGTCACCACCGTAGACCGGCTGGTCGTCGCCAAGAATTTCGGCGCGCAGGGCCTGGGCCTTGTCCCAACCACCGGTTTGTTTCAAGTGCCGCTCGACCTGCTGATCGATGGCGGTGTTCATGAACATCGCCATCAGCATTGGGGCTGGGCCGTTGATGGTCATTGATACAGAGGTGTTCGGGGCGCTCAGATCGAAGCCCGAGTAGAGCTTCTTCATGTCGTCTAGGGTCGCGATCGACACGCCAGAATTACCGACCTTGCCGTAGATATCCGGGCGCTCGTGCGGGTCTTCTCCATACAGCGTGACCGAATCGAAGGCCGTCGACAAGCGCTTGGCCGGCTGACCTTCGGAGACGTAGTGAAAGCGGCGGTTGGTTCGCTCCGGCGTGCCCTCACCGGCGAACATGCGAATCGGATCTTCATTGGTGCGCCGATACGGATACACCCCGCCGGTGTAGGGATAGTGGCCGGGCAGATTCTCCTTAAGCAGAAACACCAGCCGGTCACCCCAGTCCGAGGTCTGCGGCGCGGCGATCTTCGGAATCTGCAGGCGGGATAGCGATTCGCGGTAGTTGTTGCCGGTGATCGTCTTGCCGCGAACGTCATAGCTGTACTGCTCGGCTTCCACCGAGGCCTTGAGCTCGGGCCAGGCCTGCAGCAGTTCACGCGCTTGCTCGGGGATGGATTTGAGGGCTTCGGTGTAGCGTTGGAGGAGGTGGTCGGTGATAGCTTCGTCTGAACGATCGTAATCCTCGGTGTTCCGGGTTCCGGCTTCCGGTTTCCGGTCGGCAACCGGGGGATCGAGGGGCGCGGGGAGCTCGGGGACGTCGAGATCGTTCAGAACTTCGTAGTAGTGCTGGGCGCGGCGGGCTTCTTCCGCCCATCGAAGCACGTCCTCGTTGATCGACCTGCCCTGTTCGGCAATCTCGGCCAGATAGCGCACGCGCTGGCCGGGAATCAGCACCGAGGGCTTCGGATCGTGATCGCTCAGCTCCACCTTCGGCATGAAGTCACAGCGAGACTCGGATTCAACTGAACCCTGAGCCCCTAAGCCTGGAACCTGTTCTTTCAACAAGCGACACAGCTGGGCAAACATCCAGGTCACGCCCGGGTCGTTGAACTGGCTGGCAATCGTCGGATAGACCGGAACGTCCTCATCAGCCATCTGAAAGGCCAGCCGATTGCGCTTCCACTGCTTCTTGACGTCTCTGAGCGCGTCCATGGCGCCCTGGCGATCGAACTTGTTGAGGATCACCAGCTCGGCAAAATCCAGCATGTCGATCTTCTCCAGCTGGCTGGCCGCACCGTAGTCCGAGGTCATCACATAGACTGGAAAATCGACCAGGTCGACCACTTCCGAATCCGACTGGCCAATGCCCGCGGTTTCAAGAATTACCAGATCGAAGCCCGAGGCCTTGAGCGCAGACAGGCTGTCAGCAACCACCTCAGACACCGCTCGATGCTGGGCCCGGGTTGCCATTGAGCGCATGAACACGCGTTCCGAGCGCAGGGTGTTCATTCGAATTCGGTCGCCGAGCAGCGCGCCACCGGTTCGACGACGGGTCGGATCAACGGCCAAGACGGCAATGCGCATCTCGGGGAAAAACTGCAGAAAGCGATTCAGCAGCTCGTCGGTGACCGAGGATTTGCCTGCGCCACCCGTGCCCGTCAAGCCAAGGACCGGCACCCCGGTCTGCTCAGCCGCGGATTTTCGTAGCTGCGCCAATTCGTGCTCAGAAATCGACCCAGTCTCAATCGACGACAGGGTCGCGGCAAGTGCGCCGGCGTCTCCGCTGGCGTGGCCAGTGGCGGCGTGGACAGGACGCGCTGCGCGGGCCTTTTGCGTGCGCTCGACCAGATCCTGAATCATCTCCTGCAGGCCCATCTTCATGCCGTCTTCGGGATGGTAGATTCGGTTAACGCCCTGCGACTCCAGCAGCTTGATTTCCTGCAGCGTGATGGTCCCACCACCGCCGCCGAACACCTGAATGTGGCCCGCGCCCTGCTCGGCCAGCATGTCCACCATGTATTTGAAATACTCGTTATGCCCGCCCTGGTAGGAGCTCAGCGCGATACCGTCCGCGTCTTCGCAGATCGCCGCCCGGACAATATCGGCCACCGAGCGGTTATGCCCCAGGTGGATGACCTCGCACCCCTCGGCCTGGATCAGGCGACGCATCAGGTTGATGGCCGCATCGTGGCCATCGAACAGGCTCGCGGCGGTCACGAAGCGCAGGGGTATTTCAGCGCTTGAAGACGGGGTGGTGACGACGTGCTCAGCGGACTGGCGCATGAATAAGCTCTGGAGTATTTGGTTGGGAGTCGCTATTTTAACTCGGGAGCGCTGGAATACCCATCAAGGTCCCTTGGAGATCCATTCTCGCCTTTTAACAGCCCAATCAGAAGTTTCCAGTCGATGCAGCAAAACACACGTTTGAAAAACAAGACTGAGCGGCGCCGTCCGCCCATCGAACAAATGGGTCGGCACGCCGAGGACGCGGCGCTGTTCCTGAAATTGATGGCCAACCCGCATCGACTGATGATCCTCTGCCATCTTCTCGACGGTGAATTGTCGGTCGGGGAACTGAACGGTCATCTGCCCCTCAGCCAGTCGGCCCTGTCTCAGCATCTCGCCATGCTCAGAAACAACGGCATGGTCACCACCCGAAGAGAGCAACAAACCATCTTCTATTCCCTAGCAAGCAGTGAAGTTGAGGCCATCATGGAAGTGCTCAACGAAAATTTCTGCGCCCCCGATGAACCCGTCTGATCGACAAAGCTCTGGGAGCACTGAATTCTGTCAGGCTTTCAACAGCAGATGGCTCGACAGTAGGCCCCCGCCAGCCTCGAGGTGTTTGCCGTACGCCACGCCGACGGCCACCGCCAGGGCCAATGGGTAAAAGCCACCCCAACCGGTTCGATGTGCCTGTCTTGCCTCGGAAACAAGCTTGACCCGGACCTTCAGCGTGCCATTGCAGACCGCTGTCCGCGAGACGTGGCAGCCGGTTTTCGGGCCGGCAGCTTGCGTGGTGCCCTCAGCGTCCGAGTCGAATTGACGAATACCGACTCATCCATCGCCCGGCAACGAATACCTCCTGCAGGAAATCTCGATTCCCGCTAAAATGCACGGCTGGCTTTGTTGGCGACTGCGGTATCGCCAGTGACGCGCAGCGGTAGGTTGAGTACGGCATTACCGGCTCCCTGCACTTCCATAATTTTCGTTCCGGCCGACGTTCGGGGTTCGGCTCAAACGCCTGCGACACAAGAAGCGCAGGCCCTGGAGGACACTCAATGAATCTCTTCGAAACAATCCACACGACCGAGCACGAGCAGGTCGTTTTCTGCCACAACAAGGAAGCCGGCCTAAAAGGCATCATCGCCATTCACAACAGCACGCTGGGCCCGGCCCTGGGTGGTTTGCGCATGTGGCCCTATGCTACCGAGCAGGAAGCGCTGGACGACGTGCTTCGCTTGTCTCGAGGCATGACCTACAAAGCCGCTGTCGCCGGTCTCAACCTGGGAGGCGGGAAGTCCGTGCTTATCGGCGATCCGCGCCAGGACAAATCCGAAGCCCTGTTCCGCGCCTTCGGCCGCTTCATCGATTCAATGAACGGACGCTACATCACGGCCGAGGATGTCGGCATCGACGTCAACGACATGGAGTATGTTTTCCAGGAAACCGACAACTGCGTCGGCGTGCATCAGGTCCATGGCGGTTCCGGCGATCCTTCTCCGTTCACGGCCTTCGGTACCCTGCAGGGCATTCGCGCGTCCCTGTCGCGCAAGTTCAACAACGAAGAAGTCGGAGAGCACAGCTACGCCGTTCAGGGTGTCGGCCACGTCGGAATGGAGCTGGTTAAGCTGCTGCGCAACGAAGGTGCCAAGGTCTTCGTGACCGACATCAACGACGATGCCGTCCAGGCCGCTGTCGATCTGGGGTGCGAAGCGGTTGCTCTAGATGAAATTTACGATGTGGATGCCGACGTGTTCTGCCCGACCGCGCTGGGTGCGATCGTCAACGAGAAAACCATTCCTCGATTCAAATTCAAGATCGTTTGCGGTGCCGCCAACAATCAGCTGGCGACCGAGGAATGCGGCGATGAACTGGAGCGCCGGGGAATCCTCTATGCCCCGGACTACGCTGTCAACGCGGGCGGTTTGATGAACGTCTCAATAGAGTTCGAAGGCTACAATCGCGAGCGGGCCAAGCGCATGATGCGCACCATTTACTACAATGTCTCGAAGATTTTCCAGATCGCCGAGCGCGACGGCATTCCAAGCTGGAAAGCGGCTGACCGAATGGCCATAGAGCGCGTAGCCACCATTGGCAAGCTCAAGCTGCCGTTCATGGGCCGCTCTCACCGCTTCCCGGGCCGCGAACGCGGGCATAACTAAAGAACAAGGTTTCAGCTTGAAGGTTTCAGGGTTCAGGCGCACTGAGCATTGCCTCCGAGGTTCTGAAACCTGAAACCTGAAAACTGAAACCTATTGTTGATTATGAAACTGTCCGAAGACATAGAAATGCTGCGCGAAACGGTTCGCCGTTTTGCCGAGGAATCGATCGCGCCGCGTGCCGAGCACATCGACCAAAGCAACGAATTTCCGCAGGAACTCTGGACCGAGCTGGGCGAGATGGGCCTGCTGGGAATCACTATCCCGACTGAATACGGTGGCTCGGAGATGGGATATTTGGCCCACCTGGTGGCGATGGAAGAAATTTCTCGAGCGTCTGCTTCAGTCGGCTTGTCTTACGGTGCCCATTCCAATCTGTGTACCGACAACCTCTGCCGCAACGGTAACGAGGACCAGCGCCAAAAATACGTCCCGAGGTTGGTGAGCGGCGAGTGGAAAGGCGCGCTGGCGATGTCAGAGCCGGGTGCCGGGTCTGATGTCGTCGGATCAATGAGCTGCAAGGCCGAAAAACGCGGCGATATCTGGGTCGCCAACGGCTCGAAAATGTGGATCACCAACGGCCCCGAATGCGACGTAGCCGTTGTCTACATGCGAACGGCCGGACCCGAGGCCGGCAGCCGCTGCATGACCGCGTTCATTATCGAACGAGACATGCCGGGTTTCACAAAGGCTCAGAAGCTCGACAAACTGGGCATGCGCGGATCGAACACCTGTGAGCTGGTCTTTGATAACTGCGAAATTCCTGACGACAACGTCCTGGGCGACGTCAATGAGGGCGTTAAGATTCTGATGTCCGGTCTGAACTCCGAGCGCCTCGTGCTTTCCGGCGGCCCGATCGGCATCATGCAGGCGGCCATGGACCAGGCCCTGCCCTACATCCGCGAGCGCAAGCAGTTCGGCCGCACGCTGTCCTCCTTCGGTCTGATGCAGGCCAAGATTGGCGATATGTACGCGATGATGCAGTCCTCTCGTGGATTTGCCTATCAGGTCGGCACTGATTATGACCGCGGGGAAAAGTCGCGCATCGATGCCGCCGCCTGTCTGCTGCACGCGTCGACCAGCGCGGTCAAGGTGGCCCTGGAAGCCATCCAGGCCCTAGGCGGCAACGGCTACATCAACGAATATCCCACTGGCCGCCTGCTCCGAGACGCCAAGCTCTACGACATCGGCGCCGGCACCAATGAGATCAGGCGCATGCTGATCGGCCGAGAATTGGCACGGGAGGCCTGATTTGCGCGAGGTGAGGTCGTTACTGACAGGGTTGAGTGGTTGCGGCTTTTTTTGCCAGGAAAGCTTAATTCGGACAAGCCCCCAGGTTGTATGACAGCATCGAAAGTCGACAGGACTCTGATAGCCTGTCGACAGGTTACACAACGGATCAACTAATCATGAAAGACTCATTGCGGTTTATCTTTGCGGCCCTGACCAGCCTGAGCGCATCAACACTTGCAACGGCCGCAGATGCCAGTGCCGGCCTGAACAACGTCGACGGCGAGTCTGTCGGCACCGTAGAGATGCACGCCACGCCAAACGGCACCCTCTTGACCGTCGGTTTGCATTCGATGGATCCCGGCGTGCATGCCTTCCATATCCACGAAGTTGGGCAGTGCGACCCGTCCTTCGGCCACGCTGGCGGCCACTATAATCCCGATGACGTTGGACACGGACTGATGGATGAGGGTGGCTTTCACATAGGCGACATGCCCAACCTTCATATTCCTGAAAGCGGTGAACTGACGATCGAAATCCTGAACCACCAGCTGATGCTCGACGATCGTCTGTTCGATGAAGACGGCGCTTCGATCATGATCCACGCTGGTGCCGACGACTACACCAGTGATCCATCCGGTGCCGCCGGGGCGCGCATTGCCTGCGGCGTGATTAGCGCGGGCGACTGAGCATCATTCAAATCGGTCGAAGAACACTGGATCTTCTTCGCCGATCAGCCAGGCGAATAGATTCAGCGCGTATTGTTTATTGTCAAAGCGCGTGATGTCGGTTCCAGCACCGTTGGTATTGAAAAAAGTGTTCCGATCAAAATGGCCGGCAATTCGTCCCTGGTCGATTTCTAGTACGGTCAGCGCACCGTCCAGCACGGTCACTGGCCGACTCTGGCCCTGATTATCGTTGCCGAATGGCGGCTCATTGACCCGCGTATTGCCCTTGGCGCGAACGACCACACTACCGGCATTCAGGGCCTGAATTGGTGATACACCCTCCCCGTCAAAGGCAGTAATGCCGGTGAGGATCGGATGATCAGTCACCAAAAAATCATCTTGCGCGCGGCGCAGCACATACGTGCCCTGATCCTGGTTCATTACCAGGCCGAATCGATCAAGAAAGACCTGGTCGGAGCTTGGCGCATCGCTCCAGTCTCCGCCAAAATTAGCGTCGGAAATAAACAGGGCCGCGCCACCGCCTCGGATGTAGGACTCGACGGCGTCCACCGCAACCGCCCCATAGCTGGCGTTATTGGAGCCCAGGACCAGCACCGAGTAAACGGTCAGATCCATTTCCTCGAAGGCGACCGGTAGACCTTGGCTGGGCCCCGAGCCGTTCTCGGCCGCTTCAATAATCTGTTCGACCAGGTAGCCCTCGCCTTCCAGCGCCTGGCGCAGCTGAGACCAGCCGTGATTACCGCCGCTGGTGGACACATTAAAGATATCGGCCAGCTGCTCGGTTCGCTGATCATCATTTCCCGCTTCAAGAAATCCACCGGAACGATCCGCCCCACGAACAAACAGCACACGATCCTGGGCGACGATATTGGCCAAGGGAGTGGCGCAGCAACACAAACAAGCGAGAAGAGGGAGTAATTTCAAGGTCGTTGCCTTTATGTCGAGTCGAACCCCATGTTCAGACCTTAATTCCCGATGAAGGGTAACCTCAATCCTCCACTGCGTCGAATCAGACTGAATGAACCGTAGCTGACTCGCGATCTATAGGTCGAGCTGATAGTAGAGGTACGACTAGGGCGCTTGCTATTATGAAACGTGCCCAGTTTGCATAGAACCGGTTCTTTAGGCGGCTATGCGTCCCCTCCCCCGGTTTCAATCTTTAACGACGCCCCGCAGTGCTTGCAGTGGACGGCATCGGGGTCGTGTCGATTCAGCCCGCATTCCGAACATTTGTAGTGCACCTTAGACGGTTGAAAGACAGCGCGCGCTAGCTGGATGAAAAGCGCTACCCCTACTACCATGATGAAAACCGTCAAGAGCTTGCCACCCGGGGTCGTCATCGTGATGTCGCCAAATCCGGTGGTGGTCAGCGTCGCGACGGTGAAATACAAGGCATCGATATAGGCTGCCGACCCGGCCTGCTCGTCGAACGCGAACACGAAAACGAACGACGTTGTCACGAAAATAAACACAAACAAATGCACCGCAGCCAGCACCGAGTCTTCGTGGAGCCGGAAGAAGCGACTCTCGCGCCTCAAATCCCGAATCAGGTGGTAAGAATGAATCAGTCGCAGCCCGCGCAGGATGCGAAGAAAGGCTAGTTCCGCAGTGAACAGGGGAGCCAGCAGCAGCGAACTGATCACGATCACGTCGGCTAGCGTGTAGATTCTGCGAAATTCCTTCCAGGGATTGGGTGAAACCCAGAGACGCGCCGCCAGATCAATGAGAATCAGGACGCCGAGCGCTACGTTGATTCCGTGTAATAGCGGTGTCTGCTCGACCGCTGCTGTAAAGATGAAATAAATGATGCTAAGCGCATCGAAGATGATTAGCCCGTACCGGAATCTTCGCGCGTTTTTACTGCGTCCCGTATAAAGCAGCCGGACGCTGCGGTGGAGCTCTGCCAGCATCAGATTAACCTGGCTGCTGGGCGCGAACGGTCAAGCCGAGGCACCTCCTGATTCGCGGCATATTGTTGATCTCCTTCGCTTGCGTTGCGGCAACTTGGTTTCCTCACCATCATAACCAGCGCGACCGAGTGCATCCAATCCTCATGGCCTGCCGAATTCCGTTTGCATCAAAAAGACGGCGCAGCTGAGACACTCGAAGGAGAAGGTCGAGGGCATCTTTCCGTCCGATACCGTCATCCCGAGGGAAGAAGCGAATTGTTCATGATTTCGATATTCTCCACGATCTCTTCATCTTCCTCCGAGAAGTAGGCGATATGAAACATCGCATCGCCTTCCTGCACCAGCGGGATGTTCTGCTTGCCGATAATGATCCCTGAGCGTGACGCGCGAACGGTTGCGAAGACCTCGCCGAAGGGACTCCCGATTCTGGCCAGTGGGTCGCCTTTATGGACATCGTCTCCGAGATTCTTCAGGCTGCTGACAATCCCGCTGGCGTTGGCCCGAGTCCAAGCGCTGGTGTTGGCGACAAACGGATTGACTGTACCCGAGCGCGTTCTGCGCGTTCTTTTTTTGATCATACCTAAATGGCCCAAGACGTTTTGAATGCCTCGGACGCCCGCGCGAATCGACAGCTCATCGAAGCGCAGCGCCTGGCCGGCTTCGTAGAGAAGGATTCGAGTACCAGAGTCAACGGCAGCCTCGCGCAGGGAACCATCACGCAGGGTCGAATTGAGCAAGACGGGGACACCGAACACCTCAGCAAGCTTGCGAGTTTCTTCGTCCTTGAGATTGGCGCGTATTTGCGGCAGATTTGATCGGTGAATGGCGCCGGTGTGGAGATCAATGCCGTACTGACAATGGTCGACGATTTCCGACAGGAAGGTATGCGCCACGATTCCAGCCAGGGAACCCGTCGTCGATCCGGGAAAACAGCGATTCAAGTCGCGCCGATCTGGCATGTAGCGACTTTGACTCAAGACGCCATACACGTTGACCATTGGCACCAGAATCAGGGTTCCCAAAGACAGTCGCAGGGTCTTTTTCCGGATCAGTCGACGGATGATCTCGATACCGTTGAGTTCGTCGCCGTGCACTGCCGCAGAAACGAACACGGTGGGACCCTCGCGCCTGCTTCGAATGACGTGCACCGGCATAGAAATATCGGTATCGGTATAAAGCCGGACCACCGGCATCTTGATTTGCCGAGTCTTCCCCGGAGCAATGCGTTCTCCGCCGATGATCAAATCATTCATTCAGAAAGTCCATTTCCGCTGCGGCCCCAGTAGTCGAGAAAGATACCGGAACTTTACCCTGAAGCCCGGCCCGTGGCGTTGGGTTTCTTGTCTATGAATAGGAGCTTGTCGGGATTGGCGTTTTCATAGTAGAGAGAGGTAGTCGCGGCCGGACTGCATCATTTCCCGGAAAGACTCAATATCGCCAGCCTCGACGCTATCGGTCAAAGCCTGCATGACCGCAAGCAGGGCCCGCCTGGGCTCGCCGCCCTGTTCGTTCAGGCGCTGGATTTCGAAATACAGATCCGGGTTCTCGGCCGCCACATCACGAGCGATCGCCAGCTGACGGTTGAAGGTGGTGCTGGAGACCTCGGCCAGTTCGCTGGCGCTGAGCCCTGACTGGGTAACGGCGGCGAAGAAGGCGATGTTGACGGCGTGCGACAGTCCCAGCACCCAAGCGATCAGACGGTCATGGTCTTCAATGTCGATGCGTTTGATCTCGGCCATGGTCTGAGTAAACAGAGATTCGGCCTCGGCCACGGCCGCTTCGTTGCCGACGTCCATGAACAGCACGTGGCGGCCCGATAGCAGACGGGTGTCGGGACCGAACATCGGGTGGACAGAGCAAATGCTCAGGCCGGCTTTTGCGGCTCGGCGAAGCGGCTCAATTAGCGGGCTCTTGATCGAGGCGACGTCTACAATCAAGCCACGATGCCCGCGTCGTGTGAGCTCCTCCAGCAGCTCTACCGTAACGGCGATCGGAGTCGCCAGCACGACCAGATCAACATCCTCGGGCGCGTCGCGCCAGTGTCTGAACTGCCTGTCCTTGTCCAGCGCAAAGCTCGGGTCGGCCAGCAGCAGCTCGAAGCCTTGGTTATCCAGAAAGCTAGCCAGCCAGCTGCCGAGGCGTCCTGCGCCACCGATCACCAGGGCACGACGACCGGTGCCCTGCGCGCTCAGCTGGGCACGCTCTTGTTCCTGCCGGGTCAGTGAGGCATCGATCAGGCGTTTGAGCAAGTCTTCGGCCAGGTCAGGATCGAGCTCCAGCTCGACGGCTTTGGCGCGCACGTGATCCAGCACGTCACGCTCGCGTCGGAAGTCCCTGAGCTGGCGACCCTGGCGTTGTTTGGATCGACCGATCTCCGACACCACGCGCTGGCGCTCGGCGGCCAGGGTGACCAGCGTCGCATCGATCGCGTCCAGTCGCTGGCGCAGTTCGTCGATGCTTTTGGACTGCGGTGCTTCGGGCGTCTTCTTTAACATCGCTACTGGACTCAGGCCCGACTCATGAATTCGAGGGTTTCCGTATTGACCTTCACCTTCTCACCGGGAGTAATGTAGTCTGGCACCTGGATTTCCAGGCCAGTTTCCAACGTCGCTGGCTTGGCCGAGCGGCTAGCCGTCGCGCCCTTCATCACCGGCGCGGTGTCGGTGACTTCCAGTATCACTGACTGGGGCAGCTGAATGGCCACTGGCTGATCACTGATGATCAGCACGTAGATATCACCCAGCCCGTCGGTGATGAAGGCCGCAGCATCGCCCACATCGGACTCGCTTAAGGTGTACTGAGTGAAATCCTCGCTGTCCATAAACACGAAGCCGTCACCATCACGGTAGGAAAACTCACTCTGGCGGCGAACCAAATCGGCCTCATTAACGCTGTCGTCGCCCTTGAAGGTGAGTTCGCGACGATCCCCGCCCGGAATGGACTCCAGCTTAAAGCGATACAGGGTGCCGCCGCCCCGAGCCGTGGGGGACGAACGATCGATCTGGCGCACGGCCCAGACCGTTCCATCGTGCTCGATAACGTTGCCGCGCTTGATTTCGGTGATTTTAGGCATGCAGGTAAAGCCTGGCTGTTTGAAGCCGCAAAGAGTACCCGATTCGGCGCGTATTGCGGCGCACAATTAGGGATCGGCAACAGGCCGTGGCGCTGGAGTCCTGTCATAAGTAGACTTTTGGTGTGAAAGAATTGCACTGTTTGTCGGGTCTTGTCGGTCATTGCCCACTCAACACTTTGCCCTATGTCCAATCTTGACCAACGAATGCTCTGGGTGCTGACCCTACTGGTAGTGATGATCGCCCGGCCCGTAGTCTGTCAGGCAGACTCGCTTTACCTGCCCTTCCAAACCCTGCTGGACCGACACCTGACCGAAAGCGTTTTGCCCTGTGACGGTCTGATCAGCTGGTTCGATTACGACGCTGCGTTAGCTGAGCCAGAAACGATAGAGTTGCTCAAACAGCAGGACGCACTGCTCGCCGGTTTTGTACCCGCGACGATGCCAGAGCGCGAGGGCGCGCTGGCGTTCTGGATTAATGCCTACAACTACTTCATGCTGCAGCACATCCTGACCCACCCGGAAGACGGCGACATCGTCGACAGCGTGCGTGACTATGGCAGCCTATTCCGACCGTATCGGGTCTTCGGCATGCAGCGCTTCAACGTCGGTGGCGCGGACTATTCGCTGCGCGATATTGAGCTGGAGATCCTGCTGGGCCAGGACTTTGCCGAGCGCGGCTGGAAGGACGCCCGAGTGCATTTTGCGGTCAACTGCGCGTCGGTCGGCTGCCCGCCGCTACGAGAATCGATCTATCAGGCCGACACGATTGATCAGATGCTGAGCGATAACACGCAGCGGGCGCTTGACACGCCGCTGCATCTTCGCCGGGAGGCGAACACGCTCTACCTGTCTGAATTATTCGACTGGTACGAAGACGACTTCGTCGAACACAGTGGCTCAATACGTGAGTTCATTGTCGCCTTCGGTAGCGAGCACGCCCAAGCTCGCTCCGATGCGACCGACCGCGTCCGCCATATTGACTACGACTGGCGGCTCAACGTGCAGTCGAACTTCGACGAGATTCCTGAACCGAGCTGTTGAATGCGACTCAACGATCAAGATCGGGATACGGCGTCCCCATCGCCAGAGCCTGCCGGAGGCGCTGGCCGGCCGTATCATCCATTAAGCGAACGCCCTCGCGGTCGGCTTCCAGGCCCAGCGCACGGGCCACATTGCCAAACTCAGGGGAAGCTGCGCTCTCGATCACGCGCTGATATTCCTCATGCCAGATCGCCGGCACGCTAAGTTTGCCCAATTGCTCGACGAGGGTCTGCGCGGTCCAGCGACGAGAGCCATCCTGCATGCAGCACTTGGCGAAGGCGGCTAGAGTGCTGTCAAGAGACTGCTCATTGCGTGTCGCGACCCGAAGGCGATGGTCGACCCGAAGAAAAAACGCCGCACCCGACCAGTAAACCCGGCGGAAAGCCCTCAAGCGCCACATCCTCGGACTCAACTCTGCCAGTTGTTCGCCCTTGCCTGCCGGATCATCAAAGCCGCGCTGAAACCCTGCCACCAGGCGACGCCAGGCCTCATCGGCATCGATCACGCCAGCACGAGCCTGGAGAAAGTACTGATAATAGGAGGCCAAGCCCTCGGCGAACCAGATGTCGCGGTTGCCGGGAAAGGGAAGCAACAGGTGCGCGAACTCATGGTAAGCGTGCCAATCGTCGAGCAGCTCAGACAGGCTGGCTTCAGGAGATATCCGCAAGTGGACCTCCGGCGGTGAATTTCGCCGGATCCAGCCGGAGCCGATCGGGTCGCTGCCTTCGTTCGGGTGCAGCACGACCTTGACCTCAGGCACCGGGAACCCGTCGCCAATCGTTGCAACGACGAGTGCAACCCGTTCAAGCCAGGGCCGCCAGTCGGCCTGGACAAAATCCAGCTGTGAATCGACTACCAGCTCCAGCTTCGGCGCACTTTGGGACGGCCCGCACCAGGCCAGAAGAAGCGCCACGGCGAGCAGGCTACGATGTCCGATGATCTGGATTCTTCCTTGCCTCAATGTCAGGCCTCGGGTAACAGGTCATTTTTAGCGCACCCTCGGATCCAAGGCGATCGGAATCGGAGAACTGCCGCTGGCGAAGTCGTTAATGAGACGTGAAGCGCAGTCAAGCGGATATGAAGGTCGCTGACGCCTGCAGCCGACCACCAATGATCTAGGGAACCCGTGAACAACTCGGTGCGGAGCGCGTTTCGGTCGGTCGGACAGCGGTTGCCATCTTAAGTGCGGGCACTGACAATGCACACTGTTTTCACCTGCTATCGACTTCCATGCCCGCCGTACCGCTCATACTGCTTGCCTTTGCTCTAATGTCCTCAAACTTGATTGCCCAAGATCAGACCCTGACTATCGAGCGCATCTTCGATTCCCCGGACCTGTCGGGCCCCAGCCTGCGCCAGGCCGAACTGTCACCCGCCGGTGATCGAGTCACCTTCGTACGTGGAAGGGAAGACGATCGCGACCTGATGGACCTGTGGGAATATCACATCGCCGATGGCCAAACGCGTCGCCTGGTCGCCGCCGACGCGGTTAGGGCCGAAGAAGGCGAGCTTTCCGACGCAGAAAGAGCGCGGCGCGAGCGCGCGCGAATTTCCAGTCTGCGAGGCATCGTGGAGTATCGCTGGTCACCTGACGGGCGATTTCTAATCTTCCCGCTCGGGGGCGACGTATTTCTCCTTGATCTCAGCGATTCCGAACAGAACGTGCGGCGGATCTCCGAGGGCGAGGCCTTCGACACCGACCCCAAGGTCGCCCCGGACGGCCGGAGTGTGGCCTTTGTCCGCGATCGCAATCTCTGGCTCGCCAATATCGAGACGGCCGAAGCCAGGGCCCTGACCGAGGATGCCACGGAGACGATCAGCAACGGCATGGCCGAGTTTATCGCCCAGGAAGAGATGGGCCGATCGACCGCCTACTGGTGGTCGCCTGATTCCCGGCAGATCGCCTACCTGCAGGTCGACGAGAGTCCGATCGAGATCAGCCTTCGCTATGAAATCAGCGGCGGCGAGATCGATATCATCGAGCAGCGCTATCCCTTTGCCGGCACGCCTAACGTCACCTATCGTCTGGGAGTGGTCGATATCGACAGCGGCGAGACCACCTGGATCGATCTGGGTGAAGAGAGCGACATCTACATCCCACGAGTCGCCTGGCATCCGGACGGTCATCATCTCAGCGTCCAGCGCCAGAGCCGCGATCAACAGACCCTGGAGCTGCTGCTGATCGACACGCGAGACGGTGAGCAGCGCAGCCTTCTGACCGAGACCAGTGAGACCTGGGTCAACCTGCACGACGACCTTTACTTTCTCAGGGATATTCAGGCCTTTGTCTGGTCCTCAGAACGCAGCGGCTACAAGCACCTCTACCTGTTTGACTTGGAAGGTCAGCTGGTTCGCAAGTTGACCGACGGGGACTGGGCCATCGACCAGCTGGTCGGCGTCGACGAGGAGCTGGGCCTGGTCTATTTCACGGCCGCCGAAGTCTCGCCTCAGGAAAAGCAGCTGTATCGTCAGTCCCTGGTGACGAACTCGCCGGAGATCGTTTCTCGAATCTCGATGCGCTCAGGCTGGCACGAGATCCGGATGGACCGCGCGGCGCGCGTTTATGTCGACACCTACTCAAACACTAATCAGCCGCCGCAGCTCTCGCTGCATTCGGCCGACGGCGAGCGCATGGCCTGGCTGGTCGAAAACCGGGTTGACGATACCCACCCCTACTCGGCTTTTCTAGATTCGCATCAGGCGACAGAGTTCGGTCACTTGATCGGACCGGACGAGCAGAAGCTCTACTACAGCATGATTCGCCCGGCCGGCTTCGATGAAGCCACGCGCTATCCTGTCTTTTTCTACGTCTACGGCGGCCCGACCAGCCGCCTGGCGACCAATAGCTGGGGGCGCCGGGGCCTGATCAACCAGTACATGGCGCAGCAGGGCTATGTGGTCTTTAGCATCGACAATCGTGGCATCGAACGTCAGGGCAAGGCCTTTCAGGATGCGGCCTACTTGAAGCTCGGCCAAATCGAGATGGTCGACCAGATGGTCGGCGTCGACTTTCTCAAGTCGCAGGACTTCATCGATCCGGATCGAATCGGCATTTTCGGCTGGAGCTATGGCGGCTACATGGCTCTGATGGCGGCGGCCCAATATCCGGGCGAGTTCGCGGCCAGCGTTGCGGTCGCACCGGTCACCGACTGGGCCCTTTACGACACCCACTACACCGAACGCTATCTGTCCACCCCGCAGGCGGCGCCCGAGGCCTTTGAGAAGGGCAACGTACTGAGCTACGCCAACCAGATCAGCGATCCGCTGATGCTGATCCACGGCATGGCCGACGACAACGTGCTGTTCACCCATTCAACGATGCTGATGCAGCAGCTCCAAGAGGCAGCCATTCCTTTCGAGCTGATGACCTACCCGGGTGAGAAACACGCCATCTCGGGCAGCGGCCAGCGCGTGCATGTCTACCGGACCATCACCGATTTCCTGCATCGACAGCTCGAGGATCGGCCATGAGCCAGGCGACGTCGGTTTACGCGCTTTACAAAAAATTCCAGCGCTGGCCAGGTGGCCAGTGGCTGTTTTCGCGCCTCTTCAGCCAGAAAGCCCCCTACTTTGCGACGATCGGCGCGAGATTCACCGAACTGCGCCCGAACTTCTGCGAAGTCTTCCTGCGCAAGCGGCGAAAGGTCCAGAACCATATCGGAACCGTACACGTGATTGCGATCTGCAACGCGATGGAAATGGCCATGGGTGCCCTGGCCGAATCAACCATTCCGGAGGAACTGCGATGGATTCCAAAGGGAATGACGCTGAGCTATACGGCCAAGGCCACCAGCGACCTGCGCGTGCAGGCGACTACGACCCCGGAAGACTGGAAGGAAGGCGACGTGCCAGTCACGGTCAAGGCCTATCGAGACGACGACACCGTGGTCGTGGAAGGAACGATCATGCTGTATGTCAGCGCCCGGCCAGCAAAAACCTAACAGACGCTTCAGCGACCTGCCCCAGTGGGTTGCTCACCGAGGCCTCGTTATCGATGCAGAGGCTAGTCTTGGCCGGGAATACCGAAGTTCGATCAAACCTTATGGTGCAATCGAGACCTGCGACAGCATGTCGGCGATCGCGTCATAGCTGATTTCACCGCGCTCGATACGCTCCAGCTCCTCAGGACTCGAGCAGATAATCTCACCCATGGCTTCGAGTGCACCGATCACGCCGTTCAGGCCTTCGGCGCGGGAGCGTGACGGATGGCGTGGCACGAAGATCAGGTCGAGAAAATCTGAACTCCGGCCGTTCAGCACAATGATATTGGCCGTGGCCGCACGCTCGACGCGCCCAAGCCAGGCCGGCAACCATTGGGCCATGCGTGCTTTCAGTTCTGCCCGCGTCCCGCGCCAGTGCAGGAAGGCCATCGGATAGACCGATTCGGTCCAGCCGTCCCGACCAAAGGCGGCAAAGGCCTGCTCGATCGGGAAGCCTCCCTGATCTTGCGGACGCGGCATGAGGTGGTGATGCAGATGCCCGGGAATCGATGCGCCCGCGCCAACGCCGTTGTAAAAACCCAGCCAGCCCGGAAGTTCATCGACCACGTCGATCAGCTCATCCACGATCTTGCACAGGCGAGCCGAGCTTGCGTGCCAGTGCTGCTCTTCATGAACAACGGAGGCGAGGATCAGATGACCCGAGGCCAGCGGAAAGGGGTTCATCCATGCCTTAAGATGATTCAATGGATCGGGCAGGCGATACCCCAGCTCCAGCCCACGACTTTGCCAGCGGATGTTGTCGGCGCACAGGAAACAGCCGCCGTGGATGGGATCGACGCCGGGAGGCGGCACGGCCGGGCCGACGCCGGCGAAGCGACGGGCCCTGGCCGGATTGAACTGGACCCGGAAATGATCAGCCGCATAGGCCGAGCCGGTGAATCGGACGTGCTGTACATCATCCAGATCATCGCGGATAAAGCCGGTCTCGAGCTGTTGCTGCTGCAGCGCATGAAGCGCCGATCCGAGTCCCTGTGCCCGGTGCTGCTCGACGAGTCGTGTCTGAAGGTCAGTCTGGCGACGGTCCCAGGATGCCAGCAAGGAAGCGGCCTCGGGGGTAAGTACCGAGGCGGGATTGCTGCGGTCAGAGGACATGACATCAGTATACTGGCAGCAGATCCAAATCCGGTGTTATTCCATGCGTGGAGACCAGCTGGTCATCGAGCCCCACCATCGCCAGGCCGCCAGAGGCCTATACGACGCACTCGCCACTGCACTAAAAGCAAGCCAGTCCAGGCAGGTCATCACAATCGCCGGCGAATCCGGCAGCGGCAAGTCGGAAACGGCCGAAGCGCTGTCGGATCTGCTCCAGGACCACGGGATAACTACAGTCATCTTCCAGCAGGACGATTACTTCGTCCATCCGCCGCGCACCAACGACCGAACGCGACGCGACGACATCGGCTGGGTCGGGCCAAAGGAAGTCCGGCTCGATCTGATGGATGAGCATCTGGCTGCGTTTCAGACCGGTGCAAGCGAGATCCTCAAACCTCTCGTCGACTACTCAGCCGACCGAATCGACGAGGAACGCTTCGCGCTCAAGGGGGCCCAGGTCGCCGTTGCCGAAGGCACCTACACCACCCTGCTCGAGCAGGTGAATTGGCGAGTCTTCATCAATCGCACGGCCGCGGAAACGCGCGCTCATCGCGAGAAGCGGGCCCGCCACGCCTCGGAGCTCGATCCCTTCATTGAGCGCGTTCTCGCCATCGAGCACGAGGTCATCTCGAGCCATCGCAGCCGCGCAGACTTTATTATCGAAGCGGATTACTCCGTTCATCCAGCCACATCGGGCCTCTGATCATGCGTATCGCCTTCCTCAACCCCCAGGGCAACTTCGACGCCGACAACTCGCATCTGACCGAGCACCCGGATTTCGGTGGCCAGCTGATCTACGTGCGGGAGCTGGCGCTGGCCATGGCAGGCCTCGGCGCGCGTGTCGATGTCATTACCCGCCAGATCATCGACCCGGACTGGCCTGAGTTTGCGGCAACGGAAGACGATTTCGGCGAGGCCGCCGATCGGGTTCGCATTCTCCGCCTGCCGTTCGGCGGTTCCGGCTTTCTGCCTAAGGAATCCCTCTGGCCCGCCCTGCCAGACTACGTGACGGCCATCCAGAAACACTATGGCGAGGCCTTGCCCGACTACTGCACAGCCCACTATGCTGATGGCGGCTACGCCGCGGTCTTGCTGCGCGCCCGCAGCGGAATCGGTTTCACGTTTACCGGGCATTCGCTGGGTGCCCAGAAGATGGATAAGCTCAAAGCGAGCAAGGCGAACTACCCGACCCTCGAGTCCCGCTTCAAATTCTCCCGGCGCATTGAAGCTGAACGCCTCGCCATGCACCTAGCGGACAAGGTCGTCACCTCGACAACGGCAGAAGCGACGGAACAATACGCCCACCCGCTCTATGCCAATGCCGCACCACCATCGATGGCGGGGTTTGAAGTGATTCCGCCCGGCATCAACGGACGAATCTTCCATCCTGACGGCGACCAGGATCCACATGAGGAGCGAGCCCGTCTGGCCGCAAAGATTCCCGGGGCGCAGGTCGTGGTCTCCAGCCGTCTGGACGCCAAGAAGAACATTGCCGGAGTGGTTGAAGCGTTCGCAATTTCACCTGAGCTGGCCCAGCGGGCCGGTCTGGTGATCTGCATCCGTGGAATGGACGACCCGTGGGCCGAAATCGATCGACTTGGTTCAGATGAGCGCGCCGTGCTGGGTCCGATGCTCGATCGAATCGATCAGGCTGATCTTCGCTCACGCGTGACCTTCCTCAATATCGGCTCTCAGCAGTCCCTGGCCATGACCTACCGCACGCTGGCGGCCTCCGATTCGGTCTTCGCCCTGCCTTCGCTGGTCGAACCCTTCGGCCTGGCGCCAATCGAGGCGGCCGCCTGCGGGCTGGCCGTGGCCGCGACCCGAAACGGCGGGCCGTCTGAGGTTTTCGGTCAAGGCGGCGGCATTCTGTTCGACCCCGAAGACCCCAGCGAAATTGCGGAACGCTTGATACAAGCTCTTGGTCGGGCGCAAGAGCTGCGAGAACAAGCCCTTGGGAATATTGTTCCCAATTACACCTGGGCCCAGACCGCCGAGCGCTATCTTGAAGTCATTCAGCACGGGAAATCGCGGCCTCGCACGCCGATTGATGAACCCGAGAACCTGGATGCGGGGGCGAGAATTCAGGCCTGGCTCGGGCCTGAATCACAAGGATGATTTAGGACGATCCTTTCAACTTCCTCTCACGGGCAATCCGGGGCGTGTGGTTCAGATCGACCGGCTGATAGCGCCGTTCCTGACCCAGCATCTCTCGGTTGACCACAACCACGCCGTCGTCAGTGACGTGGAACCGCTTCGCGTCTTCGGCCGGGTCCTTGCCGATAACCGTGCCAGTTTCCAGGATGCAGCCGTTATCGAGTATTACGCGCTCGAGCACACAATCGGCCTTGATCTCACAGCCGGGCAAGACGATGGCCTGATTCAAATCACAACCCCGCCCCAGGTTGCAGTCCATGGCCAGGAACGATCGCTCGAGACGTGAATCCGAGACCACGCAGCCATTGCTGACGACCGAATCGATCATCGTGCAGCCGCCTTGAGGACCGTGGTCGGTAAAGCGTGCCGGCGGAGACTGCATCAGCTTCGTAAAGATCGGCCAGGCCGGATCGTTCATATCCATGACCGGCTCGTCCTCGAGCAGCTCCATATGCGCATTGAAATAGGCATCAATGGTGCCGACATCTCGCCAGTAGGGTTTGCCGGGCGAGGCCCTATGCAGGGGAAAGGCGTAGACCGGTTCGCCCGAGGCCACTGCCTCTGGAATGATGTCCTTGCCGAAATCGTGACTACTGTCCGGCTTGCGGGCATCCTGCTTGAGCGACTCGTGCAAATACGTTGAATCGAAGGCATATAAGCCCATGCTGACCAGGGCACGTTCGGGATCATCGGGCAGCGGTTTCGGGGTCTTTGGCTTTTCTTCGAAACCGATAATTCGATCGTGCTCGTCGACTTCCATCACACCGAACTGGTGAGCCTGATCCACCGGCATCACATCGCAGGCCACTGTGATTCGAGCCTCCCGATCGGCGTGCGCGGCCAGCATCTCGCCGTAGTCCATCTTGTAGATGTGGTCGCCAGCCAGGATCAGGGTGTACTTGTGACGATAAGCTTCGATGATGTCCAGGCCCTGATAAACGGCATCGGCTGTCCCTGAATACCAGGACTCCTCATCCAGCCACTGCTGGGCAGGAATGATATCGAGAATGTCACCAAAGTCCGTATTGAGGCGATTCCAGCCGCGCATCAGGTGACGAATCAGCGAGTGCGACTTGTACTGCGTCAGGACCGAAATACGCCGGATACTCGATTGTAGGCAGTTGGAGAGCGTGAAATCGATAATCCGGAACTGCCCACCGAACGGCACCGCCGGCTTGGCGCGCCAGTCGGTCAACATCTTCAAACGACTTCCCCGACCGCCCGCCAGAACCAACGCCTGAGTCTGACGCGTGAGCCGACTGACGTAACGTTTTCGATCCGACATGCTGCTGCCCTGCATCTTGGTCAGACCTCATGGTACCCAATCTCGAGGGCTTACCCTCATTCCGGGCGCGTGCCGCATCTCTGCCAAGGTCATCTTGCACTGGCGTGGAGCAGCCATCGCACTGGCCTGAATCGTCCCTGGGCCACTCTGGCAGCACCGCGCCTGGGGCGCGACGCTGACCAGGCCCAAATTCGCCCGTGTTATTCCGCGACCGCTCAGCTTGCACTCTGGCGTCAGATCGTATTCACTCAGGAGTTGATTCAAAGACGACGCACTCACGATGACCCTAAATCAAGCCCTCACCCTGCCCTGCGGCATCTCGATTCCCAATCGCCTGGCCAAGGCCGCCATGACCGAAGGCCTGGCCGATCCGGGCGGGCTGGCGAGCGAGCGTCTCATTCGTCTGTATCGGCGCTGGGCCGAGGGCGGAGTTGGCCTGCAGCTCACCGGCAACATCATGGTCGATCACCGCTACCGCGAGCGGCCGGCCAACGTCGTGATCGACGGCGAGCAGACTGACGAGGCGATGGCCGGGCTCTCTGCGTGGGCGCAAGCGACCCAGTCCCACGGCGGCAAGGTTATCGGACAGATTTCGCACGCCGGCCGCCAGTCGCCTAAGTCCATCGCGCCCGAACCGGTCGGACCCTCGGCCGTGGCCGTCAAGCTCCCAGGTGGACTGTTCGGAAAACCCAGAGCACTCAGTGCTGAAGAGATCGCGGACATCATCCAGCGTTTTGCGCATACGGCGCGCGTTCTGGGCCAGGCGGGTTTCGACGGCGTGCAGATACATGCCGCGCACGGCTATCTGATTTCGGAGTTTCTAAATCCCCTGGTCAATCGGCGCAGCGATGACTGGGGTGGGTCACTGGAAAATCGATCGCGACTCTTGATCGAGATCGTGCGTGCCGTACGAGTCGCTATCGGCGCCGACAGAATCTTGTCGATAAAACTCAACTCATCGGACTTTCAGAAAGGCGGCTTCAGCTTTGAGGATTGCCGGGGCGTTGTCGAGCTGCTCGACGCCGAGTCCGTCGACCTACTCGAAATCTCGGGCGGTAACTACGAACAACCTCGCATGATGGGCATGAACGGGCTCGAGCCGCTGTTCGAAGACGACGTGCGCGACTCCACCCGCGCCCGCGAGGCCTACTTCATGCAGTACGCCGCCCGGGTCATAGAATCTACAGGGAGTCCAGTCATGGTGACCGGCGGCTTCCGGACCCGAACCGCCATGGACGCGGCCTTGAATGAAGGCGTTGCGATGATCGGCCTGGGCCGACCGCTCTGCGTCGATCCGGATGCGCCGAACCGACTGCTGCGCGGCGACGTCGACGCCCTGCCCGCTGTTGAAAAGAACCTGCGCCTCGGACCAGGCTGGCTCGGCCCGAACTCGAGCAACGATCTGGTCAAAGCCGCCAACGGCTTCGCTTCTATGGCGTTTTACTACCGCAACATTATCAAAATAGCCAACGGCCAGCCCGCTAGCAAATCGATGAGCCCCTTGATCGCGCTGGTCCGGCATCAATTTCGCGAGACCAGAGACGCAAAGGAGTTTACCTAGAAAACCTGAAATACCATTGGAACGACTGCGATCCTTGTTGCGGATTTAACTGTGTCTGCCTGGGGTACACCCTGATGTCGGCAAGCGAAATGACAGCAAGATTCGAAGAAACTCATCAATTCAGTCAATAGCGACCTTGCGCAGGCGCAGCGCGTTGCCGATCACGGAGACCGAACTGAAGGACATGGCGGCCGCGGCGATCATCGGTGACAGCAGCAGACCGGTGAACGGATACAGCACGCCGGCGGCGATCGGTACGCCAAGGCCGTTGTAGCCAAAGGCGAATATCAGGTTCTGCTTGATGTTTCGCATCGTCGCCCGGCTCAAGCGAATCGCTCGCACGATGCCGACCAGGTCACCCTTGACTAGCGTGACGCCGGCTGACTCCATCGCCACGTCAGTGCCCGTGCCCATCGCGATCCCAACCTGAGTCTGCGCGAGCGCAGGCGCATCGTTGATACCATCGCCAGCCATTGCGACGACGTTGCCGTCATCCTGCAGGCGCTGGACATGCTCGGCCTTTTGTTCAGGCCGTACGTCTGCGAAGACCCGGTCGATGCCGAGTTCCTCAGCGACCGCTCGGGCCGTAGTTTCGCTGTCGCCAGTCAGCATGATGATCTCGATGCCCTCGTCCTGCAGCGCGCGAATCGCCTCGCCGGCCGTTTCCTTGATCGGGTCGGCGACTGCCACCAGTCCGACGGCCTCGCCACCCACCGCCAGAAACACCGCGGTTCTGCCCTGCCCTCGCAAGGATTCGGCTTGATCGCTCAGGGTCGAGAATTCGATGTCCTCGGCCTTCATCAGTTTGGCGTTGCCTAGGGCGATTGGCTTGCCGTCGATCGATCCGGTCACGCCCTGACCGGTGACCGAATCGAAATCATCGACGTCGAGCAGATCGAGATCGCGCTCGCGTGCACCGTCAACGATCGCTTCGGCCAGAGGGTGCTCGCTGCCTCGCTCGAGGGAGGCGGCGATCTGGAGCAGGCTCGATTCGTCGAAGCTATCAGCGGCGACGAGCTCTGTCAGCTTTGGTTTTCCTTCGGTCAGGGTGCCGGTCTTGTCGACCACCAGCGTGTCAACTTCACGCAGGGTCTGGAGGGCTTCGGCATCGCGAAACAGCACGCCCATCGAAGCGCCCTTGCCGCTGGCGACCAGAATCGACATGGGTGTGGCCAGTCCCAGCGCGCAGGGGCAGGCAATGATCAGTACGGCGACGGCGTTGATCAGAGCGTAGGCCATGGCCGGCTCCGGCCCCCAGATCGACCAGCCGATGAACGCGATGACCGCGCACAGGATCACCGTGGGCACAAACCAGGCCGCGACTCGGTCGGCCAAGCTCTGGATCGGCGCGCGCGACCGACTGGCCTTGGCAACCATCTGAACGATCTGGTTAAGCAGACTGTCCTGACCGACCTTGGCGGCCTCGATCACCAATGAGCCGGTGCCGTTGACAGTCGCGCCGATTACCTCGTCGCCTTGGGCCTTTTCGACCGGCACCGACTCGCCCGTCAGCATCGATTCGTCGATCGAGGAGCGGCCCTCGACTACTCGGCCGTCAACCGGCACCTTCTCACCGGGCCGCACCCGCAACCGATCGCCGACCTGCACCTGATCCAGCGGGACGTCCTCTTCCTGACCGTCGGCATCAATCCGGCGCGCGGTGTTCGGCGCCAGCTCAAGCAGGCTCTTGATGGCCCGGTTGGTCGATGAGCGAGCGCGTAGCTCCATGACCTGACCGAGCAGCACCAGGGTGATGATCATGGCCGCCGCTTCGAAGTACACCCCGACCTGTCCGGACTCACCGCGCAAAGAGGTCGGGAAAAAGTCGGGAGCGATAGTCATGGCCAGCGTGGCGACCACGCTGTAGATGTAGGCCACCGACACGCCCAGCCCGATCAGCGTGAACATATTCAGTGCCTGGTTCTGGACCGAACGCAGAGCACGGACCAAAAAAGGCCAACCGCACCACAGCACCACCGGGGTCGCCAACAGCAGTTCAAGCCAGGCGCGGACCGGGTGCGAAACCAGCGCATCCATGTCGACGCCCGGAATCATCCCGCCCATCGCAAGAATCAGGATCGGTACGGTCAGCGCCGCAGCAATCCACATCCGCCGCCTCATGTCATCGAGCTCGGAGGTATCCTCCGGCTCCAGTGATACGGTCTCTGGCTCCAGCGCCATGCCGCACAGCGGGCAGTCGTCAGGACCGGGCTCGCGCACCTCTGGGTGCATCGGGCATGTGTAGACCGTGCCGTCGAAGTCCTCGGGCACACGGTCGTAGTTTTTTCCGGGTTCGGGTTCGGCCTGCTGCCCGTGACAGCATCGATCATGATCGGACTTCGGATCGTGCGTGTTGTCGTTCATGTCAGCCTCGTTGACTATCCTCCCGAGATTGGCCAGATCGACACGCGCCCGGTCCACCTCGAGCCGTGCCTCAATCTGTTCATAGCGCCCATCCAGTACTTCGACTTCAGCCGCCCGGACATCCTCCAGACGAATGCAGCCGTTACGGTCGTTGTCGCGCGCTGCCTGCGCCGCTTCGAGCGATCGCGGCAGAATGTCATGGGTGTAGATGCCATTCGCCTCAGCATTCTAATCGAACCACCCATGGGCTCGATGAAATTCACGGGCCGAAGCAAGGGCGCTTGACTGCCTGCTCTGGATAAACAGCAGCAATTCAATACTCAGACGGGCCTCCAGGAGGGTCTTTTCCGATGGTCCGGAGAGAGCGCCACTATGCGTTGTTCGACGCCAATCAACCATGAGTCAACGCTTCTCAAAGCTCGACCGTGGCGATGTCGTTTTATCTCCGAGAATAGTTGGACGGGAGGAAAAACGGCCTGTATGGCACACGACAGAGCGCGAAATCTTCGCTATCTCAGCTTTTTCTCATCCCGACGGGGTCCGTTGGTAAAATCCCAGGTTCTCAGCAGGTATCAACTTGCAGCTATTTGGCATTCAGGTCAGCTCTGTCAGCGCATGGCCCCCTGACTGCATGCAGTTTGAAAGGCGAGTTTCATGACATACAATTCTTTTACGATCGTCGACTGCACGCTTCGCGACGGTGGTTACTACAATGCGTGGAATTTTCCGCCCGAACTGATCGCTGACTATCTGGCCGCCATGAAGGCCGGGGGCGTGAATCTCATCGAGCTGGGTTTTCGATTTCTGGGCAATGACGGCTTCAAGGGCGCGTGTGCCTACACCAGCGATGAATTTCTAAAAAGCCTGCCAATTCCAGAAGGAACCAGCGTTGGGATCATGGTCAACGGTGCCGATCTGTGCACAGACCTCGGTCTCGAGCCGGCTCTGGAAAAGCTGTTCCCGGAACCAGCCGCCAGCACGCCCGTGGACCTGGTCCGCTTTGCCTGCCATTACCACGAACTTCCTCAGGCCTTCGAGGCGTCACGATGGTTGTCTGATCGGGGCTATCGCGTCGGCATCAATCTGATGCAGATTTCCGATCGCAGCCAGAAAGAAGTCGAGAACCTGGGCATCAGAGCCGCAGACTGGCCTGTCGAGGTCATTTATTTTGCCGACAGCATGGGTTCCATGACACCGGAGGATGTGTCGAAAATCGTCAAGTGGCTACGTCGGCACTGGACAGGTTCCCTCGGAATTCATACGCATGACAACATGGGACTCGGTTTATCGAACACGCTGCGTGCCGCAGCAGAAGGAGTTACCTGGCTGGATTCCACGGTCACCGGGATGGGGCGCGGGCCAGGAAACGCTAGAACCGAGGAATTACTGATTGAAGCCCAAGAGTTAACCGGCAAGCGGCCCAATCTTGTACCGCTTATGGCCCTGATTCGAAAGCACTTCGCTCCGATGAAGTCCCACTACGGCTGGGGCACAAATCCGTATTATTTTCTCGCCGGCAAGTACGGCATCCACCCGACTTATATTCAAGAAATGCTGGGCGATGCGCGCTATGACGAGGAAGATATTTTTGCCGTGATCGAACACCTGCGTACCGAAGGCGGCAAGAAATTCAGCTTCAACACGCTGGATGGGGCCCGCCAGTTCTACCGCGGCACGCCGCACGGCAGCTGGTCCCCCATCGACGTGTTCGAAGATCGCACCGTGCTAATTCTGGGCGCAGGCAACGGAGTCGCCGCCCATCGACCAGCGCTAGAGGACTTCATCAAGCACCACAAACCGCTGGTGCTGGCCTTGAATACGCAGTCTTCAATCGACCAGAACATGATCGATATCAGGATTGCCTGTCACCCGGTTCGCCTGCTGGCCGATGCAGATGACCACGCCGCGCTGCCCCAGCCCTTGATTACCCCCTTCTCGATGCTGCCGGAAAATTTGCGGTCAGAGCTCGGTGCCAAGGACATTTTCGATTTCGGCCTGGGTATGGCGCCCGGACGCTTCGAGTTCCACCAACAGCACTGCCTTGCGCCCAATTTGCTGGTCCTGTCCTACGCGCTGGCGGCCGCGACGTCCGGCAAGGCCGCAAAAATAATGATGGCCGGTTTCGATGGCTATGCACCTGGCGATGCGCGCAACGAGGAAATGGAAGCGATGTTGTCAGCCTTTGCCCAGTCCGGTGCTGCGGTGAAACCAGTTTCGATAACGCCGTCACGGTACAAAGCCCTGGCCAGCTGCAGCCTGTACGGCCTTTGACCGACTGATCTGGAGAATCTTATGCGCGCCTGCGTCGTCATTCCCGCCCGCTATGCCTCATCACGTTTCCCAGGAAAACCCCTGGTTCCTTTGCTTGGAAAGCCCATGATCCTCTGGGTCGCCGAACTGGCGGCACGCGCCGTTGGGGAGGATCATGTGTACGTCGCGACCGAAGACTCACGCATTCGAGACGCGGTTGAACAGGCTGGCTTCAACGCATTGATGACCAGCGCTTCAGCGCTTACGGGAACGGATCGACTGGCCGAAGCCGCGCAACAGATTCGATACGACATTTATGTCAACGTCCAAGGCGACGAACCGCTGGTCGAACCTGCCGACATCCAGCGCTGCGTTGAGCTCAAGACTCAACATCCAGAATTCATTATCAACGGGTTTAGCTGGGTCGGACCCGATGAGGACCCCACTTCAGTGAACCTGCCGAAGGTGATCACCACTGAAGCCGACGTCATGGTCTACATGTCGCGCGTCGCGCTCCCCGGCTTCAAGGATGCTGATCAGGCCCCGGAGCGATACAAAAAACAGGTTTGCATCTATGGCTTCAGCGGCGGAGATCTGAAGGCATTTTCCGATTTTGGGAGAAAGGCTGCGCTTGAGCGCTGTGAAGACATCGAAATCCTACGCTTCCTGGATCTGGAGCGACGGGTGATGATGTATGAATGCCGGGCTGGCAGCCTGGCGGTCGATATCCCCGAGGATGTGGAGCGCGTCACCGCGGCAATGCGCACGAGAGGCCTCGAGTGAGGCTGCAGGATTATGCAACGATCGTCTTCGACTGTGACGGCGTGATCCTTGATTCCAACGCGGTCAAGACCGAGGCTTTTCGTATTGCCGCAGCCCCTTGGGGCCGCGACGCTGCCGAGGCACTGGCCGCCTATCACGTCGCCAATGGCGGCATATCGCGATACGCTAAATTCACCTATTTCACAGAACAAATCGTGCCCGAGTTGGCGCCCGGCCGGGGCTTACCCGACGTCGACGATCTGCTGGCGGATTTCTCCGCCGCCGTCCGAGAGGGCCTCTCCAAGTGCTGCATTGCCGAGGGACTGGAGAGTCTGCGATCAGCAACCATCAATTCCAGCTGGTTGCTGGTTTCCGGCGGCGATCAAAACGAACTGCGGCAAATCTTCAGGGAACGCGGGCTCGCCGATTACTTTGATGGCGGAATTTTCGGCAGCCCGGACGACAAGACGCTGATCTTTGCCCGCGAAGTCGAGAATGGAAATATTAGCCATCCCGCCGTCTATCTTGGCGACAGCAAATACGACTACGCAAGCGCCTCAGGTATCGGGCTGGATTTCGTGTTCATTTCCGGCTGGTCTGAGGTCGAGGATTGGCAAAACTTTGTATCCGAGAACGCCCTGCCCTGGGCGGCAAGGCTTTCCGACTTGGGGGCGGTATAGTGCCAGCACTTAGAACTCTTCCCAATTCAAGCGATAACAATTTGAAAGCATTATTCTTTCTGCGCCACTATAATGATATCGACCACGTCACGCCGGTGGTTCATAAATGGGTGGAGTCTGGCCATAGCGCAGATATTGTGATGCTAGGTGATTCGAGCTCCGTCAACGACTATCGGATCGATTACCTCGCCTCCCTTGAGGGTGTCAGCGTCGCATGGGTCGGCGACATCGTTGGCCGCGTTCGCCTGTTTCGAATGGGGCTTCAGAAGCTCCTGCTTAATCGCTACTTTCGCGGGGCGCTGCCGGACGTCCTGACGCAGGCGCTGGATCGCCTGGTCGGCCGGAAAAAGCGGATAAGTTTCTGGAAAAAGATAGCGCAACGGCTCATTCAACGAAGCTTTGGTGGTGATGCGGCCGCGGGCGAGACGCGTGGGGTGGTCGCATTTGACTGGATCAGCGGCAATTCGGTTTTCCCTGTCGAGTTCGTGCAAACCGTGGTCGAAACCGCTAGGGATCAGGGCCTGGGCACCGTGTCCCTGCCGCACGGAGACAGTCCTCACGCCAGCTATCTGGTGCGAACCGACGAACTCAGCATGGCACCGAGGGTGAAATTCGAACCGGCAAAGATGTTCGACGCGGTCGTCGTGCCGAACGAGCTCTGTGCGACGCGTTTTCGCCCTTTCGTGGAGCGCTCACGCGTGGCGGTCCTCGGATCGCCGCGCTATTGCGATGAGTGGCTGGCCCAACTCGAACACCTGCTGCCACCCACACCGCTAGAGGCCAATCCGGACAGACTTAAGCTGGTTCTGTTCATGCGCAAAAAAGATTTTTCGGTATTCTGGGATGAAGTCGGTCGCATGATCCAGATGGTGGCGGCTTTTCCAAACGTCGAGTTGATCGTTAAGGCACATACGCGCGGCGGCTGGAGGCAGCCACTGTCGCGCAGTTTGGGTTTGCGTAAGCTTGATAATGTTCGCTTCGTAGCGTCTGAAATTCACTCATCCCATTTGCTCGACTGGGCCGACGCAGTGATCGATATCGCCACTTCGGTCGCATTCGAAGCGGTCAAATGCAGCACGCCAGTTCTGGCTGCCGATTACCTGCATGCCGCCACCTCGACCGTGGCCGACTATCTGCCGGAGTGCGCGCTCAACTGCCGGGATGATGCGTACAACAAGGTGGACCATTTCCTGAAAAACGGTTGCTGGGATTTTTACCACCCTGATCATCGTGAGCGGTTCCTGCAAAACATCGTGGACGTTCCGGATCCCGACGTTCTGCCGCGTTTCGTAAGCTTGCTCGAATCCCTGGCAAAATGACGCCCTGGGCGAGTCCGCCTCGCCTGGGCGGAACCTCCAGGACCAATGAATCTCGACGGGTTTGCAACACCTCTCTCACTCTTCGGGCTTTACCAATCACCGCCGGGTCATTATCGTGATGCCCTATCGCTCCCTGCCTCATCAGTGTCGACGGTCATTGAACTGGATCAAAGACAAGACGTGATCACAAAGAACGACTCTTTAGAATCCACCGGAACCCCCGCGCGTCAGCGCGCGGTGCTGGTGCTTGGCGCAGGGCGCAGCGGCACCAGCCTGGCTACCCGCGCTATTCAGGCGGTCGGCGTAGAACTGGGCGATGACTTCAAACCGCCGTCAAGGAAAAATCCAAGCGGTTTTTTCGAGGACGCCGCCCTGCTCAGGCTCAGCAAGAAACTGCGCCGGGCACTGGGGTTACGCCCGGACAGCCTTCGCCTGCTGGACGAATCCGTTTGGGATGGTCCTGTGGTGGCACCGTTCTTTGATGAATTTGCCGCCACCATCAGGACGCGCTTTGATGGTGTGCCAGTGTGGGGGTTCAAATACGCGCGCACCATGCGCCTACTGCCGTTCTGGGTGCGCCTGTTCCAGCAGATGGACATTGAGCCCAGCTATGTCATGCCGATTCGCAATCCCCTGAGTGTCGCCCGCTCGCGAGCCAAGCTTGACGCGCACCGGGGGCACCAAGAAAACAGCGATCTTGAATGGCTGGTCAACGTCGTTCCGTATTTCGAACTGGTTCGTGATTCGCGTCTGGTCGTGATGGACTACGATCGGCTGGTCACAGAACCCATCGCCCAAATGGAGCGCGTGGCCACCCGACTTGACCTGCCCTTGACCAATGGCAATCGCGGAGCAATGGATGACTTTGCCAATAAATTTCTTCGCGCCGGTCTTCGCCATACTCGTTTCACCATCGAAGATCTGATAGAGGATAGACGCATCAATCCTCTGTTGCGCCAGGCCTATCTGCTGCTCGATCGACTCGCTGTTGACGATCTCGATAGCGCGAGCGCAGAGCTCTGGAGTACATGGCAAGAGATCAATGCTGGAGTCAACAGGCTCGGGCCCGTGCTTTCCAGGCTCGACGGACTCGAGCGAGACCTGCGCTTTGCAAAATGGAATCCGCTGAGCCCCTTCGCTGCAGCCTGGCAGGAATACAAGAAATTCAGGGGCTTGCGACGTTAAATCTTCCTGATACTTTAGGAATGACCCTCACGGCCCACGAGTCGCAGCTAAGCAGTGGCATGACGGCGCCCGATAACCACCAGGACGCCCGCCGAAATAAACATCAGCAGCCCGTAAAGCGCAGCCGGCATGGCAATGTCAGCCGAACCCAACAGCGTCAGAGCCAGGGTTAGCCCGATCGTTGAATTCTTTATACCCAGCTCCATAGCCAGAGTCAGTCCGTCGACGAAGTCCGCGCCCGCCAGCCGGGCGATAAGAAAACCAGCGCCAATACCGAGAAGATTCAGGGCGATGACCGAAGGCCCGGCCTGCAGCAGCAATGTCCACAAATGATCGCGGGTCTGGTAAACGATTAAAACCACCAGGGCAAAGAGCACCAACATGCCGAACGCGCCCACCGCACCCTCCAGCCTGCTTGCCAGCTCACTCCTCCATGCTCGCAGCCCCATGCCTAGAATCACCGGCACAAACACAATCGCAAGCAGCATGATGACGGTCTGCATAACGGGAAGCTGCAGCGGCTCGTGTAGGGCCGTATCTTTGAACAGATCGATAGCCAGAGTCGTGAACAAGGGCAAAGTGATCACGGTGATCAGGCTAGCCGCCGCGGTCATAAGAATCGACAGGGCCAGATTGCCTTTGGCAAGAAAGGCAAACACGTTCGAAGTGGTGCCGCCCGGGCAAGCGGCGATGATCACCAATCCCACCGCAATCGCCGGCGGAAGTTTCAGCGCATAGGCCAATCCGAAGCCGATGGCTGGCAGGAGAACGATCTGCGCGATCGTGCCGAAAATCAGGGTTCGGGGGTAATAGACAACGTTGTGGAAATCGCGCGGGCGCAGGGTTAATCCCACGCCCACCATGATAATGAACAGGGAGATCGGCAGACCAATCTGAATCAGCGCATTGCCCTGAACCGCGCTGGCAATCGTGGATTCAGCTTCTATGGTCATGGCCTAACCCCCGTCTTGATGCCGATGCAAGCGATCACGCACGATCCACCAGCCAACGCCCGATCACGGCTGTTTCCCGGACGCCGTCTCGCCGCCTCCCTCCTCAATCGTGACCGGCGTGCGCATGATGATCTCGCGATGGGGAAACGGGATATTGATATCGTTTTCCTTGAAGACATCCCAGAGCGCGAGCAGCACGGTACCGCGGATATTCGTGAGGCCTTTCTGGGGATCGTCAATCCAGAAGCGAAGCAGAAAATTGATCGAGCTGTCCCCGAATTCCGTCATCCAGCAGACCGGAGGATGGAATCTAGAGTCGACTCGCTCAATGGAGTTTGCCGCCTCTTTAGCCAGGCGAATGACCTCATGCGGATCAGAGTCATAGGACACGCCGAAAGGTACGTCGAGGCGGACAAACTTGTTCGAAAACGACCAGTTAACGACCTGGGTCGTGATGAAATCTTCGTTTGGAATCAAGTATTCGCGGCCATCGCGGGTGATTACCGAAACGAATCGGGCGCGCAGCTCACGAATCCAGCCGAAGGTCTCGCCCAGCGTAATCGTGTCGCCCGGCTTGATGGACTGATCCATCAAAATGATGATCCCGGAGATGAAGTTGGACACGACCTTCTGCAGTCCAAAGCCGATGCCGACACCGACCGCACCGGACAGAACCGTAAGAGCCGTCAGGTTGATATTCAAAAACTGCATGCCCAGCAGAACAGCAAAAATCATCAGCGAAATGCGAGTGATCTTGCCGAGCAGAACGCGAAGCGAAGGCGTCAGGTCTTCGACGGTCTGAAGCCTGTTGTCCAGCACCGTTCCCAACTTCAAGGCAATCCAAAGGAGAAGGCCGACGCTGATAATCGCCGTGAAGACCCTCCACAGGGAAACCTCAACTACAGGAATCAATGCGCCCTCAAGAATCAGGCGAATGTCGTCCGTGATTCCAAGCAAAACAGCGGCCACGTAAACCCAGGCCGAAACTGCAAACATCTTCGCGAACGTCCGGCGTCGGATGATGCGCGACATGGCCGAAATCACTAGCCACGCCGCCGCCAGCAGCATGGTGCTGTAGATCAGATAGTTGCTCTCGGGCCAGCCCGTGATACGAGTGGCAATGTAGGCCACGCCAAGGAACAGCGCAATAAACAGCCACTGTAATCGACGCAGGAATGCCACCAGGACGCGCAGTACGTCGCGCATGCCGTGAATTCGCCGAATCAAACCCTCTAACCGTTTTTCGACAAATTTCGCCAGAAACCAGGCCGGAATTACGGCGGCCACGATGATGCCGAGCTGAAAAAGCACGGTAGGGGAACTGAAATATTCGAAAGCCAACTCAAAGAACGCACTGAAGCGTTCAGAAAGCCTGACTATGGCCTCTTCATCCAAAGGTCGATCCATCTCTATTTCGATCGCCTGAAACTATAGCACCGCGGTCGTCAGTGCCCATGACCGGGAGCTCGCTTTACGGCGATCGCTGGCATAATGCGCTGGCTCGAGACCGCCTCACCTGCATTCAAACAAAGCTATTTGAATCGCGTAACAACAGCGACCGGGAGCAGAATTTTCGGCGCCGCGCCCTATCTTCGGTGAACTTCTGGCACAGTAGCGGCCTGAATTCCACATTGATCGCAGACCTAAGCAAGTGAGCAACGGAATGGAAAGTGGCTCGGCCAAACGCATCGTGGTCGTTGGCGGTGGTTCGGGCGGGTTGAAACTGGCAACCCGCCTGGGTCATCGCTATCGGCGCAAAAACCATGTCGAAATCACCCTCGTCGACGACACTCTGACCCACGTCTGGAAACCCCTGCTGCATGAGATTGCAGCCGGCACGCTCGACATACATGAAGACGAGTGCAACTACCTGGCGCACGCCCGCCGCCACCATTTTCGCTTCGTGTGGGGTCGGATGGAAGGCCTGGATCGAAATCAACGATGCATCAAACTTGCCCCGCTCGAATCGGAGGACAACAGCGATCCGCAGCCGGCTCGTGAATTAAACTACGACCTGCTCGTAATCTCAGTGGGCGGCATCAGCGACGACTTCGGTGTTCCGGGTGTTGCCGAGCACTGCTACCGTTTGGATTCCGCGCCAGAGGCAGAGCGCTTTCGCCAGCGCCTTCTCGAAGCGTATCTTCGGGCCGGCCAGTCTGCCCGCCTGCCGACGCCGGGCGAATTCGACGTCGCCATTGTCGGCGGCGGTGCAACCGGCGTCGAGCTCGCCGCCGAGCTCGACAAAATGCGCCATGAGCTCAAGGAGTACGGTGCGGTCGGCATCGACGCAGTCGATGACACCAAGGTGACAGTCATCGAACGTGCACCCCGGCTACTCCCCGGATTGCCTGAGGACCTTGCTGAAAGCACCGAGAACGAGCTTTCCGAACGAGGCATCGCCGTGCTGACAGGTGAGGCCGTTTCTGAAGTCACGCGAGATGGCGTCAAAACCGCGAGCGGCGAGGTAATTCCGTCCCGCTTCACGGTCTGGGCCGCGGGCGTTCGGGGCCACTCCTTCCTGTCTGACCTGGATGGACTCGAGACCAACAGCCGCGACCAGCTGATGGTGCGCCGGAGCTTGCAGACGACTCTGGACGACAATATTTTTGCGACGGGTGATTGTGCAGCCTGCCCGCTCGACGATTCAGGCCAGCGATTCGTGCCGCCACGTGCACAGGCCGCCGATCAGCAGGCCAAATTCCTGGCTCGAGCGATTCCCAATTACCTGCAGGGACGCGAGCTTCCCCAATACGTCTATCATGATCGCGGATCGCTAGTTTCGCTGGACAATACGGCCGTTGGAACACTGATGGGCGCATTGCTGGGGAACGTCACCTTCGAGGGCTGGACTGCTCTGGTCAGCTACCGCTGGCTTTACCGCTCGCATCAACGCGCCCTGCACGGCTCCTTCCGCGCACTCATGCTGTGGATATCCGATCTGCTTGGCCGACGAACCCGACCCAGGCTCAAGCTGCACTAGGGAAGCTCGAAACAGTTTGATTTTGATCAATAAGCGCTAGTGGGCACTCGGCGTAAACTGGGGTCCAAGATCGAGGATTCACACGATCAAGGATTTTATGGACAGGTATTGTTGCGCCTGTCGATCGGGTCCGACAGGAGAATTGGTGGAAGATTTCACGCTCGGCCTGGCGCTCTATGATTTCGTACCCGTGGTTCTGACGGGTATCGCTGTTTTGTATATTGCGAGAGCGATCAAAATGAGTGGCGTTCCCTCTGCCAGTTTTGCTGGCCTCGGCGCCGTTCTGGTGTTCACTGCCGGCCTATCCAAAGCCGCTTGGAAACTGATCGCTACACTGACTAACCAGGACATCGCCTGGCTAGCCACTCTGCTTTTCCCTCTGATGGCACCCGGATTCGCCCTGCTGGCTGCCGGCGTATGGGCGGGTCAGCGACAGCGCGCGCTGAGAACTGCCTTGTTCTGGATCGTTCCTTTCGCTGCGATCGCTCTTGCATTTACGTTCGCTATTTACCGCATGAGCCAGGGGGTGGAACGCGGCTGGTTCATGCCGATAATGGCACTTGCGAGCCTGTCCAATATCGTGCTGACCGTGCTCTTGTTCCGAATGGCCTGGAAGCGCGGAAGTCGAGCGATCGCGATCTTGTTCACGATCAATCTAGCCATGGTTTTTGCCCTGATCCCAATCGCTCAAATGGACAGCCACAGCATCGCCATACACTGGCTCGAACAAACCCTGACCGCCGTCGGTGCGGCGGCCTTCGCTTTTGCCGCCTTCAAGCTGTCCCGCGGGATCACCGTAGCCAGCGTGCCGAGCGATCCTGAGCCGTCCGGATTTGCACCGACCCGGGCAGCCATAGCCTCCGGAATAGCGTCTTAGCGTAGAACTGTCCATTCAGCGGGCCTTTGCCCAAATGGACGCCCGACCCGGGATGAGATTGGCTTGTGCCTCTCATTCCTTTCAACCCAAAATGAGGAGATAAATCGAATGCAAACCACCAAAGCTACGGCTCGCCGCCGCTCAATGATCCTTGCGGCTTTGATTGTCGTTGTAACGATGTTTCTGGCGCTAATGCTGTTAAACACCAATCTGCCGACGCTTGCTCTCGCAGGAATCGCCGTTATCAGCTTGGCCTTGCTGGCAGTCGCAACCGCCTGGACAGCCGTTGCGTTCCCTCATCGAGATCGGAACAGCACTGCCTAAACCAATCGACCTGAAGCTGGCTTCAGACGGAATACGCGCAGATCAAGTGCCGAGGCACTCGATCCCTCGCTTCCTCCGCGATGAATCGCATGCACACGATCTGCGCTTTTTTCTGACTGAAACGATCCTCAGCATCGTTACCTAGGTGCCCACTGGCCAGCAAACGACGAGTTCGAGAAGCAGGTCGAGAGTTGAATCTGTTCGGTCTGCACGCGACTGATATGATGCACGCTTGAGCGACCCATCGCTGCTCTCTCGCATAAGGTCCTGGAGGCCAGTCCATGCTTCGTTTCGCTACGGTTCTGCTTCTGACTTCCCACGCCTATTCAGCTCAGGCCCAGCTGGGCGCTAAGGGTGCCGGGTATTTGTCGTGCGATACTTTGCGGGCAATATTCAGCGAGAGTATGGCAAACGTCGATATAAACAGCGACGACTGCGATGATGCTGCCGCATCGACAGGCAGTCTGGACCGCGTGACTCTCACCTTCGGAATTCCCCCGGGACTGGATCTCGACCGCGTCAAGGTCTGGACTTCAGAATTGCTGGGAGCAAGCTGTGGCGGGCTGCTCCAGGCTGAATCGATGGCGTCAGGTGGCTGGCACAACGACGGCTTCATTGACCTGGCAGTGGGCATAGTAGACGGTTTGCAACAGATCTCCAGCGGCGATGTCGTTCTCAGCGATCGTTCTCAGACCGAGACCGACTTCCCCTTCGCTTAAGATGATCGTCAAGAAGACAAAACACTCGCTAGGGCTCGCGTCCAACAGCCTCTCAACCTATCCCCTTCCAATTATTTTTAGCATTTCTGTCCTATGTCAAAGCAAAAAGTAGTTCTAGCTTACAGCGGCGGCCTCGACACCGCCTGCATCCTAAAAACCCTGATTCAACAGGGCTACGACGTGGTCGCCTTTGTAGCTGACGTCGGCCAGCTGGAGGACTTTGACGACATCGAGCAACGCGCCCTTCAGACCGGTGCCAGCCAGGTCTTTGTCGAGGATCTGCAGCAGGAATTTGTCACGGACTTCATCTACCCGGCGATCGCGGGCAACGCGGTTTATGAGAATCAGTATTTGCTTGGCACGGCTCTAGCCCGCCCGGTCATTGCCAAGCGCCACGTCGAAGTCGCCCGAAAAGTCGGCGCGACTGCTGTGGCTCACGGCGCCACCGGCAAGGGCAACGACCAGGTTCGGTTCGAGCTGGCCTTTGCTGCCCTGGCGCCGGATCTGCAGATCATCGCGCCATGGAAAGATCCCGAATTTCTCGCTCGGTTCCAGGGTCGGCCCGATTTGCTGGCTTTTGCGGCCGAGCACGACATTCCCGTTGAGGCAACGGTAGAAAAACCCTACTCCAGCGACGAGAACCTGATGCACCGCTCCTACGAGGCCGGCCTGTTAGAGGACCCAGACGTCGAGCCACCGGCCGACATGTTTAAGCTTACGCGAGCGCTCGAAGACACCCCTGATAGCGCCGATCGAATCGTGCTGCGTTTCAAGGACGCCGTGCCGGTGGCGGTCGAAAATCTCGGAGATGGTGCGACCATCAGCGATCCTGTGGCCTTGGTCGGCTACCTGAATGATGTCGGCGGCCGCCATGGAATCGGACGAATCGACATCGTCGAAAATCGCTTCGTCGGGATCAAATCGCGAGGAGTCTACGAAACACCTGGCGGCACGATCCTGCACGCCGCTTTGCGAGACCTGGAGGGTATCGCCATGGACCGCGAGGTTCGACGCCTGCGCGACATGCTGTCGCCGCGCTTTGCCCAGATCATCTACAACGGCTTCTGGTTCTCGCCCGAGATGGATTTTATCGAGGCAGCCTTCCGCAAATCTTCAGAGCTTATCGATGGGGAAGTCCGTCTGCGTTTATTCAAAGGCAACGTCATCATTGAGGGCCGCTCAAGTCCTAGCTCTCTCTATGACCAGGATCTCAGCTCCATGGACGTTGCAGGTGGCTACGATCAGGAAGACGCGCGCGGTTTCATTCGGATCAATGCAGTTCGTCTGACGGCCCATCGTCTGATCGTCGAACAAGCCGATGAGGATTATTCAAAAAACGACTCGTCAGATTGACAGTAAAAAGTACGATGGGTAAAGATTACGGTCGGCCATTTTCAATTGCGATGGGGAATCATCGCACCAGGCCGACCATTTTACTCAAGGAGTTTCTGACCATCGTTGCGGTACTTTCCTAAGCTCACTCAGGTCATACCCCATAGCCTCGACCTGACCGACAAGTTCATCATATTTCTCGTCGCTGACCTCGGGCTCTCGAGCCATGATCCAGACGTAGTCGCGCGCATTGCGGCCAATGATGGTCGTGGCATAGTCTTCATCGAGATAGACGATTCGAAAATCTGAGCGGAAGGGCCAAATAAACTGCATGCCCCAGACGGCATTGGTTTCCTTATTACGCACAATTGCGTTGGGCTCGTAGCGCTTTTCCTCGCCGTCAAAGCCTCCATTGCGAAAGGTAAACGTCGTCTCGATCCGATCGTCGACCCGCTTATAACTTTCAATGGCGTTGTAGGCCTCGTCTTCGATGAAGGTCGGAATGTGCGCAAGGACATACCAGTCTCCCATAAAACGATCGAGATCAACTTCCTGCACGGTCGCAAGGGGCTCTCTCCCGGCACAACCAACCATGACCACGACCGCCACGGCAAATCCAAGAATTCCGGCTAGCTTCATGATTCCCTCAACTCATAGCGCAGCTGGCGACCTTCCTCAACGTTAGACGTCAGTTTCAACCATTCGCCCGCGGGAGAATACCAAAGATCCAGATCTAGATCTTCCGCATCGACCTTGTACCGCTCAGCATCAACGTCTTGGCCGTTAACCTTTATGGTCTCACGGCCAACTCGTTCGACGTTAACGTTCACGTAGTCACCCGTCTGGGAGTTCAATAGTCGATTGTTCTTGAGCTTTTCCAGGTCCCAGTAAGCGAATGTCCGAACGCAATCGGCCTTGAGGGACTCGTTGCTGCCCGTCGCGTCGAGGTCAAATTCATCATCTTCCCGATTGCCGACCACCTGAAATTCATCACCGTTGTCGTTCGTGCGCGACTCGATGCGCTGCAGACACCCGTCGCGCCAAGTTTCCACGTTTTCATGCTCATAGCGGTAGGCCGTAAAAAACAGGAAATCCACCTCGAACTCAGCTTCGGTCTGGAGCCGATAACCCCCGTCCTCCGGGTTGAGGCGGAAATTATGGAATCCGATAGGGTCATCGTTCAGATAAACCTGAAAATTCCATTCGCGCGGGTCAGTGTAGGTCACCGCGCCGCTCGCAGTGTTCGCGACTACTGCAGAACTCCAGCCCATCAGGGCAGCAATAAGACAACTACATGCATAGGATTGAAGCGGGTTCATTTCATATCTCCTTCAGCCAGATCGGATTGATCAAGCTGGCGCTGAGGCCCAGGAAAAAAGGCGTTGGTTTTCCGCACATAACGGGCATATTTGGGACGCCGCTCACCGATATCCTTTTCCAGTAAAGCGACGCCCGACACCTTCAAGAGCATGAACGACATGAGTAATGGCGAGATCAATGTCCACCAGCCGCCAGCACTAAGAGCAATCAGGTAAAAGCCCCACCAGACGCAGAAATCACCGAAGTAATTGGGGTGCCGGGTCAAGGACCACAGACCGCTGTCAAGCACTTTTCCACGGTTGTCAGGATCAGCTCTGAACCGGGAAAGCTGCCAGTCACCACCCGCCTCGAAAATCATTCCGATCATCCAAACACCGACGCCAGCGTAATCCAGCCAGCCCAGGGATCCAACGCTTTGAATGGACACAACGAGCGGCAGCGAAATAACCAGGGCGAGCAACCCCTGAAAACCAAAGATCAAATACAGGCTCTTAAAGGCGAAGTTGGGCTGATTGCGTTCCCGAATTTTCTGGTATCGGGCGTCTTCATCGTCGCCCCAGTTGCGCCAGGTGATGTAGACCGAAAGTCGCACCGCCCAGAGGGCAACCAGCGTCAAAGCCAAGGCACCGCGATCGCCGATGACGCCCAAAGACAAAGCGAAACTGACCGCGATCAGAAGAAACATCAGCGACCACATCGAATCGACGACGCTGACATCTTTGAGCTTGAGACTGATCAACCAGCCCAAACTCACAAACACTAGGATGGTGACGATCGAATTGAGAAATGCATCTAACATTCTGTGTCGAGGCCTCCCGCCTCTTGTTCTGATCCGACGTAGTTTTTGCGCTGCGATTGCGAAGTATGGCGCATGTGGCTGAATTCCAAATCAACGCCAGATTCGATTCGGTCGCCACAAGACTGCTCGTTTCAGATGGAAAAAGGCTATGAGGATGTGGTGCAGGCTGCGTCAGTTCGAATCGCTGGCTAACGGTTTTTCAAACACCATGAAATGCTGCTGCGGCAGGAAATCCTCGGTGCGGACGTGCTCCAGGCCGATAGCCTCCATCTCGAGAATCGACTGCGCCTCGCTCATCTTGTGCAGGCGCTTGATCGGCACCCTCGGATCCTCCGCGCGATATTCGATCAGGATCAACTGACCACCCGGTGTCAGGGCATCGGCCATGGCCATGCCCATTTCGTAGGGATGGGAAAACTCGTGGTAAGCGTCTACGATCAGAACGAGATCAACGCCATCGGAGGGCAGATTCGGGTCGGTTATCGTGCCGAGAACCGTCTCGATATTGGCAGGTGCGCCCTGGCGCTTACGTTGTTCGATGATGTCGAGCATCTCCTGCTGGATATCAACAGCCAGCACCCTGCCCTGCGGGACGCGCTCGGCCATCGGGATGCTGAAATAGCCGGTGCCCGCACCGATGTCGGCCACCACGTCATCGGGATCCAGCGGCAGGCGGTCGATCAGCAGATCCGTTCGCTCCTCTCGCTCTCGATCAGAACGCTCCAACCAGCCAGCGGCCCGATGCCCCATTACGAACGAAATTTCTCGGCCCATATAGACCTTGCCGATGCCGTCGCGCGAGGCCCGAACCTCGGTGTAGCGCTCAGAATCCAAACTTGCGCTCGAATCTACGCCGCCTGAGTCCGCGCTGCAGGAGGTGATCAGGCTCGCAATCAATAGAAGAACTAACAGTCTAGTCATAGTCGATACGGAAAACCATCGATAACATGGGTAGGGAGTATGGACCTCGTCGGGTGATCGATCCGTAGCTAACGCGCCTATGATCCACCGCTTCCCTGACCCCAGAGTGGATCCCCAGATCCGCTAGGCGGATCATCACTCCTGGTATGCCGCTGCCACCAGGGGCGCAGTGCAGGCTGACTGGGCTGTCGCTCCGGCGCCCAGGGATTGGGCTTTTTATCTGTAGGCCGCTCGTTCAGCGCCCAGCGCTGTTCGAGACTCAATTCGTCCAACATCAAGGTTGTCATGGCATTACTCCTGTGCTGTTGCTAATGACCAGCTGAGTGCGCTGATCGGGTTTGATCGTTTTGCTGAGGGTCACAAGCAACCTGAAAGGGCCGCCGGCCTCGATCGCATCAAGGGGCCAGCAGGTTACCCAGGTCATCTGATCGCCGCTAGCCGCGAGGTTGATGTCGGTTATGCGAGCGTCAACCACTCGCTGATCGACCACGCGCCAGTGTTCAATGTCGCCGCCCACCAGATCGAGCTGAACGCGCTCACCCTCATTCAACCGATCCAGAAAACGGAAGTGGGTGTCGCGATGGGCAGCAATTATTCGATGTCCACTGGGCCCGACTTCCATCCCCGGGCCCCAGGCCAGCACCGGCGTGTCGGCGCCCTTCAGAACCAGGTGGTCGATTTCCAGTGCCGGCACTTGGAGTCGGGCAACCGGATAACTAATCGCATCGGGCCAAGGAGCAACCGGCTGCTCGCTGGCAAGCGACCGCGACCAGGCGCGCTCCAGCAGAACTTGGCCTAACCAGGCCTTGGCGTGAACACCGGTCGCAGCGGTGATCTGCCAAACGGCGACCGCCAGGAGACAGCAGATCAGTAGCGGGCGGATCATATCGAGGGTTCCGAGCCACCGTCCCGACTGACAATGGGGTGCAGGATCATCAGTGCCACTAGAACCAGAGCCAGCAGAGCGCGAATCAGACGCTCGAACGAGCCCGCATCGGTGGCCGGCATGGCCCGCGCCAGCACGGCACCTCTGCCCTGCCCGTTGTCAGCCAGAAAGCCCGGCACATCCTGTCGCTGCAATGCCGCATCGCGCGAGCGCTTGGGCGTTTTATCCACGGCAACCAGACTGGTGTAGGGGCTCAGCAGCTGATAGTCGATTGCTAGGTCGATGATGCGCTGACGAGCCTCGTCTTCGGTGGTCTCATATCCCGCTCGATCCAGTTCCCGCTGGATGGCCTGTCGACCCCAATAGGCCACTACGCCAGGCGCGGTCAGAAACGTTTCCAGCGGGATGACCTGCTGCCAAGGCTGACCGTCGCTTAAGCCCGTAACCAGTAAATCACCACTGATCCGATCGCCACGTGCGGCGACAAGTAGAGGCTGGCCCGTGTAGAGATCGGGCATTACCTCGGGCACGACCTCAACATCGTTCGGCCAGTGCAGCTCGATGTCATGCAGCACCGGACTAGTCAACTCCGCGACCAGTTCGCTCATGCGCATCTGGACCTGCCATAGGTCTGCGATCAACACCGTGCTGCCGCGCCCAAAACGCGCCAGATCGGACATGAACTGGGAATTGACGCCGTGCCCGATGCCGACGGTAAACAAGCGAGAGTCACCGATCGTTTCCCGGACACGATTGATGATCTCGGCCGTGTTGCCGACCTGGCCGTCTGTGACAAATACGATCTGCGGCAGATAGCCCGCGGTGACGCCCTGCCGCATAGCCTGGCTCAGCGGCTGCAGCATTTCCGTGCCGCCATCGGCTTGGAGGCGACTGACGAAGTCTCGAGCCTGGCGAAGATTTGCGCTGCTGGCATCTACCGGCGCGGTAAACAGTGCGTTGGCCGCGTTGTTGAATTCAATCAGGTTGAATCGATCCTGGGCGGCCAAGCTATCCAGGGCAAAAAGGAGGGCGTCCTTGGCCTGCTCGATCGACTCGCCCTGCATGGAGCCGGAGGTATCGATGATCAGCGTGACTTCACGCCGGGTCTGGAACGCGGCGAACTGCTCGGGTGGGATCAGCATCAGCAGGGCGTGGTCCTGATTGCCGAGGCGCTGAAGAAAGACCGTCGATTCCACGTGCTCGTGTCTGGCCGGGCGCCAGACCAGCTCAAAGTCCTTGTGCGGGTTGGCGCTTGCACCATCCAGCGTGACCCGCCAGGATCCACGATCGTAGCGCTTGTCGATCAGATGGTGACTGGATTCCAGCATGGCCAGCGGAATTCCTGTCGTCAACGCGACCCGCAGGGCAATCGGGTTGGTTGATTCCAGCGGGCCGACCAGCTCGGGCGTGATTCGCGATGCATCCGGCACCTGGCGTGTGTTTTCGGCCCAGCCACCGCCGTCCTGGGGCGACCCTTGCTCAGTCGGCGTCGACGCTCCGGGGATATAGGGCGGCGCGATGCTCAACGGAAAGCGAAGTCTAAACTCGCCGTGGCTGTAGTCGATGCGCTGGCGATATCCAATCTGCACTTCGACCACCTCTCCAGGTGCAATATTGGCGATGCTGGTCGAGAAGAGATTGGCGCGTTCCTGCTCGATCAGGCTCGCGACTCGGCCCTCCGCTCGAGCGGTTTCATAAGTAATTCGCGCCTGCTGACGCTCCTGAATCTCGCCTTCGATTATGCGGTTGCCGACCACTACGCTCAGACTCTCTACCGCAACATCATCAGGTAGCGGAAAGACGTAGCGTCCCTCGGCCCAGTCCGGGCTGTCATTGAGAAACTGCTGACGAATGATCGTATGGGCCAGCATGCCGGTCACCTCGATATCGATGTCTGTGACCATGGCCATCGTCGATACGCGATCCTGCCCTGTGTCTAGCCAGAGCATGGCCTGCCCCGGATCCTGATCCTGAGCGAAGCCAGCACGTTGAACTGCCAGCACCATGAGCGTCATTAGAAAACAGCGGAAAATGAACATGCGGGGGTCTCCAGCGGATTGAGTGTCAACGGAGACAGTTCAACCCGCCGGGCTGGCGGCCACGCGGCCGGGATGTGGCGATTCCCTGATCAAATGTGGCGAAGATGTGGCAGAGACTTCGGCGATGGGTAAAAAAGCCTTCAACCCAAAGGCGCACCAAGGGCAAGACGTTAAGCAACAGGGGTTTGAATTTAACTAGATCGTTTCGCCGTTACCTTCATGTCCTTCGTGGTTAAGCGCCTTCGGCTTTTGAACTTTTCGCAAACGCCTTTGCCCATGACTTGCAGCTGAACCCAATAATCCCGACACTGAACTAATGAGCTCCAGAACAATCGCAATTGTTGAAGACGAGGCGCTAATTCGCGACAACTATCGCGAGGCGCTCGAGCGCTATGGCTTCCAGACGGTGGGCTTGCCGGACCGTGCGCGGGCGCAGTCGCACTTCGAGGATCGATTGCCGGATCTGGTGGTGATCGACATCGGACTAGGTGACGAGCCCGAGGGCGGCTTCGAACTTTGCCGCTGGCTGCGTGGACGCTCAGCCGAACTGCCGATTATCTTCCTGACCGCACGCGATAGTGATCTGGACGCCGTTTCCGGTTTGCGCCTGGGCGCGGACGACTACCTGACCAAAGACATCGGCACTGGGCACCTTCTGGCTCGGATCATCGCCCTGTTTCGGCGCATGGACGCCCTGCGGCAGACCCAGCCCAGCACTCGCAGCCTCAGCGCGGGAGCACTGAAGCTCGATCCAGACGCGATTAGCGCGCGCTGGCACGACAAGACTGTCGCGCTGACCGTGACCGAATTCTGGATGGTCCACGCACTGGCCCGCCATCCGGGTCACGTCAAGACCCGCGCCCAGTTGATGGACTCGGCGAGCCTGGTCGTCGACGACACCACCATCACTTCGCACATCAAGCGGATTCGCCGAAAGTTTCAGGCTCTCGACGCTGAATTCGATGCGCTGGTGACCGTGCACGGTGCCGGGTATCGCTGGCAGGCTAGCGCCTGAACCAATGACGCTTCGCACCCAGCTGCTGCTGATTGCTGTGCTCATCCTTGCCCTGCCCCTGAGCGGCTGGCAGTTTGCGCGCCAGGTCGAACGCATGCTGCGGACAGGTCACGCCGAGGCACTGGAATCCGCGGCTCGCACCGCCGCACGGCAGCTTGCCGAGACGGCCGAATTCGATACGCTCCAGCTCGATAGGCCCGGCATTTTCGTCCACCGACCGGTAAATCCTCCTTTTCTTGACGGCTACGCCGACGACTGGGTAGGTTTTGTCAGTCCCCAAGCGAGACAGGTCGCTTCGAGCGTGCAGGCCCTCGTCGCCGAAAGCGGACGCAGTCTGCATCTCCTCTTTGAGGTCGACAGTGATGCTCAGATCTATAGTCGCCCTGGCCTGCGTGACGGTGACCAGCTGATCCTGGAATTCCGGGGTGCCGATGGCCGTCTCGCGCGGGTCGAACTGGCGCCGATGGCCCCAGGCTTTATCGAGACGCGGGGCCGAAATGCGCAGGGCTGGCCGCGCATCCAAGGCTACTGGCAACCGCGCGCCCGAGGCTGGACCGTGGAGCTGCAGCTGCCGGACCCCGGAGAAATCAGCGCATTGACCTGGATTGTCGTGGACGCGCGCGAGCAGAACCGTGAGTCTGATCCACGATTGATCAAGTCCGAAGGCCAGCTGCGTTTAATTCGAACTCGACCAGCGCTAGCCGATTCGCTGCTCCGGATGCTGCCCGATCAGACCCAAGCCTGGATCACCCTGCCTTCGGACTGGGTCATTGCCCACGCGGAGCGTCCCGCCGACTCACCTCGGCGCGAGCTTGAATCGGGCTGGATCGATACCTGGCTGTTCGAAGGCCTGGCCAACGATTCCATTCGCGCCGGACCCGGGCACGACGCCAGCACCATTCGAATCAGCGTTCCTGAGCTGATCGATCGGTCCTCCGCCAGCTTCTGGGCCACGCGGCTCGATCAACCCGGCGTTGTACTCACGGCCGGCGCGGCGATCGAACGCAACGGCCAGCGCTTAGGGACTCTCGTGCTTGAGCGCGAGGCCGATCAGCTCCTGCTCGACAGCAATCGGGCTGTGCTTCGGCTGCTGGGCATCAGCCTGGGTGTGTTCGTGCTCGTGGTGCTTATTCTGTTCGGCTATGCGACCTGGCTGTCAGAGCGAGTGCGTCGCCTGCACGACGGACTGGAAGCCGCGGTCGGTGACGATGGGCAGGTCAGGCGCGGCCTGGCGGCCTCGAAACGAGGCGACGAGCTGGGTGATCTGGGGCGCAGCGTGGCGCGACTCCTGGCGCGCTTGCGGGAGCACCAGAACTATTTGCGCACCCTAGCCGACAAGCTGGCACACGAGCTAAGGACGCCGCTCGCCATGATTCGATCCTCCCTTGATAACCTGGAGGCGGTCGACGATCCAGCAGCGATTGCGCGATACCGACAGCGCGCTAGCGAAGGCAGCGATCGCCTCAATCGCATTTTCCAGGCGATGAGCCAGGCTGCAAGAATCGAGGAAAGCCTCAGCCAGGAAGACTTCGATATCGTCATCCTGAACGACTATCTCCAAAATTACTTGGCCGCCTGCCGCGACACCTATCCAGAACGCCGCTTTCGCCTGATCCAGGGCCAGGCAAGCGTTTCAGCAAGCATCGCACCGGACCTGCTGGCCCAGCTACTCGACAAGCTGATCGACAATGCTGTCGATTTCAGCCCCGAGCACAGCACCATTCGATTGCGCTTGCGCGCCAGCGGCCAGCGGATCGAGCTGGATGTCGAAAACGACGGCCCGCCCTTGCCCGAGAACAAAGAAACGCTGTTCGACTCGATGGTCTCGGTACGCGCAAAAAAGAATCACGAAGTCCACCTGGGCCTTGGGCTTAGCATCGTGCGCCTGATCGCCGAGCACCATGGCGGCACGATTCAGGCCAGTGATCTTGCCAATGGCGTCCGTTTCCGACTTGTCTTGCCCTTGGCTTGATCAATACACGCTTTGAGTCACAACGAGTTCACTGATCGCCGCCCCACATGCGCGGCAGGACGTCGATCTGGTTGGCGGCGCGCCTGTGCCATATGGCCATGCCCGCATGGCCGATGATCAATGCCAGGAGAACCCAGCCCATCTCGCCATGGAGCAAGCCACCGAGTGAGACCATCCAATCGATCCGTTGCCCGTCCCAACCGGAAAACAAGGGAATCCCAAAAGGCTCGAAAGCGCGTCCCGATCCGTACTGACGCAATAACGCGATGCAGGGCACTAGAAAGGTCATCAGATAGAGCGTAATCTGCCCGGTCAGGGCAGGCCAGTGCACGGACGGCGGTCGATGCGCTCGCTGGCTGATTGCCCAGACGACGCGCAGAATCAGCACCACCAGTAGTAGAAAACCCAGCGGTCGATGGGTCGACCAGAGGAATTGTTCAGCTGCAGAATCCTCGAAGAACTTCCGCGCCAGAGCGCTAGCAAACTGCCAGCTCAACAGGGCCACCATGCCCCAGTGAAATGCCCGGGTCACCCGCCCGTAGCGCTCCGTATTATCCTTCCACCTCACGATAGTTTCCTCAACAGTCACCGTAATGGGGCAAAGATTACTTCATCTCGAGTCCATTATCGGAGCGGAAAAAAATCAAAACGCTACCTACGACTACTTCGATTTAGGACGCGGGCGACGATTGGAGTGACCGGCTTTACGAGCGGCGCGGCTCTGAACCGGACGGCGCTTGGGCGGGCGCCGGCCCTCATTACCACTATCAGCGGACTCGCCCTTCTTGCGGTAGCTGTCGTCGGGTCGACTCTGTTCCTGCTCGCCGCTCCCGTGCGGCTTTGGCCTGGGCTTGAAGTTAGACCTGGAGTTGGACTTGCCGTCCCGGTCCTGATCGGGCTTCCAGGTTTCACGGATTGGCCCCCCGTCACGCTTCGGTCCTCCGCTCGACTTCGCCGGCCGGGTGCGCGGGCTGCGACGATCTTGCCCCTTCTTTTGCGGGTGATCCTGGCGCTGCTGCGGATAACTGCTGCGGTCAGAACGGCCGCCGCCGGGGCCAGAATCAGGTCGGATGTCCATCGCCTGCCCGGCGACCCGGACCCGTTTGAGAACACCCAGGGTCGCTTCAGGCAGATCGGCAGGAAGGTCGACCAGGGTGAATTGATCACGGATTCGGATGCGACCGATGCGCGATGCATCGATGCCCGATTCATTCGCAATCGCGCCGACGATGTTGCCGGTCCGTACGCCGTGAACGTTGCCGACTTCGATGCGATAAGGCCGCAGACCCTCGTCAGACTGCGACTGCGGCTTCGGACCGCGCTCCCTGGGGCGACGCTCGCCGCGATCGGCGCGCTCGCGCTGCGGGCGCTCACGGTGCGGACGCGGCTCAGGTTCGCTCAGGAACAGCTCGTCACCGCCGCGGGCCAGGCGGGCCAGTGCCGCAGCAATATCAAGCATATCGGCATCCGTATCCTCATGACAGGCTTTGGCCACCTCGCGATACATCGACAGATCTTCATTTTCGAGGGCGTGCTTCACGGCCGCCCTGAACCGGCGCACGCGCTCCTGATTCACGTCGGCCACCGAGGGCACGCCCATCTCCTCGATCGGCTGTCGAGTCGCACGTTCGATAGCTCGCAGCATCCCGCGCTCACGCGGAGCGACGAACAGAATGGCCTTGCCCGAACGACCGGCTCGACCGGTGCGGCCGATCCGGTGCACATAGGCTTCCGTGTCGTATGGAATGTCGTAATTGACCACGTGGCTGATGCGCTCGACGTCCAGCCCGCGTGCGGCCACGTCGGTGGCCACCAGAATATCGATCTCGCCGCTCTTGAGACGCTCAACGTACTGCTCGCGCTGCTGCTGCGGAACATCACCATTGAGTGCCGCGGCCGAAAAGCCGCGCGCGTTCAGGCGCTGTGCCAGCTCCTCGGTCGCGACTCGGGTGCGGGCGAACACGATCATGCCGTCAAACTCCTCCACTTCGAGGATGCGGGTTAGGGCATCGAGCTTGTGGAGACCGCTGACCAGCCAGTAGCGCTGATGAATGGTGGCGGCCGTGGTGGTTGAGGCCTTGATCGTGACGTGCTCGGGATTTTTCAGGTAGCGATCAGCGATGCGCCGAATCGCAGACGGCATAGTCGCCGAGAATAGCGCGATCTGGCAGTCCTCCGGCATCTTAGCCAGCACCGCTTCGACGTCGTCGATGAAGCCCATGCGCAGCATCTCGTCGGCCTCATCGAGCACCAGGGTCGAGAGCTGGCTGAGGTTCAGCGTGCCCTTATTCAGATGATCGATCACGCGGCCCGGCGTGCCGACCACCACGTCGGCGCCGCGACGCAAACCGGCCAGCTGCGGACCATAGGCCTGGCCACCGTAGATCGGCAGAACGTGGAATTTCGGCAGGCCTCCAGCATAGCGCTGGAATGCTTCGGCAACCTGAATAGCAAGCTCGCGAGTCGGCGTCAGCACCAGCGCGCAGGGCCGAGCTTTGGAGGGTTCGAGTTGCGACAGCACTGGCAGCGCAAACGCCGCAGTCTTCCCGGTGCCGGTCTGAGCCTGCCCAAGCAGATCACGCCCCTTAAGCAAGGCCGGAATGGTGGCAGCCTGAATCGGTGAGGGAGCCTCGTAGCCCAGGCTCTTGACTACCTCGAGGATAGCCTTCGGCAGGCCGAGGTCAGCGAAGCTCACCGAGTCGACAGGAGACTTCGAAGGATCGTCCTGAATGGAGTCGGACATGGATACAGGCCTTGCGGAACACGATAGGACGTCCATGATAGTCGATCTCGCCCACGTCTCTTCGCTTCGTGCTCGCTTTGAGCCGCCCGATCGTTCCGCTCAAACGCAGCGCTATTCCCCATACACCTCGTCTGACCTCGGGTCGAAGGCGAACGCCTTCTCAAGGTCTGCGTAGAGCTGTTTCTGTCGCTCAGTCTTTGCCTCGGGAACCACGATCTTGAGAATCGCGTACTGGTCGCCCGGTGTCGCGCCAGGCAGACCGCGGCCCTTGAGTCGAAACTGCTTGCCACTAGAGCTGCCGGGGGGCACTGTCAGTCGGATTCGACCGCTCAGAGTGGGCACCGTCACCTTGGCGCCTAATGCGGCTTCCCACGGTGCAACCGGTAGCTGCATCCGCAGGTCGTGCCCATCGACCTCGTAGAGGCGATGCGGCTTGACAGCGACCTTTAGGTAAAGATCCCCCGCTGGCCCGCCGTTCACGCCGGGCTCGCCCTGTCCGCGCAGGCGGATTTGCTGGCCATCGGTCACGCCGGCTGGAATACGCACTTCGAGCTCCTGCGGCCGGGTCTGCCGTATCCCGCCTCGGCTCGACACGGCTCGGTTGAGCGTGATGCGACGAACGCCGCCTTCGAATGCGGTCTCCAGATCAACTTCAATGCGCGCATTGTGGTCGCGGCCGGCCTGCTGACGCGCAGGCCGCCCGGGCTGACCACGGGCGAAACCGTTGCCGAATCCGCCGCCGAACAGGCTAGAAAAGAAATCGCTGAAACCTGACAAATCCTCGGGGCTGAAACCAGCGCTACCTTGGCCCTGCCAGCCGGGCGGTGGTTGAAAATCATCGCCCTGCCGCCAGCCGCCGCTGCGCACCTGGTCGTAGGCTTTGCGCTTTTCGGGATCCTTCAGGGCTTCATACGCTTCACCGACCTCCTTGAAACGTTCCTCCGCCCGGTCCTCTTTGCTGACATCGGGGTGAAACTTGCGCGCCAACTTTCTGTAGGCGCGCTTGATCTCATCCTGGCTAGCGCTGGCTTCCACGCCGAGTATCTTATAATAATCCTTGAATTTCATGGTCTTATCTGCCCAACGTCACTGGCTTTGAATTGGAGTGCAGGAGCGTAGAATTCAAGCATCCGGCTTAAATATTCTGATCGGCACAGCATTCAGCCTCCCTTTGTAGCCAGCGCAGACGCGGATGCTCGGCTGCCATCTCATCATCAAGCGTCGACAACGCCTCGATCAGGCCTTGCCGATCGCCCCGAAGCAGGGAACTTAGTGCTTCGGCTTCGTGCAATCGCCAGCCGCCCAGGGACAAAGATTGCCGGATCGACAAGCACTCGTCCGCATCCTGGCCCGCACCCTCTGAGTCAAGTTTCTGACCGACAACGGCGCGTTCGCACAAGGCTTGGGCGAGAAAGCCCTGCGCGACGGGTCCGCTGGCGCGCAGGGCCTCGATCAGCCCGCTCAGCTCATCATGCACCGCCCGCAATTGAGCGACGTCTTCACTCAAGGCTCGCGCCGTCGCGCTTCCAACCCGCGCAAGCAGCGTGTAGGGATGTGATTCTCCGACCGTTTGGACGAAAATCTGCTCCGCCGAGGCAAAGGCCTGATCCGAGCTCAGCGGTTGCCCCCGTGCTAGCGCCAGCTCGCCATACCCGATCAGCGTGCTGGCATAGTCCGGCGTGCCTTCACCGACAAAGCGAGCCATCATGTCGCGGGCCTCGACGAGCAGATCCTCGGCCCGATCCAGCTCACCACGAACAAGCAAGAGGCGGGCGAACTGACTCATTGCCGCCGCCAGAGCCCCTGACTCCCCCAGCCGTTCGCGCCTGAGTTCGATGATGCGCTGGAAGCGAGCAGTCGCTTCGTCCGAGCGGCCCAGGCGATCAAGAACCACGGCCAAATTTTGCAGATTCGACATCGCATCGGGGGATTCGCCCCGCCCCAGCGACAGCCACAACGCCTCAGCGGCCTCCATATGGCGGACGGCCTCGTGGAACTTGCCCCCCATGATGTAGGTCGCGGCCAGATTGGATTCAGCCCAAGCCAGCATCGGACGCGGACCGGTAGACGCTTGCTGAGCCAGTGATCGAGCTCGCTGGAGGTCTTCGACCGCCCCGGTCCAGTCGCCGCGCAGCCGTTTCAGTCGGCCACGAGTCTGGAGTGAGTTCGACAGACGCTCCGGGTGGTCACCGGGGAAGGACTCAACGAGGCGGACCGCCTCGTCGGCCAATTCGAAGCCATCTTCGACCTTGCCCTGACGATGCCGCACCAGAGCCAAGTTATGCACGAGCTTAGCGCGCAGCGCAGGAGACGATCTGAGTTCTGAAGCGTTCGGTCCCTCGATGTCCTCGAGACTTCGCGTCAGCAGCGATTCAGCTGAGGCCCAGTCGTCCAGCGAGATCAGAATTTCGGCCAGGGCCATTCGAATTTCCAACAGGGTTTCCGGGTCGTTTTGCAGCCAGGCTTCGGCGGCAACGGCGGTCTCATCTAGGAGTTCGCGGGCGCTTAACTCATCGTTTCCGCTGAGCTGACTGACCTCGCGAAACAGAACGATCAACCGATCCTTAACTGCCAGCGTGACGTCGGCTTCGTGACGGGCCACGTCGCGCTCTTGGGCCACAACGCGCGCCTGCCAGACCAGGCCCGACACGCCGCCCACAAGGGTCAGGAGCCCTAGCCCTCCAAACAACGCCGTCATGCGGTGACGGCGGACCCAGAACCCGAACCGCGTCGCTAGCGAGGTGCGCCGTGACTCGACCGGTCGATCGTCCTGCAGCCGCTCGATGTCCTGGAGCAGCGCGTTGACGGTGGGATAGCGCTGGTCCGGACTCTCTGCCGTCGCCTGGGTGATGATGGACTCAAGATCATTCAGGCGTCGAAAGCCCGACCAGATCGAACGCAGGCGATTCCCTCCTTCAGTGTCTTCGTCACCGCAGGATTCGCGCAGCATCCAGCGCAGCACCGCGCCAAGGCTGAAGATATCGCTGGCCGTCGACACGGGCTCGCCCTTGAGCTGCTCGGGCGCCGAAAAGCTCGGCGTCATTGCGCTTGGCATGCGCGCATCGGTCGAGGCGTCGAGCAGCTGGGCTACGCCGAAGTCAAGGAGCTTGGCCTGACCATCGCGCCCAACGGCCACGTTGGCAGGCTTGATATCGCCGTGCACGACCAGGGATCGATGGGCGAAGGCAACCGCTTCGCAGACCTGGGTAAACACGCTCAGGCAGGCCGACGGGCGCACGTCACTACCGTGAATCCACTCGCCAAGGGTACGACCGTCCACCCACTCCATGACCAGATAGGGCCGATCGTCTTCGGCCAGCCCCCCGTCGATCAGGCGGGCGATGCCGGGATGATTCAGTCGCGCGAGCAGCTCTCGCTCACTCTGGAGCAGGCGGGCCAGATTCTCGCGACGCGAGCGGATCAGCTTGATGGCCACCTGCATTTGGAAGGCGCCATCCGCGCGCTCGGCATGATAGACCTCGCCCATGCCGCCGGCCCCGATCCGGGCCAGAATGCGCCAGGGGCCCATGCGAGTTCCGCGAACCAGGGTTCGGGGAAATAAGTCAGTGCGCTCGGCCAACGCATCACCGACCATGTCACTTGCCGAGCGATCAATGACGCTATCGGGCTCTGCACCTGCGGCCAGCAGGCGTTCCAGCCAAAAACCCAGCCGGGGTGCACGTTCTCGACAGGCCTTGACGTAGGCGTCTCGCGCATCGCCCTCTCGCTCCAGCGCCTGGTCAAACAGGCGGTCTAGAAGGCGCCGACGATGCGGCGTTAAACGTCCACCGCGCGGACGTCCTGCTCGACTGACCATGCTCAGCCGTTCTCCTGCATGTCCATCAGCATCCAAGCCCTCGCACGCTCCCAGTGGCGCTGAACCGTACGCACCGAGATATCCAGCATTTCGGCAATCTCATCGGCCGTATAGCCGCCGAAGAATCGGGCAATCACCACCTCGGCCAGCTCCGGGCTGGCCTGCTCGAGCCGCTCCAGCGCCTCGTTGATCTGAAGCACCGAGGATTCGTCATGACTGTTCGGGTCGGCCACCAAATCGTCTTCGAGCTGCTCCGGCGTCTGGCCGGCGCCGCGTTTGGCGGCCAGCTTGCCGCGCGCGTGATCAACAATCAGCTGGCGAATCGCCAGATAAGACAAACGCTTGAGATGGAGACGATTGTGGATGGGCTGGCCAGAGGCCTGCCGCAGCTTGATGAAGGCCTCATGGACGAGCTCGGTCGTTTGAAGCGTGGGGCTGGCGCCCATGCGGGCCTGCTGACAGCGCGCCACCTGCCTCAAATCGTCGTAGATCAGGGGCAGGATATGGTCCATCAGATCCGGCGAATCTCGCAGCTCTTCAAGCAGCTGTGTGACATCTCCCTGAGCGGTATCAGACGGTTCGAGCACGTGAAATGGCCTTGCATGAAACGGTAGTCCAGTGTGCCACAGGGCCGTCCCTCAAACAGGCTCGAAGTGCAATTCACGGCGACGTAGCCATCCTGACAAAACTGTTTATTTGTACAGTTATACTGCCAGCATGACCGCCTACGCCGAACTGCACGCCCTGAGCGCTTTCAGCTTTCGACGCGCCGTCGCCCTGCCCCAGGAACTGGTTCAGCGTGCCCACGCCCTGGGCTATGAAGCCCTGGCCCTGACCGATGAGTGTTCGATGGCCGGGGTGGTGCGGGCCCATGAAGCCGCTCGGGACTGCGGCATGAAGCTGATCGTCGGCAGCGAGGTACGCCTGAACGACGATCTCCGACTGGTCTTGCTGGCGCCGAATCAGGCCGCCTACAGTCAAATCTCCCGTTTGATCACGCGCGCCAGGCGGCGCATGCCGAAGGGCCGCTACGAGGTTCGGCTCGAAGACCTGGACGAAGGACTCGACCAGGTGCTCGCCATCTGGCTGCCGAACCTGGCCGCAGCCAGCGGAGAGCAGGATGCGCCGCTGCAGGTCGATGCCTGGCATGCACAGGCCAAGACGCTCAAACCCCGCTTCGGCACCCGCCTGTGGATCGGTGCAGCGAGACTGCTGCAGCCCCTGGAAAGACGCCTGTTTCAGGCCCTGGATCGGCTTGGCGAACAACACTCTATTCCACGCCTGGCCTGCGGGGATGTGCGAATGGCGACTAGAGGCCAGCGAGCGCTCGGCGATGTCATGAGCGCTCTGGCCTGCCAGCGCCCGTTGCGCGAATGCGGGCTGGCGCTGGCCGCCAATGCCGAGCGCCATCTGCGCCCGATCAGCACCTTAGAAAAGATCTATCCGACGGCCTGGCTGGACGAGACCCTCGACCTGGCCGAGCGCTGCCGGTTCGACATGGGCCAGCTCAGCTACCGGTATCCGCGCGAGCTGGCGCCGGCCCCACTGACCCCGGCGCGCCACCTCCGTCAGCTGACCCTGGCCGGCATGCGCAAGCGCTACGGCGAGCGCGTGCCCGACGCGGTCCAGGCCCTAGTTGCCCGCGAGCTCAAGTTGATCGAGGAAATGGGCGTGGAGGCCTTTTTCCTGACCGTGCACGACATCGTGCGCTTCGCCCGGTCGCGCGGGATTCTGTGCCAGGGCCGCGGCTCAGCGGCCAATTCAGCCGTCTGCTATTGCCTGGGTGTCACCGAAGTCGACCCCTCAAAACAGCAACTGTTATTCGAGCGCTTCCTGTCCAAAGAGCGCAACGAACCACCAGACATCGACGTCGACTTCGAGCACGAACGACGCGAAGAGGTGCTGCAGTATATCTACGACAAGTACGGCCGCGAGCGGGCGGCGCTGGCCGCCACCGTGATCAGCTACCGGCCCAAGAGCGCGCTGAAGGACGTCGGCCGCGCGCTGGGCTTGGATCCCGTGCGGATGAACCGCCTGACCTCATCGCTGGCCTGGTGGGATCAGCCCGAAGTGTGGCCCGAGCGATTGCGCGAGTGTGGCCTGGATCCCGATGCGCCGGTCACCCGTCAGCTCTTGCACCTGACCCAGCAGCTGACCGGGCGACCGCGCCACCTGTCCCAGCACGTTGGCGGCATGGTGATTAGCGATGAGCCCTTACATCATCTAGTACCGGTGGAAAACGCCGCCATGGCCGATCGCACCATCATCCAGTGGGACAAGGACGATCTGGAAACCCTGGGCCTGCTCAAGGTCGACTGCCTGGCGCTTGGGATGCTGACGGTGATCCGCAAGGCGATGGATTACATTAATGAAGGCGCAAGGAGCAAGGCGAAAGGCGAAGGGCTCAAGGCGCAGCACAAACAAGAGCTATCGGATCAGCCGACAGACCAGGACTCGAATCCTGATTCCTTGAACCTTGAACCTTGTTCCTTGAACCTGGGTTCTATCCCACGCGAGGATCCGGCCACCTACGCCATGCTCAGCACCGGCGATGCGGTCGGCGTATTCCAGGTCGAGTCGCGGGCTCAAATGGCCATGCTGCCGCGGCTCAAGCCTCGCTGTTTCTATGACCTGGTCATCGAGGTCGCGATCGTGCGGCCCGGACCGATCCAGGGCGATATGGTCCACCCCTACCTGGAGCGGCGTGCCGACCCCGAAAAGGTGTCCTACCCCTCACCCGATCTGGAGAAGGTGCTAAAACGCACCCTGGGCGTGCCGATCTTCCAGGAGCAGGTGATGCAGATCGCCATCGTGGCAGCCGGTTTCACGCCGGGTGAGGCCGACCAGCTGCGCCGGGCGATGGCGGCCTGGAAGCGCCGCGGCGGCCTTGAGCCCTTCCGTGACAAGCTAATGGACGGCATGGAACGGCGCGGCTATCCGGCCGACTTCGCCGATCGCATCTTCTCGCAGATCAAGGGTTTCGGCGATTATGGTTTTCCCGAATCCCACGCCGCCAGCTTCGCCCTGCTGACCTACTTCTCCGCCTGGCTGAAATGCCACCATCCGACCGCCTTTGCCTGCGCCCTGCTCAACAGTCAGCCGATGGGTTTCTACGCGCCAGCCCAGATCATCAACGATGCCCGGCGCCATGACGTACGCGTGTGGCCCATCGACGTACGCTTTAGCGTCTGGGACAGTCAGCTGGCCCAAAGCGCCGGAAGAGCGCCGACGAGCGACGAGAACGCGCTCGGACTGCGCCTTGGACTGCGAATGATCAAGGGACTGAATGAGACGGCCGGCGCGCGCATCGTTCAAGCGCGAGAATCTGGAGGTTTCGATAGCATTCAGGATCTGGTCGAGCGTTCGGCCCTCGACCGCGGCCAGATTCGAGCCCTGGCCGACGCGGGCGCGCTCAAAGGTCTGGCTGGCCACCGCGGACGAGCCCGCTGGGAGGCGCTGGCCAGCCGGCGCCAGGGCGATCTGCTGGCCGGCTGTGAGATCCGCGAAGAGCGAGTCACCATTCGCCCCCCCGATCACCAAGATACAATGCTCGATGACTACGCCAGCACGGGCCTGAGCCTGGACCACCATCCGGCCGCCCTGGTCCGGCCCCAGCTCGGCCGCGACCTCAAGCGCGCCCGCGAGCTCGCCGCCATCGCCAACGATAGCCGCATCCAGGCGGTCGGCCTGGTCACCCACCGCCAGCGCCCCGGCACCGCTTCGGGCGTCGTCTTCCTGTCGCTGGAAGACGAAACCGGCATCATCAACGTGATCGTCTGGCCCAAGCTGCTGGAGCGCTACCGCAAGGAAGTGCTGGAAGGCCAGCTGCTGCGCGTGGCCGGCACCCTGCAGAACGCCAACGGCACCCAGCATCTGGTTGCTCGGCATCTGGTCTGCGAAGACCATCGATTGGCGCGGCTTAGCAGTCGGTCGCGGGATTTTCATTGAAGTGGGCGGGGGTTTCGCTGCGCGAGGCTTTGGAAACTCAAAGGCGCTTGGTTGGATTCCGCTTTGCGGAATGAGGGTCAAAGGCTTTCGCTCACGCGCGTTCCGCGCTTTCTGAGCGAGTTTCTTTTGGCAGACGATCCAAAAGAAACCAAAAGATCTGGTGCCCACGACCTCGCCGGCTGCGCCGGTGCCCAGAGTCGCGCCGGTTGGAACGGGTGGTCATGCTTGAACTCGCTCCGCTCAGACAGGCATGCCCACAAAGACTCCGTTCCGCCCTGCGCGCCTCCGGCGAGTGTCCAGGGCACGAAAGGCAGTAGACGAGCCATCACGTGCAGCCGCCGACGCTCAAGATCTTCGTGCCTTACATGCAAACCATCCATTCGCTTTCACCTGCACCTCACTCGGCCCAGTAATGGAGCGAGCGAAGTGACGCTCTGAGTGATCTTGTCTTTGCCTTAGCCCTTGACGCTCGTTGAGTAGCGGAAGGCGGAACGAAAGGCTTTTGGGCTCGCCTGTTTGAGCGAAGCGTAGCGGAGTGAGTTTAAGCGAGACCATTTCGTTCCGACTGAGCAACGGAGTGTCCGGCCGCAGGCCGGCGAGGTCGTGGGCGTCAGATTTTTTGGTTTCTTTTGCATCGTCTGGCAAAAGAAACTCTCCGTGCAAGCGAAGCGACGGCGAAACGCTCTTATCCGCGCAAGCGGACCCAACAAGCGCCTTTGACTTTAATGCCGCGCAGCGAACATCCAAACCATTCGCTACACTGCCAACCATGTGCGGACGCGTCGGAATAGCCTACAGCTGGAAACAACTCTGGGAGACTTTCA
>Ga0207419_1000118_pt1 | contig 61995 bp, 51 predicted proteins | sample ElkSloMetagenome_4_FD_184723 | JGI IMG/M metagenome (GOLD analysis project Ga0207419, IMG submission 184723) | Hot spring microbial communities from Elkhorn Slough, Monterey Bay, USA - MD2A (version 2) | ecosystem: Environmental > Aquatic > Marine > Intertidal zone > Estuary: Microbial mat ...
GGGGGGGGAGACGAGGCGATGGCCGACGCCCGGGACGTCTCGTGGGGTCCCACCGGCACACCCGGTCGACTCGTGATCGTCGGCGGCGGACTCGACGCGGACACGGAATCGGTCTACCGGGCGGTTCTGGAGGCGCGTGAGGGTGACGGACCATTCTGTGTCATGCCCACGGCCTCGGGCGTGCCCGATCAGTCCATGAATTCCTCGATCGATCGCTTCCGGGAGTACGGCGCCGAGTTCGAGCAGGCGGATCTCGAAGTGACCGGGATCTGGATCACCACCGAGAACATGGAGGCCGCCTCCGCCCCCGCGGTGGTCGATTCGATCGCGGCGTGCTCGGGGTTCTGGTTCGTGGGTGGGGCTCAGTCCCGTATCGTCCGGGCCTTCCGGCCCGCCGAGGGAGACACGCCCGCCTACGATGCGCTCATGCGAAGGTGGAACGAGGGTGCCGTCGTGGCCGGATCCAGCGCGGGTGCCGCGATGATGAGCTCGCGGTCGATCGGCGGCGGCTCGCCCGAGGAGGCGCTGGACGTCGGCGTGGCGAGGGACGCCGACGGCGACTGGGAAGCCGACGGGGACGGCGTCTGGGTCCTCCCCGGAATGGACTTCGTCCCGTGGGCGATTCTGGGTCAGCACCATCTGGCGCGGGGTCGGTGGGGCCGTCTCGTGGTCGCGACCATGGTGGAGAACGACGACCTGGGCCTCGGGATCGACGAGAACACCGCCGTCGTCGTGGATCACGGGCCGGACGGACCGATGGGGGAGGTCGTGGGCGCCTCGAGCGTCCTGGTGGTCGATGTCTCCGAGGCGGAGGTCGATCCTGCGGCACGCACCGCGCAGGGGATTCGCCTCGAGCTGCTCGGGGCGGGGGACCGGATCGATCTCTCGACCGCCGAGGTCACACGGCGCACGATCGACCGGTTCACACCCGAGGGCGGAATCGACCGCACGGCGAGCGGGGATCCCGACGCTCTCCTCATGGAACCGACCCTGGAGGAAATCGTCGACGATCCCTTCGCGCGCTGGGCGTTCCTGCATCTCCTTCACCAGCTGGCCACCAGCGAGACCTTCTCGGAGGTGACGCTGGATGGGGGCGCGCGTGCGCTCTATCTGCGTCCCGGACGCGGTGCCGTCGCGCTCGCCGACCCGACGGGGGAGCCGGTCGAGGGCGCCGGGACGCCCTACGGGCTCTCGGTGGGCCCGATCCTGCTGGATGTGCGCATGCCCGGGATGTAGTCGTTGCGCCTCCCACGCTCCCGGCGTGCGCGGGGATGTCCGGACGGGTCGCGATCGCACGAGCGGTCGCGACCCGTCATCACATGAGTCGGCCCCGATCCCTCGAACGGACTCGGGCGGTTCCGCCGACCACCATCGCGGCCGCGACGAGCGTGAGGTTCTTGATGATGTACTGTCCCTCGAGTGTCAGGCCGAAGGGGAAGTCGGTGAAGGTGACCTCCGGGAGTACGAACAGGGGGAGCGCGGTTCCGGGCATCTGGAGGAACATCAGCAGGACCGCGATCCGGAGGGTAGGCCGATAGAGAAGAAAGAGGCCGATGAGCACCTCCCACCACCCGAGGATCGGGTAGAAGAGATCGAAGGGTACCCAGGTCACCGTGTCCCGCACCAGATCGTGGGCCGGGCTCATGTCCACGATCTTCAGCGCCCCGAACCAGACGAAGACGACCGAAAGGGAATAGCGCAGCAGGCGGACGCCGATCCGGTCCATGAAGGATGCGATCGCCCGGTCGATGGGGTCGAGTCGATGCCAGTTCTTGCCGATCGGGCCGCGATTCGGCACGTACGGAATCTGGAGCCCGCCGGTACCTTCCGGTCCCCGGGCTGCCGGTCCGTCGTGACCGGTCGGATCCTCGGACTGCGCCTCCCTCATGTGAAATCCTCCCACTCGTATAGGGGGAAAACCCTTACAGCACGACCCCTGCGGTCCACTGTAAAGTGGACGTGTCACCTCCCGCTGTAAGGAAGTATGGACACTACGCTCTCACAGATGCTGCAGGCGCCGAACACGGCGCAGGCGGCACCGACGCCGCAGCCGCGCATCGAGCCGCATGCGACCGACGCCGAAGCCCTCATCGGGCCGAACGCCGTCACGCGCACGCTCGACGCTGTAAGTGAACGCCTCGGAGGGCGGATGGCCAAGACCCTCCGTGAGGCGGCCGGCGTTCCCGTATCGGTCCCCGAGGTGATGGTTCCGGAGCAGTGGTTCGAGCGACTCGTCGCCGAACTCCGGAGCCGGACGCCCGAGAACACCTCTCGCGAGATCCTCCGCGCGGCCGGTCGGGCCACCGCGAGCTACGTGAAGCAGAATCGGATTCCGGCCCCCGCGCGGGGTCTGCTGCGGATGCTGCCCTCCCGGCTCGCCCTGCCTCTGCTGCTCGTCGCCGTGGGCCGGCACGCCTGGACCTTCGCCGGACGCGGTGCGTTCTCGCACGCGGATGGTCACCTCGTGCTCTCCGACCCACCGACCTGCCGGTCGGCGTCGGAGGGTCGCCCGGGTCCGGGCACCACCGCCCGTCACATCTCAGCCGGCACCACCCCCGACGACGCCCCGAGCGGCGTCATGGGTGGCGCCTACTACGAGGCCGCCTTCGAAGGCATCCTCTCGCTCGCCGCCCCGGACGTACGCGTTCGCGAGGTGGCGTGCATCCGAGCGGGGGCCCCGGCCTGCCGCTTTCGTCTCGATCGCCTTTCCCGGCACACCTGAACGGAGTATCCGATGCGCATCGTCCTCATTCATCCGAACTATCACTCCGGTGGCGCCGAGATTGCCGGGAACTGGCCGCCCGCCTGGGTCGCGTACCTCACGGGGGCGCTCCGAAAGGCCGGCTACGACGACGTCACCTTCATCGATGCGATGACCAACGAGCTGGAGGACGACCAGCTCGAGGAAGCACTGCGCGCGATCGAAGACCCCGACGTCATCGGGTGTACCTGCATCACGCCGAGCATCTACAAGGCGCAGGAGACGCTCGAAATCGCCCGCCGGGTCCACCCCGGGGCGGTGACCGTCCTCGGCGGGACGCACGCCACCTTCATGTACGCTCAGGTGCTGGGGGAGGCCCCCTGGATCGACTACATCGTGCGTGGAGAGGGCGAGGAGATCCTCGTGAACTTCGTTCAGGCGCTCGAGGAGGGCCGGCTGCAGCGCGACCGCCGTGAGATCCGCGGAATCGCCTTCCAGGACGGCGACGAGATCGTGGCCACCCCGGCCAACCCGCCCATCCAGGATCTCGACACGCTCTCGCCGGACTGGTCGATCCTCGAGTGGGACAAGTACACGTACATCCCGCTCGACACGCGGGTCGCGATCCCGAATTTCGCACGCGGCTGTCCGTTCACCTGCTCCTTCTGCTCGCAGTGGAAGTTCTGGCGTACGTACCGGACGCGTTCGCCCGAGAAGTTCGTGGACGAAATCGAGACGCTCGTGCGGGATCACGACATCGGATTCTTCATCCTGGCCGACGAGGAACCGACGATCCACCGGGAAAAGTTCGTGGAGATGTGCGAGGAGCTGATCGAGCGGGATCTCGGGATCCACTGGGGCATCAACACCCGGGTGACCGACATCCTTCGCGACGAGGAGCTGCTGCCGCTGTATCGAAAGGCGGGGCTCGTGCACGTGTCGCTGGGGACGGAGGCGTCGGCCCAGCTGCAGCTCGAGCGGTTCCGGAAGGAGACCACGGTCGAGCAGAACAAGAAGGCCATCCAGCTGCTGCGTGACAACGGGATCGTGGCCGAGGCGCAGTTCATCATCGGCCTCGAGAACGAGACGAAGGAGACGATCGAGGAGACCTACAAGTGGGCGATCGACTGGGGCGCCGACATGGTCAACTGGAACATGTACACCCCCTGGCCCTTCTCCGACCTCTTCGAGGATCTCGGCGACAAGGTCGAGGTGCGGGACTACGCCCGCTACAACTTCGTCACCCCGATCATGAAGCCGGAGCAGATGGAGCGCGGCGAGGTGCTGGCCGGCGTCATGAAGAACTACCGACGCTTTTACATGCGAAAGGCGTTTTTCAGCTATCCGTGGATCAAGGACAAGTTCAAGCGCCGGTACATGCTCGGCTGCCTCAAGGCCTTCTGGAAGTCCAGCGTCGAGCGGCGGTTCTACGACCTCGGCCGGGTGGGGTTCGTGGGGTCGTCGGACGTCGACTTCAAGTTCGATCCGGACCGGGTGCTCTCGAAGAGCGATCTCGTCCAGATCGGGGAGGCGCGTCCGAAGGTCGGCAGCGTCTACAACGAGACCTCACCGGTCCCGAATCCGAATGGCGTGGGCACGGGGAACGCCGTGGCCGCCTGCAACGTGAAGTCCGCGGCGATGTCGGCCTGCTCGGGCGGGGGGCAGGCTTCGTCGGAGGACTTCGAGGCGGCGGCGTCCGTGCCCGACGACGAGATGGTTCCGCACCTGGTCCTCGGAGAGGAGCGCATCGACGAGTTCCTCGATCCTCGCGGCTTCGCCCGCCAGCGCGCCCGGGCCAAACGTCAGTCGATGAGCCTCACCGAGCTCGGTGAGGAGGAGGCTGCGCCGGAGGGGGAGCGATGATCGCTCCCGTTCGGGCTTCGGAATACACCAGGACGCCGTTGCCGTCGGCCGCCGAGATTCTCTCGGCGATCGACGAACACGCGCGGCCCGTGCCGCGATACACGAGCTACCCGACGGTGCCCTTCTGGAGCCGGGAGTTCGGGGAATCGGACTACCTCGACGCGCTGGCGGCGGCCGATGCGTCCACGCCGGCCTCGGTCTACGTGCACCTCCCCTTCTGCGCGAAGCGCTGCTACTACTGCGGCTGCAACGCCGTCGCGACCAGCCGAAGCGAGGTGATCGACCGGTATCTCGACCATCTCGAGTGGGAGGTCCGTGTCGTGGCCGAGTGTCTCGGACGACGGCGTCCGGTGTCCCGGATCCACTGGGGCGGGGGTACCCCGAATCTGCTCAGCGCCGACCAGTCGGGTCGCCTCATGCGCCTGCTCACCGACGCCTTCGAGCTCCAGTCCGGCGCCGAGGTGAGCATCGAGATGGACCCACGGGTCGCGACGTCCGATCAGCCCGCGATGCTCAAGGCGCTCGGATTCACGCGAATCAGCATGGGTGTACAGGACTTCGATCCGAAGGTTCAGGCCGCGATCGGTCGTATCCAGCCGGAATCCGAGACGGTGTCGCTCCTCGAGGGGGCGCGGGCCGCGGGGTTCGAAAGCGTCAACTTCGACCTGGTCTACGGTCTCCCGTACCAGACGACCGAGTCCTTCCGTCGCACTCTCGACCGCGTGGTCGAGCTCTCCCCGGATCGGATCGCCACATTCAGCTACGCCCACCTCCCCGAGGCCCGGCGGATCCAGCAGGCGGTGGACGCGGCAGGGCTGCCGGAGCCGGAGGAGAAGCTGGGACTCTTCCTCGACACCGTCGAAGTGTTCGAGGAGGCGGGGTGGCAGTGGATCGGCTTCGACCATTTCGCGCGACCGGACGATGATCTCGCGGTGGCCGCTCGAGAGCGTCGCCTGCGTCGAAACTTCATGGGCTACACGACGGACGCGGACGCCGACATGCTGGCGTTCGGCATGAGCGCGATCGGCTTCGTGGCCGAACGCTTCGTGCAGAACTCCGCGGCGCTCGGTGGCTGGCAGGACACGGTTCGCGACGGTCACCTGCCGGTCGTGCGCGGATGGCACATGACCGACGAGGACCGCGTGCGGAGCCATGTCGTGCAGCACCTGCTCTGCAACTTCGAGCTTCCCGACGACCTGACCCGGGCGCGCTTCGGCGTCGATCTGGCAGGCGCGCTGGGGGAGGACCTCGAACACCTTCGAGAGATGGAGGCGGTCGGCTTCCTGACTCGCCGAACGGACCGCTGGGAGGTGACGCCCCTGGGACGGTTCTTCGCGCGGAACGTCGCCGCCTCCATCGACCCCTGGCTCCGCAGGGCCACCGAGCTTCCGACCTTTTCCTCGTCGATCTGATGTCCACGATGCCGACCGCTCGACAGCGGGGGACCGGGGCGGGTACGTTCGACTCCGAAATGGATGATCATCGTGATGTCGTCGTGGTCGGCGCGGGTATCGCCGGCCTGAGTGCCGCCTGGGAGCTTCACAGGGCGGGACGCGACGTCCTGCTCGTCGAGGCCGAGGCACACGTGGGCGGCGTGATCCGCTCCGAACCGATCGAGGGGGTGGGAGTCCTCGACCTCGGACCGCAGACGGTGAGGAGTCGCGACCCGGACCTCTTCGACCACTTCGAGGAGCTCGGGATCGCGGGCGATCGGATCGTGGCCGGGGATGCCGGCAAGAGCCGGTATATCGTCCTGAATGGCGAGCTCGTCGCTCTGCCGCATTCGCCCCCCTCCTTCATCGGGTCGAAGGTGCTGTCCGCGGGTGCCAAGCTCCGGCTCCTGACCGAGCCGCTTCGAGGCACTCGGCCGGGCGAGGACGAGAGCGTGCGCGAGTTCTTCGCGCAGCGCCTCGGACCCGAGGTGGCCGACCGTCTGGTGGACCCCTTCGTATCGGGGGTGTACGCCGGAAATCCGGAGCGGCTCTCGATGCGCGCGGTATTCCCCGACCTCAAGAATGGCGTGGACGAGGCCGGCAGCCTGCTTCGATGGGGGCTCGGCCTGCGGCGGTCGAAGTCGAACGGCGGCAAGGCGGACGAGGCGGAGAGCAAGCCGAAGCGCCCGGCGGAGCTGTTCTCCTTCCCGGAGGGGTTGGAGCGGTGGCCGCGGGCCATCGTGGAGGCGTTGGGGGACGATCGGGTCCGCACAGGACACCGGATGATCGATGCCCACCGCGACGGGGACGATTGGGTGGTGGAGTTCGAGGGCGAGGACGGGGGCCGGACCGTGCGGTGTACATCGCTGATCCTCGCGGTGCCCGCGTCACGCGTTCGAGCCGCGCTCGGCGAGCCGGACGTCCCCTCCGACGCGATCGAAGGACTCGACGCCATCCCCTACTCCCCCGTCTCGACGGTTCACACGGCCTACCGACGGGACTCGATCGAGCATCCGCTCGACGGATTCGGCTATCTGTGTCCCTCGTCCGAGAAGCGAAAGGCCCTGGGCGTTCTCTGGATCTCCTCGCTCTTCCCGAGCCGTGTCGAGGACGGACGTGTGCTGCTCACGACGTTCGTGGGAGGGGCTCGACAGCCCGAACATGCTTCGGAGTCGGAGGAGTGGCTGATCGAGACGGCGTATGGAGAGCACCGCCGCTTCCTCGGCGCGAACTCGCCCCCCCTGTTCGCCAAGGTGCAGCGGTGGCCGCAGGCGATTCCCCAGTACGAGTTCGGGCATCTCGACCGCGTCGCCGACGCGGACCGGCTGGAGGCCCGCCATCCGGGGCTCCATCTGACCGGTGCCTGGCGGGACGGCGTGAGTGTCACGGACTGCTGGAAGGGTGGGCGCAGGGTGGCGCGCGAGATCCTGGACGCCCGACCGGCGGGTCGGACCCCGTAGCGAGGCGCCGGAGGAGGCCGGCGCCTCGGAGCAGTGCTGGCGGGCGCGGGTGGGAAGCGTCGGGTCAGACCCAGTCGCGGGGCTGATAGAAGGCCATTGCTGCGTCCTCCGGGGTGCCGGCTTCGGGCACCGCCTCCGTCTCCCACCGTGCCAGCGGCGGGAGCGACATCAGGATCGCCTCGATGTCTCCCTGCGTCTGGAGGCCGAATCGGGTGCCCCGGTCGTAGACGAGGTTGAACTCGACGTACCGACCCCGACGAAGCAGCTGCCACTCACGCTCGCGTTCGGTCCAGGGCTCGTGCATCCGACGTTCGACGATCGGGACGTAGGCGTCTCCGAGTGTCCGAATGCCGTCGGCCATGAAGGCGAAGGCGGCGTCCCACCCGCCCATTCCCTCGTCCGGCTTGAGCCAGTCGAAGAAGATCCCACCGACGCCTCGCATCTCGCCCCGGTGCCGGACGGTGAAGTAGTCGTCGCACCACGCCTTGTACTTCGCCCAGTCCGCGACCTCGTGGCGGTCGCAGAGGTCCTTGAGCGTCTTGTGGAAGCCTCGCACGTCTTCCTCGACCGGGTAGAACGGGGTGAGGTCGGCTCCGCCCCCGAACCACCAGTCCTCCCGGTCGCCCGCCTCGAAGTAGCGGAAGTTCGCGTGGAAGGTCGGCACGTGCGGATTCCGGGGATGCAGGACCATGGACACGCCCGTGGCCCAGAAATCGAGACCTTCGGGCAGGTCGCGAGCCTCTCGCATGGTGTCGGGAAGGTCCTTCCCCTGGACCACGGAGACGTTCACGCCTCCGCGCTCGAAGATCTCGCCGCCGTCCATGACCCGGGCCGTACCGCCCCCACCACCGGGCCGCTCCCACGAGCGGGTGGAGAAGGAGGAGCCCGGAGCCAGCGCCTCGAAGGCCTCGATGAGCTGGGTCTGTCCCCGGCGGGGAAGGGCCGCGACACGGTCGCGCCGGTCGTCGCGCGCACTCATCCGCTCGCCCCCGCGTCGGCCCCTCGAACCGGCGCGTCATGTACGCGATCCACCAGGCGCGCGACCTGGTCCGGGTCGGTACGCTTGTCGATGCCGTGGCCCAGATTGAAGATGTGCCCGCGCTTCAGCGAACGGCCGGCGTCCAGCACCGAGTCGGCCGCCGTGAGGAGCGCGTCCTTCGGGGCGAAGAGGATGCTCGGGTCGAGGTTGCCCTGCAGGACGAACTCACCGCCGAGCGCCTCGTCGGCGTCCTCCAGGGGGATCCGCCAGTCGACTCCGATGATGTCGGCGTCCAGGCCGGCGACCTCGTGGTGCAGGTGCCCGCCCTGGTTGGGGAAGTAGAGCAGGGGGACGTCGAGTGGCCGAAGATGGCTCAGGATCCGCTCGATCGCCGGACGGACGAGAGCCCTGAAGGTCGGCGCGTCGAGCAGTCCGACCCAGGAGTCGAAGATCATGAGCGCCCGAGCGCCGGCCCGCGCCTGCGCCTCGAGATAGAGCGCCATGCCGTGCGCCAGCCGGTCGAGCAAGGTGCGCGTGGCGTCCAGCTCCGAGCGCATGAACGCCCGGGTCTGGACGAACGACTTGGATCCCTGCCCCTCGATGAGGTAGCAGAGCAGCGTGAAGGGCGCCCCGGCGAATCCGATCAGCGGAACGTTGTCCGGCAGCTCGTTGGCGAGGATCTCGCACGCCTCCAGCACGAAGGGCACGCCCTCCTGCGGATCGAGCGTCGTGAGCCGCGACACGTCCGCCACCGACCGGATCGGATCGTCGATGATCGGACCGGGTGCGAATCGGACGTCGATCCCCATGCCCTCGAGCGGGGTCATGATGTCGCTGAACAGGATCGCGGCGTCCATGCCGAAACGGCGGATGGGCTGCAGCGTGACCTCGGCGGCCAGCTCCGGCCTGCGGGTCATCTCCTGAAATCCACCGGCGCCGGCGCGTACCTTCCGGTACTCCGGCAGATAGCGCCCCGCCTGACGCATGATCCAGATCGGCGTGTGGCTGGGCGTTTCGCCGCGCGCGGCGGCCAGGAAGGGCGCGGTCATGCCGACACCTCCTGGTGCACGTGCGCGAGCGTGCGCTCCGCGGCCTCGAGAAAGCGATCGATGTCGTGAGCGGTGTGGGCCGCCGAGATGAAGCACGCCTCGTAGGGACTCGGCGCGAGGTAGAATCCCTCCTCCAGCATGCCCGAGAACCATGCCGCGAAGCGCTCCACCGACGTCGCCTTCACGGTCGGCCAGTCCCGGATCGGCCCGTCGCCGAAGAAGAGGCTGCCCATCGCCCCCACCCGCAGCCAGGTGAGGGGATAGCCATTCTCGGAGATGATGCGGCCCAGGCCCTCGTCGAGCTTCACGCCGAGCATCTCGACGTGGTCGTAGATCTCCGGGTGGTCCGAGATCCAGCGCAGCATCGCGTTGCCCGCGGCGGTGGCGAGGGGGTTGCCGGAGAGCGTACCGGCCTGATAAACGGGGCCCGACGGCGCGACCATCTCCATGATGTCCGCACGACCGCCGAACGCGCCGACCGGCAGGCCGCCCCCGATGATCTTGCCCAGGGTCGTGAGGTCGGGCGTGACGGCGAAGCGCTCCTGCGCGCCTCCCGGAGCCAGCCGGAAGCCGGTCATGACCTCGTCGAACACGAGGAGGGTGCCGGTCTCGGTGCAGAGCGCACGGAGTCCTTCCAGAAAACCGGGGGCGGGGGGAATGCAGCCCATGTTGCCGGAGACGGGCTCGATGAACACGGCTGCGGCATCGTGGTCCTCCACCAGCGCCCGGACCGAGTCCAGATCGTTGAACTCGGCGACGCGCGTGTCCTTTGCCGCGCCGGGGGTGACGCCCGGCGAGTTCGGCACGCCGAGCGTCGCCGCACCCGATCCGGCCTCGACGAGGAAGGCGTCGCCGTGGCCGTGATACCCCCCGCGGAACTTCACGAAGGCGTCACGCCCGGTGAACGCACGCGCCAGACGGAGCGCGCTCATCGTGGCCTCCGTTCCGGAACTCGTGAGTCGCACCATGTCCATCGACGGGACCATCTCGCAGACGCGTTCGGCGAGCTCGACCTCGGCGGCCGTCGGGGCGCCGTAGGACGTTCCTCGCTGAAGCTGGTCTGCGACGGCCTCGCGGATGGCGGCGTGGTTGTGCCCGAGGAACATCGGTCCCCAGGAGCCCACGAAATCCATGTACGGGTTGTCGTCGGCGTCCCAGATGGTCACGCCCTCCGCACGCGTCACGAACAGCGGGCGTCCGCCGACTCGCCCGAAGGCGCGGACGGGAGAGTTCACACCGCCGGGGATGCGGGCGCGTGCAGCGTCGAAGAGTGCTTGGCTCCGTTCGGTCCTCATCTCGATCCAGGATATGGGTGCGTCAATAGTATTCGTCGGGTACTGCGGGGGCCGAGGCCCGGTCGGGTGTCGTGCTTCAGCGGCCCGAGAGCCGTCGAGCGACGTCGAGTGCGGCGTACGTGATGATGAGGCGCGCTCCCGCCCGGCGAATGGCCAGCAGGGACTCCTCGATCACCCGGTCGCCGTCCAGCCAGCCACGGGCATCCGCGGCCTTGAGAGCAGCGTACTCGCCCGAGACCTGATAGGCGACCAGCGGTACGTCGGTGATGTCGCTCAGGGACCGGATGATGTCCAGATACGGTCCGGCCGGCTTCACCATGATCAGGTCGGCGCCCTCGTCGAGGTCGGCGAGCGCCTCCAGATGGGCCTCGCGTGCGTTCGCGGGATCCATCTGATAGCCGCGCCGGTCCCCGGAAGAGGGCGTGGAGTGGGCCGCGTCCCGGAAGGGTCCGTAGAAGGCCGAGGCGTACTTTACCGCATAGGAGACGACGACCGTCTCCGGATGGTCGGCCTCGTCCAGCGCGTCACGGATGGCGGCGACGCGACCATCCATCATGTCGCTCGGGCAGACGGCATCGGCGCCCGCCTCCGCGTACGCCACCGACGCCCGGGCGAGCAGCGGGAGCGTTCGGTCGTTGTCGACGTCGCCGTCGTCCGTGAGGATGCCGCAGTGGCCGTGGTCGGTGTACTCGCACATGCAGACGTCGGCCCAGCGGAGGAGGCCCGGGACCTCGTCGCGGAGGGCGCGCAGACCACGGCAGACGGGCCCGTCGGGATCCCAGGCGGCGGAACCCACCTCGTCCTTCGCGTCGGGGATGCCGAACAGGATGACGCCGGCGATGCCGAGTTCGTGCGCCTCGCGTGCCACCTTCACCGCCTCGTCGACGGAGTGCTGGTAGACGCCCGGCATGCTCGAGACCTCGTCCGCGACGCCCTCGCCGGAGACGAGGAACAGCGGGAGTATGAACTGATCGGGGGCGAGCGACGTCTCGCGGACCGCGTCCCGCCATCCGGCGGTGCGTCGCAGGCGTCGCGGGCGATGGCGCGGGAAGGTCATGGGCGGTCCTCGGTCACCGGCACTACTCTGCTCATGGGCGGTCCTCGGTCACGGGCACTACTCGATATGGATCGATCCGGAACGGCTGAGTCATTCGGCGCTCGCGAAGTGGGCCTCGAGCGCGCCGACGAGGCCTTCGAAGGTCGTGGGCTCCGCCACAGGCACCACGCCCCAGCCCGCATCGCGGACGGCACGGGCGGTGGTCGGCCCCTGCGCCGCCGCCGGGAGTTCGCGGATCGAGGCGAGCGTCGCGACAGGGAGGGCGTCGGCCAGCGCCTCGCCGAGCGCATCCACCGCCGACGGACTCGTGAAGGTGAGAGCATCGATGCGTCCCGCATCCATGTCCCGGGCCCACGTGTCCGCGGACTGGGGCGAGGGGCGGGGCGCGTAGGCGTCGACGCGGTCGACGGTCGCGCCCGCGTCCCTGAGGGAATCCGGAAGCGCTTCGCTGGCGGCTTCGGAGGCGGGGAAGAGAAGTCTCGCGGACCCGCCGAGCTCCGGGCGGAGGCGCTCGACGAGCACACGTGCTCCGCCGCTCTCCGGAACGAGGTCGGCCGTCCATCCATGCGTTTCGATCTCGGCCGCTGTGCCGGGGCCGACCACCGCCACTCGAAGGCCGTCGGGGCGGGGGTGTTCGAAGGCGTGGACCGCCGCCAGGGCTCGCACCGCGCGGCTGCTCGTGAGCACGAGCCAGTCGTATTCATCCATCCGCCATACGGCGTCGGACAGCGCGGACTTCTGCGAGGCGAAGTCGAAGGCGACCGCCGGGCGGAGGATGGGATTCGCCCCCCGTCCGCGGAGGCGGCTGCTGACGGGTCCGTCCGGACCCTCCGCCCGAGTCACGACGACACCCCGCGCCACGAGAGGCCCGGCGGCGGTGCCGGGGTCGGCCGCAGGGTCGTCGGTCCGCGTCGGATTCACGCGGACGCCTCGGCGCGCACCTCGTCGAGGAGCACGTCGGCCCCGTCGGCGGCGAGGCTGCGGGCCAGGGTCTCCCCGAGTTCGACCGCGTCCTCCACAGCTCCGTCGCGGTGGCCCGAGATCACCCTCGACCCATCGAGCGAAGCCACGCGTCCCACCAGAGTCAGGCGATTCCCGTCGACGCGAGCCAGCGCCCCGATCGGTACCGAGCAGCCACCCTCCAGCGTCCGGAGCAGCGCTCGCTCGGCGTCGGTTTCCGCCCGGGTGACCGAATGCTGCAGTCGCCGGAGAACATCGAGCGTCCGCTCGTCGTCCTCACGAGCCTCCAGGCCGATCGCGCCCTGTGCCGGCGCTGGGGTCATCACGTCCGGGTCGAGGCGTTCGCAGATCCGGTCGCCCATGCCGAGTCGCTCGAGACCCGCGGTGGCGAGCAGGATCGCGTCGTAGTTGCCCTCGTCGAGCTTGCCCACGCGAGTCGGTACGTTGCCGCGGAGACCCGTGACGTCGAGGTCCGGGCGGGCCGCTCGGAGGAAGGCCGTCCTTCGAAGCGAGCTGGTCCCGATCCGGGCGCCCTCGGACAGCGACGCCATCGTCACGCCGGGTGCGGCCACCAGCGCGTCGCGCGGATCCGCGCGTTCGAGCACCGAGGCGAGCTCGAGGCCCTCGGGGAGCTGCGTGGCGAGATCCTTGAGCGAGTGGACCGCGAAGTCGATGCGATCTTCGAGGAGGGCGGTCTCGATGTCCTTGGTGAAGAAGTCACGGCCACCGGCGGCGGAGAGCGGCACATCCTGAATGAGATCGCCCGACGTCACGATTTCGACGATCTCGATGGCGGGAGCGTCGCCCAGGGCAGCCACGAGATCGCGGACGTGGTGAGCCTGCCAGAGAGCGAGGCGAGAGCCCCGCGTCCCGAGGCGGAGGGGCGGATTCGGCGACATCGGGACTGCCTTCCATGAAGGTCTGAAGTTCGCGACGGGGGTCGCGTTGCGGGCCGTTTATCGGCACGTTACCATGCGAATTGACTGTCAAGCGAGCCTGTCGTCAAGGACTGTTTACGGTGGCAACACCTTTCCCATTCGCCGCCCTCGTCGGACAGGACGAGATGAAGAGGGCGCTCGAAATCGTCGCCGTCGACCAGGGAGTCGGCGGCGTTCTCATTTTCGGCCATCGCGGAACCGGCAAATCCACTGCGGTCCGTGCCCTCCCGGCCCTTCTTCCCGACATCGAGGTGATGGAGGGTTGCCTGTACGGGTGCGCGCCGGACGGGCGCGGCGGTCGCTGCGAGGCGTGCCGCGATGGACACTCCGGCCCCGGCACCGACCGCGCAGGCGTTCCGGTGGTCGACCTCCCGCTGGGGGCGACCGAGGACCGTGTGGTCGGCACGCTGGATCTGGAGCGTGCCCTGACGGAGGGAGTCCGTTCCTTCGAGCCGGGCCTGCTCGCCCAGGCCCACCGCGGCTTTCTCTACGTGGACGAGGTAAATCTTCTCGAGGATCACCTCGTGGATCTCCTCCTGGACGTGGCGGCGTCGGGCGAGAACGTGGTCGAGCGCGAGGGGCTCAGCGTCCGCCATCCGGCGAAGTTCGTCCTCGTGGGAAGCGGGAATCCCGAGGAGGGTGAACTCCGCCCCCAGCTTCTGGACCGATTCGGGCTGTCGGTCGAGGTGACGACGCCGGGCGACCTGGAGACTCGAATGGAGGTGCTGCGCCGACGCGATGCCTACGACCGCGATCCCGAGGATTTCGTGAAGCGGTGGGCGTCGGCCGACGGTCGGATCCGTGCGTCGATCCGGCGAGCCCGCGAGCGACTCGGTGAGGTGGACGTACCCGAGTCGGCGCTCGAGACCGCGGGCCGTCTCTGCCTGTCCCTAGGCACCGACGGACTCCGCGGCGAACTCACGCTGATCCGTGCGGCGAGGGCGGTCGCTGCGCTCGACGGGGACGACACCGTGGCCGATCGACACGTCCTGGAGGTCGCGCCCTCCGCGCTCCGCCATCGACTCCGGCGGGATCCGCTCGACGACACCGGTTCGGGGGCCCGTGTGGCCCGGGCCATCGAGGAGCTTTCCGCGAACGGGTCGCCCGCGGCGTGAACGACGACGATCGCCGCGCCCGCGCGGTGGCCGTGCGGGATCTCGCGTGGACCGCCGCGGCTCTGGTCGCGATCGACCCCCGGGGCGTGGGTGGCATTCACCTGCGAGCACGGCCGGGGCCCGAGCTCGACGCCTGGACGCGAGCGCTCGCCGACGCACTCGGCGACCGGCCCCTTCGGCGCATGCCACCCCACATCGACGCCGGCCGCCTGACCGGAGAGCTGGATCTGGTCGGATCGCTTCGGGAGGGTCGCCGAATCGTGCGCTCGGGGCTTCTCACCGACGCCAGCGGCGGCATGGTCATCGTGCCGATGGCGGAGCGGCTCGAGCGGGAGGCCGGGGCCATTCTGGCCGAGGCGTTGGACACGCGCAGAGTCCTCCCACGTCTCCCCGGGCTTTCCTACGCGCCCGCCGACGTGGCGGCGGTCCTGATCGACGAGAGTCGCGAAGACGAGGCCGGCCTGCCGGACATCGTGCAGGAGCGGATGGGGTGCCTCGTGGTGCTGGAGCCGGTCGGCGCGGCGGCGCCACCGCCCCCGGCGGTCGACCCGGCGAGGGTCGAGGTCGCCCGAGGTCTGATCCGCGATGTCGTGGCCGACGACTCCGACATCGAGACGTTCGTCGTCGCTGCCGCCCGCCTGGGCATCGACTCCCTCCGGGCACCGATCCACGCGCTGCAGGTGGCACGCGCGCACCGGGCGTGGCGCGCCGCGGCGGAGGCGGGCACGGCCCCACCGGTCGACTCGGGCGCTGCCGAGGGTGCGTCGACTCTCCTCCGCATCGCGGACGACGATCTAGCGGTCGCTGCCGCCCTCGCGCTCCTGCCACGCGCGACGGTCGCGCCGGAGCCGCCCGATGCGCAGGACGACTCCATGCCACCCCCACCCCCACCGCCCCCCTCGGAGTCCGACCGGGACGATGGGGACGACCTCCAGGGACCTTCCGGTCCGATCGCGGATCAGGTCGTCGCCGCGGCGGAGGCGCACCTTCCCGAGGGGCTGGTCGCGAGGTTCGCCGAGGCGCGCGCCCGCGGCACCGGCAGGAAGGGGGCGAAGCTCCGACAGCTCATGCACGGCCACCGGGTCGGCGCACGCCGGGGTGATCCGAGACGGGGAGGACGTGTAGACCTGCCCGCCACCCTGCGTGCGGCCGCCCCCTGGCAGCGGGCCCGGCGTGATCGGGCCGCGAAGGAGGGCGGGGCGTCGGGCCAGGAGCCCGCTGCGACCCCCACCGTGCACGTTCGACCGTCCGACCTCCACGTGCAGGAGCGTGTTCGCCGGACCGCGACGGCGACCGTGTTCGTCGTGGATGCCTCGGGCTCCCAGGCGCTGAACCGTCTCGCGGAGGTGAAGGGAGCCGTCGAGCTGTTTCTCGGAGAGAGCTACGTACGCCGCGACCAGGTATCGCTGGTGGTATTCCGGGACCGCGGCGCGGAACTCGTCGTGCCGCCGACGCGCTCGCTCGTGCGCGTCCGCCGCCTCCTCCGAGGCATGGCGGGTGGCGGAGGTACGCCTCTGGCAGCGGGCCTTCAGGAGGCGTGGAAGGTCGCGCTCCGTCTCGAGGCGTCGGAGGCGAGCCCGCGGATCGTACTCCTCTCCGACGGTCGCCCCAACGTCGGGATCGACGGGGCCGGCGGTCGGAAACGCGCGCGGGAGGATGCGCTCGACATGGCCCGGCGTATCGCGGCGACCGGAATTCCAGCACTGATTCTCGACAGCTCCGCCCGAGGCGAACGTTTCGCGACGGAGCTGGCCCAGGCTCTGAACGGCACGGTCGCGCATCTGCCGCGTCCCGACGCGCAGGGTCTCCGGCGCGCCCTCGACCTGTTCGGAGCGGACGCTCCATGACGACACCCACCATGCCGCAATGACAGCCACCGCTCCTCACGGAGTCACCCCGGCCCCCGGAGCCACTCCATGGGCCTGATCTCCGACGCACGCCGTGCGCTGCTCCGCCTGATGGCGCGTCCCCGGTTCCAGAGCTGGGCGTCCGGATTCCCGCTCACACGCCCGATCGCCCTCTGGAGTACCCGGAAGGTGTTCGACCTGACCGCCGGGTTCGTGTACGCGCAGACCGTGCTGGCACTGGTCCGCCTCGAGCTCCTGGAGCCGTTGCTGCAGCGTGCGATTCCGGAGGACGAGTACGCGCGGATGGCCGGCGTGGACCCCGATCGCTTTCGGCGCCTCGTGGACGCCGCGGTCAGCCTCGACGTGCTGATTCGCACCCGAGAGGGCATCGAACTGGGTCGGAATGGTGCCCCCCTTGCAGGGAATCAGGCACTCCGCGCCCTGGTCGAGCACAACGCTCTGTTCTACCGAGATCTCGCCGATCCGGTCGGGCTACTCCGCGGCGAGGTCGAGACGCATCTCTCCTCGTACTGGCCGTACGCGAAGACGGGTGACCCCCGCGAGATCGACGCCGAGCGTGTTCGAGAGTACTCGGAGCTGATGGCGAAGTCGCAGCCGGCCATCACGGCCGAGGTCCTGGACGCCATCGACTTCGATGCGGGCGAACGGCTGCTGGACGTCGGCGGCGGAAGCGGCGCCTTCGTCCTGGGTGCCGCCGAGCGGCATCCGGACCTGGATCTCGCCCTCTTCGATCTGCCGGGCGTGGCCGCGCACGCGCGCACGCGGGTGTCGGAAACCGGGTACGGCGACCGGATCGAAGTGCACGGGGGCGATTTCTTCGCGGACCCGCTACCGGGGGGCTTCGACGTCGTGACGCTCGTGCGCATCCTGCACGACCACGACGACCCGGACGTGCGCCAGCTGCTTCCCAGGGTGCGGGAGTCGCTCCGGCCGGGCGGGCGCCTGGTCATCGCGGAGCCGATGTCCGGCGTTTCCGGAGCGGGGTCCGTCGGACCGGCGTATTTCTCCCTCTATCTGCTGGCGATGGGGAAGGGGCGACCGCGTACTCCCGACGAGCTGACCGGCTTCCTTTCCGAGGCCGGATTTCGGGATATTCGCCGCCTGCGATCGCGCGCTCCGGTGCTGGCGACGCTGCTGGTGGCGCGAGCGCCCTGACGGGTATCTCGACCGTCGATCCCCCGAATCCCGCCACACGCCGGGATTCCTGAGGTCTTGCCGGGCCCTGACGCGAGAGACTCACGCATCTTGGTGTACAGTTTACTTGACATCTCGGACTGTAAACCAAATGATACACCTGTCGCGCGCCCTGACTCGCAGGGAGCCGAGCTTCGCCAGTGCGGAGGATGTCAGAGCCTTGGAGACCCTCGCGGTCGTTCTGGATGAACCACGGAGCGTCAGCTTCCGTTCGGTCGGGTTGAAGGAACCCGTCGAGGGAGATGCCGTGGTGCAGATCGAGTTCTCGGGCATCAGCACGGGAACGGAGCGTCTGCTGTGGGACGGACGCATGCCCGAGTTCCCGGGTATGGGATACCCGCTCGTGCCCGGCTACGAGGGTGTCGGGCGCATCCGCGAGGTGAACGCCGACGGCCCGTTGAAGGTGGGCGACAGGGTGTTCGTGCCGGGCTCCAACGGCTTCGTCGACGCCCGGGGACTCTTCGGGGCCGACGCCATGCGCGTCGTCACACCGGTCGACCGGCTCATTCCGCTCGATACCAATCTCGAGGGTCCGGACGGAGCGCTTCTCGCGCTCACGGCCACCGCGCTGCACGCGGTCCGCCAGGACGGACTCCCCGAACTCGTCATCGGACACGGCGTGCTCGGCCGGCTGGTCGCTCGACTGACCATCGCGCTCGGCGGCAGCCCGCCCCGCGTGTGGGAGACGAATCCCGTGCGCACCGGCGGCGCGCAGGGCTACGACGTGATGCACCCGGACGAAGACGACCGCACCGACTACATCCGCATCTGCGACGTGTCGGGTGACCCGGGAATCCTGGACCACGCCATTCCGTGCCTCGCGCGGCACGGCCAGGTCACTCTCGCAGGCTTCTACTCGGAGCCCGTCCACTTCCTCTTCCCGGCCGCGTTCCAGCGCGAAGCGCGCATTCGCATCGCCGCGGAGTGGAATCGGGACGACCTGGACACCGTGTTGCGGATGGTCGCGCAGGGCGCGGTCGATCTGTCCGGCCTGATCACGCACACCGCTCCGGCGCAGGATGCGGAGACGGCCTTTACCCAGGCGTTCGAGGATCACGAATGCCTCAAGATGATCCTCGATTGGAGGAACACAGCATGACCGAGTCGGAAACCCAGATCATCGCTATTTACGGCAAGGGCGGGATCGGCAAGAGCTTCACGCTCTCGAACCTCTCGTACATGATGGCGCAGCAGGGCAAGAAGGTTCTGCTGATCGGGTGCGACCCGAAGTCGGACACGACCTCGCTCCTGTTCGGCGGGCGCTCCTGCCCCACGATCATCGCCACCTCCGCCGAGAAGCGTCTCGCCGGAGAGGATGTGGCGATCGGCGACGTCTGCTTCGTTCGAGACGGCGTCTTCGCCATGGAACTCGGCGGGCCCGAGGTCGGTCGAGGCTGCGGAGGTCGGGGTATCATCCACGGCTTCGAACTCCTCGAGAAGCTCGGCTTCCACGAGTGGGGCTTCGACTACGTGCTCCTCGACTTCCTGGGTGACGTGGTGTGCGGCGGATTCGGTCTTCCGATCGCCCGCGACATGTGCCAGAAGGTCATCGTGGTCGGCTCGAACGACCTCCAGTCGCTCTACGTGGCCAACAACGTCTGCAGCGCGGTCGAGTACTTCCAGAAGCTCGGCGGCAACGTCGGGGTGGCCGGTCTCGTGGTGAACAAGGACGACGGCTCCGGTGAGGCGGCCGCCTTCGCGGAGGCCGTGGACATTCCGGTGCTCGCCGCGATCCCGCAGGACGACGATATCCGTCGCAAGAGCGCGAACTACGAGATCGTCGGGAGACCCGGCGGTCAGTGGGCCCCGCTCTTCGAGCAGCTCGGCGACGCAGTGGCCACCGCGCCACCGCAGGCACCGAAACCGCTCTCGCACGACGAACTCCTCGACCTGTTCAAGGGCGACGAGGTCGGCCGCGACGTGGTGCTGCAGCCGGCGACGCAGGCGGACATGCGCGGCGTCGACTTCGTCGAGAAGGAATCGCTCGAAATCGTCTACCAGGCTGTGTGAGCCCGATGTCCGACTCCTCTACCTCCGGCCCCAAGAAGCAGAGCATGTCGCTTCCCGTCATGGGGGGTGGATCGTGCGGATGCGGTAGCGGTGGCAGTGGTGCGTCCTCGGCGGATGGCGAGACGCTTTCCGCGGCCGAGGCCGCACGCGTCATGGGTGGCATGAGTGGCGGCGGCGGGAGCTGTGGCTGCGGTGGTGGTGCGAAAGCCCAGGCCGCGGACGGAGCTTCGGGCAACGGTGCCGACGCCCCCGAGGTCTCCGATGTGGGCTGCCACGGCGATGCACGGGACAAGGCCCGCGAGATGGCCGACTCCGACGCGCTGAAGCAGCTGATGGAGGACTATCCGCTCGGGCCGCACGAACAGCCCCAGGGCATGTGCCCCGCCTTCGGGTCGCTCCGCGTGGGCCTCCGAATGAGACGTACGGCCACGGTGCTTTCGGGCTCGGCCTGCTGCGTTTATGGCCTGACCTTCACCTCGCACTTCTACGGTGCGCGGCGGACGGTGGGTTACGTGCCGTTCAACTCCGAGTCACTCGTCACCGGTGCTCTCTACGAGGACATCAAGCAGGCGATGCACGACCTCGCCGACCCGGACGAGTACGACGCGATCATCATGACGAATCTGTGCATCCCGACTGCATCGGGTGTGCCGCTCGACATGCTGCCGAAGGAAATCAACGGCGTCCGCATCGTCGGGATCGACGTTCCGGGGTTCGGCGTGCCGACGCACGCGGAGGCCAAGGACGTGCTGTCCGGCGCGGTTCTGAAGCGCGCCCGCCTCGAGGCCGAAGCCGGCCCGGTGGCGCGCCCGAAGGACCTCGTCGACGACCGGCCCACGGTGTCGCTGCTGGGTGAGCTCTTCCCCGCGGATCCGATGGGAATCGGTTCGTTGATCGATCCGATGGGTCTCGCGCTCGGTCCGGTCGTTCCGGTTCGCGAGTGGCGTGAGCTGTATGCCGCGCTGGACTCCGACGTCTGCGCCGCGATCCACCCCCACTATGTGCGCGCCGCCGAGCAGTTCCAGAAGGCCGGACGACGTGTGGTGGGGTCGGGTCCGGTGGGCGTCGAAGGCACGGTCGCCTGGCTGAAGTCGATCGGCGACGCCGCCGGCGTCGACGCCGAGAAGACCGGTGCGGCCATCGACCGCGCTCGCAAGATGATCTCCGGTGCCATCGCGTCGGCCCCGCTGAAGGGTCGGGTGCAGGTCTCCGGATACGAAGGCTCTGAGCTGCTCGTCGCCCGCGTTCTCATCGAGGCGGGGGCGGACGTCCCGTACGTCGGGACCGCGCTCCCCAAGTCGAAGTGGAGTCAGACCGACTACGAGTGGCTCGAGGCCCAGGGTACGCACGTGCAGTTTCGGGCGTCGCTCGAGCAGGATATCGAGGCATTCAAGGAGACCGATCCGGACCTGGTCATCGGGACGACGCCGGTGGTGCAGGAGGCCAAGGAGAACGGCGTGCCCGGGCTCTACTTCACGAACCTGGTCTCGGCTCGTCCGATCTTCGGACCGGCCGGTGCGGGATCGCTCGCCCCCGTTCTGCACGGTGCGATGAAGGGTCGGGAGCGTCTCGGGCAGATGAAGCAGTTCTTCGAGGGCGTCGGAACCGGACACGCGGTCGGCTACGGCTGGACCGAGGTGCCCGAGAGGAAGCTCAGCGCGAAGGAGCGGAACGCTCGTGCACGGGGTGGCAAGGCCACGACCGGTGCGGGGAAGCACTCCGAACTCGCGGTCGGCAAGGACCACGAGGGTGCCGCGGAGGAGACGAAGGAGCGAGAGAACTCCGCGTCGATACGCACCAGGGACCGGATCCGTCAGAGCGCGGCCGCCAAGGGGAGCGCGAAGCGTGCCCCGAAGACGGAAAGCGACGCGGAAGAGCCGGTGCCGGCGACGGCGGGAGGGGCGGACTGATGCTCGTCCTCGATCACGATCGCGCCGGCGGCTACTGGGGCTCCGTCTACGCCTTCACGGCCATCCGTGGCCTGCAGGTCGTCATCGACGGCCCCGTCGGCTGTGAGAACCTCCCGGTGACGAGCGTCCTCCACTACACGGACGCGCTCCCGCCGCACGAGCTCCCGATCGTCGTGACCGGGCTCTCCGAGGACGAGCTCTCGATGAGCGGGACCGAGGCCAACATGAAGCAGGCGTGGTCGACGCTCGATCCCGACACCCCGTCGGTCGTCGTGACGGGATCCATCGCCGAGATGATCGGTGGCGGTGTAACGCCCGAAGGGACGAACCTCAAGCGGTTCCTCCCGCGCACGATCGACGAGGACCAGTGGGAGAGCGCGGATCGCGCGATGAAGTGGCTCTGGACCGAGTTCGGTGCAAAGAAGGCACGGAACCGGAAGAAGCCCGACCGCGGCGACGACGCACCCCCGCTCGTGAACATCGTCGGTCCGATCTACGGCACCTTCAACATGCCGTCCGATCTCGCCGAGATCCGGCGCCTCATCGAGGGCGTGGGCTGTGAGATCAACATGGTCTTCCCGCTCGGTTCGCACCTCGACGACGCGAAACAGCTGGCCGACGCGGACCTGAACGTCTGCATGTACCAGGAGTTCGGCGCGGCGCTCTGCACCGAGCTCGCCGACACGCTCGACACCCCGTGGATCCGGGCCCCCATGGGCCTGACCAACACCACGCGGTTCCTCGAGGAGATCGGCGAGGCGACGGGCATCGACCCGAAGCCGTTCATCGAGAAGGAGAAGCACACCACGCTCAAGGCGGTCTGGGACCTCTACCGCAGCGTCACGCAGGACTTCTTTCCGACGACCTCCTTCGCGGTGGTCGCGAACAAGACCTATGCGGAAGGCCTCCGGTTCTTCCTCGAGGAGGACATGGGCATGCCCTGCGTCCTCTCCGTGGCACGGATCCCGGGCGAGAAGACGGACCACGCCGACGTGCGCGAGCGGCTGGGCGAGAGCCCGCCGACGCTCCTCTTCGGCAGCTACAACGAGCGGATGTACGCCGCCGAGCTGGGGCTCCGGTCCCGGTACATCCCGGCGTCCTTCCCCGGCGCGATCATCCGCCGGCACACGGGCACGCCCTTCATGGGCTACGCGGGCGTCACCTACCTCGTGCAGGAAGTCTGCAACGCTCTCTTCGACGCCCTCTTCCACATCCTTCCGCTGTCCACGGACATGGATGCCGTGGAGGCCACGCTCGCACCGGACCGCGGTCCGAGCCTGCCATGGGATGAAGAGGCGCAGCGCATCCTGGACGAGCAGCTCGAGAAGGTCGAGCCGCTGGTCCGCATCTCGACCGCCAAGCGACTTCGCGATCTCGCGGAATCCAAGGCGCTCGAAGCCGACGAAGACCGGGTGACCGAGGACCGTGTCCGAGAGGCGCTCAGCGCCTTCGGGGGGAGGGCCGCCTAATGGTGCTCCAGCCAGGGAACGAGCTCGGCCAGGACACGCTCCGGTGCCTCCTCGTGCGCGAGATGGCCAACCCCTTCCAGAACCCGCAGCTCCGCGTCGGCCATGTCGGAGACGACTCGTTCGACTCCGGAGCGTGGAATCCAGCCGTCCTCCGCCCCCGCCAGTACGAGGGTGGGCACGGAGAAGCCGGGCAGGAGGGCCTCGACGCCCTCTGGATCCCATTGGGACAGAAGACGCAGCACGGCGCCGATGTGGGCCGGATTTCCGGTCAGCCGCCGATAGATCGATGCCGACTCCGCGGGAACGCGCGAGCCGGTGGATTTCAGAAGGGCCTTCGTGATGAAGGACCTGCCGAAGAGGGCCGCCAGTTCGGCGACGCGATCGGCCCGGAGAAGCGGAGCGATGAGTTCCTGCAGGAAGGCCGGTCCCGCGCGAGGTGGGCGGGAGAGCGAGGGCGCCAGGAAGGCGCAGCGTTCGGGCTCGACCGCTTCCTCCGAGACAAGACATACGGCCACCGCGGCGCCTGCCGAATGGGCGACGATCCCCGTCGGCTCGATTGCGACGGCGTCCAGGAGACGAGCGACTGCGGTGGTCACTTCGACGGGTCCCGACCGCTCCGGCGGCAGGGCCGACGAGAATGCGTGGCCCGGGAGATCCGGGGCCACGACACGGAAGGACTGCGCGAGGCGCGGCAGGATACGGGCCCAGGAGTGGGTCGAACCGGCCGCACCGTGCAGCAAGAGAAGATCCGGTCCGTCACCGGCGAGCTGGACGTGGAAACGCACGTCCCCGGCGGTGACGAATCGGGACAGATGACGATTGGGCCAGTCGTGGCCGTGGGACTCCCAACGGAGTCGTTCGGATTCGAGGCTGTTCAATCTGAAACTCTCAGGGTTCGGGGATGACCCCGGAAACTGGAGGAATGGGCCGGCGTCTACGACGCAGGTCCACCCCGAGGGCGGGGGGTCCGCCCCGGGAAGGTGTTTCACTTCAAGGAGGTCTTACATGTCGCAGCCAACCGGGCTGACGGAAGACCAGGCTCGTGGATTCCACAAGGTATTCATGAGTTCCTTTCTCGGGTTCACAGCAGTCGCTGCCGCCGCACATGTGCTTGTGTGGATGTGGCGTCCGTGGCTCTAAGGAGACGACCGTCATGCATCAGATCTGGACACTGTTCGATCCGCGTAGAGCGCTGATTGCCCTTTTCGGTTTCCTGGGCGTACTGGCGTTCACCATCCACTTCATCCTTCTGAGCACGCCCGAGTGGAATTGGATCTCGGGCGAGGCCAGCGCTGCCATGAGCGCGGCGGAGATCTCTCCGTTGCCGCCTGGACGCTGAGACCGTTTGGAAGCCCTGTGGGGGCCGGACCTCGTATGAGGTTCGGCCCTTGTGGGAACGGGTGGCCCGTGGTGGTCCATCCGACACTGTAACGCCACGCTTCGGAGTAGCCGATGGCGATGCTGAGTTTTGAAAAAAAATACCGCGTCCGCGGGGGAACGTTGCTTGGGGGGGACCTGTTCGATTTCTGGGTCGGGCCCTTCTACGTAGGCTTCTTCGGTGTGACCACAATCTTCTTCTCCCTGCTGGGCACTGCGCTGCTCGTCTGGGGGGCCGCGATCGGCGAAGGACTCGCCGGCCAGACGTGGAATCTCTGGCAAATCAGCATCGCGCCGCCTCCGCTCGAGTACGGGTTGGCCATCGCGCCACTCTATGAAGGAGGTCTATGGCAAATCGTCACGTTTTGTGCCATCGGCGCCTTCGTGAGCTGGGTTCTCCGCCAGGCGGAGATCTCGCGCAAGCTCGGCATGGGACTGCACATTCCGGTCGCGTACAGCGTTGCCGTGCTCGCCTACGTCACCCTCGTGGTGGTCCGCCCGATGCTTCTGGGCGCGTGGGGACACGGCTTCCCGTACGGGATCATCAGCCACCTCGATTGGGTGTCGAACGTGGGGTATCAGTATCTCCACTTCCACTACAATCCGGCCCACATGATCGCGATCACCTTCTTCTTCACGACCTGTCTCGCGCTGGCGATGCACGGGGGGCTGATCCTCTCCGTGACGAACCCGCAGAAGGGCGAGTCGGTGAAGACGAGTGAGCACGAGAACACGTACTTCCGTGACGCTCTCGGCTACTCGATCGGCGCGATCGGCATCCACCGTCTGGGACTCTTCCTCGCCCTGAACGCAGGCCTCTGGAGTGCGATCTGTATCGTGATCTCCGGCCCGTTCTGGACTCGAGGTTGGCCGGAATGGTGGAACTGGTGGCTCAATCTTCCAATCTGGTTCTAGGAGACGATCATGGCTGAGTTTCAGAATCTCCTGACCCCGATTCAGGTCCACGGTCCACCGGATCCCGGTGTCGAGTCGGAGCACTCCGGCAAGAACCGGATCTTCAAGCCGGGCGGGATGAACTACCTCCTCGGAAAGATCGGCGATGCGCAGATCGGTCCGTTCTACCTGGGGTGGCTGGGTGTCCTGTCCCTGCTGTTCGGGTTCGCCGCCTTCGAGATCATCGGCTTCAGCATGCTGGCGTCGGTGAACTGGGATGTCGTGGAGTTCATCCGACAGCTTCCCTGGCTGTCGCTGGATCCGCCGCCGCCGGAAGTCGGGCTTTCCATCCCGGCGTACGGGCAGGGTGCCATGTGGCTCCTGGCGGGCTTTTTCCTGACCGTTGCGATCCTGCTGTGGTGGTACCGCATGTACCGCCGCGCGAAGCAGCTCAAGATGGGCACGCACGTCGCATGGGCCTTCGCGAGCGCCATCTTCCTCTATCTGGTTCTGGGCTTCTTTCGCCCGATCCTGATGGGGAGCTGGGGTGAGGCGGTGCCCTTCGGCATCCTGTCGCATCTCGACTGGACGGCGGCATTCTCGCTGAGGTACGGGAACCTGTTCTACAACCCGTTCCACATGCTGTCGATCGTCTTCCTGTACGGTTCGGCACTCCTCTTCGCCATGCATGGCGCCACGATTCTGGCGACCGCGAAGATGGGTGGTGAGCGCGAGATCGATCAGATCACCGATCCCGGCACGGCCGCGGAGCGGACGATGGTCTTCTGGCGCTGGACGATGGGCTTCAACGCCAACATGGAGTCGATCCACCGCTGGGCGTGGTGGTTCGCGGTGCTGACCACCTTCACGGGCGGAATCGGTATCCTGATCACGGGACCCGTGGTCGACAACTGGTACCTGTGGGGCCAGAAGCACGGCCTGGTGCCACAGTATCCGGATGTGTACGAACAACCGCTGGTCCCGGTGCAGCCGGGCGAGCTCGATGCGCCGTACCTGGGCGCACCGTCGGTCGATCCACTTCCGGGCATCGGAACGATGGATGGTGCCGGACCGGCTCCGGAGATGATGATGGACGTGTCGATTCCCGTACCGGGAACCGATCAGGTCCTCACCTACGACATGGAGATGGGCCGATGAGGCGCCTCATGATGGGAACCGCGCTCGGCGCGGCCGTACTCTTCTCGAGTGCGTGTGAGCGCCCTCCGGTCGAGGTCGTGAACCTCGGGTTCCGGGGCGTCGGCATGCAGCATGTGGACAACCCGCGTGAGCTGGAGGACTCGGTGAACGCGGTGGTCGAGCGGGAGCCCGTCGGGCTTCCGCCGCTGATCGGTGGCGATCCGGCACCGGCGGGCACCTACGAGAACGTTCAGGTGCTCGGTCACCTCAGCGCGGGTGAGTTCAACCGCACGATGCTGGCGCTGACGCAGTGGGTCTCGCCCGAGCAGGGTTGCAACTACTGCCACTACGTGGACGATCAGGGGCAGCCGAACTACGCGTCGGACGACAACTACACGAAGATCGTGTCGCGCCGGATGCTGCAGATGACCCAGGAGCTCAACACCAACTGGACGTCTCACGTCGGAGAGGACCGGGGTGTGAACTGCATGACCTGCCACCAGGGTCAGCCCGTCCCGAACAACTACTTCTTCTTCGACGGCCCGGGCGATCCGCTCCGGAACTACGTCGACAACGTCGGAGCGCGGGTGCAGGGCACCACGGCGCTGACGGGAGAGGGGGACAACCGCCAGTCGATCAAGCAGGCCGAGTACACGTACTCGCTGATGATCCACATGTCGAACTCGATGGGCGTGAACTGCACGTTCTGCCACAACTCGGCACGGTTCGCGGACTGGGACGAGAGCACGCCGCAGCGCGTGACCGCCCTCCGGGGGCTCCGGATGATCCGTGAGGCCAACATGCAGCACATGGTACCGCTGCAGGGGGTCTGGCCGGAGAACCGACTGGGGCCGCTGGGAGACGGGCCGAAGCTCTCGTGTGCGAGCTGTCACAACGGTGCATACAAGCCTCAGTACAATGCCGAGTACACGTGGGCGACCGGTTGGCCGGCGATCACGCAGATCGGGCGTCCGCACGCGAACGCGGCGCCCGCCGACGCCGCGGCGTCGGCCGATACGGCGGCGGCGAACTGAGGTCGGGGAGAACTCGACCATGAGTACGGGGCTGGCCGTAACGGTCATGCTTCTGGCCTGGTGGGCCGGGACCGGGGCGGTCTTCCTCTGCGGAAGGCTGCCCCGGACCGCTCGCCGGCTCGCGTTCGGGGCTGCGACCGTGGCCCTTGTGCCTCTTTTTCTGGCGCTTCCGGCCATTTCCCACGGCACGTCGGCGGTCGGGATCTGCTGGGCGCTCCTCGCCGGGTTCGGCGTGTGGGCGTGGGTCGAGCTGTCGTTCTATACCGGATTCGTGGTGGGACCGAGTACGGAGACGCCTCCTGACGGTGCGAGTCTCCGGATCCGGTTCGGATACGCCTTTCGGGCGTGTCTCTGGCACGAACTCGTGATCCCGCTTCTCGGTCTCGGGATCTTCGCGTGGAGCCCGGGCCCGAATCGCTGGGCCCTCGGGATCTACCTGGTCTTCTGGGTTCTTCACGAGGCGGCCCGCGTAAATGTGCTCGTCGGAGTTCCACATCCCTTCAGGGAGCTGCTGCCCGAGCATCTTGCCCATCTTCAGCCGTACATGGAGCCGGCACCGGCGCGGCGGTTTCTCGATGTAACGCTTCTCGCGCACTTCGCGGCGCTCGCGGCGGCGGGGTGGGCGTTCTGGATCGCAGCCGGGCCCGCCCGGTTCGGCTGGGCCGCGGTGATCGCCCTGGTGGGTCTGGGCGTTCTCGAGCACGGCGTGCTCAAGTTCCCGGTGAAGCTCGAACGCCTCTGGCAGGGCTTCGGTATGGTGACCGCGCGTACGCGAGGGGCCGAGACGCCCTAGCTGCGTACGATGCGATCGGAGCGTTCGACTCGGGCGACTTCCCACGGGCGGGAGGTTGCCCGATTTGTCGTTCTGGCGTGCGGGATCACGTGGATCCTCGTGCTTCCACTCGTCCTCCAGGAGGTCGGCCTCGTCGAGGGTGTGCCGACCTGGTGGCACGGCGCCGGTGCACTCGGACCGGCCGTCGCGGCCTGGCTCTCGCCGCGGCGACGCGGGGTATACGGCCGCCTGGGGCCGTCGAAGGTCGCGTGGGGAGTCATCGCGGGGGCGCTCGCCGTGCCGATCCTGTTCGCGGCAGTGGGCCTCGCGGCCGCCTCGGTCGTCGACGTCGGTCGCGGACCCGGCCTGGCATCGATCCTCGAGACGCCCGGCCTGGGGGTCGAACTTCTCGTGGGTGCCCTGCTCTACGGGATCGGAGAAGAACCGGGCTGGAGAGGATGGCTGCAGCCTCAGCTGGAACGGCGGCATTCCGTCTTCGGGGCGGCGCTTCTGCTCACGCCGATCTGGGCGTTGTGGCACGCTCCCTTCTTCGTATACCGCTACGAGTTCGGCGGCGTCGGCATGGTGTTCGTCTTTCTGGTCGGCCTGCTCGCCGGTGCATTCTGGCTGGCCTTCCTTCTTCAGCTTACCGGCAGCGTCCGCGTGGTGGCGGCGTGGCATGTGCTGTGGAACGCGAGCAATCTGGTGCTCGCCGAGGCGTCTCCGGTGGCGGTGGGGGTCCTCAATGGGCTCATGATGGCCCTTGGGCTGTCCGTGGCGATCATGCTCGCCCGACACGACCCGCAGCGTCGAGGCCGAGCTCACCCCGGATGATGGCCGATCCGCACGGCGAGCGGCGCGTCAGCCGCGTGACTGCTCTACGTCGTCCGCGAGCTGCCGCAATGCGACCTCGAGAAGTGTCGACATGCTGAACGGCTTCCGAAGGATGGGCACGTCGAGCTCCATGATCCGCGCGCCCAGGTGTTCGTCACCGATGTAACCGGTGATGAACAGGGCGGGAACCCTGCGGAGCTCGAAGATGGCCGCGACGACGTCGGGTCCGCTCCGCTCGGGGAGCACCACGTCCGAAATCACGAGGCTGAGGCGGTCGCCCAGCTCCCTGGCAGCTGCCAGTCCCTCCTCTCCGTCCGCGGCGGTACGCACGTCGTACCCCGCGCGCTGAAGTGCGCGGCGGAGCAGTGTCCGGATCGGACGCTCGTCCTCGATGACCAGGATCGTGCCGACGGACGAGGGCACCGGCGCGGGGGCGGGCTCGTGGGAGGCGGCCTCGGGGGCCGGAGTGTCCGAGGCCTCGGGAAGCCAGACCTTCACGGTGGTCCCCTCGCCGGGCGTGCTGTCGATCCTCACGTGTCCGTCACACTCGGTCACGATCCGCTGCACGGTGGCGAGCCCGAGCCCCGTGCCGGCCTCGGAGTCCTTCGTCGAGAAGAAGGGCTGGAAGGCCTGACCGAGCGTCTCCTCATCCATTCCGTGCCCCGTGTCCGATACGGTGATCAGGACCCCGGGTGTCCCGTCGTTCCCGAGCGTGACTGCGGTGCCGAGGGTGATCCGCCCACCCTTCTCCAGGGCGTCGCGCGCGTTGAGCACGAGGTTGGTCACGACCTGATCCAGGTGGACGGGATCCATGCGCACCGCCGGGCATGAATCGGCGAACTCGAATTCGAGGGACACTGCGGCACCCACCAGCCGGCCCAGAAGTCGCTCGACCTCGCCGAGGCGCTCGTTCACGTCGAAGCGGACGACCTTGGACGGCTCGTGCCGGACGAAGCTCAGAAGCTGCCGTGTCAGCCCTGCGGAGCGTCGAGCGGCAGCGGCCAGTTCGCTCAGATCGTCGTGAAGGGACGTCCCCTCCGCGGCTTCCTCGATCGCCGACTGTGCGAATCCGCCGATGACGGTCAGGACGTTGTTGAAGTCGTGCGCTACACCCGCGGCGATTCGTCCGAGTGCCTCGAGTTGCCGCGCCTCGCGAAGCTCCGCTTCGATCCGCCGCTGTCGCGCCTCCTCGCGTCGCCGATCGGTCACATCCACGATGAATGTGTTCCAGAGAATCGCGCCACCTTCGGCCCGGTGGGGGACCCCGGTCGCCTGCAGCCACTTGTGGGCTCCGGAAGGTGTAGTGATCCGCCACTCGTGGAACCAGTCGGCGAGTGTCCTGCCCGATTCCTCGATCGAGGCCCTCATCGGGTCCACGTCGTCGGGATCGATCATCTCCCAGAGGATGCCGGCATCCTCCTCGACGTCCTCGGCCTCGACCTCCCAGAGGTCTCTGCAGCCGGTGCTGACATAGGTGACGCGGTCGGAGCCGTCGGGGTGGAGCTCGTACTGGAACAACGCCCCGGGGAGTGCGCCCGCTACCTCTCGGAGGCTCTCGGTTCTCCGGGCGAGCGAGGCCCGGAGCTCCGCCTCCACGCGTGCGTCACGGATCGCGACAAGCGTCCAGCCCTCCTCCGTCCAGTCGAGATCGAAGACGCGGAGATCCACGGGGATGGGCTCTCCCGCGGCATCCCGGAACTGCGCGGCCCCTTCGACGGGGATCCTCGGGGCGGATGAGCGGGCCGACGGGCGAAGCAGATCCCTCCAGTCCCGGCCGCGAAGGTCGTGGCACCATCGCCCGACCAGCTGTGCGAGCGCGTCGTTCGTGAACCAGACCTTTCCCTGGGGGTCGACCTCGAAGTGCGCGGTGGGGTGCCGCTGCAGAGCCAGAGTGAGACTCTCGTGATCGAATCGCTGCATCGGTTCCTGCGACTACACGCGGCGGGATAGGGCTGGTGGGCTCCCGGACGGGTCTCCGGCCACGGGCCGACATCCGGTGCTCCGGTCGGGTGTCTCGAAGGATAGAATACCGGCGGCTCCGGTGCGGGTCCACCGCAGCCACCCAGCGCCCGCGTCGCTGCGGGTGAAGAAGATCAGCCGCCGATGTCCCACGACTTGAGCTTGAACTCGAGACTCCGCAGCGCGGGGACCCTGGCCTTGATCATCACCAGCAGCTTGAGCGGGTCGTTGGTGAAGTAGAGCTCGGCCTCACCATCCTCGGCGAAAATCCCGTCGGTCTGGATGGTCGGACGCACGACCACCGTCTCGAACTGCCCGGCGGGAACCTTCACGGTCTCGGTCCGCAGCACTTCCAGCACGACGGGGTTGCCGTCCTCCCGGAAGTAGTCCTCGATCACGTACCGGTCTCCGACCTTCAGCGGGAGGGTCCGCACGTAGTACATGATCGAGACGTCGTCGAGCGGATACTCGCTGCCGAGGGGGCCGACCTCGTCGGTGTCACGCAGACGCCACTCGCCCTCCTCCTCGAGGAAATCGTACACCTTGTGCGTCTCGTAGAACGGCTCCTGCTGGTCCTTCTGGAAGCGGACCGCGCGGAGGCTGCCCGGGTCGACCCACGACTGGAGGAGGTTGTCGACCTCGAAGGCTCCGAAGAGCGCGGACGCCTGGAGACCGAACTGGAAATGACGGGTCGACATGTCCCGGACGGTGTCGGTGCCGACCTCCAGCCACCCCTCGCCGACTTCACCGAACAGCCCCACCCTCACCTGATACACGAGGCGTTCACCGTTTCGGAAGGGCATGTAGATGCCCTCGCGCTCCGGTGTCGGCGTCACGGCGGGTGTATCGTCGAGACCTTCACCCTCGTCGGCCGACTGTGCGGCGACGGCACCCGTGGACATCGTCAGCAGCAGGGCGAAGAGCAGCGGTGCGTGCAGGAGCGGATGCATGGTGGGACGGATGTTCGAGGATTCGGTCCCGTCGGCGGCGGACCCGCCGGTCGTACTCGGGATGCCTTCGATTGGACACTATCTCGTGCGTCACGGTTCCCGTGAGGGTGCCGCGACGGTGGCGACCAGCCGCGACCGCGGCCATCCGCCGGACGGGCCTCGCGACCCACGGGGCTCCCTACTCGATGACGAAGCTGCGCGTCTCCCGAACGGACCGTCGCAGCTCGGGCCGGAAATCGGGGTGAGCGATGGAGATCAGCGCCTCGGCCCGTTCGCGGAGATTTCGCCCGTGGATGTTGACGGCCCCGAACTCGGTGACCACCCAGTGCACATGTCCCCGCGTCGTGACCACTCCGGCGCCGGGGTTCAGCTCGGCCGTGATGCGTGAGACCCTGCCGCCGGCCGCGGTCGAGGGCAGCGCGATGATCGGCTTGCCGCCGGGTGAGAGTGCCGCTCCGCGAATGAAGTCCATCTGTCCACCGATACCGGAGAAGATGCGGTGCCCGATGGAGTCGGCGCAGACCTGGCCGGTGAGGTCGATCTCGATGGCCGAATTGATCGCCACCACCCTGGGGTTCTTTCGGATCAGCGATGTGTTGTTGGTCCGATCGCAGGGGTGGAACTGGATCAGGAGATTGTCGTCCACGAAGTCGAACAGGCGCTGCGTTCCCACCACGAAGCTCGTGACGGTTCGTCCGTGATGGACCGTCTTGTGCTCATTCGTGACGACCCCGCCCTCGATCAGGTCGACCATTCGGTCGGAGAACATCTCGGTGTGCACACCCAGCGCCACCTTGTCACCCATCCGCGAGAGTGCCGCATCCGGGATTCCACCGATTCCCACCTGTAGCGTCGATCCATCCTCCACGAGGTCCGCGATGAGCTCGCCGATACGCGCCTCCACCTCCGTCTCGGGCGCCGATTCGTGTTCGATCAGCGGCCGATCCGTGAGGGTGAAGTGGTCCACCGAGTCGAAGGGCACGGCGCTGTACCCCAGCGTGCGAGGCATGCGCGGATTGACCTCCGCCAGAATCAGACGGGCCTCCCGGGACGCCGCGAGCGCGGCGTCGACCGAGGGACCGAGCGAGCAGTGACGGTGCCTGTCGGGAGGCGAAAGCTGAAGCAGCGCGACGTCGAGTTCGATCCTGCCGCTCCGGAAGAGCCCCGGTATGTCGCTCAGGAAGACGGGGATGAAGTCGGCGCGCCCCTCGGCGATGGGTCTCCGGAGCGCCGGACCGGTAAAGAGAGAATTCGAGATCACTCGCCCTTCACGCTCCGGGTCCGCGAAGGGAATGGGCCCTGAGAGGTGCAGATGGTAGACCGTCACCCCCTCCAGATCGGTCCGTCTCGCGATCGCTTCCAGCAGGGGGGTGGGGGTCGCGGCGGCTCCATGGACGAAGACTCGATCTCCGCTCCGGATGTGACGCACGACGTCGTCCACGTCCTCTGCGTCCCGGGTCCAGTCGTCGGTCATCTCTCTCGGTTCGGTCGGTGAAACGACACGGGGGGACCCGGGTTCACCCGAATCCCCCCCATTCGATCTGCAGCGCTTCGGTGCCTCGAGGCGTGGCGGCTCAGTACGCCGGCTCCAGCCGGAAGTCCGCCGGTACCTCGTTCTTCTTCGGCTTGAGCATGTAGAGCTGCAGGAAGGCCAGGCCGTTCTTCATGCTGTACCAGGCACGCTTGAGCTTCCCCGCGCCCTCCATCTTCACCGTGTTCTCGTACATCCGGTGCATCAGCGGCTGGAGGCGGGGGTTGTCGAGATCGATCTCGACGGGGAAGACCTGCCGCGCGATCACGTTGGTCTTGCGGAAGACCTCCATGTCGAAGTCCGTGGCCGACATCCCCATCTGCTCGTAGAATTCGGCCCGGATGTGATCGCGCACGTACATCGTGGCGTATACGGCCAGGAGGAAAAATCGGATCCAGTATCGGTTGCGGCCCCGGATGAGTTCCGGGTTCGCATGCATGAGGGCCGCGAACGCCTCCCCGTGCCGGAATTCGTCGTTGCACCACTCCTCGAACCAGCTGAAGATCGGATGGATCTGGTTCTCGGGATGCGCCTCCAGCTGCCGGTAGATCGTGATGTACCGGGCGTAGCCGATCTTCTCGGACAGGTAGGTCGCGTAGAAGATGAATTTCGGCTTGAAGAAGGTGTACTCCTTCTCCCGCGTGAGAAACGACAGGTCGACACCCATGTCGAGGTCACGCAGCGTCGAGTTGATGAACCCGGCGTGGCGTCCCTCGTCGCGGCTCATGTAGCCGAAGAGGTCGCGCATGTCCTGGTTCCTGCACCGCTTCTTGATCTCGGCGTAGAGCAGACAGCCGCTGAACTCCGCGGTGATCGAGCTCACCAGGAAGTCGACGAACTGATCCCGATTCTCCATATCGGACCAGTCGCCGTCGAAGACCTCGGTGCGCTTGAAGTGACCCTTGTTGGGGTCGCTGTCGAACTCGTGCATCAGGGCGTCCCACTGCTCGCGGATCGCCTCGACGCTCATGTTGTCCATCTCCTCGAAGTCGGTCGTGTAGAACCGTGGGTCGAGGGTGGCGCTCTTCTTGGCACGCTCGGTCGTCTCGCTGACCGGTGGCTTGGTGGTTGCTTCGTACATGTATCGTATTTCCCCTACTCGAAACCGACTTCGAACAGTTCCTTGAACTCGAGATTGCCGACGATCCGGACCCACCGACGTTTCAGCCAGCTGGCGCGACGCACGACGGCCTGCGACTCGTGGTGGCTCCGGTGCCCGAGGGCGACCGAGTTCATGTCCTCCGGTGCGTTCTCCATCCGGACGCCGTCACCCGGCTCCGGATAGAACCCCTCGAGATCGAGGATCGCATGCAGGTGTTCGTGTGTCGATTCGACATCGAGCGTGCAGGGTACCTGTGCTTCGCGCCGCCAGAAATACCAGACGGTGAGGAGCACGGCTCCCACTGCGACACCGAGCCATACGGTCATGGACGATCCTCCATGGACGTGGGTGTGACGAAGAGCGCCGGGACGTCGGGTGCGTCTCGGCCCTCCAGCAGGGAAGAGAAGAGTTCGTAACTCGTGGGTCCGAAGGCCGCGACGTCGATTTCGACGTTCGCTGCCTCGTCCCTGAGAGTAAGACGACCGCCGCTCTCACGCACCACCCTGTAGGGGGCATCCAGCGACACGCCGTGACGCTTTCGCTCGTGATCGAGCGGCCGGAGCACGCCCCGAACGAAGCCTCCCTCCATGGCTGCGTAGCCCTGCAGCGTCTCTCCCGTGGCCACATCCACCACATACAGCGAGTCCTTCGCCCCACGGACGAAGTGGATGTCGCGCGTCTGCTCGCCGCCGTTGCTCGACAGATCCGGGTACGCCATCGCCGGATTCGCCGGCGTCGCGATTCCATCCGGATTCGGCTCGTAGAGGGGGTGAGGGTTCATCGCGACGGTCACGGCTGCGGCGCCGAGGGGTACGACGACGACGGCGGCGACGATCGCCTTCTGGACACCGTTCATGACGACCCCGACGTCGGAGTCGGGTCGTTCGACAGAATCTCGATGCCGTCGTCGTCCATCAGCGAAATGCGGACCCGCTCCTCCTCCAGAGGGGCGCTCCGGTCCACCCCCGAGGCGAGCAGCGCCTCGCGGAGTTGCTCGCCCACCTCGGCGACATCCGCGACCCCCCGCAGCATGGGCTGCGGTTCACGGAACTGCCACGGTCGTGCGTGGGGCCAGAGGTACACGAACCCGATGCGGCCGGAGCCGCGAAGTTCGAAGGCGATATCGCCGGTTCCGTCGGAGTTCTCGCGAACCGCCGCGTCGGCGATCCGGGAATAGGGAAGGTTGAACACCGCCGGGAACGCGACTCCGATCCCCATCACGACGCGCTGGTCGGTGATCGCGTAGACCGAGGTCCGGGACACCGCGCGAGCGTACATCGCGATGCCGCCGACGAGGACCCCACCGAGCACGAGCAGCCAGACCGCTCGAGCCAGGGATCCTCCAGGTGCCACGAAGAAGGTGAGTCCAGCCAGCGCCACGAAGTACGCGGCCCAGATTCGAACTCTGAAGACGTGCCGTGTCAGGGCCCGGGCGTCCGGACGGCCCTGCCAGAGGAGGTTTTCCCCCTCCGGCAGCGGCTCGTCGATCCCCCGGATTCGCTCGCGGGCCATGATCAGAAGAACGGCTCGGCGCGAGCCGGATCCGCATACAGGTACCCTCCGGCGTAGAACGCCACGATCCGATCTTCCTCCTTCAGGGTGATTCGATCGGTCGCCCTGGTCTCGGGGACGTCGGCGAAGTGCTTCGCGTAGATCGACTTCACGTGGAGCTCACCTGCACCCTTCTTGACGCGGATGAAGCCGAAGGGAATGAGCTTGCGACCACCGACGTCCAGCTCGACCGTCAGGTAGCAGATATGCGGCTCCGAGCGATCCACCCAGATGTCCACGCATTCTCCGACCTTCTGTCCGTCGCCGGCGATGACGCTCATGCCGCGCGGGTCGGGGTCGTTCTTGTCGACGTGAAAGCCCTCCAGCACCGACATCGGCTGGATCTTCGGCTCTCCCGCGAGGGTGAGGTCGGGGCGATCGGCACGGTCCGCGAAGGAGGCGGGGCCGACCCCGTCCTTCATCGGGTCACCGGTGGGCTCGAAGGCCGCCCCGGGGTGATTGGTCGTGGGTCGGAGAGTCATCGGTTCGGCTCCTCGTCGGAGTGATCGTGAACGTCCGCATCACCCTCGACGGGGTGGTCCGGCGTGGCTGCCGGCGGGGCCGGCTCGACCGGTGCGGAAGGTGTGGGTGCCGCGGCTGCGTAGGCAGCTCCCACCGCGGCGTCCCCGAGGGCCGCCGACTGCATCGCGTCGGACGGCAGGGGCTGCTGGTGGGGGGCGACGTCGCTCCCTTCGAGTGCGGGATGCTTCGCCCGGGGTGGTCGAGGGGACGGGATTGCGGGGTAACCCTGAACCGCAACGCCTTCGCGATCGGATTCGAGGGGATACCCGACGCGCTTGTCCTCGCGACGCAGGTAGATGATCAGCAGGGCGAACCCGATCCAGAACAGATAGATCAGAATCGTCGGCAGATCGATGTAGTTGGCCTCCATGGTGCGCTCCGTGAGAGGGGCTATCCGGGCATTTCGGCGAAACCGAACGACCGGGGGGAATCAGACGACGCATCCGTAGGATCACGTCGAGGGGATACGAGGGGTCCGATCACGACCAGCGTGAGGAAGAGAATCAGGATCTCCCCGTGGTAAACTGCGATGTAGCCGGCTTCGGGCCCCGTCATCGCGGGACCCAGCAGGCCCCGTTCGGCGAGGACCGTGACGAGGTCCCGAAAGAGACCTCCGAATGCGATGGCGAGGCCCGCGGCGGTCGCCTGGACCGCACCCCAGGCCCCGACGGCCAGTCCGGCGCCGGCCGACTGCAGGGCCATGGCGGCGGTCAGGGTGCCGACGGCGAAAAGGCCGCCTCCGAATCCGAGGAAGACCGCACCGGCGCGAAGCAGCAGTGCCGAACGCAGCGGCGCGGCGATCACGATCATCGCGAAGGCGAAGATGCCGGCGACCACGCCCCATCCGGCGACGCTGTGCTCGTCGGCCCCATTCGTCAGCCGCACGGCGGCCACCACGAAGCTCACGAGGGCGCCGAGGGCGGACAGTGCGGTGAGTAGCGAGGTCTGGCCGACGCTCATGCCGAGCAGCTGGCCCCCGTACGGCTCGAGCAGGACGTCCTGCATCGCGAATCCCGCGGCGCCGAGGCCGACGGCGAGCAGCAGGCGGCCCGTTCGGTCGGTCTTCAGAAGACTGCGCCAGGCGTCGAGGAAGGCGGGGCGGGGCTCGTCGGATGCGGTCGACTCGCCGGCCAGCGCCTCCTGCTTCCAGAGCGCGACACCGTTGAGGACCATCGTGAGAACCGCGGCGCCCTGGATGACCTTGATCAGGCGCACGTCGCTGTAGTCGTAGAGCAGAGCGGCGAAGAAGAGGCCGCCGAGCAGGAGGCCCACGAGGAAGGCGACGTAGAGAACGGCGACCACCTTCGGCCGGCGCTCCTCGTCGGAGAGGTCGCTGGCGAGGGCGAGTCCCGCCGTCTGTACGGTGTGGGCCCCCGCGCCGACCAGCAGAAAGCCCAGCGCGGCACCGATCATGCCGGCGGTGCGCTGACCATCCGTGAACCCGGAGGTGGTGTCCAGCAGAACCAGGGCGAAGGGTAGCACGGCGAATCCGCCGAACTGCATCATCGTCCCGAACCAGAGATACGGAACACGCTTCCATCCGAGCACCGAGCGGTGGTGGTCGGAGCGATGTCCGAGCACCGCCCGCATCGGGGCGAGCAGCATCGGGAGCGCGAGGAAGCCCGCGACGAGGAAGGCGCGCAGCTCCAGCTCGACGATCATCACGCGGTTGAGTGTGCCCGCCAGCAGAGCCAGGGCCATCCCGACCGTGACCTGGAAGAGTCCGAGGCGGGCCAGTCGCAGCGCGGGAAGATCCTCCGACACCGCGTCGGCGAAGGGCATGAAGGCCGGCCCCAGTCCGTTCCAGAACTTCCCGGCGTTCATCGGTGCATCCGGGGCGAGGGGGTGCACCGGGGCAGGGGAGTGACTCGGTGCGTGGGGGCGAACGGGGTCATCGACGCACCTCGATCGCGCGCGACACGTAGAATCCCCGATGCACCCGATGCGACCGACCTCGGTCCCAGCTGGGGTCCAGGCGGTCGTTCAGCTCACGATCGAGCGCTCCCGCGCCAACCGGAATGATCCCGGGTGCGCGATCTCGCCGAGGGAAGAGCTTTCCCACCACGTGCATGGCGGTGAGCAGCGGGGTGGCGGGGGCCACCGTGAACAGCAGTCCGGAGCGCACCCGCCGTGAGAGTGCAGCGAGCGCCTCTACCGTCTGGCCTACGGGATAGTGAATGAAGCAGTCCATCGCGATCATCCAGTCCCACCCGGCACCGTCGTCGTGATCGGCGTAGGCCGCGAAGTCGAAGAGGTCGGCCGCCACGAAGTCGACGCGGTCGCCGAGGTCGGCGCACCGCTCCCGGGCCACATCGATCAGCTCCTGCGAGAGATCGACCCCCGTCACGTGTGCCCCCCGCTCCGCGAGCATCCGCGATACGACGCCCGGCCCGCATCCCGCGTCGAGAACGCGGTGGCCCGAAAGGTCCTCCGGGAGCCAGGAGAGGAGTGTGCCGGCCATCTCGGCCCGGCCCTCCCGCACGGTCTTCCGGATTCCGCTGACCGGGGCGTCCGAGGTGAGCACAGTCCATCGCTCCGCGCCCTCGCGAAAGTGCGCACCGACCCGTTCGCGACGGTCGATCCAGTCACGGGACGGGGTGGTCGAGTCGGCGGTGGACGCACGTGACATCAGTCGAAGCCGAGCAGGTTGAAGATCGTCGTGTCGTCCAGCGGTTCCGCCTCCAGCGCGGGCACGCCATTGACCAGGTGCTTCGCGAGGCCGGTGTAGATGGCCTGCACCTGCTCGACCTCTTCGGACGGCTCCATCTGGAAGAGCGTCTTCTTCTGGAGCCGGCTCATGCGCACCGCGTCGACCGTCGGGATGACGGCGGACAGCTCGAGGCCGACCCGCTCGTTGTACTTGTCGATCTCGTCGGTCTGGTCGGCGCGGTTCCCGATCACGCCGCCGAGCCGGACCTTGTAGTTCTTGGCCTTCGCCTTGATGGCGCCGACGATCCGGTTCATCGCGAAGATCGAGTCGAAGTCGTTGGCCGTGACGATCAGCGCGCGGTCCGCGTGCTGGAGCGGGGCCGCGAAGCCTCCGCACACCACGTCACCCAGCACATCGAAGATGACGACGTCGGTGTCGTCGAGAAGGTGGTGCTGCTTGAGCAGCTTCACCGTCTGGCCGACCACGTAGCCACCACAGCCGGTGCCCGCGGGGGGGCCTCCGGTCTCGACGCACATGACGCCGGCGTAGCCCTCGAACACGAAGTCCTCGGGCCGCAACTCTTCGGCGTGGAAGTCGCACTCGGCCAGCGTGTCGATGACCGTGGGGATCATCTTTCCGGTGAGCGTAAAGGTTGAATCGTGCTTGGGATCGCACCCGACCTGGAGGACCTTGTAGCCCTCCCGTGCGAGCGCTGCGGAAAGGTTCGAGGACGTCGTCGACTTCCCGATGCCCCCCTTTCCGTAGATGGCGAGGACTCGAGCGCTGTCGATCTCCTCCTCCATATGTACCTGTAGCGATCCCTCGCCATCACCAACGAGATCCGCGTCCACGACGGGCAATGAGCTCATGCGGCTACCTCCGGGTCGACCCCTTCGAGTCGATCTTCGAGTTCGTCCGCGGCATCCTGGAGCGCCGCGAGAGTGTCTTCGTCGGGGGTCCAGAATCCCCGGTCACACGCTTCCAACAGACGTCCCGCCATGCGGGATGCCGCGTCGGGATTCAGCTGCGCCATGCGCCGCCTCATCTCGGGGTCGAGCACGTAGGTCTCCCCGATTCCTTCGTAGACCCACCCCTGGACCGCATCGGCCGTGGCGGACCATCCGAGGGTGGTCGTCACGCGCGCTTCAATCTCGCGCACGCCCTGATATCCATGATCCAGCATCGCCTCGAACCACTTCGGGTTGAGCGTGCGGGTGCGCGTCTCGAGGGAAACCTGCTCCTCGAGGGTGCGGACCCTGCCCGACCCGCGGGTCTCGTCGCCGATGTAGGCCGCGACCTGCCGGCCGGAGGCACGCTGCGCCGCCTTGGTGACCCCACCCAGAGAGTCGACGTACTGGTCGATGTCGGACACGCCGAGTTCGACCGAATCGAGGTTCTGGTAGGTGGCGTCGACGTCGCCGAGCGCGAGCTCGAGCAGGTCGTGCCGAGCCGCGGGTCGACCCTTCCGATCGTACCCGAAGCCCTTCCGGCGAACGAACACCGCTCCGAGTTCGTCCGTCTCGCCCCAGCTGCCGTCCTCGACGGTGAGATTGACGTTCGCGCCGTAGGCTCCGTCGTCGTTGGAGAAGACCCGGAGGGCCGCCTCTTCGAGGGAGCAGCCCAGCGTCTCGGCCTGGGTGAGCGCATGGCGGCGGACGGCGTTCTGCTCGAGCGGCTCGTCCTCGGCTGAAGCCGCGAGCCACGCGGCCTCGGCGAGCAGCTTCATCTGGAGTGGCAGCAGATCGCGGAAGACGCCGGAGGTGGTCACCACCACGTCGATGCGCGGTCGGCCGAGCTCGTCCAGTGGGATCAGACGGGCACCTGCGAGACGGCCGTAGGCGTCGAAGGCGGGCTCCGCGCCGATGAGCGCGAGCGCCTGCGAGAGGGGTGCGCCCTCCCGCTTCATGTTGTCGGTCCCCCAGAGCGCCAGCGCGATCGTCTCGGGCCAGCGGCCCTGTTCGGCGCGGACACGCTCCACCAGGAGATTCGCCTGGTTGGTCGCCTCGACCTGCGCAGCTGCGCTCGGGACGGTCCACGGATCGAATCCGTAGGTGTTGCGTCCGCTCGGAAGCACGTCGGTGTTGCGGATGATGTCGCCGCCGGGAGCGGGGGCGATCCATCCCGTGTCGAGGGCGTGCAGCACGGCCTCGAGCTCGGGGTTCACGCAGAGCTTGCGCTCGAGATCGTCGAGGCAGGCGAAGAGCCGAGCCACCTGGTCGCGGTCGAGGCCGAGGTCCAGCATCGGAGCTTCGGCGGCTGCGGTGCCCGCGAAGGTGGCGCCTTCCGGGACACGCTCGAAGAGATCGTCGAGCGTCTCCCGCACGTCCGCCTCGGTCCCGAAGGTCTCCAGCGGTGGAAGCTCTGCCGCGGGAAAGCCCGCTTCGGCCGCGCCTCGCAGGATCTCCCGACGTCCGTCCGGCTCCGGGACCGAGCCCAGAACATGGAGGCCGGTCGGCACGAGAGAATATTCCAGCTCGAGCAGCTTCTCTCGCAGGAAGGTCGTCTCGCGCTCGGGCGTCGCGCCGTCCGGGGCGGTCGGCAGCTCGAGGAGCTCCGCGCGCTCGCGGATGGCCTCGAGGAGCGAGTGCGACCCCGTGTCGGGGGAGTCGCCGTTCAGGCCACTCCACCGGTCGAGCTCCGTCTTGAGCGCGAGCAGGTCCTTGTAGAGGCCGGCCCGCGCCAGGGACGGTGTCATGTAGCTCACGAGCGTCGCTCCACCGCGGCGCTTGGCGAGCGTGCCCTCGGAGGGATTGTTGCCCGCGTAGATATAGACGTTGGGCGTGTCTCCGAACATCCGATCCGGCCAGCACGACTCTCCCATGCCGACCTGCTTGCCGGGGAGGAACTCCGTCGCCCCATGCGTCCCGAAGTGCACCATCGCGTCCGCGTCGAAGTCGTCGCGGATGTACCGGTAGAAGGCGCTGAAGGCGTGGGTCGGGGCGAAGTTCTGTTCGAAGAGGAGGCGCATCGGATCGCCCTCGTAGCCGGAGCCCGGCTGAAGGCCGACGAAGACGTTTCCGAACTGCGCCCCGAGAACGAGGACGTTCCGGCCGTCGCTCAGGTCGCGTCCAGGGGCGGGGCCCCATGCCGCCTCGATCTCCTCGAGATAGCGCTCCTGTGCCACATGCTCGTCGGCGGGGATCCGCGTGTGGATGCGTGCCCTCGTCCCGAAGGAACGGGCGGCTTCACCGACGAGGTGGTCCCGGAGCGCGTCGACCGACGCGGGGACCTCCACCCGGTAGCCCTCGTCCGCCATCCGGACAAGCAGGCGGTGGAGGGAGGCGAACACATCCAGATACGCCGCGGAGCCGGCGTTGCCGGCTGCGGGCGGGAAGTTGAAGAGCACCACGGCGACCTTCCGGTCGGCGCGAGCGCGGCGGCGCAGGCGGATCGACCGTACGGCGCGTTCGGCGAGGTGCTCGACGCGCTCCGGGATCGGGAGGGCGTCGGGAGTTCCCGAGTTCGCGGTGTCGGCGCGACCCCCGAAGACGATGGGGTTGGTCGCCCCGTCGAGTTCGGGGATGGCGACCATCAGTGCGGCTTCGAGCGGGAGGAGTCCGCGGGGGTCGTCCTTCCAGCTTTCGAGCGTCTGGAACTCCAGCGGCTGCGCGACCACGAAGGGGACGTCCAGCTCGCCGAGCACCCACTGAGCGGCGGGCCCGTCGTGCCAGGCGGGGCCACCCACCAGCGAAAAGCCGGTCAGCGAAATCAGGTAGTCGATCTCGGGAAGGCTGTCGTGGGCGTGGAACCACCGGTCGATGGGCTCACGCGCGTCCAGTCCGGCGGCGAAGGCCGCGCGAACCGCGAGACCCCGAGCCTCGAGGGCGCGGATCACGGCGTCGTAGTGGGCCGCGTTTCCGGCCAGCACGTAGGAGCGTCCGATGATGAGCCCCACGGTGCCGACGGGCTTCTTCGGAGTCGGAAGATCGCGCAGATCCTCGGTGATTCCGTAGCCCGGCAGGTCGGGGTGGTAGAGCCCGCTGTCGGGGTAGGTCTCCAGGTCGGGGATCGACCCCTTCGCGGACGCGGGTGCCGCCTCCGGCAGATAGCGCGCCGCGAGCAGCCTCAGCATCTCCGTGATGTTGTTTTCGGACCCGCTCAGCCATGCCTCGAGGCAGAGCAGATAGGCCCGTACATCCTGCGCCGACCCCGGCACGAAGCGGAGGAGCTTGCGGGCACGCCGGAGGCTCTTGAGCTGCTTCTTGGCGGAGTCGCGGCCGCCGCTCGACTTGCCCCGCAGCTTCGCGAGGATCTTCGCGGCGGAGAAGCGGCCCTGGTCGGCGGGATCGCCCGGTGAGAACGCGCCCAGCTTCATGAAGGGCGTGAGCTCCCCGTTGGACAGCAGAACCCCTCGGATCTGATCGTCGGGTGCGCTCTCGAGGAGCGGCTGGACGATGTCGACATGCTCCTGCAGGAAGATCTGGCCGACGATCACGAGTCGGCTCGTGGCGACGTCCTCCGCCATCCGGGTGACCTCTGACGGGTCGCTCCAGTCGCCGGCCACGTGAACACGGACATCGACGTCGAACCCCTGCGTCCCGAGCGTCGCAGCCGCCCGGTGGAGCGTGCCCACGAGGTGGTTGTCGAGCGTGACGATCGTCACCCTGTTCGGGTGCGTCGCGCCGGGGGAGGGGGATCGACGCGCCGTCATCGGTTCCCGTAGTGCGCCTTGGCCTCGTACAGGACGTCGACGCTTATGGCGTCCACTCCCTGCTCGAGGGCGTACTTCTCCGTGTTCCTCCGCGCCTTTCCGCGCACGAAGAACGGGATCCGCTTCAACTCCTTCTCGGCGGCGTCGAGCCACTCGATATCGCCCGATGCGCGGGCGACCACCGGTTCCGGCACGTCGGGCGTCCGGAGCGTGTCCTCTCCGGTGGCCTGCCCTTCCTGCGCGGTTCCAGCGTGCGATACCGTACCGGTATGCAGATGAGATGGCCCGACACCGTCGGTGAACTCGAAATCGTCCTGGAACAGCCCGAGGAGATGTTCCTCGAGGCCCATGACGAGCGGGTGCACCCATGTATCGAACAGTACGTTCGCGCCCTCCGGCCCCATCTGGGGCGAGTAGCGCGCGGGGAAGTCCTGGACGTGCACCGGTGCGGAAATGACCGCGCAGAACACGCCGAGACGCTTGGCGATGTGTCGCTCCATCTGCGTGCCGAGCACCAGTTCGGGGGCGGCGGCCTCGATGGCCTCCTCCACCTCGAGGTGATCATCGCTGATGAGAGGCTCCACGCCGTGGACCTTGGCGGCCTTCCGGATGTCCCGCGCGAACTCGCGCTGGTACGTCCCCAGGCCGACCACTTCGAAACCCATCTCCTCCGCGGCCACACGGGCGGCGGCGACGGCGTGGCTCGCGTCTCCGAAGACGAAGACACGTTTGGCGGTCAGGTAGGTCGAGTCGATCGACTTCGACCACCACGGCATGTTCGACTGGATGGCGGACAGGCCAGGCTCCGGATCGATGTCGAGGAGCTCCGCGACCTCGTTCACGAAGTCGCGCGTGGCGCCGATTCCGATCGGAACGACCTTCGTGTACGGCTGGTCGAACGTCCGCTCGAGCCAGCGCGCGACGGTGTCCGCCGTCTCCGGATACATCACCACGTTGGCGTCGGCGTCGGGGATCCGGACCAGGTCGTGTGGGCTCGACTCCCAGGGAGCGACGACGCTCACGTCGACGCCCATGCGGTCGAGGAGTCGCGTGACCTCGGTCACGTCGTCCCGGTGACGGAATCCCAGAGCGGTCGGGCCGAGCAGGTTGACGGTGGGCCGCGACGCCCCGTCGCGCTGCCGCTCGAAGGTCTCGCCCCGCTCCGGCGCCCGGTGCAGCGTGAGCGTCCGCACCATCTGGTAGAAGGTCTCCGCTGCGCCCCAGTTCTCCTTGCGCTGATACGCCGGGAGCTCCAGAGAGACGACGGGGACCGGTAGATCGAGCCGCTCGGCGAGGCCGCCCGGGTTGTCCTGGATCAGCTCCGCCGTGCAGGAGGCCCCGACGATCAGCGTATCGGGCTTGAACCGCTCGTAGGCGTCGGTGATCGCGGTCGTCACGATGTTCGCCGTGTCGCCACCGAGGTCGCGTGCCTGAAACGTCGTGTACGTGACGGGCGGGCGATGGTCACGCCGTTCGATCATCGTGAACAGCAGGTCCGCGTAGGTATCGCCCTGCGGCGCGTGAAGCACGTAGTGCACGCCCTTCATGCCCGTGACGACACGCATCGCGCCGACATGGGGCGGGCCCTCGTAGGTCCAGACGGTCAGCTTCATGAGAACCTCAGCCGGCGCTGGCGATCGAGGGGACGGTTGAACAGTTCGGCGAGGTCGCCGGCCTGTTCGAACCCCTGAACCGGCGTGAACACGAGCTCGATCGACCACTTGGTCCGGAGGCCCTCCGCCTCGAGCGGATTCGCGAGCCCCATGCCGCAGACCGTGAGGTCGGGGCGCTCGGCGCGGCAGCGGTCGAGCTGCTTGTCCACGTCCTGACCCTCCGCGAGACGCACGTCGGGACCGAGCAGCTCGAGCTCGGCCTGCATGTGGGCCCGGTCGAGGTGGGGTGTGCCGACCTCCACCAGCCTCATTCCCAACTCACGTGAGAGAAAGCGGGCCATCGGAAGCTCCCCCTGAGAATCGGGGAAGAGGAAGACGCTCTTGCCCTCCAGCGCTTCGCGGTGCCGGGCCATGGCCGTGTGCGCCCGAGCCCGCGGGCCCTCGACGGCTTCGTCGACCGTCGCATCGTCGATGCCCCAACGGCGGGCAGCCGCGCGAATCCACGCCTCGGTGCCCTCGGCGCCGTAGGGGAAGGGGGCGGGAATGAGCTCCGCACCGCGACTCTGCAGCGACCGGACGGTCTCGTCCACCCACGGCTGCGCCATGAGAATCCGCGTGCCCTCGCCCACAGGCGGGAGTTCGCGGGAGGACTTGCCCGGCAGAAAGCGCACCGGTCCGAGTCCGATCTGGTCGAAGATCCGCAGCATCTGCTGCTCGACGACCTCGGCGAGGGTCCCGACCACCAGGAGATCCGGCGTGTCGCCATCCTTCTTCGGCAGCGAAGGAACGAGCGAATTCAGGCAGGCGTCTTCACCCTGCGTGAAGGTGGTTTCGATGCCCGAGCCCGAGTAGTGCGCGAACCGGACGTCCGGACCGTGGATTCCCGTGAGCCGCTCGGAGGCTCGGTTGAGGTCGAGCTTGATCACCTCCGAGGGGCACGAGCCGACCAGGAAGACGGTCTTCAGTTCGGGCCGGCGCGCGAGCAGGCGCCCGACCACACGGTCCAGCTCCTCGTTCATGTCGGCCATCCCCGCGAGATCCTTCTCCTCGATCACCGCGGTGCCGAATCGCGGCTGGGCGAAGATCATGACCCCCGCGGCCGACTGCATCAGGTGGGCGCACGTACGGGATCCGACGATCAGGAAGAAGGCGTCCTGCATCTTCCTGTGGAGCCAGAGGATACCGGTCAGCCCGCAGAAGACCTCGTGCTGGCCGCGCTCCTTGAGTACGGGCGCGTCGCAGGCGCCGGCTTCGGCCATCGGAAGGGGCGTACTCATGCCGACTCCGCCCGGCGGGCATCCAGCCGCGCGCGCCGGAGCTTCAGCAGAAACTGGATCGCATTCACGCCGTAGGCCGCGTATGCGACCAGCGCCAGAAGCAGTCGAGCCTCCGTGGCGAGCAGATTGCCGAGCAGGGCGATGAGATACGCCGTGTGGAGCGCGATGACGCCCATGCTCACCACATCCTCCCAGAAGAAGGCGTCGGCGAAGAGGTACTGACCGTAGACGTCCCGCTCCCAGAGCGCGCCCGTCACCATGATCGTGAAGAGCAGCCCCGTCTTCAGCACCACGGAGGCGTCGGCCCAGAAGAGTGCGTCGCCCGTCCGGAGCGAATAGACGATCAAGACGGCCGACCCGATCATCACCACGAACTGGAGCGGCGCGAGGATCCCCTGGACGAGTGTCCAGCGGGACGCATCCCGTCGGCGGCGTTGCTCTGGTGTGTAGAGCCCGCCGCTCGTCGGCGTCGAACCCGCGGGGGGGTCGATGATCGAGGATGATATGGACACGATGTGGAAGATCCTTCGTACTGGTGCGCCGTATGCGCGGGGCGGCCGACCCCGAGCGCTCCCAGTATCAATGATGCTTGACACCCCCTGTTGTCAAGCATTGTTGACGCATGGGTGTGCGACGTGTATTTGTGGTTGTGTAGCAGTTCGGGTACCCACGCATGACGCCCGCGAACAAAGCGGTTGTAGCTCGCGTCAAGCAATCTGGACACGGAGAGTGGGGCCAACGCGGTGCCGGGTTCGTCGACACCGCCACTATTCCCTCCGTTTGGAGGCAGGTAATGCGTGAACTGGACGCCCCCGGGCATCCCGACCCGTCTCGACCCCGCGACCAGCCACGCACCCCGAGTCGGGTCCGGCGCATGGTCGAGGGAGAGCTCCTGCCACGACTGCTTCTGACGCACAACGCGGGTCCGCTTCCCCCCTCCTTCATCGCCACCGCCGAGAGCTCGATGCAGCACCCGGCGTTCGACGACTTCCTCCAGGTCGTCCGTGGCGACGATCCGGACGAAGAGATCCGGGCGTTCCTCGTGGACGCGGTGGAGCGAGGCGAGACCGTGGAGGTCGTCCTCGCGGAGCTGCTTGCTCCGGTCGCCCGCCACATGGGCGAGCTGTGGGAGGAGGACGAGTGCGACTTCGTCGAGGTCACCGTGGTGTGCAATCGGCTCCAGCGCGCGATCCGTCGCCTGGCGAACGAATTCCGCTACGGATCGGCCGGGGACGAAGTACGCGTGCTCGTGACGGGTCTCCCGCACGCGCAGCACACGCTCGGATGCCTGATGGTCGCGGAGACGCTGTCCGACGCCGGGTGCGACGTCGCCCTCGGTGACCCCTTCGTGCCGGGAGTCGATCCGGTTGGGTACGATGTCGTCGCGCTCTCGGTCGCGCGCACCGAGGACGAGGAAGCCGCCGAGATGATGGTGCGTCGGCTGCGCGACCAGGCTCCGAACGCGAGCATTCTCGTAGGAGGGGCCGCGTTCCGCGAAGACCCCGCCATGATTCGTCGAATCGGAGCGGACGGGTGGGCGGAAGACGCCACCTCCGCACGTACACTCATCGAGGATCTGGTCGGCCAACGAGGCCGTACCGTCGCTCGACGGGCTTGAGAGGAGATTTGGGTGGAACACGCGAAAGTCAGTCACAAGAGAATGACGGCGCCGGACTGGACGGGGGCGCTGGACGCCGCCGAAGTCCCCGATATCCTTCGTGCTACGGTGGACCAGGCTCTGGTCCTCGACCTCAACGGCATCGTCGTCGATCAGATGACGGGGACCGACCCGGTCGAGGGCTCCGAGGCGTGGAGGGGTCGTCCCTGGCGCGAGACCGTCACGAGTGCGACCCGCCCGAAGCTCGAGCGACTCCTCGCTGAGGCGATCGATTCCGGTGTGTCCAAGTTTCGCCAGCTGAACCATCCGGTTCCGGGTGGGCCGGATATCCCGGTAGGATACACCCTCGTTCGATTCGGTTCGCCCGGGCAGCTTCTCGCGATCGGTCGGAATCTCACCGCTCTCGCCAGGCTTCAGCGGCAGCTGGTCGAGGCGCAGCAGACGATGGAGACCGAATACTGGCACGTCCGCCAGGCGGAGGCGCGGTACCGGATTCTCTTCCAGCAGTCGAGTGAACCCGTTTTCCTGCTGAGGTCGGATGACCTGAGGGTCACCGACGCCAACAATGCGGCGGGTGGGCTGCTGGGCTCGTCGGCCACCAAACTCGTCGGCAGTGGATTCCCACCCGAGCGTATTCGCGTGGGACCCACGTGGGACGACGAGGCGCGAGTCGCCTTCGTCGAGGATCTCAGGCAGGTCGCGGCAGGGACGCGGGATCGCACCAAGGTTTCGGCCCGGGTCGGGGATCGTTCCGCCGCGTACGATCTGACCGTCACCGCGGTACGATTCGACGGCAAGCGCACCCTGCTCGTGCGCTTCGTCGGGCACGAAGTGGGCGCCTCCTCGGACGAAGTGTCGAGCATCGACGTCATGACGCTCCTCGGCAGTTCGCCGGACGGGTTCGTCGTGACGGACGAAGAGGGTGTGATCCTCTACGCCAACGACGCCTTCATCGACATGGCGCAGGTCGGCAGTGACCAGGCCCTCATAGGTCGCAGTCTCGCTACCTGGCTCGGACGCCCCGGCGCCGACCTGACCGTCCTCCTGAACAACCTCACGAACCGTGGCCAGATTCGCCTCTTCCCGACGGAGGTTCAGGGGGAGCAGGGCCTGGACACGCCGGTGGAGGTGTCCGGCGTCGCGGCTCTGGACGGCGAGGAACCCTGTATGGGGATCACCTTGCGGGACGTCGGACGACGGATTCCGGCACGGGAGGAGGATCCTGAGCGGCAGTTGGACGAGGCGGTGAAGCGACTCTCGACCCGGGTGGGTGAGGTCTCGCTCAAGGAACTGGTCGACGACACGGTGGGACTGGTCGAACTCCATTTCATCGACGCGGCCCTCGATCTGACCGGCCACAATCGCACGGCGGCGGCGGAATTGCTCGGCCTGAGCCGCCAGAGCCTCTATACCAAGCTCAAGCGCTACAACATCGATCCGAGCGACGACTGACCCGACGTGAACGCCCCCGCCGGATACCGACGGGGGCTTTCGAATACATCCGAGTGTCCAATCTGCTTGACAATGACCGATGTAAGTCAAACCTTACACTCAGGAGTGAAGAAGGAGACCAGCTCCGGGAAGCTTCCGGAGCCGCGCGCGGTGCTCGAGTTGTTCAAGCCCGTGACCTGGTTTCCGCCCATGTGGGCCTTCGCGTGCGGAGCCGTCTCGACGGCCGGCGCAGGAACTTCGTGGGCACAGATCATATGGGGGCTGGTCGTGGCCGGCCCTCTCGTTTGCGCCTCGAGCCAAGCTGTCAATGACTGGTACGATCGAGACGTCGACGCGCTCAACGAGCCGCATCGACCGATTCCGTCCGGACGCATTCCCGGGCGCTGGGGACTCGCGCTCGCCGTGCTCTGGACGTTCGTCTCGCTCGTGGCCGGCCTCGGGCTCGGTCGCTGGGGCTTCATCGCCACCGCTGCCGCGCTCGTGTTCGCATGGGGCTACAGCATGCCGCCCCTCCGCTTCAAGCAGAATGGCTGGATCGGGAATCTCGCGGTCGGCATCTCCTACGAGGGTCTCGCGTGGATCACGGGCGCGGCCGTCGCGCTCGGGGGCGGCCGTCCGCCCCTCGAGGTCTTCGTATTCGCGCTCCTCTACTCGCTGGGAGCGCACGGAATCATGACGCTCAACGACTTCAAGTCGCGCGAGGGGGACCTCCGGATGGGGGTAGACTCGATCCCCGCCCTTCTCGGGCCACGCGGCGCCGCGAAGGCGGCGACCTGGGCCATGCTGCTGCCGCAGGCGGTCGTCGTCGGCTTCCTGGCCTGGTGGGGTGCGCCGGTCGCGGCTCTGATCGTGACGGGACTCATGGCCATCCAGACGCCCATGCTGCGTCGGCTGGTGCACGAGCCGACACCCGAGCGGGCGTTGTGGATGAGCGCCTTCGGGGTTCCGGTATTCGTGACCGGGATGATGGTCACCGCCTTCGCACTGCGCGGAGGTATACTCGGATGAGCACCGTGACCACCGTACCGCGCCCGGCATCGGGCTCGATCGTCGCGTCCGGAGCACCTCGGGGCCTCGGATGGCTCAGCATCGCGCGCCTCGGTCTGGTGCAGGCGGCGATCGGAGCGGTGGTCGTCCTCATGACCTCGACGCTGAATCGCGTGATGGTGGTGGAGCTCAGCCTCGCCGCGGCCGTGCCCGGCTTCCTCGTGGGGCTCCACTTCGCCGTCCAGATTCTCCGGCCTCGGATGGGATTCGGCTCGGATCGGGACGGGCGGCGGATTCGCTGGATCGTCGGCGGCATGGCTCTCACCTCGGCGTCGGGCCTGCTCGCGGCGGTAGCGACTGCGTGGATGATGACCGCGCCCGTGCCCGGGCTCGCACTCGCGCTCGTCGCCTTCTTCCTGCTCGGTGTGGGGATCAGCGCCTCCAGCACGCCCTTCCTCGCCTACATGGCGGAGCGCGTGGAGGAGTCCCGGATGGCTGGAGCCGCCGCCCTCACCTGGATCCTCATGATCGTCGGGATCATCGTGACGGCATCCATCGGCGGAGCCTTTCTCGATCCCTTTTCGCCGACCCGGCTCGTCCAGGTGGCGGCGGGCATCACGGGTGGAGCCTTCCTGCTGACGGTCTTCGCTGTGATCGGACGCCGTGGCAGCCAGCCGATCCACCTCCGCGAAGAGGGCGAGTCGCGTGGTGCCTTTCGCGAAGTTCTCGCTGCGATGTGGGAGGATCGGGAGAGCCGGGCCTTCGCCATGTTCATCTTCGTTTCGATGCTCGCCTATTCCGCACAGGACATCATCCTCGAGCCCTTCGCGGGCGCCGTCTTCGGCATGACCCCGGGCGAGTCCACGCAGATCGCGGCTCAGCAGCATGCGGGTGTCCTGATCGGAATGATCGCCGGCGCCTTTCTGGCCGCGCGCTTCTGGACGCTGACCCGATGGGCCGCCACAGGCTGCCTCGGATCGGCGGTAGCGCTGATCGGGATCGTGATGCTCCCCACGGGTGCCCCGGTCGGGATGCTCAAGGGCGCTGTATTCGCGCTGGGCTTCGCGAACGGGATCTTCGCGGTGGCCGCGATCGGCGCCATGATGGGCCTGACCGTGAAGGGGCGCGCCGGCGGCGCGGGTCTTCGCATGGGCTTCTGGGGCGCCGCGCAGGCGATCGCCTACGGCACCGGAGGCCTGCTCGGAGCGGTGGGCAGCGACGTGAGTCGCCAGCTTCTCGGCTCCGCATCCGCCGGATATTCCGTTGTCTTCACAATCGAGGCCGTCCTGTTCGTGGCGGCGGCCGTCCTTGTCGTGACTACTGTCCGGGATGAGAGCCCGGCCCGAAATCGCGATGCCCTTCTCCAGGCCGGAAAGGCCATGGCGGCGTCATGATCGCACCTGTACACCGATTCGAGCACACCTACGACGTCGTCGTCGTGGGAGGGGGACCGGCGGGGGCCACGGCGGCCCACGAGCTGGCCATGGCCGGACACGACGTCGCTCTTCTCGATCGAGCGGGCCGAATCAAGCCCTGCGGCGGGGCGGTGCCCCCCCAGTTGATGGACGACTTCGACGTTCCCGACTCGATTCTGGTGAACCGGGTCGATACGGCCCGCATCATCTCGCCGACCGGCAAGCATGTCGATATTCCGGTGGGTGACGGCTTCGTCGGCATGGTCGATCGCGAGGTGTTCGACGAGTGGCTGCGCACACGCGCCGAGTCCGAGGGTGTCACCCGCATCACCGGGTCGTTCGAGGCCTTCGAGCGCGATCGCAACGATCGTCTCGTGGTCCGCTACCGGGAGGGTGAATCACGCTCCGGCGAGCTCCGGCGTCTCCGTACCCGAATGCTGATCGGCGCCGATGGCGCGCTCTCTCGGGTTGCGAGACAGGCCCTCCCGGACGAGGCGGCTCAGGCGAAATTCGTTTTCGCCTACCACGAGGTGATCGCTTCCCCCGTGGTCGAGGATCAGAACTTCGGAGCGGCCCGCTGCGACGTCTACTACGAAGGTGAGCTTTCTCCGGATTTCTACGCGTGGGTCTTCCCGCACGGCGACACGACATCGGTAGGCACCGGATCGGCTCGCAAGGGCTTCTCCCTGCGCGACGCCGTCTCCGAACTCCGGGATCGCACGGGCCTCGACGGGTTCGAGACCATCCGGGAGGAGGGCGCGCCCATCCCGATGAAGCCGCTCCCGAAGTGGGACAACGGCAAGGACATCATTCTCGCCGGCGACGCATCGGGTGTGGTCGCACCGTCATCGGGTGAGGGCATCTTCTACGCCATGACGGGGGGACGTTTCGCCGCCAGAGCCGTCCACCTCGCGCTCGAGACGGGCGACGGTCGTGAACTCGCTCGCGCGCGGAAGCTCTTCCTGCGGACGCACGGCCAGGTCTTCTGGGTCCTGGGAGTCATGCAGCGGTTCTGGTATTCGAACGACAGCAGGCGGGAGCGCTTCGTCCGGATCTGCGAGGACAAGGACGTCCAGGAATTGACCTTCGAGGGCTACATGCGGAAACAGCTCGTCAAGGCGCGCCCGCTGGCACACGCCAAGATCTTCTGGAAGAACATCGGCCATCTCACCGGGCTGGCACGCAAATGAGTCTTCCGGCCCGTCATCTGGATCGTTCCGCCCCCTCGCGGTTCGCGGACTTCGCAGCCTACGTCGGTCCCATGATCGACGATGCCCTCGTGGCGTCCGCGACCGATGTGCCCGGACCCCTCGGACCGGTACGGGAGGCGGTCGCGACCGCACTCGGCGTCCGGCGGCGAGCCGGCCGGCGGTGGCGCCCCCTGCTCACGCTCGCCACGGCTCACGCGCTGGGGGGGAGGGTCGACGACGCCCTCGACGCCGCGATCGCGGTCGAACTGACCCACACCGCGTCCCTCGTGCTCGACGATCTGCCCTGCATGGACGACAGCGCCGAGAGGCGGGGCGTCCCGGCCACACACCAGCTTCTCGGCAGCAGCGGCGCGATCCTCGTCGCCGTCGGACTGCTCGCGCAGGCTGCGGAACGGCTCGGCGGCAGCCCGGACGGTGCCGCGCTCGCGGCAGCGTGGGGAGGCGTCTTCGGCTTCGAGGGGATGTCCGGCGGACAGGCCGTCGATATCGCGATGGGCGGCGACTGCCGCGGGTCCACCCGTCGTCTGTACAGGCGAAAGACCACCGCGCTCGCAGCCTTCGCCGTCGAGGCGGGTGCGCGAGTCTCCGGGGCTCCCGACGACACGCGCGACACGCTCAAGCGCTTCGGTCGTGACATCGGATGGGCCTATCAGCTCGTCGACGATGCACACGACCTCGAGGAGGATCAGGCGAACGGGAGGGCTCCCGGCGGTCGGCGGCCCCTTCGACAGGGTCAGCGCATCCTGCGCCGCGGTCTTCAGCGGATCGACGAAGTAGACGGCCTCGTGGTCTGGGGAGCATCCCTCCTCGGCGACGTGGCGCGAGAAATCGTTCGCGTACCCGGCGGCGAACCGATTCACCCGACTTCGGGGACACACTGATGCTCATCTCCCTCGGCCTCGACTTCACCCACGCCGACGTCGGCACGCGCGAGTCCTTTCATCTGGACGACTCCCGCGTGGACGACGCCTACGAGCGGGGCGCGTCGCGGATGGTCCGGGAGTTCATGGCGATCAACACCTGCAACCGGATCGAGCTCTACGGCTGGGCCACGTCGATCGGTGGACGCGACCCCTTCCAGGAGATGGCGGTCCGGTACTTCGGCCGGGAAGACGAGGCGAGCCGATTCAGGGCCGCGGCGACGCACCGGATGGGGGTCGACGGAGTCCGTCACCTCCTGCGCGTCACATCGGGCCTCGAGTCCCAGATCCTCGGCGACATCCACATCGTCGGCCAGGTGCGCTCGTCCTACCGGCGCGCCACGGAACACGACGCGCTCGGCGCCAACCTCCATCGGCTCATGGATGCCGCGATCCGATCGGCACGGGCGGTGAAGCGTCGGACGGACCTGATGTCGGGTCGCAGTTCGGTGGGATCGGAGGCGGCGGCCGCAGCCATCAATCGTGTCGGTAGCACGGACGCCCGTTTCGTGATCGTGGGCGCCGGCAAGATCGCCAGTCATGCGGCCAGTTCACTCGGAAACCACGGTGTACGCGACCTCGTCATCCTCAACCGCACCGAGGCGCGCGCTGCCAAGCTCGCCCAGTCGGTTGGCGGCGCCGTCGCATCGTGGGACGACTTCGGGGAGACCGTCCGGGAGGCCGACGCGATCATCGTCGCGACGGGAGCGCCCTCGGCGATCCTCGGGGCTCACGACCTCGAGGGCCGAACGGCACAGAGCGACCTCGTGGTCATCGACATCTCGATGCCGCGGAATGCCGATCCGGCACTCAAGCGTGTGGACGGCGTCCTGCTGGTCGACCTCGACCAGTTGCACCCCGAAGCCGCATCGGTCGCGCGGGCCCGACGGGCTGCCGTACCGGATGCGGAGGACCTCGTGCTGACTCACACCCGTGAGTACATGGCATGGGTGGCCCAGAGCGGTGCGCGGGAGGCCCTGCGCCCCCTTCGCGAGAAGCTCGAGGACATCTGCCGCCGCGAGATCGAGTATGCTGCCGAGCACACGGACGTCGAACGTGCGGCGACACGCATCGTGAGCAAGCTCCTGGCCCAGCCCATGACGGTGCTGCGCGAGCAGGGCGAGACCACGGACGTCGTGGCCGTCCGCGGTGCAATGCAGCTGCTCTTCGCCGAGCATGTCGCCCCGCTCGGAAAACAGGTCGGTTGACGAGGTGGCTCGCCCACTCATTCGCTGGTTCTCCGACCTCGGCTCCGACGACGTCGGAGACGTGGGGGGGAAGTCCGCCTCTCTCGGCGAGATGTACAACCAGCTCGGCGACAGCGGTGTCACGATTCCCAACGGGTTCTCGACGACCGTCGAGTCCTACCGGGTGTTTCTGCAGTCCCGCCCGGGGCGCGCCGTGCCGGAGGAGTTCGAACACCTCTCCGAATCGGTCCAATCCGGTGTGGCCGCCTCCGAGACGGTCGAGGAGGCGCTCGGCGTGCTCTTCGACGCGGAGTCGCTGTCCGGCGAGTCGGAGATCCACGACCGCACCGAGTCGGCGCGGGCGATCCTGCTCTCCACGGAGGTCCCGGACTCGATCGCCGAGGCGCTCTACGAGGGATACACGGAGCTCTGCGAGGAGTACGGCCGTGAGGTGGATACCGCCGTGCGGTCTTCGGCGACGCGCGAAGATTCGGAGATCGCCTCCTTCGCGGGGCAGTACGAGTCCTTCCTGAACGTCCGTGGCGTGGAGTCTGTCGTCCAGTCATGGCGGAAGTGCGTGGCATCGGGCTTCACGGAGCGGGCGATCGGCTACCAGCTCTCGCACGGAATGAACCCGCTCGAAGGCTCGGTCGCCGTCGCCGTCATGAAGATGGTTCGTGCCGATCTGGCGACCTCCGGTGTGCTGTTCACCATGGACCCCGATTCGGGGAACCGGAACGTGATCACGGTCACCTCGTCCTACGGACTCGGAGAGATGGTCGTCCAGGGCGCGGTATCTCCCGACACCTTCGTCGTGTGGAAGGAGGGTCTCCGTCGAGGGACGCAGGCCCTCGTTCACCGGCGCATGGGTGCGAAGGATCGGAAGATGATCTACACCCGGCAGGGGGGCACGCGGACGGAATCCGTCGATGTGGAATCGTCGCTGAGGCGTCGCTGGTCGCTGACCACCGAAGAGGTTCTCGAACTGGCCCGCATGGGGCAGGTCGTCGAGGATCACTACGGGCGTCCCATGGATGTGGAGTGGGCGAAGGACGGCCAGACCGGCCGCCTCTTCCTGGTGCAGGCGCGTCCGGAGACGGTCCACGCGCAGGAGGGCGCGGCGAATCAGCTCGAGAACTACCGGTTCGGTCCGGGGGTCGTCGCACAGCTTCGCGAGGAGGGTCGGGAGATCCTCTCGGGCGTCGCGGTCGGCACACGCATCGGCAGTGGTCGCGTGCGGCAGTACGGCAGCTACGAGGAGGTGATCCGGCGGAAGCGGCACCTGCGGACGCTGCAGAAGCAGGGCGTCGATCTCGACGAGATTCCCATGGAGGAGCACATCTTCGATTCGGGCGACGTGCTCGTGACGGAGATGACGACGCCCGATTGGGAGCCTCTCATGAAGGAGGCGAGTCTGATCATCACCGAGCGCGGAGGACGGACATCGCATGCGGCCATCGTGGCGCGCGAGTTCGGCATCCCGGCCATCGTCGGCTGCGAGAACGCCATGGAGGTGCTCCGGCCCCTTCAGGAGGTCACGGGTTCCTGCGCCGAGGGTGAGGTCGCCTTCGTGTTCGACGGCATCGTGGACTACGAGGTCGAGCGCGTCGATCTGGACGAGATTCCAGAGACGAAGACCAGAGTCAAGCTCAACGTGGGTTTCCCCGACAAGGCGCTGGTCGATGCGATGCTGCCGGTCGACGGCGTGGGCCTCGCCCGAATCGAGTTCGTGCTCACCGCGCAGGTGGGGATCCACCCCCTCGCGCTCGCGCTGTTCGAGGAACTCGAGGCCTTCGTGGACAAGGGGTGGGTCGCGCCATCTCTGGCGCCCTATGCCGAACGTCTCAGGAGCGAGGATCCACACGAGCTCGCGACGCTTCTCGGGGCCGTCGAGCGGCGCACGCCGGGATATCAGAATCAGCGCAACTTCTTCGTCGATCAGCTCAAGTACGGGGTCGGCCTGATCTGTGCCGCATTCTATCCGCGTCCCGTCCTCGTCCGTCTGTCCGACCTGAAGTCCAACGAGTACCGCGAGCTCCTCGGTGGTCGGCTCTTCGAGCCGGTCGAGGAGAACCCGATGATCGCCTGGCGTGGTGCCAGCCGCTATGTGGATCCGGGCTTCGAAGACGCCTTCTCCATGGAGTGTGAGGCGCTGCGCTTCGTCCGCAGGGACATGGGCCTGGACAATCTCCAGCTCATGGTGCCCTTCTGCCGGACGCCGGGAGAGGGGAAGGCCGTGATCGAGGTCCTGTCCCGTGAGGGGCTCGGCCCCGATTCCGACGTGCCGCTCTTTCTCATGGTGGAGCTGCCGTCGAACGTGGTGGACGCCGACCGGTTCATCCAGGAGATGAACCTGACCGGTGGCTCGATCGGCTCGAATGATCTGGTGCAGACCGTCTACGCCGTGTCCCGTGACGACCTGGAGCACTACCAGCACCCGGTCGACGCTCGTTCCCCCGCGGTCCAGACGATGATCAGGCAGGCGGTGGATCGGTTCAATGCCGCTGGACTGGAGATCGGGATCTGCGGTCAGGCGCCGTCCGACTTCCCGCACGAGATCCCGAGGTTCCTGGTGGAGGCCGGGATCACGTCGATCTCCGTCACCCCCGATACGGCTGTGCGCGTGCGTGTCGCGGTCGCCGAAGCCGAGCAGGCCCTCGGTATTTCTGCCGAGGACCCTGCGCCGTCCGACTGACGGGACTCCCTGACGTCGTCTTCTTCGCCGTCAGCCCACTCGCTTCACGCCGAACACGGGTGCCGTAACCCGTAGCGACGCCCGGACCTCGATGCCCCTGAGCGCTCGCAGACTCGCAGGCGGGTCGGAAGCGAACCGGATGCGCTATCCGCCGTGCCGAGTCTGCCGGGCGGCACTCCTTCCGGCGGCGCTCGTTCCGGCGGCACTCCGTCCGGCGGCACTCTCCCGGGCGGCCATTACTCCTCCTCGGGCGCCGGCGTCGCGAGGCCCACGATGGTACCACAAGGGCCGCGCACGAAGATCTCGTCCATGCCGTAGAACGTCGTACGACGCTCGTGCACGATCTCCACGCCGTCCAGACGGGGGAGGAACGGCTCGAGGGCGTCGACCTTCACGAAGAGCATGGCGGTGGACGCGACCGCCTCGCCGGCCAGGGTGGGGAGATCCGCCTCCATGCTCGTGCCCGTCTGCAGCATGACCATGACGTCGCCGCTCTGCAGCATCGCGAACCCGAGCGGTGCGTCGTCGGCCGCGTCCGTGCCTATCAGGGAGAGATCGGCGGGGACGGTTCCGATGACGGTGAATCCGAGGACCTCGGTCCAGAAATCGAGACAGGGCTCGATCTCGTCCACGGTGATCAGGGGGGAGAGGGACTGAATGTCGGACATGGGACGCTCCGGGTGGGGTAGGGGGCACGCGAGAACGTGTGCCGAGAGGGGCGGATGGGATGGGAGTAGAGGATACGTCGGGAGGAGGGGCGCGCACGAGGAGGGGGGGACGAGGGAGGTGGATGGAGGGGGACACGACGGATGCGTCAGCCCCAGCTGTGTGTGCCCGGTGCATGTTCACGGAGTGCGGTGAGGTAGGAGAAGGCATCATCGGACGAGCCCCCGGTGCGACCGGGTCGACCGGCCCTCGGACGGTCCTCCGGGACGTTGCCTCCCCCGTGGGCGCGCTCGCTCCACCACTCGGTGGTACCGGGGAGATGTGATGTGTGGAAAAGTTTTCCACATGTCCCCGAATCGGGGCGGATCGCACATATGGAATCGGCGATCACATTGATCGTCTTTCCATCCTTCTGAAGTGTGCCTCGCACCAGTACGAAGGGTTCTGCACGCACCTGGTTCCGGTCTCGTTCGTAGATTGCAGGCTTCACGATCGCATTTATCGGGCCATCCTCATCTTCCATGAGGATAAAGACATAGCCCTTTGCAGTTGAGGGTCTTTGTCGGGCGGTGACCATCCCGGCGACGCATACCTTGGAACGCTGTGGAAGATGTGGAAGCCGGTCGGCGGTCACCCGATCACGCGGGAGCTGCCCGCCGAGCACCTCGAGAGGGTGGAGCGATGTGGAAAACCTGAGCATCCGGTACTCGGCGATCATTCGATCCGCATCGTTCAGGTCGCCGAACGGGACGCCGGCGTAGGGGTCGTCGAGGGGAAGCTCGCGCTGAGAATGATTCTCGCGGGTGCTGGTGCGGGCCGTATCGGATTCGGGCCCCAGCCAGAGGCCCGTCTGCCAGAGCAGCTCGCGGCGTGTGAGTCCCATCGTCTCGAAGCCCCCGACCCAGACGAGGTTCTCGACGGCCGGGCGCCTGATCGATGCGGGAGTACGGCGCAGAAAGTCGGCCAGGGAGGTGAAGGAGCCTCGATATCCACGTTCCCACACGATCTTTTCCGCATTTTCCACACCTAATCCACGGACGAATCCGAGACCGATCCGGAGGTGCTCACCCTCGGCCGTGCACTCCACCGCTGACCGGTTCACATCGGGCAGGAGAAGGTGTATGCCGTTGCGCCGGGCGTCGCGTCCGAGGGCGTCCAGGCTGTAGAACCCCATCGGCTGATTGTTGAAAAGTGCGACGTAGTATTCCACAGGGTGGTAGTGGCGCAGCCAGGCCGACTGGTAGGCCAGGAGACCGAAGGCGGCGGCGTGGGACTTCGGAAAGCCGAACTCGCTGAAGGCGGAGACCTGTTCGAACATCCGATCTGCGGTCACTTCGTCGACGCCGCGCGCTGCGGCCCCCTCCATGAAGGCCTTCCGGTGCGCCTGCATCGCCGTCTGCGAACGCTTGCGGCTCATCGCGCGGCGCAGGCTCTCGGCCTGGCCGTCGCTGAAGCCTGCCAGAGCGCGGCAGACCTGAAGGACCTGATCCTGATAGATGATCACGCCGAGCGTCTCGCCGAGGGCCTCTTCGAGCAGGGGGTGCTCGTAGGGGACGTGGAAGTCCGGATTCTCCCGGATCAGCTCTCGTCGCTTCACATACGGGTTCACGGCCCCACCCACGATCGGCCCGGGGCGCACGATTGCGACCTGCACCGCGAGGTCCTCCAGATTCCGTGGACGCACGCGCCGGATCATCTGGATCTGGGCACGGCTCTCCACCTGGAACAGCCCCACGGTGTCGCCGTCGCAGATCCGGTCGTAGACCCGATCGTCCTCGTAGTCGATACGGGACAGGTCGGGGGGGGCGCCGTCGCGTTCGGCGATCAGGTCGACCGCGTCCTCGACCAGAGAGAGCATCCCCAGGGCGAGGAAGTCGATCTTGATGAACCCGGCATCGTCGCAGGAGTCCTTGTCCCACTGGCAGAGGTAGCGGCCCTTCCAGGCGGCGGGTTCGATGGGGACGATTTCCACGAGCGGACGGCTCGAGATGATCATGCCCCCGACATGCTGCGACACGTGACGAGGTAGACCGGCGATCTCCTCGCCCAGTGCGGCGAGCGCCCTCCACAGGGGCGCGTCCAGCTTTTCGCGGAACTCGGGGATCCGCTCCAGCTCGCCGCTGATGGTGTGCGCATTCCGCGACTCGCCGAGCTTGGCCAGCTTTTCCAGGTCGCCCTGGGGAAGGTCCAGCGTCTTGCCGATCTCGCGGACGGCCGACTTGAACCTGAATGTCGGGAAGGTGCATACGAGCCCCGCGTGCTCGTGTCCGTAGTGTTCGTAGACGCGGAGAATCAGCTCTTCGCGGATCTCGCGGGGAAAGTCGAGGTCGATGTCGGGCACGCTCCGGAGCGCTTCGTTGAGGAAGCGGCCCAGGTAGAGGTCGGCGTGGACGGGATCCACGTGCGAGAGCCCGATCAGGTAGCAGATGATCGAGGAGACCGACGAGCCCCGCCCACGCCCCGGGGGCAGGGAGGAATGGGCACGGGGCGCATCACCTCGCACTTCGCGGGCCACGTCGCGCGCCAGGTTCATGATGTCGCGGTAGACGAGGAAGAAGCCGGCGAGTCCGTGCAGGTCCACCAGTTTGAGCTCCTGGTGCAACCGCTCCTCCGCCTCCGCCTCCTGCTTCGAGCCCGGTGCGTAGCGCTCGGAGATGCCCGCCAGGCAGATGGCCGCGAGCGTCTCGAG
>Ga0207419_1000119_pt1 | contig 61721 bp, 54 predicted proteins | sample ElkSloMetagenome_4_FD_184723 | JGI IMG/M metagenome (GOLD analysis project Ga0207419, IMG submission 184723) | Hot spring microbial communities from Elkhorn Slough, Monterey Bay, USA - MD2A (version 2) | ecosystem: Environmental > Aquatic > Marine > Intertidal zone > Estuary: Microbial mat ...
GTTTCTTCAAACTTACTAGGCGGCGCCGATTTTGTTTTTAGTTTCTTCTAGAATTTCTTCTATCGCCCAAACAGTGGCTTGTTTTACAGTAATTTTATTGTCAGACCCATACATTATTCTTTTTACTTTTCTAGAAACAACTCTCACCAATTCATATCTATTGATTTTGTGCGGCTTACATTCCGTTGTTAATCGATCCAATAATAATTGTATGGGATCGAAATCTTTATCAAGATTTGCATGATATTGTGACTGATTATTTTGATTGCTTGAACTATTATTTGCGGAAGTTGGTGACTGATTATTTGAATTGCTTGAACTATTATTTACGGAATTCGGTGAATAAAACTGAAAATCCAGAGCTTCAATTTTTATCGATATTGAATGACTACGTTCTCCGACTGTAGCTTGAACTGAGAATTCACCCTCTACATCGCCAGCAATAAAATCAAATTCAGCAATCAAATCGTTAGACTTTTTAGCATTCCAAAAAGCCAAGAAGTGATTGTCTTTTTTAGTGGTAACTTTACCTCCTTTTGACTGCAATTTAACATCATTTACTTTAATTAAATATCCAACTTGATCGTACCCCTTAAGCGTCAAAGTACACTGTTCACCGGGTTGAAGTTCTGTTTTGTTTGAAGATAGTTCTAGTGTTCTAAGTACGGGGATAATTTCAACGTCTACAGAATCCGAGATTGCTGATATTGCAATACATCCTTTGGCAATCCAATCTAGAATTTGCAAGATAAATTTTATCTTTTGTTTCAGTATCCAAGATTGTAGATTTAAGTCAAGAATAGATACATCAGAATCTAGAGCAACCTCTGAAATATCAAATTCTTCTACAGTCTCACATTCTCCATCAAATTCTGAATTTTCTTCTGTACTACCAAACAGCTTTATTCCCAGAGAGTAAACCCGTTCTAACTCCCGGATAATTTTTACAAAAGTTTCCAGATAGCTTCCGAAAATAAAGAGTTTTATTCTGAGATCGTTTTTATAAGCCTTAGCTTTGACTTTGTACAATCCCTTTGAATTATAACCCGCAGTGTAATATCCCTGTTGATTAATTGTTCCCCCCGTTGCTTCCCAGATCACTAATTCGGAGTTAATTTCACAATTAAACTGATCTAAACCAATTACAGTAAATTCTTGACGTTGACCTGGTTTTAATTGAATAATTGAACTCGGATTAATCTCAATTTCTCTTAAAACCGGAAGTAATGTAACATCAGCAGTTTTATAAACTTCTCCCACACTCGCAGTAACAGTTACATAACGTTCTTCATATCCTCCTTTAAAAACTCCATTATAATTAATTTTACCTCCTGGACTACACTCCCATTTCAAATCATCCAAAGCACAGAGTTCGCCTGTCTGATCGTATGCAATCACATCAAAATGCACGGGTTGATTCGGTTCAACAGATATGTTTTCTGGTGAAATAAAGAAATATTCTAAGACAGGAGGAACAATAAATTGAGCAGAGGCTTTGAGATGATAGCTGGGAATAGATGCGGTAACTTCAAAAGAACCTTTAGCGTTTTCATCAACAGTTAAACAGCCTTGTTGGTCAATTTTTCCTCCTACCGCTTTCCAATAAACAGACTCAACAGAAAATTCATTCCCCCTTTGATCAAAACCTTTAACTGTAAATTGGAAAGTTTGACCGGGGTACAATATTATTAAAGATGAATTCAACTTGCATATTGTTTCAGGTAGAGCAATCTTGATAGAATCAAGACGCGCAGGTTCAAAAACTTTAACAAATGCTTTATCTGAAATGTTATTAACTGTTGCAGTAATCGTAACATCAGCATCTCGATTATCTGCTACAAAAGTTCCATCCTTATAAATTTGACCTTCTGAAGCATACCAATGAACTTTATCAACTTTAAAAGAATGACCATACTGATCAAATCCTTTGGCTTTAAAAGTATAGCTTTCATAAGGTTGTAGCTGTATTTCTTGGGGAGTAACTTCGATTGTTCTTAAAACAGGTTCTAAGTCAACAGTTGCACTAGCATTCACAGAATTAACAGAAGCGATGACTTCAACTTGAGGATATTCATAGCTTCCAACAAAGACACCTTGAGAATCAATTTTTCCTCCAGATTTACAATCCCAATCAATATCAGAGGCTTCAATTTCTGCATCGGTTTGATCGAATGCAGTCGCCGTAAATTTATAGGGTTTATCGGGTTTGAGTGAAATATATTCCGGTTTAATCTTTAACTTTTTAACAACAACCGGAACTTCAACAGTAGTAGAACCTTTGACGTTAAACTCCGGTGAAATAGCTTGAACTGTAAATTTTCCTTTTGTATTTTGACCAACTGTTAAATAGCCGTTGTTGTCAATTTTAAGACCTTCTGCTTCCCAGATGATAGGATTTCCCGTTGACATTTCACGTTGATGTTGGTCAAAGCCACGAACTTTTAATTGTTTAGTTTCACCCGGCTTTAAAATCAATTTGGAAGGAATAATTTCTAGAGATGTTAATTTAGCAGGTTCAACGACTGTAACTTCAACTTCAGCTTTTATTTCTCCAACAGTAGCGGTAATTTTTACTTTTTCTTCTGTCTGACTGGCGGTAAAAGTTCCATCCTCATCAATTTTTCCACTTGTTGAAGTCCAGCAAACCCGATCTATTTTGATAGTCTGTTTATATTGATCAAAACCTTTGACTTGAAAAAACCGAGTTTCACCAAATTCTAACCCAACAAAAGATGGGGAAATTTCTAAAATCGTCAGTTTGGGAGGTTCAAGAACTTTAACCGTTACCTCGTTACTACTAATACTTCCAGACTTGGCGGTAACTTGAAAAATCCCATCATTATTTCCGGCTGTATAGATACCATTTTCAATAGTTCCACTCGTTGCATTCCAAGAAACAGTTTCAAGTTTAAATTCGTTATTATATTGATCGAATCCTACGACGGTAAACGTTTGTTTTTCCCGAAAGTACAGCTTAGACACAAAACCCGGTTTAATAACTAATTTATCAAGCCTTGGGGGTTCTACAACATCAATAGTAATGCAATCCTTTAGAAAAGTTCCAACTTTTGCTGTAACGGTAACTTTAGCCGTGTTTTGACCCGTTTTATATTCACCCGTCTGAGGATTGATTTTACCCTCTGTAACTTGCCAAAATACAGGTTGAGTTATTTCAAATATTTTATCATATTGGTCAAATCCCTGAGCTTTAAACTGATAAACATCTCCGACTTCCAAAGGTTTAGTCGGTCTTAAAATTTGAACTTTGCTTAATTCGGGTTTGGAACTTCCTTTAAATGTATAGGGTGATTCCTTCGTGTCTAGATTCCAAACTTTTAGCCAATCACAGCTTCCGCAAATTAGCTTTTTATAATCAGAATAAATTGCTATACAATTAGTCAAGCCATGATTTAAAACCCAAGATTTTTCCGTTTCTATATTTTGAAACCAGATTGTACCATTACTGTCTACAATCACGAGAGTCTTTTCATCTAAAGTTAACTTAATGTCTTGAATTTTAGTGGACTTTTTGAAAATAGTATTACTGGAAATAAAGTCATATTTTTTTGGATTATCTTGGTCATTATTAAAGTTTAATAAAATAGACATAAAACCCAGACTCATTCCACCTGTCAACTTAACCAATATAAGTGAAATAGCTATAATTAATACTTTAAAAGCGTTGATTATTTTGTTGTTTTTATCGGAAGGAACATTTTTCCAAAATTTTATTTCTCCATTTCGACTTCCACTAAATAGCCGTTCACCATCTGAACTAATCGCTAAGGCTTGAACCCAGTCCGAATGTTCCTTGAGAGTTTGTAAGAGTTTACCGCTATTTAAGTCCCATAATTTAATCGTGTTATCGGTGCTACCACTGGCTATAATGCCGTCAGAACTAATTACAGCAGAACAAATCCACCCCGAATGATCGGTTAGAGTATGTTGCTGTTTTCTGGTGTTTAAATCCCAAATTTTAAGGGTTTTATCGCAACTCCCACTGACCAATTTTTTTCCATCAGGACTAACGGCGAGCGTTGTTACCCAACTCGAATGTCCTTCCAAGGTAAATAAAATTTTTCCGGTTTCCAGACTCCAAATCTTAATTTGACTATCTGTACCCCCCGTAATTAGAGTTTTACTATCTGGAGCGATAGCAACAGACAAAACCCAATGAGAATCAGCCTCTATTTTTCGTAATAATTCTCCGGTTTCCGCATCCCAAACTCTAACAATCTTCCAACTTCCACCAACAATATATTTATTATCAGGACTAATAACAATACTTGTAATTGTATCGGTAGCAATGGGTAAGTTACCGTTTTCAGTTAAATCTGGGTTGTATCCCTGCAAAATTCTATAGGTTGATTGTTGTACTTTTTCGGATTTATCTTTTAACGCCTGTCGTGTAAACAAATCCAAGTGTTCGTTAGATTTTAAGCAATTTTGCAAGGCATTGAGTCGAACATGAATATCGGGACTATTTAGGCAAGATTCAAGAGTAGGTTTGGGTAGAGTTTCCATGATTTTACCTTGTTTAAAATTGCTTTTTAGATTAGAATTTGGAGATTGGAGATGATGCAGGTTAATCAAGCTTTAATTGAAATCTTGGTGGTGGCAACTGGATGATGAGTTTATTTCAACCTCTACTCTCCAGATTAAGCGTTTTAAACTTGGATAGCTACGGGGTAATTACGGAACTTTGATAATTTTATTAGCCTCAAAAATTAGATCGTTCTCAGTAGAATTACTGATCTGATAGCCCAACACCCTATAGGCTATGCTTTTCATTCAACTGTTGAATAAGTAAGTCGGTGTGAAAAAATTGAAGTCTGTAACAAAATATACAATATTTAAATATTTCTTCCCTGTGGCATAAGTGCCTATTGCCTTGCCATAAGGACTATTTTCAACGTCAACCGACTTAAATGTCAGAGTATTAATATTAGTTGTAGATTGATTATCGCTCGTCATTGCGATCGCCAGAAAATTGTACAATGTAATGATTCACAAGAAGACAACTAATGAGTAAAATCACAGTAGAACACAACCAACTCAATCATTTTCCTCAAGTTGGTGACACCATTGCCAATGCTTCAACCGGAGTACAATATGAAGTTTTGAGTTATGAATCTGGAATTTTCACTTTAACAAAACTTCCGCCAGAGGATGAAGTTACATCTGATTACATAGTTGCGGTTTTTAATGGAGAAGTTTTAGAGTCTGACTAAAATATTCCCCGATAACTAGCAGGATTATAGAGATAAAAAAAGCCTCCTGCTTTCAATTTGGAGGCTTTTTAACTTCAGTTTATGGAGAGCTTAAAAATTATTGATTTAAGAGTTGATAGCGCAAATTCTGTTGTTGATTTGACTAATATTTATTAGGAGTAACAAAACCCGAGAGGAAAGAGAGCGGATTACTCATATTAGCAGCGAAGTCAAGGATGGCGCGATCGCGATGTTCATAAAGCAATTTCCCTTGTTGATTAAACAGGAAAGTGGCTCCTCGTTGAGTCAGATAAGCAGAATTAGGAACATAGGTTTTCCAGTTGGTCAGCACTTCTGTCATATTTCGTAGTCGCAAAGTCGCTAACTCAAATGGACGCTGAAAACCCCGACCCCCTGCCCATTGGAAGAATGAACCTTTGAGTGGAGGTAGAGGAGTCGCCCGAACAATTTCGTCATCGCCAATTAACTGAGGTGCTTTGGCATCACCCCGATATCCGCGAAACACTTCGGCTAAAGTGCCGGGGCTACCAATTCCAGCACACATCAGCATCAGGTTCAGCCCTGCATTTACACCCGGTGATAAACCCGGTAACTTCAGAGATAAACCTGAATATAGATCGAGTGTTTGATGCAGTTCGGCGCTGCGATCGACAAACAAACAAGCGGGCGGAAATCCAGTATAATCACAGAATCGCTGACCCGAACTGCGATCGCCAATTCCTACAGCTCGAATTGTGATGGGTTGCTGAGATAGCTGTTCGGCATCTCGTCGCAACCACCAAGCATACTCCAAGCTGTCGAAATCTCCCAATTGTGGCAAGATTAGCACCAACTGCCAGGGTTTATATTGGCAACCGCTCAAGATAGATGTGACAACTCCATCACTCACCCGTTGCCGTTCAGTTTGATTCAAGAGAGTATATATATTCATCAGCGACCTGTCTACTCATTCCTACATTTTCCTTTAACCCCATCAACCCCGACAATTTTTTCGGTGAGAATGAATTTAGGAGAATAATCAAGTTATCAAAAAAAGTATTAAACTTAAACCATCAAAATGCGGGTTAAAATTAAGAAGATTTTAATTGGGTGATCAAATGAGTGAGTTCAGGTAAAATCAGCTTTTCCATGGCTAATTTGACTGCATTGGTTGAACCGGGAAGCGAAAACACCAACGTCCCCTGACAAATTCCAGCCACAGCCCGAGAAGCGATCGCCCGTGACCCGACTTCAGCGTAACTCAAACTGCGAAAAATTTCACCAAACCCCGGCAACGTTTTCTCTAAAATCCCTGCGATCGCATCATAAGTGGTATCGCGGGGTGCAATTCCGGTACCTCCATTGAGAATTAATACATCAAGATCCCGAAGTTGACACAAGCCCCGAACTTCAGTATGAATTTCTCCAGGTTCATCGGGAAGAATCAAATATTCTTTAATCTGATATCCCGCTTGTTGGAGTTTATCTTGAATCAACTGACCACTACTATCGGTTTCTGGGGTGCGAGTATCACTCACCGTAATCACCACACAATTGATCTTAATCTCAGAATGATCAGCATGAGGACGGGATGAAGTCATCGTCAATTTCCTCGTTTATACTTCTGACAAAGAGGGTTGGAAAAATGTCCATTTTCTAATGAGAAGTCAGGTTTTATGGGACGTAAAGACCTTTCCCGACTTCCCCTAGCACCCTATCAAGATTTGCTAAATTCTAAGCCATTGGCTTCAGCATAACGGTTCATAAACCGCATAAACCGATTCCACTCCTCCTCCGACTGCATTAAATAAAATGCCTCTATTGCTTCGGGCTTACCATTAATAAACTTTGCTTTCACCTCACGGGTTAGTAATTCTCCTTCCTCGTCAATTAAGTACATTCCCGTAATTTCCTCAGCAAAATCATTCGCGAGGGCGTTGGGATTATCAAAATAAAAAGTCGCCGTTCCCTGAGTGTTATCGCGAGAACGAGTTAAACGAACATTCGGAATTACATCTTCATCAATTCCTTTTGCAAATTGGATTGTAGCCATAATCTTACGAACAGATTTTAAACAATTGTTAAATTTCCATCCTCCATCATAAAACGCCAAGGGCACCTAAAACTAGATGCCCTCAAAAATTGAAGATGAATTTCTCGAACTTCACCCTACCTTAGACAATATAAGGAGAATCAATTCTCTGGGCGCGACCTGTCGCCACTAAGGTTTGATATAAAATCGCTGCCACTTCTCCGCGAGTAATATCCCGTTGAGGCGACAATAAATCCCGACGGGGATGATTAACCACCATTCGTTTTTCTGTTGCTGTCGCCACCGCATCTGTCGCAAAACTCGGAATTTGGGCGCGATCGCTATAAGCGAGTAAAGAGTTCGAGGTTCCCCCGGTCAGCTTCAATCCATTTACTAACGATACAATGGCTTGGGCGCGAGTTAAATTTTGGCTAGCCCGAAATGTACCATCGGGGAACCCGGCTAAAAATCCCCCCCGGTTGGCTTTCTCAATTACCGCTTTTGCCCAGAAATCAGAGGCAATATCCTTAAAGTTCGTCCCGGAACGAATGGGAGTGAGTTCAAACGCCTTTGCTAATAATGCGGCGTGTTCAGCGCGACTTAAACTATTATCGGGTCGGAAAGTACCATCAGGATAACCGCTAATAATATCTAAATCAACTAACCCCTCAATAAACGCTTTTGCCCAATGTGTACTAATATCGGTTAGACCATTACCACCAGGTGTGGGTGTAGGAGTGGGGGTTGGAGTGGGTGTGGGTGTGGGTGTGGGGTCACTAATACCATAATCAATGTCTCCTTTTGTGTTATTCGGGTTAATTTGGTTTCCGACGGAGATCAGTTTAAATTTTCCCGCATTCTGCACATCATATTTGCCGTTATCGCGGAAAATATTCTCACCCGGATCTTGAGAATTGCCTAAATCGGGAAGGGCATCTGCAATTACAGTTAACCCATCTTGGAGGTTCTTTTCAATTAGATTTTTCCGTAAAACGGGTTTACTACTCCCGGAGAGAACCAATCCGGTGCGATTTCCTGAAATCTCATTATCTACAATTAACGGCGCGGCTTGAGATTGTACTGCGATCGCATATCCAGTATCTTGAAACTTATTACCGCGAATTTCTCCTTTGGCATTTCCGGCTAAAGCAATTCCATTCCCGGCATTTTGCAGGAATACACTGTTTAAAATTTCAGGAGTCGCGGTTCCGGTAATAAATACCCCTTCTCGCTTAGATTTCGCAAAAGTACATTGACTCACGGTACAAGAAATTGATTCGATCCAAACGGCGGTTCCGCGAATTTGGTCATTGGTGACACTAAATCCTTCTAGCGTAGAACCATTTTCCATCCACACCGTCACATTCTGACCTGCCGCACTCGGACTGGTAAACCGTCCACTTCCGGTAATTTGAGTATCCTGACCCTTTTTAGCTGCATTTCCAGAAAGCTTCACCCCAGACGAGACAAAGATCGGAAAGCTTTCTCCACTAGCTGCGGTATAGGTTCCCGGTGCGACTTGTACAACGGTTCCCGCTTGGGCTTGTTGGAGGGCTTTTGTAATTGTTTTAAATGGACTCGATTGAGTACCGGAGTTAGAATCATTTCCTGTAGTGGAATTAACGTAAAGAGTCATAACTGAAACTGTAGTAAAATTCTGAGCAACAACATTGACATTACCTTGAATGCGATTTCCGCTAACCTGATTGCCAAAGGAAGCGATCGCCACAAGGCTACTATTTTGTACATCAAATCCGCCATTAGCGGTGAAGGTATTTCTCCCCGGATCTTGAGAAGATCCCAAATCAGGGGCAGCATTTTGAGTAATGACGATGCCATCACTACTATTGCGTTCAATTCTATTGCGGCGTAAGATGGGCTTGGCATCACCTGAGATCAAGATCCCCGAGCGATTTTCAAAGATGCCATTATCGCTAATGTAGGGGGCAGCCTGGTCTTGGATAGAAAGGCCGTATCCAGTATTTTGAAAGATATTTCCCCGGACTTCTCCGGTGACAGTCCCGACGATCGACAAGCCATAGCCAATATTCTCGATCAACAGATTATTGAGAATCTGCGGACTTCCTGAACCTGTGGCGTAAATCCCTTCCCGTTTGTTATGCGTTAGAGTACAGTTGGCTATTGTTACTGTTGCAGACTCTAACCAGATCCCCGTTCCGCGAATCTCGCTATTGCTGACAGTAACACCTCGGAGTTGAGCCTTATTTTCTAATAATAAGGTAACACTTTGACGACCTGCACTCACACTGGGGAAAAGACCACTTCCCTCAATCAAAATACCACTGCCTTTCCCTGACTCATTCCCCATAACAATCACTCCAGCAGGAATCTTTAACGGAAAAATTTCTCCACTGGCGGCGCTGTAAGTTCCAACCTCAAGTTGTACTGTTGTATCAGACTGCGCTTGAGATAATGCTTGTGTCAAGGTTTTCAAAGGCACTGACTGACTACCCTCACCCTGATCATTACCTAAAGCTGGGTTGACATATATCGTTGTCATCGCTATTGGTGGCTACCTAACCCTTTTCGCTTATTCTATGATTCAATTACACCTTCGTTAAACATTGTTCGGGAAATGTCCATTAAAAAATTAATTTCACTTTTCCTGTTCGCTTAAAAGATGCTGTAACCTCGATTATCAAAGGATTACAGCTTTTTTTGTCAAAAAGTCCCTTTAGGCAAGGTTTGAACGTAAACTCTTTCCCAAGTTCGTCAGTGCTATCCCATTTTTTTAAGCGAAAGATTTCACTTTTGTGATCCACTTACCCAATTTATTTTTTTATTACCATTACATTTAGATTTGATATTTCAACCAGATTGAGGTCACAGTCCCAATAAAATGAGCCGCAACTCCATTCAAATTAGCCACCATAATCAAAACATCTAGCGCCCGCACGGCTTCACTGGCATCGGTTAATGTGGTTCCCGGAGGTTGAGAAATTGTTTTGGCCACTAATACTGCTGCTGTTAAACCTGAACCGATTAAAGTCACAAACATTCCTCCTAAACCGATGATTAACCCCAGTTGAATCAGTCGAGTTAAATCTGATTTTGGAGGGGGTTGAGTGGAATCCGCTTTTCGTAAACGTTGACCCACTTGCGTATACCAAAATGCCAAAATAATACTGACGACCGCAGCGATCATTCCACTGATCGCCAAAAATACTCCCCATCCCATTGCTGGATTGGTTTGGGCAGAAATCTGACGACCTGTAATCACAAACAACAAGGAAATTCCCGAAACTAAAACCCCTACAATTTGCAACCAGAAGCAACTCCATCCAGTTAGACGCAAGTTTAATGCTTTTTTCTTTAAGTTTGGAGAAACGGATGAGCTATTCATTTTTTTACTTTTGTATTATGTTAATAAAACTGTCAGTAAACTGCCTAAATTTTCGCTAAATTTTCAACATAATCTAGCTTTCCAGTAAGAGATAAAAAATTAATCAATGTTATGTCTATTTAAAAAAAATTGAGACATTGAGCTGGATATTTCAGTTTCTATTCTTCTATTGAGGGTTTAGAGGAGCGGCGATAAACAGAATTCAGTAATACATCCAATACACCGATTTGTCTAGCTTTTAGGACAGCTTTATGAGTAATTAAATCACCGACATTGAGAATAATTTTGTCCTGTTTATCTCGAATGATGCGCTTAATGGGACGGCCGAGAGCCGCCTTAATTTCCTTGTCTTGTGTGATGCTAGCGATTTGATCTTCGGTGAGGTGAACCGATGAAGACTCTTTCCTGCTTCTTCCTCCCCCCGGTGATCCCATCTGAACTTGTTTTAGATAACTGGGTACTCTCATTTGTGATAACCTCCTGTTTTGGTTTTGGATTTAACGCTGTTTTGATTTAAAATATAGGTTGTAAAAATCAAGTTTTTTAAAATTTACCCCATATATAATATAGTTGAAATCCCCTCTTAGTTTTATCTTCCATAGGTCATAACTTTAGCTGGAAAGGGCATTCTCGTTAAAAATAGTCTCCCTCAACTTGACTGAGAACAGTTCCCAGAAAAGGCTAATCGTCTCAAAAATTGCTATTTTAGCAGAGGAAAATAGTAGACTGACCAAGAAAATATTAAAACTTTCTGAAAATTGATCAAGTTCAACACATTATTCATCTGGATCAAAATAACCGATTAGATTTTACAATCTCTGGCTTAAGTTTGCAAAACACTGGGCGTTACTAAGACTAATCGTATACAAGTTTAAAATGTCCCCACTAAATTTTTTGTAAATTAAGGGCAAACAAGGCTAACTGTTTACTGTTCCCTGTGGACTAACTGAGCCTCCCCATCCTGATTTATATCTTCTCATAGCGATTAATCTGTCTTAGGTTAGAGGAAATTTGATCTATATTTATATATTCTCAAGATATTAGTCTATAATCGGAATCTTTAACCAAAAATTACTGGAAATTCGAGGTACGGCGAGCATAGCCTCAGTTAAATCATCTGATTTCAGATATATTAATTATCGATTAGAGGAAACAATTATCATGGATATAACAACCGTTTGGGAAGAACTCGCCTGGGAACGAGGGGGCAAGATTATATACATAATTCTCGATGGTGTTGGAGGACTTCCTCACCCCGAAAAAGGAGGCACTGAACTCCAAATTGCTCACACTCCCAACCTCGATCAAATTGCCCAACAGTCGAGTTGTGGACTCTTAGAAATTGTCGGCCCAGGAATTACCCCCGGCAGTGGCCCCGGTCATTTAAGTTTGTTCGGTTATGATCCCCTATCCTGGGATGTAGGTCGGGGGATTTTATCAGCTTTGGGGATTGAATTTGACTTACAACCGGGAGATATTGCCGCCCGAGTTAACTTCGCAACGCTTGATGAACAAGGAAATGTTTCTGACCGTCGCGCAGGTCGTATTGAAACCGATCTAAACCGTCGTTTATGCAAAAAAATTAATGAAAAAGTTACATTAGATTTTGAGGGAGAATATTTTTTTGAAACCGTTAGTGAACATCGAGCGGTATTTGTATTACGAGGAAAAGAATTAGATGGTCAGTTAGAAGATACCGACCCACAAGCAACAGGAATCCCGCCAAAAGATCCAAAGCCGTCATCAGAAGAATCTGAAGCAACAGCAGAGTTAGTTAGGTCTTTTATCAATCAAGTTAATCAAGTTCTCGCCGATGAAAACCCCGCGAATAGTATTTTGATGCGAGGATTTGATCGTTATGTTCCTTTTCCTTCTTTAAATGATCGCTTTGAGTTAAATGGGGTTTGTATTGCCGATTATCCCATGTATCGGGGTGTTAGTCGGTTGGTGGGAATGGAGGTTTTACCGCGTCCGGGTGGCATGAAACAACGGTTTCAAGCTTTAGAATCTTGCTACGGCGATGATTATAATTTCTATTTTCTTCATGTTAAACATTCAGATAGTCGCGGTGAAGACGAAGACTTTGAAGCAAAAGTGAAAGTGATTGAAGAAGTTGATCAACTGATGCCAACCGTTACTCAATTAAATCCGGATGTATTAGTGGTGAGCGCTGATCATTCTACACCTGCAATTATGGGCCGCCATAGTTGGCATCCAGTTCCAGTTATGATACAAGCCAAAACAGCACGAATTGATGATGTGGCTACCTTTGATGAATATGCTTGTTTGCGAGGCGCATTAGGGACAAGACCCGGTGTTCATCTGATTGGATTGGCATTAGCTCATGCTCAACGATTGCGGAAATTTGGGGCGTAATTTAGGGAAATTTATTGAATAATAACTCGGAGTAATTTTGATGGGATTTAAGCAAATTTTTCGGCTTTTAAAAGAAACCTTTCAAGAATGGCAAGAGGATAAATCTTCTCGTTTAGCGGCTGCTTTAGCTTATTATACTGTTTTTTCATTAGCACCTTTGTTAATTATTGTAATCGCGATCGCGGGGGCTATTTTTGGAGAAGAAGCAGCTCGGGGTGAAATAGTTGGTCAAATTCAAGGGTTAGTTGGAAAAGACGGGGCGACGGTTATAGAAGAAGCGATTCAAAATGCAGATAAACCTCGAATTAGTAGTATTGCTTCAATTTTTAGTCTAATTTTTCTATTGATTGGAGCATCCGGTGTGTTTGCTCATTTGCAGGAATCTCTGAATGCAATTTGGAATGTTAAAGCCAAGCCTAAAAATGGTTTAGCCGGATTAATCAGAAAGCGAGTTCTCTCCTTTTCTGCGGTTCTGGGAATTGGATTTTTGCTATTGGTTTCTCTGGTTCTCAGTGCAGTTATTTCAGCTTTGAGTAATTATTTAAGCGGTTTAATTCCAGGCGTAGATTTCCTTTGGCAAATTCTAAACTTTGTGGTGTCTTTTGGTGTGATTACTCTGTTATTTGCGTTGATGTACAAGTTCTTACCGGATGCTAAAATTCAGTGGAGTGATGTTTGGATTGGTTCGCTAATTACGGCTTTATTATTTACGATTGGTAAATTCGCACTCGGACTCTATCTCGGACGGGGTAGCTTTGGTTCAACCTATGGTGCAGCAGGTTCTCTGGTGATTATTTTGGCTTGGGTTTACTATTCGGCTCAAATTCTATTTTTTGGGGCAGAATTCACTCAAGTTTATGCCCGAAAATATGGTTCTCGAATTGTTCCAGATGAACACGCAATCCGAATTTAATTCTAGAGAAAAAACCGTTGGTTAGAAAGGGTTTATTATAGAAAAGTAGACTGAGTTAATCGGAATTTTAGCAGCAATACTCAGTCTACAAATATCAAGGTTATTCTTGAAAAAACTAGAAATTTTATCAGCCTATGAAGGTAACTTTACCATTTCTCTAACGTTACCTTCTACACAGCCAACTCCTCGCACAAATTCCCGATCTTGTGGACAGACTTTCATTTGCATTCCAAATTTGGGTTTAATGGCAATAAAACCATTACGATCTATTTTTTGTACCGGAAGATATTCCCAGCGGAAACGCTGTAACAACATCGCTAAAACGATTTTAATTTCCATCATCGCAAAAGCCGCACCCAAACATAAACGGGGGCCAGCACTAAACGGATTGTATTCATAAACAGAAGGATTAATATTCTCCCATCGATTAGGATTAAATGCTTCAGGGTCGCGATAAATATCAGATAGATGATGAGTGTGATAAATACTCACAAAAACCTCTGTTCCCTTCGGTAATAAATAACCTCCTAATTCAGTGGTCTGGGAAGTTACTCGTCCATTCCAAGGAACAGAAGTTATGACTCGTAAACTTTCCTTGATTACTCTTTCAAGTAAAGGTAATTGCTGTAATTGTTTGACGCTTGGAGAGTCGCCATGTAGGGTACTATCAAGTTCATCAAGGAGATCGTTACAGACTTGAGGATGTTGGGAAAGCAATAATAAAGTCCAAGTTAGAGCGTTGGCTGTGGTTTCGTGACCTGCGAGAAAAAGGACTCCGGTATGAGCAATTAATTCGTCTTCTGTTAACGGATGACCCGTATCTTCATAACGGGCTTTGATCAACATTGAAAGTACATCTGAGTCGGGAGTTGTTTTAGCTTTCTTTTCTGCAATAATCCCTTTCATTTGTGTTTCAAACAGGCTCAAGTAATTGAGATATCGATGAAAACTAAAGCCGGGTAAATCTAAGGGCAAGAGTTTGGTAAAAGGAGAGATTTGAATATTAAGAATTTCTTGCAGCAGACTCCCTGCACTTTGATCTTTTTGAGTAACATCCTCACCAAATAAACTCTTAGTAGCGATTCGTAACGTTAACCTTTTCATAAATTGGTTAATTTCACAAGGCTCATTCATCTTAATTTGTTCGATTTCTGACTGCGTGATAGCAACCATATCATCTCGATAAGAATGAAGTTGTTGATGATGAAAAGCGGGCATCATCAATTTTCGTTGCTGTAAATGAGTCTCGTCATTGACTCCAAATAATCCAACACCATAATTTTTGAGGGGTTTAGTTCGTTCTGAAATATCTTTGTAACGATAAAGTGTTCCCGATAAAGGTGCTTTATGATAAATATGAGTTTGAGTGGCAACCTGACGCACAATTTCCGGCCCATAAGCAATCACACTACCCGGACAGTCCGAAGCAGCAGAATAAAGATTTGTTCCCCCTCCCGCAACGATAGAAGCAACTTTACCATAGGTTTTAAACAGTTCACTACTGTAGCCAATAGAGTCTTTAGCGAAGTTGATTGTATTCACTGTCCGTCCTACTAACGGTAGGGGACTAGGGCCAGGAATTGTCCATGCTTTTTGATTAGCGATGGCAGTCATCTTTTTTACTCCCAGATCTATAAATTTGGCTTGATATGCTACCGAAGTTAACATAGGTCGCTATACATTACAAGTGTTTTTTATAAACAATTCTAATGATTGTAGAACCATTAAAGCTTTACACTAATATTCAGTTCAATGGGTATCAATATGCAAAATCTACAATATTTATCTGAGAGTGGAATTCTAGATTGGCTTGTTGTTTTTGGATATCTGGGAATTACCGTTTTTATCATGTGGCAAGTGTTTAATACAAAACCCCGATAAAATTAACTCTGAACCCAATTTCACTTAAATTGAATCAAAAAACAAAAAGCACCCCAACTCCTGGGTGCTTCTTATATAACTCTAGCTCATCGTGATTCAATCACGTTTCATCCCAATCAACTCAAGGAGTTGGGTTGATAATTGAATTAAAGATCGACCATAGACAAAAACAATTACTGATCTTAGTATTGTTATATCTAGAACTCATAAGATTGAATTGTGAAGTCAGTTCTCTTTCAGGATGAAACCCGGACTCTTGTCGGTTAGGGATAGTTGTTAGGACATAATAGAGGAGTGAGTCAGGGGGGCAAATGCCGTCACCTGATAGCGATGACCTTAGATCAAACAAGAATGAGATTTAATTTTAAATTAACAACCTCCTAAAGATAGATATTTTAAACATGAAGGGTCTGCTAAAGTATATAAAATTATTCGGTTAGGAATAGAAGCTATTACTGTGTCTGGAAACTCTCAGGTTGTGATTGTTGGAGCCGGGTTTAGTGGAATTACGGCTAGCAAGATTCTCGCTCAAGCGGGAGTTAACGTTATACTCATTGATCGTAATAGTTATAACACTTTTATTCCGTTACTCTATCAAGTTGCAACTGGACTTCTACAGCCCCAACAGGTTATTTATCCAGTTAGTCGTATCTTAAAAAATTATCCTCAAGCTCGATTTTTGCAAGCTGAGGTTAATGATACAGACTTTGAACGTCAAATTATTCATACCCATGCGGGAGAAATTGACTACAACTATTTGGTTTTAGCCACGGGAAGTCAGCCCCAATTTGCTGAAGTTCCTGGTGCTTCTGAATACGGAAAACCCTTAGTTTCACTTTCAGATGCGGTTAAACTTCGACAACATTTGCTGACTTGTATTGAGCAAGCTCAACAAGAATTAAGCCCAGAACAGTGTAAAATGCTGTTAACATTTGTGATTGTAGGAGGAGGGCCAACTGGAGTTGAAATGGCGGGGGGTTTATGTGAACTCTTGAACAGTTTATTGACGAAGAATTATCCCCAATTACGACAACTCTCTGAAGTTATTTTACTCCAATCTCGCGATCGCTTATTGGTCAGTTTTCCCGAAAAACTGAGTCGATATACCGCCCAACATTTGCAGAAAATGGGCGTAAAATTGCAATTTTCCAGCCGAGTTCAGCGTGTGAGTCCAGAGGGTGTACAATTAGAAGATGGTACGATAATCCCGACAGCAACGACGATCTGGACAGCCGGAGTCGAAGCCAACCCCGCCACCGACACTGAAAACCTTCCCACCGCCCGCAAAGGAAAAATTGTTGTCCAGCCAACCCTACAAATTCCGAATTATGATCATGTTTATGCGGTTGGGGATGTTGCTTATGTGAAATTGGGGGATGAAGCCTTAGCAGGAGTGGCGCCGGAAGCGTTACAACAAGGAGAAGCAACGGCTCATAATATTCTTCGACAAATTCGGGGTAAATCTCCTCAGCCTTTTGAATATATTGATCAAGGTAGAGCAGCAATTATTGGGCGAAATGCGGGTGTTGTTAGCAAAGATAAATTACAACTACAGGGAATATTGGGATGGTTAATTTGGTTAGGAATTCACTTCTATTATCTTCCCGGTGGGCGAAATCGTCTTAATGTTGTTTATAGTTGGATTTGCGATAATATACAACAGTCTCGCTTTGTTAAGCCCATTCTTTCACCTTACCCCGAGTTCAAATCTCTCTATCCTCATAATAAACCGATTTTAACTGTTAGTCAAGGAGCTAAACCCATGAAATATATTCCTTTAGTTGGACGTTCTTTTTTATCGAGTATCTTTCTGTATTCAGCCATTACTAAAATTTTTGGCTTTGCAGGCACCCAACAAATGATCGCAGATCGTGGATTACCGTTTCCGACTTTAATGCTCTTAGGAAATATTATCTTTCAGTTAGTTGGAGGAATTTCGTTAATTTTGGGATATAAAACCCGGATTGGAGCTTTGGTTTTAATTGCCTTTTTAATTCCCACAACATTAGTCTTTCATAATTTTCTCGCTGATCCCGCAGAAACAACAGCATTTCTTAAGAATTTAGCTCTAATTGGGGCATTATTAATGGTATCCTATTTTGGAGCGGGGCCGGTGAGTTTAGATACTGGCAGTGGTGTTGATAAAATTTAACGGAGTCTGAAACTAATTATTCAGATGAACTTTCACATTGAAGATATTGTTCAAAAAGTTAAGGCTTGGTTTCCTAAAGCTCAAGCCCAGATTGAGGCTCAAGCTGCTGAACTTGAAGCCCGATTTAATGAGCAGAATTATATGCCGCTTTCCCCCGAAGAAGTTGCGGATTATCAAAATAAAATTCAGTCTTTATCCTTGCCAGAAGTCTATAACAATGCAATTCAAACTAAACTTTCAGAGGTTTTAACGCCCTGGAAAAAAAACAAAAATTCTGCCAACCATTTATTTATTGTATTTAGTCCTGTTGAGCCAACACAAGCCATTTTTAAGCAAACATTAGAGCAAGTAAATGATGAAACTTTACTGAGAAAATCTCTATCTTGGGAAACTCGCCCGGACGACTATTTGACACTTGAAAATCAGCTTCAAAGCCAAATAGAATCCTCAGAGGATTCTGAGGGAAGCGATAACAACACAAACTCCCAATCTTTAGTAATTATTCCCGACTTAAGTTTATGTTTTTTACGCTGTGTTGAGGGATTAGATAGTGTCGAATACTTGTTTGATTTGATTCTCAAAGATCATTCTCGATTTTGGGTGGTGGGTTGTAATCAATGGGCTTGGAACTATTTTAACTATCTCTATAAAGTGAATAGTTGCTTTGAGCATATTTTTCCTTTAACGAGTTTGAATGCAGTTCAACTAAAACAATGGTTAACTCCCCTTTATGAAAACCTTCCTATAGAATTTGGTGATAATAATGAAGAAAATTATGAGAATAAAGCGAACGAATGGGATGAAGATCAAAACTGGATTTCTAAAGAGGAAAAACAATATTTTGAGCGTTTAGCAGATATTTCCGAAGGATTAAGTCAGCCTGGTGCTTATCTTTGGTTAGATTCCCTGCGATATGTTAAACAGCAAGAAGAAACGAACTCAAAAACGGTAGAACTTCAGGAAGATAAACAAGAAAAACGCTTAATTCTCAAGCGAGCAACTCTGCCCAATTTACCGGAACTGACGAAAGAAGATCGATATTTATTATCTTCTATTGGCTTACATGGAGAAATCAATTTGTCAGCTTTAGCTGTGAGTTTAGGAGAGCCAGAAAGTCAGATAAGAATTCAAGTACAGGGATTATTAAAAACTGGACTTATTTTGCAACAACAGGAATTATTACTATTAAGTTCAGCCTATTATCCTCGACTCAAACGAGATTTAATTGACAATCAAATTTTAGCCGGAGAAAAGGATTAATGCTACTCGGATATTTTTTGGCTCAAATCAATAATGATAATGGTTTAGAAAAAGCTTCAGATATTCTCTCAGAAATTACAACTTCTAAAATCATTCAAGCCCTGATTATTCTTGCCATTACTTACGTGGGAATGTTTGCTATCGATAAGTTAATTCATTGGTTGGCAGAAGAAGTTCCCCTCAGATTTCGCTTGAGTGTAAAACAATCTTTACCCTTTTGGAGAGCATTTTTACTCGGTTTAGCGATCATTCTGTTGATTCGGTTATTTTTGAAGCTGTCTTCTAACAATGTTTTAGCTTTAACGGGAACAGTTGCAGTTGCGTTAGGGTTTGCATTTAAGGATTATATTAGTTCGGTTATTGCTGGAATTATTGCTTTATTTGAACGTCCCTATCAAGTCGGTGATCGGGTTAAAATTGGAGATGAATATGGAGAAATTGTTGACTATGGTTTGCGAGGTATTCGTTTACAAACACCCGATGATAATATTGTTTCTATTCCCCATAACAAAATTTGGACGGAAGCGATTTCCAATTCTAATAAAGGGGATGTAGAAGCTCAAGTTGTCGCCAATTTTTATTTTGAACATAATGTTGATGTTGACAAAGTGATTAAAATCTTATACCGAGTTGCGTATACGAGTAAATACACTCAATTAATGCTACCAGTTTTGGTGATTATGGATGAAAAACCTTGGGTAACTAACTTTAAACTGAAATGTTATCCCATCGATGCTCGGGATGAATTTATTTACAAAACGGACTTAATTAAACGGGCTAAACAAACCTTTGCAAAACAAGGAATTTCCTATCCGATGCTCTCTCCTCAATCCTACGACCTTTTGGAAACCGATTGATAATTATATCCTGAATTCAAAAGTTTAAATTCTCCGCCTTCCGCTAACATAGTCTATCCAATATGCCGCAACAATTCCCCAAATGGCGTTAAAAAGAATCACAAAAACCGGAGTCAAAGCCCCCAAGTCCAAACCCATCATTCCCTTTTGGGCTTTTAACGGAAAAACGATAAATAACTGTACCAAAGTTGGCCCAATACTCAATAATAATCCCTTTAAAAAAGGTTTGTAAGCTAATCCCGGAAGAAAAAATAAAAAGCCCCATAAACCGCCCCAAACAATGCGAGGATAAAGCCAAGCTGGGGTAAGTTGAGGGGCGATACTCACACCCAGAGAAGTCGTAATTCCCAGTAGTCCAAATAACCAAACTGCTAGACTATTCACTAAACCCCCTAAACAGCCGGCTGCAAAAAATAGTGTTAATTTTTGGGTGATTGATTTCATGTTAAAGTTAACCTAAGTTTAATATTAAATTGAATGTAATCAGAGATTTAGTCTAAAATTATTTTACTAAAAAATCACTCATTTTTCAAGGTTTATGACTTCTCAATTTTCTCGAATGCAGTTTGTTCAGTCTCCGATTATTCCCGTTGTTGCTGAACTGATTAGCGCCCATCCCGGTACAATCTCGTTAGGTCAAGGTGTAGTCTATTATAACCCGCCAACTGCCGCATTTGAAGCGATTTCTAATTTTGCCAATTCCGATAATCACAAATACAAAGCCGTTGTCGGAATTGAACCTTTACAAGAGGTTCTCGCCGCCAAACTCCAAGCCGAAAATCAGATTTCAATCACCGATAAAAACTGTATTGTTGTCACCGCAGGGAGCAATATGGGGTTGATGAATACGATTTTAGCGATGACCTCTCCCGGCGATGAAATTATTTGACAAACGCCTTATTATTTTAACCCTGAAATGGCGATTGTGATGGCAAGTAAAGTTTGTCAGTTTTATTGAGTTAATGTTGCTGCACAAGCTGTTCCTACATCAAAAATTGCGGCGGGGGGTTCATCACTTTGATTAGTCTCCGCATAAACTTGAACAAACTCATCAAAAGTATATCGAGCTTGAAACTGTTCGAGTGTACAAGTACATAAAGATTTTGACTGTTTTTCTGTCAAACCTTGAGCCATAGATCCTTGCAAACAAGCCTCTAAATAAGCATCAGTAACCTCTTGAGGATAGGGATTTTTTGGTTGTTCTTGAGTCGGTTGTGCCGTCACACTGGTGATGGTTCCATAACCGAGAATAGCAGACAAAAGAATAACAGAAAGTTTTAAGATTTTCATGGTTATTGTTAGCTCAATCTGGTGTTAAATAAAATTACATCAATTCCCATCAAGACTGCTTCATCGTTCCCAATTTCTATGAGCCATCCCGCTAGCAAACCCTCAGTATTTAGACGTAGACTGTCTCAAAAAGTTCTACTGATTAGTTTGGGAATTTTGCTGATTGTGACTTCCGTTCGACTCATTTCTCAAGTGATCACTTTACCCTCCGCTGCCCAACACCCTGTTGATGCCTTTTTGGTTCTGGGGGGAAGTATCAAGCGAGAAATATATGTCTCCGAGTTAGCGGCGCAGTCTCCTAACACTCGAATTTTAATTTCAACGGGTTCTGATGACCCTTGTATTTTAAAACTATTTGAACGCAACAACACCCCCTTAAAACAAGTTTGGTTAGAAAAATGTGCCAACTCAACCTTTACTAATTTTGTCTTTTCCCAACCGCTTCTCAGTCAGTGGAATGTACATCATATTCAGTTAATTACTTCCAAAAGTCATCTTCCTCGGGCGCTGTGGATGGCGCAAATTATTCTCGGTGCCCACGGAATTTGGGTAGAACCGAACCTAGTCCCTGAAACGGGGGTTCCGGGAAATCGAGAGTCTATTGTCAAAACCGGACTTGATCTGACTCGCGCTGTCATTTGGGCGTTTGTGAGTCAAGGGGTTCAACTGTCTTGTTCTAACGTTGTTCAACTTGGAGATGTTAATCTTAAACAATGGTGTAAAGATGGATTTTCCTGTGAATATCAAGGCGGAGTTAATCCTCAACAGATTTGTCAGGAGTTGGGAAATGGCGAATAAAAAAACCCGCCCCTACAGTGGTAAAAGGCGGGTGAGGTAATCCTAAAAAGATAAAGATTAAGACATCGCTTGAATGATAAAGTCGAAATAAGGCCCTGCTTCGCGGGCATCATCTTCATCTAATAGGGCTAGAGAAGCATCCTTTAAACAGCGAATTGCTTCAACCATTCCCGGCATCGGGACACCGAGAGAGTTGTACATCTCTTTAACCCCAATTAAGCCAATGCTTTCAATGGGGTCTTTGTCTCCAGAGAGAATCCCGTAGGTAATCAAACGCAAATACCAACCATAATCGCGCAGACACAGCGCTTTTTTTTGTTGTCCGAAAGCATTACCCCCTGGGGCAAGGAAGTCAGGACGCTTTTTCCACAGTTGACCACTGGCGCGATCAACAATTTTCTTTTCATTTTCAGACAACGTGGTGGCAATACGCACCCGTTGTTCCCCCGTTTTTAAAAAGTCGCTGATGTTTTGGAGTTCACCAGTGCTAGGATAACGGAGTTCATCGTCAGCTTTGAGAATAACTTGGCTTACTACAGTCATCTGTAATTGGAGTTTATCAAGATCACATTAAGTAGTTTAGCGACTCTGGGATACACAAACCAACAAATAGCCAATTTTAACAAAACACTAAGTAATAATTCTTATTGCTATCTGTGTAAAACTTGATATCTAACAAATTTTACAGTGAACTCCGCGCCATGAGTGATTCCCTTTGGAAACAGGGTCAACAGCTTGAACTCGAAATTACCGACTTGACCGACACAGGCGATGGTTTAGGACGCGACCAACAACGGGTGGTGTTTGTTGCCGATACGGTTCCTGGCGATCGCATTATCGCCCGTCTGCTACACGTTAAACGCCAATACGCCACCGCTAAACTCGAAAAACTCCTCACCCCCTCTCCTCAACGCATTCGTCCAGCTTGCATTGTGGCTGATAAATGCGGGGGTTGTCAGTGGCAACATATTGATTATGACGCTCAACTGACCACAAAACAAAATTTAGTCGTTCAAGCTTTAGAACACATTGGCGGCTTTTCCCAACCCCCGGTGAATTCGATTTTACCCTCGCCCTCTCTACTCAATTATCGCAATAAAGCCACTTATCCTCTGAGTCGGTCATCGACAGGTCAAGTCCGGGCAGGATATTATCAAAAAGGCTCTCATCGTTTGATCAACCTCAATCAGTGTCCTGTACAAGATGAAAATCTTGATCCCTTCTTAGCGAATATTAAACAAGATATTCAAGATCAAGGCTGGTCGATTTACAATGAACGCCAACATCAAGGGATTATCCGACATCTATCAGTCCGAATTGGACGACTCACCGGAGAAATTTTATTAACTCTCGTCGCCACTCGCCCCTTACCTCGACTCGAAGAACAAGCCGAAACCTGGTTACAACAATATCCTCAATTAGTGGGGGTTTGTCTCAATATTAACCCCAATCAAACCAATGTGATTTTTGGGGACAAGACTCACTGCGTTAAGGGTCAAGGCTTCCTCCGGGAAGAATTTGCGGGGTTGACTTTTCATCTGACCCCAGAAACGTTTTTTCAGGTGAATACAGAAGCGGCTGAGACAGTCTTGAAAGTCATTCAACAGCAGTTAAACTTACAAGGTGATGAAATTATCATTGATGCTTATTGTGGCATCGGAACGTTAACGCTACCCATTGCTAAACAAGTACAGCTTCTGGCTTCTTCCCGAGAGAAAAACTCACAAAAACAGGTGATTGGGATAGAAGTCCAACCCTCAGCGATACAGCAAGCTTACCAAAATGCTTGGTTAAATGGGATTGATAACGTTACTTTTGAAACGGGAACAGTACAAAAGGTTTTATCTCGGTTCAGCCTAAAACCTGATATTATTTTACTTGATCCCCCCCGCAAAGGATGCGATCGCCAAGTTTTAGAGAGTTTGTTGAAGTTGCAACCCACTCAAATTGTTTATATGAGTTGTAAACCTGCGACTCTAGCCCGTGATTTGAAAATACTCTGTGAAAATGGATTTTATCACTTAACTCAAGTTCAGCCAATTGACTTCTTTCCCCAAACCCCTCACGTTGAATGTGTGGCTTTCCTAGAAGCAAAAGGTTAACGAGAAGATCGCGAAATCGGGAAATCGGGAGATTTTTACTTTTGCCTTTTGATCTTACAACCTCACAACCTCACGACATATACGCTGTTCCCTGTTTAGCAATTATTCTATTTTGATTCAATGCGGATTTCTATTCAAGCTTTGTATAGCCTCTATCGCAGTATCATCCGTAATCCAAAATACCGAGGATGGGTGATCTTGGGAACCTTGGTTTATTTACTCAGTCCGTTGGATATCTCTCCAGACGTCATCCCCATTTTAGGACAAGTCGATGATGTTCTACTGCTGACCATTTTCTTTTCAGAAGGGTATCAGATGTTAGTGGATTATACCCGTTCTTTAATGGGTCAGAGCGCAGAAAAAAAAGCCGACACTCCAGAATATCAAGGTTCGTCTCCGAGTCAAACCGTCGTTGATGTCGAAGCCGAAACAGTAGAATGATTGCTATCCATTCTCACTGAGGTATTCCCACTCACTATTGTGATCTCAGGTATTTTTACTGAGATTTGGGATCTTTTTCTGCAAAAGTTTTAAGAAAACTTACCAAACCCAATAAATTGATCACTTTTATAGTATGATTTTATTGAATATAGATCAACAGTGAAAACTTCTAGAGCATCGGTCTGGTTACAAAAAAACTGCTTTCGTTTCCAGGAATCATCGAGAGACACACACCAGACTTTTTGTGCCGATACTGGTAGGACTCTATCCCTCGTTTGATCAGCACGCTAACCGAAGTTCGGGTCAAGGAAATCATCCATTTTTGGGGAAACTGACCCAAACAATAATCACAGCAGATGTTTCGACTGGGTTTAATGGGGTTCAATTTTCTCAATGCTGCTGTCAAACTGATGGGAGGTAAGAAGATGTTTACAAAAATTCTAGTTGCGATTGATCTTTCGACCGTGAGTGAGAACGTGTTTGAAAAAGCATTATCCATCGCCAAACTCACTCAAGCCAAGCTGATGATCCTTCATATTCTCTCTCACGATGAACAAGGAAGTCCGATTGTAGAAGGAATCACCGGTTTGAACTACTACGAAATGGTAGAACTCGAAACCCTCAAAAGCTATCAAAAACGATGGCAAGAGTATGTAGAAACAGGGGTAGAAACCCTAAAAACCTATGCAAATCAAGCCACAGAAGCGCTCGTCAGTAGCGAATATTCTCAACTGACAGGAAAACCCGGTCGTCAAATTTGTCAAGTCGCCCAAGAATGGAATGCCGATCTGATTGTGATGGGACGTCGAGGATATTCAGGTTTAAGTCAGTTAATTTTAGGAAGTGTGAGTAATTATGTACTCCATCATGCTCATTGTTCCGTTTTAATCGTACAATTATCTCCACAGACTGAATAAAGATTTGGAGTAGCGAGGAACTTTTGCCGATCTTAAACAGACCATTCCTGTGAAGACGAATAAATCTAATGGTAATCAGACCAAACCTACAACGGTAGGTTTTCTTTTTGGGGATGATGTGTGGAGTTTAATCAAATCAAGTCGCCCATGAAATTTAGTGAATTGCTAAAAAAACTTAGTGCTTCTATTACTCAGCATAGCCTCAACACGGCTGAGTCCACTGATCTTGAACTCTGGGGAATAGATGCTATTGATCGCGCCGAAGCCGGAATGTTGAGTTATATTGAAGGGCCGAAATTTGCCGCCTACGTCGAGAAAACAGCCGCCAGCGCCTTAATTTTACCTGTCGATGAAACGCTACAAACACAAGCGACACAACGGGGCATTGCTTGGCTTTCAACCCCTCAACCGCGACTGGTCTTTGCTGAAGCAATCGGCTTATTTTATCAACCCTTTCGACCAGCGCCGAGTATTCACCCTTCTGCAATAATCGATCCCAATACAACGATTGGTGATCAAGTTTATATCGGCCCTCATGTCGTGATTCAAGCTGGTGTCACCATTGGGGATGGAGTCTGTATTCATCCGAATGTGACGATTTACCCCGACGTCCAAATCGGTTCACGTACTATTCTTCACGCGAGTTGTACAATTCACGAACGGAGTCAAATTGGTGCCGACTGTGTGATTCATAGCGGGGCGGTTATTGGTGCTGAAGGGTTTGGGTTCGTTCCCACTGCTGAAGGCTGGTTCAAGATGCAGCAGTCGGGGGTGACGGTATTAGAAGATGGAGTCGAAGTGGGATGTAATAGCACCATTGATCGTCCAGCAGTCGGAGAAACCCGAATTCAAAAAAATACAAAACTCGATAATTTAGTCCATATTGGTCACGGTTGTCGGGTGGGTGAAAATTGTGCATTAGCCGCACAAGTGGGCTTGGCAGGAGGCGTGGTGGTCGGTAATCAAGTCATATTAGCAGGTCAGGTGGGAGTCGCCAACCAAGCCAAAATTGGAGACAAGGCGATCGCTACCGCCCAAGCCGGAATTCATAGTAATGTAAAAGCGGGAGAGATTGTTTCTGATTCTCCGGCAATTCCCAATAAACTCTATCTGAAAATTTCTGCAATTCGCAAGCGCCTCCCCGAAATTTACAAAACTATTAAAGAACTCCAGCGCCAGTTGAATGATCATCAGTAGGAATTGATACCTGTTGGTCAATTCTCAACCCTCCTCAGCACAAACGAGTGAAGTTCATTAGACCTTAGAAACATCTCAGCGGCCGATCAGGGTTCCTGGGGTTTGTTTTGTCTGGGTTGGAAACCCGGCTGTAGATAGCCAGACTGTTTGTTCATCGGCAATTCAGCAAATTGAGTGTATTTTCTGAGGGGATTGAAATTTGCTCCGTGATCATTCCTGTTGTTGTCAAGACAAATTTCGTCAATATTGGCAACTCACCGTGAACAGTACAGTCTGAGCGAGCAGTTGCTGTTGGCAAAAAATTAATGCTTTGATTCCCTGACATTGAGGCAGGATAGTCGCTTTGTCATTTTTAAAATAGAAGGCATCTCCGCGTTCAGGACTCGACAAATCCACTCAGGATGCTGATAACCCCTAAGTAAAATTGTCTGATGTCAGCCCAGACCGCCGATCCCTTGGGCAGAATTTCAGCCGAGATTTTTTCATCCAATCCCAAAATAGACAAAAATTTTTCTTCTGTTGAGCAATTCCCCGTACCGAATCCTTACAATCTTCACAAGAATACTCAAAAAAACTTTGTCAAATTGATAAAATTAAGTATATATTATTTTTAGCAGCCCGAAACATACACTGGACTGACTTAATGTTTTCAATGACAAAAGGAGATTGTGTCAAACGATGTCTAAAGCAGCAACAGCACCCCTGACCGGAAAGGCTTTACTTCAAAAAGTCAAAGAACTTTCTCACCTTCCTCGCCGAGAAACAGCTAGACTGTGTGGATATTACAGTGTTACAAAAGATGATCAAGTCCGTGTGAATCTGACTGATTTTTATGATGCAGTTCTCAAAGCACGGGGAATTCCTCTTAGCCCAGATGGAGCTAGCGATGGTCGGGGACGCGCTCCTACCTATATGGTCAGCGTTCACAAAAATGGTCAAATTGTGATCGGTTCCACCTATACCAAAGAGATGGGATTGAAGCCGGGTGATGAATTTGATATTAAATTAGGCTACAAACATATTCACCTGATTCAAGTCGGTGAAGATGATGAGAGAAATGGCAGCATCGATCACGAAGAAGAGTAAACACTTTATTTATTGATCGCGAAGAGAATATGAACCCCTGGGAACTTCTAAATGCTCCAGCGATCATCAAAGTTGCTCTATTTTTTGGGGTTTGGGGACTGGTTTGGTTGCCAATTGCTGTCGTAACGGCAAAAGCACTCAATTGGCATCCGCCTCAACCCTTGAAAGAGGAACAAAAGCCCTTTTTTCTCGCCTCACTGTATGTGATAGTTCCTTTTCTGGTGGGCTATCTGTCTCAAGTCGAGAATCTATCCTTTTCTAGCTACGGTTGGTTCTGGCAAATCTCAACCGGAATTTTGATGGTTCTCGGGTTGAGTGTGGCGATTCTCAGTTTAGTTGTATTATTAGCCTTTGAATGGATTTTGGGTTGGATCAATTGGCAACCTCAACCTCCTCTAGAACTCACGACTTCTCCCCAATCCTCAACCCTCTTTTCTGCTGTCTGTTCGCTATTGTCTATCCTTTTGCTGGCATTCTGGATTAGTGCGACAGAAGAATTGGTCTTTCGGGGATTTGTACACTATCATTTGCAACAAGATTATACTCTTGTGATTGCCGCCACGATCACCAGTTTAATTTTTGCTTTAACTCATTTGATTTGGAATATCCAAGAGACAATTCCTCAATTACCGGGACTGTGGTTAATGGGAATGGTACTCACCCTCGCTTGTCTCTGCGATCAGGGTTTGGGGTTAGCCATCGGCTTACACGCAGGTTTGATTTGGGGAATCACCAGTATACAGACTCTCGGAACCTTAACTTACACTCGGCGTGTTCCCCCATGGGTGACAGGGATTGCGGATCAACCCTTAGCAGGGGGAATGGGAATCACGATGTTACTCATGTTGGCCGGTTTATTCTGGACTGTCTACAATCTAGGGTGAAGTGTGATGGCACAGGAAAAGATGATGGCAAATTCCACAACAGTTCCCGTTTCTACAGTTTATGGCCCGGTTTCTTCCTGGCGATATGGGCGATCGCTGGGGATTGATCCGATTGGTGTAGTCTCCACTTGTTCATTTAACTGTGTTTATTGTCAACTCGGAGAAATTGAACAAATCACCAGCGATCGCCAAGTTTATATTCCGACTGCACAAATTTTAGAGGAGTTAAAAGGATTTGCCCCTTGGGATGTGGATGTGATTACCCTCAGTGGGAGTGGTGAACCGACGTTAGCTGTAAATTTAGGCGAAATTCTCCGCGAAATTAAACAATTAACCCATCGCCCGACTTTAGTATTAACCAATGCGACACTGTTACATGATCCGACAGTTCGTTCCCAATTAGCTTTCGCCGATCGCGTCTCTGTTAAAATGGATGCGGTTTCACCAGAAGGATTAAGACGAGTTAATCGCCCAGATTCTCAGGTCAACTTCAGTCAGTTATGGGCTGGAATTGAACAATTTTGTGCAGAATATCCCGGAGATTTAGGAATTCAAACCATGATACTATCAGCGTGGGATGAGCAAGCTAAAGCCGAATATATTCGCCAGATTAAAGCCATTAAACCAACAGAAGTTCAACTCAATACTCCCAGTCGTCCTAAACCCGTTAAACGTCAATTGGATGGCCGAGGCAATCATTCCGGTTCTGAGGATCGTCCCTACGAAGTTCGTCAGTTTAAATGTGTGAGTCAGGCGGTTTTACAAGCCTTAGCCCAAGAGATTCAAACTCAGACTGGGGTGCGGGTGAGAACAGTACACTCAAATTAAGCGAATACCTGCTGAATATAAATTCAATGTTCGGCAAGTTCCATAATGCGATCAAAGCGAAAATTACCCACTAATTCCCTCAATTTGTGAGCGAGTTGGGAATTTTCTGGGGGAATTTGTTCAATTAAGTGATAAGTCATGACATCGCTACACTGAGAAGCCGTCTGATAGAGTTGCTTAACCCAATCTGGGGGCATGACGTTTAAAGCATTAGAATCTAAAATAAAATCAGAGTCAGCCACAGGATTTAAAACTGAATATCCTCGTAAATCGGTTGGGTCTGCATAGAGATATTCTACACCTAAATGTTGACTAATAACAGTCAGTAGTTCTTCTTCTTGAAACGGTTTCCGAATAAAATCATCACATCCAGCCGATAAAATCGTTTGGCGATCTTCTTCAAATGCACTGGCTGTTAAAGCAACAATAACAGTTTGTTCTCCATTCGGTGTAGACTTAATCTGCTGAGTCGCTTCATAACCATTCACCACAGGCATTCGGATATCCATCAAGATTAAATCCGGTTGCCAACTTGACCAAATTGTAATCGCGTCTTCTCCATTGTGGGCTTCTTTAACGTCAAATCCAATCGACTGAAGTAACTTCAATAAGAGTAAACGATTGCTAAATTTATCCTCAACGATCAAAATCCGATAAATTCTTTGCTGAGTCGCTAAACCCACAACTTTTCGGTCAGAATCAATCGGTTTAACTGCTGTTTTTTCAGCCAACTTAACGATAATATTGAATGCAAAAACACTCCCCACTTGGGGTTGAGAATTAACCGTGATATCTCCTCCCATTAGTTGTACAAAGCGTTGACTAATGGGTAATCCTAGCCCCGTTCCTTCACTCGATTTTAAGCCAGTTTCTGTTTGACTAAACGCTTCAAATAAGCCATCTAATTCATGGGGTGCAATTCCTAAACCCGTATCTTCAACTTCAAAGTAAATCGGAATCGACTCTGAAGCAAGGATTGTAGTTGTTTTTTTCATAAGTTCTGACTGATCATCACAGGGAAAAGAACCATTTTTAAGGAGAGGTTGGGAGAAAACTCGTAAGGTGACATGACCAGATTCAGTAAATTTAATCGCATTATTTAAGAGATTGATTAAAACCTGACGTAACTTCTTGTCATCAGTTGTGATAAATTGAGGAACATCGACATCACAATAAAACTGTAATTTTAAGCCTTTTAATTTGGCTTTAAGTTGCAGCATTTCTTCAAGATTATTGAGTAAGCAATGCAAATCAAAACAGTTTTCATTCAGGGTAAGCTGTCCGGCTTCAATTTTCGACATTTCCAAAACATCATTAATCAAATTGAGCAAATATTCACCCGCTTGACTGATAATATGAATATATTGCTGATACTCTACCGATAAAGCCGGATCATTGTACATCAACTGAGTAAAACCTAGAATTGCATTTAAAGGCGTTCGGAGTTCGTGACTCATATTCGCTAAAAATTCGCTTTTTGCAAGGTTCGCAGCATCAGCGGTTTCTTTGGCGAGTTGAAGTTCTTCGGCTTGCTGTTGAGTTTTAGTTAAGAGTTCGGCTTGTTGAACCGCTACCCCTAATTGAATCCCAATTTGTACCATGATACGAATTTCGGATTCTTCCCATTGACGGGGAATTGCATTTTGATAAGTGGCGAGGAGTCCCCAGAGTTGAGTTCCACAAAAAATCGGAACCGTAATATAAGCCCGGGCTTGAAAGTATTCTAATAATTCTACATAACAATCGGAAAAATCAGCTTCATAGATATCATTAACACATAGATAGGTCACACCCTGTCGATACAAACCGCCTTGAGTATCTTTGAGATAGGTATCTTGAATACTAACCAACTTTTGAACTGTACATTCATTTTCAGAGACTGCATTTTCTACATTCGGATCAGAAGTCTTAGCGTTGAGTAAAGGTCGCCATTCGGAACTCACAGACTCAGCCACAAACTTTCCACTCCAGTCGGGTAAAAATTGATAAATCACCACCCGATCACTCTTGAAGGCTTCTTGAAGTTCAACCGTCGTGCTATTAAAAATAGTCTCTAAGTCGAGAGACTGGCGCATCCGTCGTAAAACTTTGGAAAAAGCCTGTTCTCGTTCAGCCATATTTCGCAAAGCTTGTTCAGAACGCTTCCGTTCAGTAATGTCAAGCGTCGTCCCCACTGCTCGAATGATTTGTCCTTGACTGTTAAAAATCCCCTGTCCTCGCGCTTCAATATGGCGGATCGAACCATCAGAGCGAATAATTCGACAGTCAAATTCAGTGGATTTTCCAAACTCCAACAATTGTCTAACTTGATGGTGCCATAAGGGTCGATCAACCGGATGAATTTGTTTAACCAGTTCTACATATCGGGGTTCTGCTTGGGCTGGATCGCGACCAAACATTCGGAATAATTCATCTGACCAAGTGAGCTTTTGAGTTTGAATTTCTAGCTCCCAGTTTCCCACATGAGCGACTCGTTGAGCGCTTGCCAGACTGGCTTCACTGGCGCGAAGTTGTTCTTCAGCTTGCTTACGTTCAGTGATATCTTCATAGGTGCTGAGAATACCGATCGCATCACCTTCGACATCATGGAGAGGAATTTTATGAGTATCAAGCCAGATGGGTTTTCCTTCGACATTTAACTGAGCTTCAATCAGATAATATTCTAATAACTCATGATTGATAGCTTGGTGCTGGTCTTGATCAGATCCCAGATATTTTTGTTTTGCCCAAGGCAAATCATAGTCAGTTTTACCGACAATTTGTTCGGGTGTGTTTAATCCAACAAGTTGAGCGAAGTTCTGGTTACATCCGAGATAAATGGAGTTGCAATCTTTCCAGAAAATTAATTGCGGGATATTATCAATCACTAATTGCAAAAGTTGTTTGGAGTTTCGCAGTTGAGTTTCTGCAAGTTTAACTTCGGTAATATCGTCAGCGGTGCCGAGAATTTGTTGGGGTTGTCCAGACTCGTTACACGAAAAAACAGTATCTCGACTCACTAGCCATAACCAATGTCCGTCGCGGTGTTTCATGCGATATTCAATTTCAAAGATATCTCCCTCACAACCAATTGACATTTGTGCGTAGTAATCGGACAATCCTGCTAAGTCTTCGGGGTGCATTAAGGCTTGAAAGAAATTTTGACTCATCTCTTGAATTTCTGTGGCGCTATATCCGAGAATATCGGCAATGGTGCGGTTCACGTAGAGGTTGCGCTGGTGTTGGAGATCGTAGAGATATAAGATTCCCGGACTCGCATCTGCAATTTGCTGGACCCAACGTTGGCTTGATTGTAAGGCGGCTTCAGTTTGTTTGCGTTCCTGGCTTTCAAGCGCGAGAGAGGTCATCTGAGCGAGGTAGGTGGTGAAGTTTTGTTCTTCTACAGCCCAATCTCGACTGTGACTGTCTTCTAAACTAATTACCCCGATAATTTCTCCGTGAAACCGAATGGGAACGGTGAGTAAGGCGGTGATCGAGTGTGGTTTTAGGTAGACTTTGCTGAGTTGTTGGGTGCGTTCGTCGGTACGAGCGTTGGCGGTGCTGATCACCCGTTGGGTCTCGATAGCAGCAAAATAGGCAGAACATTGTGATCGATTCAGGGAAATCTCTATTTTGTTCCGAGAATAGGTCGAATTCGGATATAAATAAGCACAAGAGAGTTGGGATTGATCTTCGGTGTAGAACCAAATCCCGGAACGGGCTACATTCAGGGTACGAGCCGCAATTCGAGTGATTTCGCTCAGGGCTTGGGTGAGATTTCCCTCGAAGATATTGGGACTTTGAGCGAGTTCGAGTAGTCCTACTTGTTGTTTTCGGAGGCGAATTCCACTGGTGAGGATGCTAAATTCGGCGGCGACTCGTTCTTGGATTTCTCGTTCAAGATTGGCGTTGACGGTTTCGAGTTCAGCCGTTCGCGATCGCAGTCCGACGGTGGCTTCGTTGACTCGGATTTCTAACTGGTTGTACGATTGTCTGCGGGCGAGTTCTGCTTGTTCGCGTTGGATTTCGGCGACGACTCTTGCGGCAAATAGGGTTAAAATCGCCTGGGTTGTGGTTTCATTGATCAGGGGTTGATCGCTGAGAATACACAGGGTACCGATGGCTTGTTGTTTTCCATTGAGAAGCGGAACTCCTAAATAGCTAACGGCTTTGATGGTTTTGAGAATTTTGGCTTCGGGAAACTGTTCGGGCAGACTATTATTATAAAATTGCAAGGTAGCCGTGTTGATCACGAGTTCACAAGGTATCCCCAGTCGGTCGCATTCAATCTCTTGCTGAAGTTCTCCTTTTGACCAAAAAGCCAGAATTTGCAGTTTTTTGGGATTTTGAGGATGAATGTGGGTAATGAGGACGTAGGGAACCTCTAAGCTAGTGGCGAGTTGTTCGACTAGAGTGGAAAAAAATTGGTTTCCGGTGACGGTGGCGGTGACAGCAACCAGTTTTTTGAGTAGGTTTTCGGCTTTGATCCGTTGCTGAATTTCGACTTGTAGGGTTTTGTCAATCGCTGCAAATTGGTCGGACGTGGGTAATGCGAGAACTTTTGGGAGTTTGGGGAGTAAGATTAAAGCAGTGTAAATCGATGCCAGAATCAAGAGGAATCGGGTTAGTTCTGGGAATAGATCAGCGGGATATCCTAACATCCACAGGTCAAGGAGTTTGATGGTTCCACAAGTAAAAAGGAAAATCCCGAGCCAGATGTAAGCTTGTCTTTCGGGAAAATCTTTTCGCCGATTCACCCAGTAGATCAATCGGGCTAAAATTAAATAGTAAGTTAGAGCAATGAGAATATCGCCCCCCGTATGTAGTAAGATCACGGAATATTGTCTGAAGTTGTCGAGATCGTGCTGATCACTCCAACTCAGAGTAAACAGGTTTTGTATGACTATTTTCCACATAGAAGTTGAACGACTGGTGATGAAGTGGGAAAGGCTATCGTAAATTTGTGCAAATAATGTCCCTTTCCCTCGGGAAAAGGCTAACTTATGAGCTTAAGTTTTTAGTTCGCGACTGCACCCCAACTCAGTGCGATTGGTTATTAGTCCTAGAGATTAAGGGTAATGAGATGGGTTTCAAGAATTTTTAGGGTTCTTGTTTCCAGTATAGATTGTAGCTCTATCTATCCTGAAGTAAACTTTCGGGGGGAGTAATCTGTTAAACTGAGGTCTTAAATCTTAATCTTGTTATGCTGTTAATTAATGATTAGAAATATCTCTAACGGATTTTTTCAATTCTGTTCTTTATTGCTGTTGATCAGAAGTATAACTAACTTTAGAAATCTCCAACACAGCAGAGAGTATCATAAAAAACAGTTTTTGTCAAGCTTAGTCTGTAGCCTTTCTCAAACAAAACTCAATAAAATTTATTCATAAAGAGCTACAATGTTTGCGAACAATATATGAGAATATTGTGCCTGTGCCGTTTTCTAAACTCAATCATAGGAGTCAATCAAGCATTGCTCAAACTATTATGCAGCGGTGAACGCATCAAAAGACCTCAATGTAGATAAACAACCGCTATTCGATTTCACGTAACATTAAATACCGAGTATCAGATCGTTGAATACTCAAAATCCTAAAACCATCGTAAAATTTCTTCATGTGCCTTCTCAATGATAATTGATGAAGTGATACAGGTGCTTAATGCTAGCCTGTCAGAACCTTTAACTTCTCTCCAAGAACTGATACTCCGTCAATCATGGGAGGGAAAAACCTATACAGTTATTGCTCAGGAAGCCTTTTATGGAGCAGAACGAGTTCGTAAAGTGGCAGCCCGATTATGGTTGTTACTCAGTGAAACCTGGTCTGAACCCATAAACAAAGCCAATTTTCGCAAAATTTTGGAGTCCCGTTCTTTGACCCTTGCTCAACAGCAGTTAATCCAAAAGCAATCAGAATCTTTAGTGAGAACCGTTGTCGAATTTCCCAATCGTCCTTTACTGTATAACTCTCGCTTTTATATTCCTCGACCTCCCATCGAGGAACTCGCCCATGCAGAAATGACCCAACCCGGAAGTCTGATTCGGATTAGAGCGCCTCGAAAAATGGGAAAAAGCTCCCTCATTTTTTATTTGTTAGCTCAAGCAGAAGTTGAAAACTACCAGAGTGTGATTATCGATTTTCAGCAAGCAGATCGAATTATTTTTAGCGATCTCAATAAACTCTTACGTTGGTTCAGTATTAATGTCACGCGCGAACTCAACTTAGAGTCAAGACTCGATCAATATTGGGATGAAGATATTGGGAGCAAAGTAAGCTGCACCAACTACTTTCAAGCTTATATTTTAACTCAAATCCAGTCTCCTATTATTCTGGCTTTAACAGAAGTTGATCGGGTGTTTGAATATCCCGAAATTGCTGGAGAATTTTTTCCGTTGTTGAGATTTTGGCACGAACAAGCTCGCCAGGTTAATAGTTGGCAAAAACTACGGATGATTGTTACCTACTCAACAGAAATTTATCTTCCTCTCCAGCTTCATCAATCCCCGTTTAATGTGGGTTTACCTCTAACATTAAAATCGTTTACCGCTCAACAAGTCCAACAACTTGCTCACCAATACGGATTAACTTGGATCGGAAATTCTCACATCGAACAACTGATGAATATGGTTGGAGGACATCCTTATTTAATTCAGTTAGCATTTTATCATCTCGCTTTTCCAGAATATCCCTTTCATCAACAATCTGTTATCCAGTCATCTAATTCTACACCTGAAAATGAAGTCTTAACTTCTCCTCAAAGTCGCTTTCAAAATCTATTAGAAAAAGCTCCAACGGAAGCGGGAATTTTTAATGACTATTTGCGTCATTTATTGACAAAAATTCAATCTGATCCCCAATTAAAAGCTTCAGTTAAAAAGATAGTTGAATCGGATACAGGTGTAGAAATCGAGTCAATTATTGCACACAAATTAAAGAGTCTTGGACTGATTCATCTAGAAGGTGATCGAGTTCAGCTTTGTTGTGCATTGTACCGTCTGTATTTGACCAAACAACTTTTATCCACTTCGGGGGACGCCCCCCTCTCCACATTAATTCCATATCCTGATACAAGTGAGATGGAAGATACTTCTGATTCTGAACAGTTGAAAAAAGAAAACTTAGAATTGCAGCAGCTTTGTAACTTAGATGAATTAACTCAACTGGCGAATCAACGTTATTTTAATAGCTATTTGCAAATGGAATGGCAACGTGCATCCCGTAACCAGACTGATCTATCTTTAATTGTTTGTGATATTGATTATTTCAAAATCTACAATCAAATTTATGGCTATTCTGCGGGGGATGATTGTTTGCGACAAATTGCAAGATCAATTCGAGAATGTGTGAACCGTCCAGATGATGTTGTTGCTCGTTATGGCGGCGAAGAATTTTCGATTGTACTTCCTCGAACTGATCTTTCAGGAGCAGTATGTGTTGCCGAAAGAATCCGTGAAAAGGTAAGATCTTTAGCAATTGAAATTAAAAGCAATAAGTTTGGTGGCTTTCCTGATGAATTTGTCACAGTTAGTGTGGGTGTCTCTCATACAATTCCCCATTCAGATGAAGACTATACATCGATTGTACAAGCAACGGAACGCGCACTGTATCAATCCAAAAGAAAGGGACGTAATCGAGTAACGGTGAGTCAGTTTCAAGCCAGTACAGTGAATTAAATTTTTCAGATTAAATAATGGGTGGGTGCTAATGTTTGTCTCTAGGTATCAGGTTGGTGGCAGTCTCAAAAGTGATGATTCAAGTTATATCATTAGAACAGCAGATTTGGAGCTTTATCAAGCCCTTAAACAGGGAAAATTTTGTTCTATTTTGGATGCTCGTCAAATGGGTAAGTCATCTTTATTAGTTAGAACAAAACAACATTTAGAAGCAGAAAAATTTTGTTGTATCTCTCTCAATCTAAGTAGTTTGAGTGACAAAAATACAAATCGAGAATGCTGGTATAAAGGACTTTTGTTTCAAATTAGTGGCGAGCTAAATTTAATCAAAAAAATCAACTTTAATTTTAATATTTGGTGGAATCAACATAGAAATCTCCAACCCATTCAGCGACTCCATTACTTTATTCGAGAAATTTTGACCCTTTATCTTCCGCAAGCCCAACTAATTTTCTTGATGGATGAGGTCGATAGTCTCCTCAGTTTACCTTTTTCTCTCGATGATTTTTTTAGCTTGATTCGATTTTACTATAGTCAGCGTGCGATCGCACTTGAATATAACCGTCTAACTTTTGCTGTATTTGGTGTAGCAACACCCTCCGATTTAATCAAAGATAGCCTTCAGAGTCCCTTTTTGATTGGGACTGAAATCAAACTTTCAGGATTTAAAGCCACAGAAGTTCAACCCTTGATTAAAGGATTTGAAGGCAAAGTCTCTCCCCCTAATCTGATCTTAAAAGAAATATTGTTGTGGACAGATGGACAACCTTTTTTAACTCAAAAAATTTGTCAAATTATTTGGAAAATTAGTCAGAAAAGGCCGAGAAAACAGATGATGATTCCCGAAGGGAAAGAAAAAAAATGGATAGCAATAATTATCTATAATTTTATTTTGCAAAATTGGCAATTTCAAGACGAACCCGAACATTTAAAAACAATCCAAAACCGTCTAACTTATCATCAAGAAAAAACTCAAAAAAACTTAAAAATTTATCAGCAAATTTTACAAAATGTTGACGTTAAAGTTGATCAGAGTCTAGAACAGACCGAACTCTTACTCAGTGGATTAGTCGTTAAACAGCAAGGTTTATTAAAAGTAAAAAATCCCATTTATCGCCATGTATTTAACCTCAACTGGGTTGAAGATCAACTGACTCAGTTTCAAGACTTAGAACATCAAGATTTAGAATACCAATCCGTTTTCAATAAATCAAGCTTTTCTTCGAGTTGAACGGTTAAGCCTTCCAGTTGGGAATCTGAACTCAGTTGTTGTCGTCCCGTTTGAGCAATTTTTAGGAGTTGCATTCCATAAAGTTCTTCTTGTTCTTGCCAAAATTGACTAATTTTTGGAAACTGTAGGAAACTATTTTTCCAATGGGTAAAAGCATTGAAACCTGAACGAATTCCCCGAGCATACTTTGGATAAGATTTAATCAAAGGAGAAAGAAAATAAGGATAATATTGAACATCAATAGAAGAACACCAATCTTGCCATTTAAACAGTAAAATTCTCGGACTGGTTATTATCGGAATCCAAGGAACTCTAAAAGTATCCGCAATAATGGCACCGTGCATCGCTTCAGCGAGTAAAACTTCAGTTTGGCTAATAGTAGATAAAACCTCATCAACGGAGGAACGAGGATCAAGATAATGAAACCCAATTTGTTCACAGATATTTTGCCAGATGTTATCTGCAAAAGTGGCATGATGAATATGGGGCATATAGGTAAAACGATAATTTTTTTGGGGTGAGGGCTGATATAAACGTCGGGTTAAAATTGCGCCATCTGTAATTGCTAAATCGGGAGATAACCCTAACTTTTGAGCCGATAATTTTCCACGAACACAATAAAGTTTCCAGTTTTTATCTAAAGTTTTTAAAGGCTGTTCATAACCCACACCCGTACTAAAAATAATTAACTGTTTTGCTTGAGGAACTCGTTGAGATAAAAATTGATTGAGTAGTGTTCCTATGCCTATAAAAGTCGTGGTTTCATCTTCATCAAATAATCCCGGCAAGAGTTGGGGCCACAACCAATTGTTTAGTTGATCTCCAAAGTTATTAGACCCATCCCGACGCTTGTAATAAAAGAGTTTCATCGTTTAAGTGTGTTTAAGGCGAAAGATGCAATTTTAGATTGTCCTCGATTAATCATCCAAGATAGATAGCGACTTTCAAGAATCATGTTTTGAACTTGACGGGGTTTAGAACACCATTCATAAAACGCCGCAGTTGCAGTTTCTTCGAGAAAATAACGCCAGTTTTGAGTGATTTTATCCCGGTGAATTTGATTCAGTTTTGATTGAGCATTCCGAATTAAGTATTTTCGGATCGTTTGATTGGATTTTAACTGTTTTAGAGCGAAAAGCAACTCATTTAAAGAAGTGACTTCTAAATAATGAAAATTTGGTATTCCCTCGGCGCGATAAGCGGACTCGTAACCCAAAACAGCGGGTACACCCGCCAACCAAGCATTAAAAAGTTTTGTTGCCGGTTTATTAATATATTTATTCTCTTTTCCAAAACTGCGAATAGCAACCACAGCATCGGCTTGACTGTAATCATTCCAACGAGGATCAATTGTTTGATAATCTGTCCAGTGATTTTTATTAATAATCGGACACCAATTTAAGCCGAGTTGAGACAGGGTATTTTTCCATTCATCGCTTAAAAGTTCGGGAGCGAGATTATTAAGATGACCAAAAAAAACGACATTTTCAAACCTTTCTCCCCGTTTATAATCCCGAGGAATTAATCCGGGTTGTGGCCAGTGAGGAATATAATGTCCGGGGTTTATTCTTTCTACTTCTTCAGGATTTTGAACCACATGAAGTTGAGCATAGGGATAGAAATTTGATTCGGCTTTGATACAAATGAGCAGTAAATTTCTGCCCGGTTTGGATGGTTTATGAACCGAAAGACAGTTGCGATGAGTCAGGACAATTCCAGACTGAGGGAAATAATCGACTAATTGACAAGGAAAACCATCTGCTTTTAAACGAAGATAAGTTTGTAAGATCCAAGCATAAATTCCGAGTCCAAATCCTGCCCAATTTTCATTAATATTTTGAGGTATTGTTTTGGGAAAAAGAGCATGAGGGATGTAAAAATAGATATTTGGCTGAATCATTGATTGTTTATTTCTAGGTTTTTAACCAATAATAAAAAGGACTAATTAAACTATTCCAGTAAAGTTCCAATTCACAACGACTGACTAAATCTGTATTGAGAATTTTATAATAAGTCCAGTAATGAATAATCAATTTACGAAGATCATTGAAAATATAAACGATTGTAAAAACAGGTTTTTTCCAAGTTGGAAGTTGCAGCATTCGAGTGTGATAACGACTTAAGCCAATTCCCCGCAGCAGCTTCAAAAGATAGGATTTTTGTAAGCGATTGTTAGGAATATGATGATCGACTTTCATGTGGGGATTGTGCCAAATTTCCCAACCCGTTTTCCTTAAATAAGACAGAATTTCAATATCTTCGCCTTTATTGTTTAAAGACTGGGCTGATACTCCCGTGAAAAAAGGCCGTTCGGGGACGCATTCCAACCAAGCTTGCTTGCGAATCACCAAACCCGCACCGGGAGGAAATAACCAGCGTTCTAATAAGTCATAACGAAACGTTTCTTCTCCGCGATCAATAATGGCTAAAAAGCAAGCAATTCGATGGAAATTTTCGGGGGGATTCGCTTCATATAATGGCTTCAGTTGACTTCCGTAAGCCCCCGCTTGAGGGTGCAATTGAGCAAACGAATAAGCCGAATAAATCCAATCCGTATGGGGTAAGTTATCATCATCAAGAAAACCAATTAGAGGACTTTTGGCTTCCTTGAAAGCCAAACGTCGGGCAAATGCTATCCCCTGTTTCGATTCAAAACAATAGCGAATTTGGGGATAATTTTGGGTGCATTCTGACTGGTATTTTTGAATTATTTTTTGGGTGTTATCCGTACTGTTGTTGTCAACGATCAGAATTTCCCAAGCCAGGTTTTCGGTCTGCTTTTGAGCAAGGAGCCGTTCCAAAACTTCGGGTAATCGATATTCTCCGTTATAGGTGCAGATTACAACCGTAAAATTCATCATAATCAGAAAACAAAGTCAACGATTGAGTTTACATTTATTCAAATTATCATTATCAACTACAACGGTAACAGCGTTCAAGACTTTTGCCTCTCATTTTAGAGAAATGGTACTCCGGTAAAATTAGAATGTACGGGTTAATTAGACATTAAAGCTCCGGGCAAAGCAAGGGTTTTTACTGAATATTTACATTAATTTGATACCGGAGAGCCTTTTTTAAAGTTTTGAGCGAATATGCGGTTGATGTTTTAATCTGAGCAACGGGTTAAATTGATCTGAATTGCCCGGCTGTGAAAAAACTTGATTTCTTGAAAAACTCTGTGATAATATATTTATCTGTTTAAAAAATAACCGTTGAGCGAATGCTACCGAGCGATTTATTAAGTCATCGTCAACAGGGAGAAACAATTATTCCTCTGCGCCTGAAGATTGACGCTCAAAATTTAGAGACTGCAACTCAGGCAATTTCCTGCTTTCAAAATGCGGTAAATTCGACTCAGGGAGAACTCAACCAACGCCTCAGTGAATTTGAAGGAGACAGTCCCAATTATCGTCTGCAACGAGGACTAGCTCATATACTCAAAAGTAGTTTTTGTACCTTTGAAATTATTAGTCCTCTCGAACCTGTTGAATTACGAGAACAGGTGTTTACATTAGCCGCCCAAACAATTCCGAGTGTAGAAAGTACACAAAAAACATTAGAAACTCTGGCTTTAAATTTATCTCAAAACCTGAAAAGAGAGGTGGTTTTAGATGAAATTAGAGCTGGTTTATATGCCGATTTACAAGAAAATAGAATCCTCACTCAATTTGACGAACCGACTCCAGAAGCCTTATTACATCGGTTTAATTTATCTCAAGTTCAGGGGATTTTTTATCGAGCCAGTGAGATTAAAATTAATGCTCATCGTAATGATCCCGGTGAATATAAGCTCTTATTTCGCTATCTCAAGCTATTTCAATTAATGACCTATATTGAAGGTGACGCCGAACATGGTTTTACCCTAACTTTAGACGGGCCAACCAGTTTATTTAAACCCAGTACCCGTTATGGTTTAGCATTAGCTAAAATGATTCCGGCTTTACTTCATGTGACTCGCTGGAGTCTCAAAGCTAAACTACAACAACGTGATCCTTATAGTGGAGTCATTCGGACTGGCTACTTTAGCCTCAATTCTGATTGTGATTTAGTCAGTCATTATCCCCCTGGAAAACCCTATGATAGTATGCTAGAACAGTCTTTTGCCAAACGTTGGAAATCACTAAAAACAGACTGGAAACTCGAACGCGAAGTTGATCTAATTCCCCTTCCCGGAAGTGTAATGATTCCTGATTTTCGTTTGGTTCATCCGGATGGACGAGTGTTTTTATTAGAAATTGTTGGGTATTGGCGTCCGGAATATTTACAAAAGAAATTTTATCAAGTTCGTCATTCTGACTGTGATCATTTAATCTTAGCGATTTCCGAACGCTTGAATTTAGAAAAAGCAGGTGTTAAACTTAATAATATTCCTGCTTGTATTGTCTGGTTTAAAAACAAGTTACAGCCGAAAGCAATTTTAGAGGCGATTGAACCCTCATCAAAGGACTAACTGACTTCCATAAATTCCATAACAGGGCCAGTTGAATCTTTAACCATTGCGATTCCTGTAAATCCCCAACGTTGTAAAATCCCTTTTAATTGAGAACCTGAAATCGATTCTACACTAAAACGGTCAGCCATATCACTGGCGTGTTTATTGAGATAACTTAAGGCTTCAAAATCTTCAGAAAAAAGCAATAAAAAGCTTTGAACTGAATCAGGATTAGGTCGAGCGGAAACATATTGACCATCGGCTCTAGAACGCAAAAGATAGTAAATTTGAGAATACATTTCAATTCAGTTATTCGAGATTACAAGATGGATAGAAAAAAACGAAAAGCAATCGAATCTTCGGTCTAATTATTCTATTTTAGATTTTCTAGTTTAATTCTAGGATCAACAAATTTAAGTAGCAAATCTGCTAAAAGATTACCCACAATCAACATCACAGCCCCGAGCATCAAACTCGCCATAACCAAATACAAATCTTGTTGTCGAACCGCTTGCAAAACCAGTTTACCGAGTCCCGGCCAATTAAAAAAGTTTTCGGTAATAAAAGCACCTCCCAATAAACCTGCAAACTCAAAACCCAGTAAAGTAATTAAAGGATTAACAGCATTTCGCAAAGCATGAACATAAATCACCCGATTTTCTGGAAGTCCTTTTGCTCGTGCAGTTTGAATATAATCTTGACGTAAAACATCCAATAATTGTCCCCGCATTAACCGTTGTAAACCTGCAAAACTGGTAATACTTAAAGCAATCGTAGGTAAGATCATATGCCAGGCTATATCCACAATTTTACCGCCCAAAGAAAGATCAGGAAAATCAATACTGGTCATTCCCCCCACTGGAAATAAGGGAGACGTTGTTTGAGCTAGATAGAGTAACAATAAAGCGGTGATAAAAGCGGGGAACCCTTGCCCGGTATAACTCAACACTTGTAAAATTCGATCTAGCCTTTTATTTTGATTAACTGCGGCAATAATTCCCAGAGGGATGGCAATTGCCCACGTAATAATCAGAGAAGAAATCGCTAGTAATAAAGTTGCTGGAACTCGCTCCCAAAGCAATTCAGAGACAGGCCGACGGTTCTCAAAACTAAAGCCAAAATCGCCTTGAGTAATGATTTGTTTTAACCAAATCCAATATTGTTGAATCGGAGGTTGATCCAAGCCAAATTCTTCTCGGAGTTGGGCAATAGTTTCCGGGGAAATTTGCGGCATATCTTGATATTTATCTAAAAAATTACCGGGTGCAAGCTGAGTAATGGTAAAACAAAGAGCCGAAGCTAAAAGAAGCGTAATAGCCGCTTGTAAAAGACGCTTGACAATATAAGCAAACGTTTCATTAGCAAAGATCGAAAGCAAAGAATTCCAAAACCGTTTTCCGACTTGAGTAAAAGTTTCACTGGTCATTGTAATTATTCAGTTTAAAAGAGCGTAGGAAAGACGTTGCACGCAACGCCTCTAGAAAAATATCAAATCACTCACTGATCATTGAGGAGCAATCTGATTTTTACCCTTGACTATTCGTATTGTAATAAAGTTACAATCGGTACATCGGGTAAATTTTTTCGTCCAGCTAAAGCAATTAATTCGATCACAAAAGCAAAACCCACCAATTCACAGCCCGCTTTTTCGACCAATTGAGCGGTTGCTTGGGCGGTTCCGCCTGTCGCAATCAAATCATCAACAATTAACACTCGACTCCCAGAAGACATCGCATCTTGGTGCATTTCCAGGCAATCTTTGCCATACTCTAGCTGATATTCAACCGCATAGACAGGGGCGGGTAATTTTTTCGGTTTACGAACCGGGACAAAGCCAATCCCCAACTGGTAAGCCAGAGGAACACCAAATAAAAAGCCGCGAGACTCCATCCCGACAATATAATCTGGGGACAGAGAAGCACATTTTTCGCTAAGTTGGTCAATGGTATAGCGTAACCCTTTCGCATCAGACAACAAAGTTGTAATATCCCGGAAGACGATACCGGGCTGAGGAAAATCTGGAATATCACGAATCAGAGACTTGAGATCCATAAATCGTTAGGATAGGTGTTAGGGTTGATACTCCCACAGTTTGTTCTCGTGGGGTTTTCGGCTCGATTTTGGAAAGCCTTACCCTCATTATTAGGGTTATGGAGGCCAACGAGCAGGCGATTATATGCCTCAAAAATCCTACACTAGAAGGTTACAGGGTGATTCAGTTTAGATTGCTGATCTGATGATTGCTTTTGTCTCCTGATTATCGGAGAAATTGCCCAAAAAATCTCATAATTGAGTTGATCGCGATCAATTTGTATTAGATATGGATTCTAAAAATTGCGGGTATCCCTAAATGATGTCCTGTTCTGAGCAGTTATATTCTTTTCAATATTTCCTGTCCGTCGTGAATTCCGTTAACCGTAAGTGTAAATGCAAGTAGAAAGTACCACCACCACAACCAACCCCATCATTTTGGACAGCTTACCGGATTTTCCTCTCTCCGATAAGGGATGTCCCCGTCGTACCCGTTTACAAATCGACTTGATGTTATTGGCGATTGAAGCATTATATCTTGGCGGTTCTGAACATATGCTAGCGTTGGTGTCCCAACTTGACCTGCAAGATATTATTAAAAATCGGGTGATCTTATGGCAACTTCGCAGTACGAACCCCCTACGCCGTAATAGTCAGCGACGCCCTCTCAGTCTGATAGAAGCCAAAGCGTTAGTCGTGATTATCTCAAATTTAGGCCGCAGATTAACCGTTCGGAATCGTCAGTTATTGATGGACTACGAACAAATGCAAAAGAAACAAATGCCCCTCAACCAGCATTTACAATTATCAAGTTATCTCGAACGTTTTCGCGCCCACTTCCGCAGTCGGATGAATCCTCGTAGAGCCGGAGTCATGGTTTATAGTTCAGATGAGAAGTTAGATGAACTGGCAATGGACTTGTTGAGGAAATTGCTGTTTTGTACGGGTACAAACGGAATGCAGAGATTTTGGATTAGTTTGTTTGATGGAGAAGTAGAATGACGATCGAACGCCAGTACAGTTTGCCCAACTGTAAACTGATTTTGCAAGGGTTAAGTGAGGCCAACAGCAACCCTAACGACAAACGCCCCTTGCTTTCGTTGCTGATGAATGCAGAATGTCATTTTGTGGGTCATCCTCAACCCGTGACAGGTGGACGAGATTTTTTTGAGAGTTTGGTTCAACAAGTCAGTTTATATGCTCAAAGCTTTCTCAGTGGGATTTCCTCTCTGGAGTCTGTCGAGAGTCAGCGGGAAATTGTTCAAATGCAACGACTTGATGAAAATAAGCATCGGTTAGTGGTTAATGACCAGAAAACCGGAGAAGTTCAAGACGCTTCTACACCCAACCCCTCTATCCAACAAATTGATTTAAGTACGGTACAACTGTTTGATCTCGTAGAAGCCGTCGATCAATTTTTTGCAGACTCGCGTACTCTACCGGAATTGTCGTTGCAGTTGCGCCCCGTTTCCAAACGAACCCTCAAAGCCGAAAAACCTGTAACTCAAAAAGCTCTACCTGCGGCGATTGGTATCTCCAGTTTAGCCGTGGCGGCGCTGGCTTTATTCTTTGTGCCGATTCCTGAAGTTCGTCGCCCAGAAGAACCTGTTCCCCAATCCCAAAGCCAATTAGAAACTCCCGAATCGCCTACAGCTAGCGGTTCCGATGATCCTCCGATCACAACACCGACAGACACTCCAGAACCGTCTTTAGAGTCTAACCTCTCCCCTGTTGGGTCTATTAATGATCCCGTTGAAATTGAACGTCTACAAGCCTTATTATTTGAGGAAATTAACCGAGAATGGGTCACATCACCCACATTTATAGATCCGTTAATTTATCGGGTTAGCGTTGCCCCGGATGGTGCGATTGTCGGGTATAAAGCAGTTAATGAGATTACTCCGGCTACCGAAGATCAAATACCCTTACCAGAACTTCTGTACAAACCAGTCGGAAGTCGAACCCCTGATGAACCTCTAGCAGACTATCAGGTGATTTTTAATCCGGATGGGATTTTGGATATTACACCCTGGAACAAGAAGACTCAAGACTCCCCTGCTTCTGACTCCATGAGTCCCGAGTAGAACTTTTTGAGAGGTGTGTATGTGACTTAACCGGATCAAACGGAAATCCGACTGAAAATATTGATTAAGTTTGTTCGATGGAACCCCGGCTGCGCGCGCGCGTCGGACTAAAATTTGAGGGGTGAGGAGGTTGGGGAGGTTGGGAGTTAGAAAAATAGGGAGATGGGAAGACAGTGATCAGTATTCACTTCATAACTTTTGACTTCTAACTTCATAACTTCTGACTTCTAAAACAGCCCTGATCCCTATCCCTGAATTTAAAGCACTTCTGCTTCTACCTCAGAAAATAGATCGATGACTAAATCTCCCCAAGCCAAAACAATTCGCCCCCCCAAGCCACGCCCGCCTATTTCTGTAATTTTGTTGTCGATTTTATTTCGGCTATTATTACTTGGAGTCGGAAGTGGTTTCGCCTGGGTTATTGGTATGGCGATCGCTCAAGTTTATCCGAGTAGTCGTTTACAGCCGCCTTTAGTCGAAAAACTGTTTGACAGGGGACAGGAAACCGGAAATAGTTATCAGCTTAGTCCATCTTCGGAGTCTACTCCCTCTTTTCCCTCCCCCACAACTCCTCAAGTTCAACTCACATCTAGCGAACGTCAACAACTCCAAACCCAACTGCAAGAACTCCAAGAACAACTTAATACTCTGATTGGACGTACCGCCGCCTTAGAAACACAATTAGGAATTAGTCGTCCGAGTGAAACCCTAGAAAAACGTCTACAAATTGTTGATCGACAACTTTCTCTAACCGATGAGACTGTTCCTCTTTCTGCAACTCCCTCCCCCACCCCAACACCGACTTCGACTCCAGCACAAACCCGTTTTCGGGCTTCTCAAGGTTTAGTGGTAACGCTTCCGAGTGATGTCTTATTTGAGACAAACACCAACAGTTTACGTCCCGGTGCGAGTGTCATTCTAGATACTTTAATTGCCGATTTAGAAAACTACAAAGGAGCCTCGGTACGGGTAGCGGCTCATACCGATGATACTGGAAAGGCTCAAGATAATCTCAGTCTATCGCTGCAACAAGCCGAAGCAATTGTTGCTTATCTCTCAACCGCTATCGGTTCAGAATATCATTGGGTGGCTATTGGTTATGGAGAAGGTCAGCCCACCGTAGAAAATGATTCAACTACCAATAAACAGCTAAACCGACGTGTAGAAGTGGCAATTGCACCTTAAACAGGGAACACCGGATCAGGGAACACCGGATCAGGGAACAGCGCTTGCCTTGCGGCCCGGCGGTTTCCGGCGAGACTTAGTTTGCAATCTTAGGGAATAGGCAATTCTAAACCTCTGACCTCACGACTTCTGACCTCACGACTCCCCACCGATAACCCATCCGTTACCAAAAGGATTAACCCAAAAAACCCACCGACAACCCATCCGTTACCCATCCCCATCTCCCTCTCTGCTATGAAAATCATCTTTTTTGGTACTCCCTTATTTGCGGTTCCCAGTCTAGAAAAATTATTGCATCACCCCGAATTTGAAGTCTTAGCTGTTGTCACTCAGCCCGATAAACGGCGAGGACGAGGGAGCAAGTTAACCCCGTCTCCCGTCAAAGCATTGGCTGTTGAGCATCAAATACCCGTCTGGCAGCCGAAACGAATCAAAAAACATCCAGAAACCCTTTCTCGCCTCAAACAAGCCCAAGCTGATGCGTTTGTTGTGGTTGCCTACGGACAGATTTTATCACCCGAAATCTTACAAATGCCTCGTCTGGGCTGTATCAATGGTCATGGTTCGATTTTACCGGAGTATCGCGGCGCCGCCCCCATTCAATGGTGTCTTTACAATGGTGAGAAGTCAACCGGAATTACAACGATGTTGATGGATGCAGGAATGGATACCGGGCCAATGCTACTCAAGCAGTCTACTCCGATTGGACTCTTGGATCATGCGATTAATTTAGCTGAACGCTTATCGAGTATAACTGCCGATTTATTAGTCGAAACACTCATCAAGCTAGATCGTGGAGACATTCAACCCACACCTCAAGACGACACTCAAGCCACCTACGCCCCCCTGATTCAACCCGTATATTATCGCTTAGACTGGTCAAAATCAGCACTCGCCCTTCATAACCAAGTCCGGGGTTTTTTCCCCAACTGCGTGACCCCATTTCGCGAACAAGCCTTAAAAATTAGTGGGACTATTCCTTTAGGAGTAAAACTTCCCTCAGAACTCCAAGAACTCGAACAGCAATGGCCTACATTGTCACAATTATCGGGAAAACAGGGAGAAATTCTCCACATTGTTAAACGCTTCGGGCCAGTTGTACAAACCGGAGACGGATTATTATTATTGCAGGAAGTTAAACTCGCTGGAAAACGCACTCAGTCAGGTTGGGACTTTGCTAATGGAACCCGTCTCGCTTCTGGAGAAATCTTGAGCTAGAATTAGGGAGAATCTTTAGATTCAACTCCCATTCGGGTCACGACTTCTATCGCCAAAACTGAATATTGATTGGAAAGACATCCAGATTGGGTCGTTCACGTCTTGAATAGATTCAGAGAAACCGTTTTTCAGTCAATTGTTACTTCGACTTCATTGCTGTTTTGAAGTACGGTTTTTGAGTTTAATTTCATCTCAAGATTGGGTGATGGGTAGAGAGATAATACGACTGCCCTTTTTTTGGGCTTCTCTTTCCAAAAGCATCTGTTTTAGACTAGGATAGAGCAAAAATAGTAGCAGTATAATTTAGCGGAACGTTGCGATGGTTAGCCAAACTCCCCAGGTGAATTTTGAAGTCATTATCCAAGAAAATATTACCTATATTCATCTTCCGGTTCGCTTGAGTATCTTGGAAGCGGTTGCTTTCAAAACCACCTGTCAAGAACTCATCAGTGCTGATCCGACTCCTGAAAAAATCATCCTTGATTTTAGCCAAACAACATTCCTTGATAGTAGCGGTGTGGGTGCTTTGATTAGCAATCTCAAAGCCGCCAAAGCAAAGGAGATTGAGCTGATTTTAACCAATGTTGGCCCTCAAGTGATGGCGGTGTTTTCGCTAACCTCTCTCGATCAAGTCCTAACGATTGAGCAACAGCCCGATCCCACTCCTTTTACAGAGAATAAGCCGCCGATTAATAATAATCAGCTTCCGATCACTCATCCGTCGGTTCGATCTTGGGTCAAACGTTTAATTGATATTGTTGGGGCAATTGTCGGATTAGGAATTACGGGGATTTTATCAATTCCCATTATTATCGCCATTAAACGCGATAGTTCCGGGCCGATTTTCTTCGGTCAAGTTCGGTGTGGTTGGATGGGTAAAAAGTTCCGGATGTGGAAATTTCGGTCAATGACTGCGGATGCGGAAAAACGTAAACACGAAGTCCCCAATGAAGCCACTGGTCATATTTTCAAAAATACAAACGATCCTCGCATTACAAAAGTCGGTCGTTTTTTACGGCGGACCAGTTTAGATGAACTTCCTCAATTTTGGAATGTTTTACAAGGAGATATGAGTTTAGTGGGAACTCGTCCTCCAACTCCAGATGAAGTGGAACGATATGAAGTTCCCCAATGGCAACGCTTAGATGTTAAACCCGGAATGACAGGAGAATGGCAAGTTAATGGTCGTTCTCAAATCAAGGATTTTGAAGATATCATTCGTCTGGATTTGAAATACCAAGAAAACTGGAGTTTGATGTATGATCTACAACTCATTTTTAAAACTATAATGATCTTATTCCAGAAAAATAGTGGTGCAATGTAATCAGATGCATGGGAGATGACACACTTGTGGTGCGATCGCATTTTCAGGTTCAGACCGATCTGAATGCCCTGAATGAGATTCTACAATGGTTTGAAAAGCAGACATCTACCTATCTATCTGAGGAGCTTTTATATCAATGTAAAATTGCTCTGACAGAAGGCTTTACCAATGTAGTTCGCCATGCTCATCGCACCCTTTTACCAACAACACCAATTGATCTAGAAGTCACGATTTTTTCCGATTACATTGAAATCCGAATTTGGGATCTCGGTCAACCTTTTGATTTAGAACAGACTCTCCAGTGTGTTCGTCATTTACATACAGATCCCCTCGCACATGAGGGAAGTCGTGGACTTCTATTTATGCAAAAATTAACGGATGAGTTGATCTATACCCGCACAAACGATGATCGTAATTGTTTGTTAATGCGAAAACAAATTGATTCATCTCATTAATTTTTGCTCGGGGAGCATCTACTCTTAGTTAAATTTTCCAAATGCAACAATAGGTTTTTCTCTAAACTGAGCGGGATTATATCCGATTTCATAGCCTATTTTTGGGCTGAAAATTTGAGAGCTAAAGAGAGAGCGATGACGACTTTAAACCCAACCCCTTGATCTTGCCACCCTCCAGAAACTCTGTACAATGAAACCGATAAACCCAAATCATGGACAAAAGTCTGTCTGATTGGAAATTACTGGATCGCTTTGTCGAAATGCGTTCGGCTTGGCTGACGCTTATTGGTGAACATTTCCAAGATCATCAAGGGAAAAACCGAGAATATTGGCGAGTGGAAAAAGCAGATTCTGTCGTCATTTTAACGATCAAGTCTGATCAGTTTTTACTTCCTCTTCCGGCCTATCGCCCAGGTCTAAATCAATTGACTCTTGATTTTCCTGGAGGACGAATTCCCTCCCATAAAACACCTGAAACTACAGTTCCAGATATCCTCAAACGAGAGTTAGGAATCGTTCCCAAAGATATCATTCAACTCACTGCTTTAAATACGGTCGGTTGGGCGATTAATAGTTCTTTTTCTAATCAAAAACTTTACGGCTTTGCAGTCAAGATTCACCCTGATACTGCGATCTGTCCTGACAAAATTGGTGCAACTTATCCTCTCAATTATTTGGGGATTCAAAGTCTACTTCAAGATTTGACCTGTCTCCAATGTCGATCAATCGTGTTAGAATGGCAAAGGCTTTTTTATCATAAAAATACTTAAAAATCTGCCCATTTTAATAACGGTTTGCTAAAGGATCAGCTTTGATCTTAATCTTGTAATAGGAAATACAAACAATAATGCTACACATCTTTCTCCCTACCTCCCCACCTCCCCACCTCCCCATCGATCATTTGTAGCAAATATTTAAGGATTTCATATAATTCTATAGTTTAGAGACGCTCCAGAGAACGCCTCTACCCAAACTCGATTTATAAATAAGTCTGACTTCATTCACAAAAAAATCACACCACACCAATCATTTTACGATCCAATCGATAAAGGTTCAGGCTTCAATAATTCCGTCAACATTTCCGCTGGAGGCTCACTATAGGGCCAAGCAAAAGCATGACGAAAAGCAGCCCGTTGACAGGCTTGTAATTGTCGAAAATCAATAATATCCAGCGTTAACAAATTCTCATACTCAAACGGTAAACGGACGTTATGCAGTCCTGCATTATCAGTACAAATGGCAATATCAACCCCCGCCTCAAAACACCGTTCAAATACAACTTTAAGCTCACGGATATCGTCCAACGTTCCTGTCTTAATATAAGTCGTCGGACACACTTCTAAACATTGTTTTTGGCTGGCTAATTCGCTTAATAATTCTGGATATTTTAACGGAATTTGAATGCCATGACCAATTCGCATTAAATAGGGGAGGAGTTCCGGATAACAACCGTCGGCTGTTTCATAAACGTGACCTGTTGTTTTTAGTCCTTTTGAGCGCGCATACTTGTACAAACCAACAAACTCATCTAAGCGATCGCGATAGTGAGCATCTCCCCCTGCTAAATCCACTGCACAGACATATTGAGGCATTTGCGCCGCTAAGTCAACAATGGCTTTGTTCACCTCGTAGGGAAGCCGAGAGTGCATACAGAGAATTTGACTGGTAACAATCGGATACTCGTTCAACTGGCTGGCTTTCCCGACAATTTCCACGACCATGGCCATCGCTTCAATCCGTTCAGATTGACTGAGATGTTCCGGGGTTCGTAGGTAGGGAGTATAACGCAGTTCTAGATAAGCCAGATTTTCAAAAGTGTACGCCCCCCGCATCAACCGACAAATAAAATAGGGTAATGTCTCAGCCGTTTGGACGTGTTCCACCATCGTATGCAGTTCTAGATACTCATCGAGAGTATTACGAGGTTTGGTGTAAAACGCCTCAAAGTCTGCGTATTGGGGAAACTTTTCGGCTAAGTCGTCATTGTGGCGTCGGAAGTACCGCCAGAGAATACGGGGTACAACTGAACCCCCCAAGTGGCGATGTAATTCTGCGTGTAAGGTCATAGGAGTTTTAACTTAAATGATTAATCGTTCGCGCGTGAATTTCTGGTTATACTTCTAATCTTAACAAATCTTAATAATTCTCCCGTTACAAAAATTCATTTGACAGAAATCAGGTTAGGTGATGATAATTAGGATTTGTGTAAACTAGAAGCTTGGCGTAGAATTCCCTTGGCTAACGTAATTGTGGTCGGTGCCCAGTGGGGTGACGAAGGAAAAGGAAAGATTACTGATCTGCTGAGTCGGTCAGCAGATGTCGTAGTTCGCTATCAAGGCGGTGTGAACGCTGGTCATACCGTTGTTGTCAATAACCAAACGTTTAAACTGCATTTGATTCCCTCGGGGATTTTGTATCCCGACACGGAATGTATCATTGCCGGGGGAACGGTCATTGACCCGAAGATACTGATCCAAGAACTTGATCAAGTCGAAAGCCTCAATGTCTCTACAAGTAAGCTAAAAATTTCTCAAACGGCTCATGTTACGATGCCGTATCATCGATTGTTTGATCAAGCTTCAGAAGAACAACGTGGACAACGTAAAATCGGAACAACCGGGCGGGGAATAGGCCCAACTTATGCCGATAAGTCAGAACGAACTGGAATTCGGATGATCGATCTGATGAATCCCGAGGGACTGCGCGCCCAACTTGAATGGACGATTAGCTGTAAAAATGTTGTCTTAGAAAGATTGTACAACTTACCGCCCCTTGATGCGGAAGCAGTTATTGAAGAATATTTAGGATACGCTGAACGTCTACGTCCTCATGTGGTGGATAGTTCATTGCGGGTGTATGAAGCAATTCGCCGTCGGGAAAATGTTTTGTTTGAAGGGGCGCAGGGAACCCTTCTCGACTTGGATCACGGGACTTATCCCTATGTAACTTCCTCTAACCCCATCGCTGGAGGGGCTTGTGTGGGCGCTGGTGTTGGGCCAACGGTGATTGATCGAGTGATTGGGGTGGCGAAAGCTTACACCACTCGTGTGGGTGAGGGGCCTTTTCCGACGGAAATGGTGGATGGTATTGGAGAAGTATTATGCGCGCGCGGGGCTGAGTTTGGGACAACAACGGGACGTAAACGCCGCTGTGGTTGGTTTGATGCGGTGATCGGACGATATGCAGTGCGAGTCAATGGGTTAGACTGTTTGGCGATTACAAAGTTAGATGTTTTGGATGAATTAGAAGAAATTCAAGTTTGTGTTGCTTATGATATTGACGGGGAACGTTGCGAAAATCTTCCTAGTGATCCGCATAAATTTGCCAAATGTAAACCCATTTATAAAAGTTTACCCGGTTGGAAAAAATCCACGGAAGATTGTCGCGCTTTAGAAGATTTACCCCAAGCTGCGTTAGATTATTTAAAGTTTCTTGCAGAAATTATGGAAGTGCCGATTGCGATTGTTTCGTTAGGTGCGAGTCGCGATCAAACAATTATTATTGAAGACCCTATTCACGGGCCAAAACGGGCGTTACTGGATTCTAACGGTCAACCGATTCAGATAGAAAGTTAACGTTTAGTTAGCCTGTTTGAGAAAGCGGAAAATTGAATCGAAAGTGGGATATGTCCGAGAGTTAAGGTTAGGGTGAAACCGATAATTTTGATCATCTTTTAATTGGAAGCCTCTGATGATTCATCTAGTACCTTTTGAATCTCAGGAATCTTTGCTTTTGCAGCATCATATCCTTTTTGCATAATGGGTTTAGCTTGATGAAAATCAAAAATCCCAAAATCCATTAAATTCGGTTCAATTAGTAAATCCGGTTTGTCAATTTGTAGCTTAATCTCAGTCACTTGTTGTTCCATCACATTAATTGAATTTCCAATCACATCAAATATATTTAAACCCGTTTTAGGATCAGGTATCCAGTCGTCAATATCGTTAGGTAAAATCTGTTTCAGTGCATCGTATCGACCCGTGAGATTTTGAACAATTCCACTTTCTTGCTGTTCTTTCTCCTGACGTTCCTTTGATTCTTCGTCTATTTTTTCACTGCTGATATCGCTTTGGGAGATATAGGGATAACCATCAGAATCAGCTTCCTCTGCATCTGAATCACTGTTGAGGTTAACTGCAATAATAATCTCAGCACCCATATCTTTAACCACACTCACGGGAACGGGATTAACAATACCCCCATCGACTAAGTAAACTTCTTCGCGTTTAAAAGGTCTAAAAATTCCCGGAATTGAAATACTCGCCCTCACCGCATCAATCAAGGAACCCGAGTCAAAAACAATCTCTTTTTTTAACAAAAAGTTCGTCGCTACACATCGAAAAGGAATCTTGACCTCCTCAATGTTCTGATCCGACAGAAATTGACTAATAAAGCCAACAACTTTTTCACCATCAATCAATCCTAGATTCGGAAACGAAATATCCAACAAAGATAATAGATAATCAACATCAACCTCACTGGCAAAATCTTCTAATTTACTTAAGGCTTCTACACCGTAAATCGCCCCAACTAAAGCACCAATACTCGCCCCTGATAAATAATCAACTTTAATCTCCGCTTCTTCTAAAGCACGAATTACACCAATATGCGCCCAACCACGCGCACCGCCACTTCCTAATACTAATCCAACTTTTCCCAATGTACTCACCTCCTGTTTATTTAAAGTTATTTGATTTGAAGCAATTTACAGTGATTTAAAACATCAAGAACTCAGCGGAGATTCCTCATAATGATCAAGTAAATCAGCCGGATCTTTATAAATAGCAATACAACCCGCTTCTTTTAAAACGTCTTCAGAAAATCCCCCGCATAAAACCCCAACAGTTGATAAGGAAATTTTCTCGGCAGCTTGCGCGTCGTAGGGACTATCACCCACCACAATAACTGATTCTTTACTGACGTTTTCAAAATGATTAAGTGCGGCGATAAAAATATCAGGATGGGGTTTAGCCTGTTCAACGTCTCCTCTTGATGTTACCCCATTAATTAAATCTTTGATCCCGAGAAGTTCTTGATAATGTTCTACAGTTTTAGGACGAGCAGAAGATGCTAAAACGATCTGATTTCCATCTGCTTTTACTCGTTCTAAGAGTTCTCGAACTTTGGGAAATGGCTTGACTTGACCGAGCAAATTTTTCTGATAGTATTGTTTGCGATAATCGCTAATTTTAGAGCCGTCTTTATCTATTTCTTCTTGAGATATGAACTCGGGGAGAATATACTCTCCACCTTTACCAATTTGTTGTCTAACCTTATCAAAATCAGCATGATAACCATACTGTTCAAACGCTTTCACCCAAGCTTCAGCATGAAAATGGACTGAATCAACTAGGGTTCCATCTAAATCAAAAATAATAGCTTCAGGCATGAATATTTTTAACTCTAGGGGTTAAGTGCGATTGTCACTGAATCACCTTTATAGTAAACCTGAGATGGCAAGCTTTTGTCCTGTACCTATAGGTAGAAACTGATTAAAATAAAAGAAAAGTTATTTTGTCAATCCCTCATCGGGATTAATTATTTTTAGAGTAGAGGACATCCAGAGCGAAAAGTTAATGTTGTGATTATTAATTTTATTGTCTGATCTACCCTAAAAGTCTAATAACCTAAGTAAACTTGACTCGGAAATTCCCATTTTCTTGGTCGATAAACTGCTCAAGCTGTTCTAAGGTCAACGAACTTGGCAGGGGATAACGAGCGGAAATTAAACGCTTGAGATCTGTATGATAACGGATCATCGAAGCAAAATGTCTCGGATATTTCTCCTCATCTACACCGACAAAATTACCCTGTATTTTGGCTTTCTGAAAGACTTGACGCCAACGTTCGATAGAGGGTAAACCTACAGAATTAACACCATGAGAAAATAACATCAGGTAAATTTCATCGTAGGGATCAGTATTGTCTAAATAATTTTCGAGTGCGTCGAGAGAAGGTTGCTTATTAAACTTCATCCAAAACGGCACCGAACCCGTTTTTAACGTCCACATCGGTTCTGTTAATAGAAAAGATTCTACCAGCAAACAATTGGTGACAATTTGACGCTGTTTGTACCACCAACGGTAGAGTTCCGCCACAAAAGGACTCAAATCTTCCGGTTCAGTAAAAATAATTCGCCGAACATGATATCCTCGTTCTTGGGCAAACCGTTCGACATCGTGACGTAGGTCGGCTTCAAACCCCCATTCTGCCTCGGGTCGTTCTCCATCGGGTTGGGGTGCGTCCCACTTGCGGCGATGGGAGTTGTACCGTTCGAGATAGTCTTCGACTCGCTTGCTCCCGTGAAGAAATTCTTCCGATGTTGCTCCCCCCAACGCTCCAAACTGAAAAATATGGCGATCGCTAACTTTCGTCGTCGGCCAAGTTCGCTGACATTCGACCAAAAAAATTGTCCCGCCTGGGGGTAAAGTCTTCTGTAAAAAGCGTTCGTAGGTTTCCCCCAAACCCAACCGTTTCACCCGAAAATAAGCCATTCCCTGACTCGTTAACCGATCTTGACAGGGATCGTGCATTTGGTGCAATATAAGTTCTGGATTATTTTCCAGTAAAGCCTGTGATCGCTCTCGGCCCCAATTTAAAGCCTGTTTCGGTTCATCAATATCAATCTCGCCACCATGCTTAACCGGAATCAGAAACGTCTGGGGGAGCCAGGGAATACCCAACGCCGCACAGAGGTTAACCAAAGCACCACAGGACGAACCAATTGCCACAGCCGGATAGGAACGTTGGGGATATTGATTAACCATCCACTGGGCGACAACTTCGGCTCGGACGTCTTCTAACTGTTCGGGAGCGATCGCCTCTCCTGCACTTCCAGCAATATATATCTGTTCTTGCAGCGATCGCGGTAACTTGGTGATTAGATCGGTGATCGGTTCAAACGCAGAAGGCACCACACCCATTCCGGGAAAATCTTCTCCTCGCAGATAGGCGCTCGTTGCTCTTAGCATACCCGTAGCGGAGTCAAAGTCAGCAATATAAGGGGGAGTAAAGCCATTTTGAGCAAGAATAGAACTTACAACAGGATTGGTGGAAGGTGCTTTCATCGGGTTAACTCCTGATTTTTGCTGAGATGGGGTCCGGTACCGTTAATAAAGGCTCGTGTGACTCGGGCGACAGCTTCTGGCATCTTATAATTGAGCGTGTGTCCTCCGTCTGCAATTTCGACGAATTGGCTATTCGGTAAAAGATTAACGATTTCCTCAGCCCATTGGGGAGATACCAACGTGTCTTTTTCACCCCGGACAACCAGCGTGGGAACGTTGACGTGAGGTAGTTTTTCCTCCATCGCATCTGATAACGCCATTTCAAAGGTATGAAGAACCCGTGCAAAACCCGCTTTCCAGTAATCTTCAATTTGAATAACAGCTTGTGAGGGCGCTTCGTTGGGTGCATCGAGGATTAAACACCAAAGCTGTTGGTAAAATGTACGGGCGTGGCGATCAACTGTTGGCCCTTGTAAGATCGCTCGTTCGAGGCGGTTAGGGTGACGCACCGCAAACTCGACGATAATTTGACAGCCGAGGGAGTTTCCCAACATTGTGGCCTGTTCAATGCCCACTGCGTCCATCCATTTACAGAGGATATCAGCTAACTCGGATAAATTTAAGGGCGGTGAGGGTTTGTCGCTTTCGCCGTAACCCGGTAAATCTGGCACATATACTTGATAATCTGGTACGAGTTGTTCGGCAGTGGGAATCATGTAACGACCCGAAAGCCCTGCACCCGGCACTAAAATGAGTACAGGCGCATCTTTTGGGGGGATTTCTGCTGATATTCGGGCGTGTATTGATAAACCTTCAACAGTTGTATATAGCGATCGCAATTTTCCCTTTTGTCGGTTCATGTTCATTCTTTTGACTGGGTTTAGTTGATCGGCACATCGACTAATATTGCCTGGTATTTAACTGCACAACGCTTGATAGAAGTGATCGCTTCTTGCGTGAACACTGCTCGTTCAACAGTATAACGGCTTTGATTTGACGAGACTTCTAACCACAGAAAGAACTTTTCGGAACATTGAGTTGGATAATCGAGTTGGATAATCTAGAAAACTGTAGGGAATAAAAACGGGTTTTGCAAAAGTTACCGAGTTTTTGAGATTTTCCAGAAGACGGGAATCTGTCAAAATAGTCAAGAAGAAGGCAAGCTAACGACTGAAGAATGCCAAAAAAGCAAAAATTTCCGTATCTCGTCGGTTCCAAATGGACAGCCACTCAAAAAACCTGGGGTTGGCGACATTTTCAGGTTGTTAACCGTAAAAACGATGGCAAATGGGTATTTGCCGAAATGGTTGCGTCTTGTGATCCTGATGTTCGCTTTTGGTTAAACGCCAAACAACTTAAAGATCGTAGCCTCTGGGAACCCGGATGGCAGTCTACGCAGGAGTTAGAAAATCTGGAAGGATAAAACGATGATGGAAAATAACCCGCTAGAAACAGCAATTGATTTGTCTCAAACTGCAACGGATCAACTCAAATCTCTCGTAAACACATTACCGCCTGAACGCATTACACCACAACTGATCGCCGAAGTCGAAGTGCTATTACAGCAAACTTTAGCGAACTTAAAAGCGGTGATCAACCCGCCCAGTTTAGATCATATTCCTGCTGATGTTTTATCTCAAGCCGAAAGTTTGGGAATTCCTCTTGATGATATTGAAGTTCAGGTGGCAATGTCTTCCCATCATCTCAGTCAAATTATCGGTGTTTTGACAGAAATTGACAATCGGGCGGAAATGATTAGACGCAGACGAGAATATTTCCTGGTTCGACTTCCTGATATAACTGTTGAAAAGTTGGGTTCACGGCTTCCAGTCATGACAGCAGCAGACTTGCAGGGGCCAACCGAACACACTCCGGCATCGGTTCGAGACACACTGAAGGCAAAATACAATCTAAATTTATTAAACCCCAAAAGGCATTCACAAGGTTCGTTGTTTGAGAGAATTAAACAAGCCAAACAAGCGTTAGAACCTCAAGACATCAGTTTAGAAGATGAAGATGATTTACCCTTCTGATTTTGTTGAGGAGAGTTATAAATATGAAGAATTAAAAAAAATTTTATTTTTACAAAAGAGAGACGTTACTGATAACATCTCTACAAAAATATTAAATATTATGTTTTGAGGGCTTGACAAACGTCAAACCCCCAAATTTAGAACTAGAACCGATAGCTATACAGAAGACTCTTGTGGGAGAACCTGGCTGCTATGAGTTGCTTTTCCGTTGGTGTGACCGTTATTGTTGCGGGGTTGGATTAAACCGTATCCTCCATGATGAACACGTTTATAAATGACGTTTAGTTCTCCGGTGTCGGCATTGCAAAACACGTAAAAATCGTGATCGATCAGTTGCAATTGTTCCAGGGCATCTTGAAGGCTCATCGGGGGCATGGCAAAGTATTTGGTGCGTACCACCTCTGGGGGAAGTTCCGGTTGGCGATCGCCAATCAGATCTTCGATCACCGGTTGGTTTTCTACCACTTCCGCGAGTTTAGGTGAATGAAGATGTTTTCCTTGCCGTTTGTCTTTGAATTTGCGAAGTTGACGAGCGATCTTATCCGCAACGAGGTCAATACTCGCATACAGATTTTCACTACTTTCTTGGGCGCGAATCACAGTTCCATTTGCGTAAATTGTGACTTCGGCGGTTTGCTTTGGATTTATCCGAGGATTACGAGCAATTGATAAGTGAACATCCACTTCGTTCGTAAGCTGCTGATAGTGGTTAACAGCCTTAGTAATTTTTTGATGCACATATTCGTGAATCGCTTCAGTTATTTCAAGATTTTTACCCTGGACCACAAGCTTCATAAAGCTTCCTCCCGCTCATAATGTGGGCATAAACTCACCTTAACACTTTGGATTGAGGATAGATTATCCCTTTAAAATCTGTTGCATCCCTTGACAATTCTTGATACTTTCAGGGTAAAGTTATGTTAACTTCAACTTGATTTTTGAGGAGATTTCTACTACCCTCCTAACTTTTTAATCCTCTATGTATTGAGTTCGTCTACTTATGATATTAACATATACATCATCTACAAAATGTCTGTTTTGCTTGATCCCCATCCTCCTCGATGTCAAGTTTATCACTTAGGATTAGTCCCTTACCAGATTGCTTGGCAGTGGCAAAAATCGCTTGTACAACGGCATAAACAGCATCCGGAGTCCGATGATGTACTTTTATTACTAGAACATCCCCCGGTCTATACGCTAGGACAAGGAGCCGATCCAAAATTCATAAAATTTAACCCCAATTCTCAGAATGCCGAACTTTACCGAGTCGAACGGGGCGGCGAAGTCACCTATCACTGTCCAGGTCAGTTAGTCGGCTATCCCATTCTCAACTTACGACGTCATCAACAAGATCTGCACTGGTATCTCCGACAGCTAGAAGAAGTGATTATTCGGGTTTTGGCGGTTTATGGGGTGAAAGGCGATCGGATCGCAGGCTTAACGGGAGTTTGGATCGCTGACAAAAAAGTTGCTGCTATCGGG